>Ga0160423_10000394_pt1 | contig 35382 bp, 47 predicted proteins | sample CRUFie14St8metaG_FD_108191 | JGI IMG/M metagenome (GOLD analysis project Ga0160423, IMG submission 108191) | Marine microbial communities from the Costa Rica Dome - CRUD Field 142mm St8 metaG | ecosystem: Environmental > Aquatic > Marine > Oceanic > Photic zone | place: Costa Rica: the Eastern...
GGTGCTAATGTTACATTTAAAGATGGTGGCACAACCTTCTTTGATATAGCAAATAACTCAACAGATGTTGAACTAACAGTTAGCGTTGCAGATAAAAACTTTAAAATTAAAGGAACAGATGATTCTAGTGCCATTACTGCCTTGGATATAGATATGGCTGCCGCGGGTGATGCTACCTTCAACGGAGCTGTCTATGCTGGGGGTAACATCGGACTAGACTCTACAGACTTTATCTCATTTACTGATAACACTCGTATGGACGTTACAATAAATGGAAGTAATGAATTTAGATTTGAATCAGACGGAGACTTTCATGCAGACGGAGACGTTATTGCAGCTTCTACAACAGTATCCTCTGACGAGAGATTAAAGGAAAACATTGAAACAATAGAAAACGCAACTGATAAGATAAAACAAATTAGAGGCGTAACATTTACAAAGAAGCACTCTGGAGAAGAAAGTGCTGGAGTCATAGCACAAGAAGTTGAAAAGATACTACCTTCGGCAGTAAAAGAAAAAATATTGCCTATGGAAACTGGAGACGAAGAGACTCTTTGGAAAACTGTCAAATACGATCAACTTCATGCTTTGTTAATTGAATCTGTAAAAGAATTAACTAAAAGAGTAGAGGAGTTAGAGAATGGCAACACCGAGTAGTGGCGAGTTTAAACTACAAGATATCGTAGCAGAGTTTGGTGGAGATGCTCCACACGGACTAACTGAATATTATGCAGGTGGATCTAATGTGGGTTCTGGTACACAGAACGCTCAAGGACAAGCTGTACCTTCAAGTGGTGAAATAAAACTAACAGATTTTTATGGAACAGCTAACACCTTTTCAATGAACTACCTCATCGTTGCTGGTGGTGGTGGAGGTGGTGTCGCCTTCGGTGGAGGAGGAGGCGGTGGCGGTATGCGTGTCGGCACTGCTCAAATAACTCCAGGAGGTTCTGCATTACAAATAACAGTCGGAGGCGGTGGAGGCTCTGGTGGAAATAGTGCTGGTGGACAACAAAATGGTGGCACTGGTTCAAACTCTGCTGTAACTAATTTAGGTGGATCTACCTTCACTTCAAATGGTGGTGGATACGGAGCTGGCCCTGATGGTGCTGGTGGTCAAGGTGGAGCTGGTGGTGGCGGAAAAAAATATCAAGGAATCAACCCTGGTGGTGCTGGTAATACTCCTTCAACATCTCCTTCTCAAGGTGCAAATGGTGGTCAAGGTTATGGCTTCATTCAGTATCCTGGTGGTAACAACAGATGGGGTGGTGGTGGAGGCGGAGGCGGTGGAGCCTCTGGTTCAACTGGTGGTAGATTCTGGCCCCAAAGTCCTCACGGTGGTGCAGGAACACAATCAGACATAACTGGTTCAGCCACTTATTATGCTGGTGGTGGCGGTGGTGGTAGAATAAACTACCCATACTACAATCAACCTGCTGGTGGTCAAGGCGGTGGTGGTCAAGGCGGTGGAAGCATCCAAGAAGTTGGTGGAGGCGGAAACCAAGCTGGTGGATCATCTGGTTCAGGAAACACTGGTGGTGGTGGTGGAGGAGCTGGTTCTTCTTACGTCCCTTACAGTGGTGCTTATCTTTCTGCTGGTAGTGGAGGAAGTGGAGTTGTAGTATTAAAACTTCCAACGGCTAATTATACTGGTCAAACAAGTGGATCACCACAAGTTTCAACAAGTGGACAACAAACGATATTGAGATATACTGGCAGTGGTACATTAGCTGTATAGGAGAAGAAATGGCACATTTTGCAAAAGTAAGAAATTCAGACGGTGTTGTCGTAGAAACTGTTGTCGTAGCTAACGAAGTTATAGTAGATGGTAGTGGTAACGAGCAAGAGAGTTTGGGAGTTGCTTTTTTAGAAAACATGTATGGCGAAGACAGTGATTATTCATGGAAACAAACATCATACAATGGTACTTTTAGAAAAAACTTTGCCTCTGTAGGAGATGTGTATGACACACTCAATAATTGGTTTAGAGGTGTGCAACCTTATGCTTCATGGACATTAAACTCAAGCACTGCACAATGGGAAGCTCCTATAGCTAGACCTAATACTTGGAATGGTGGACAGACAATTTCAAATGACGACTTAAGTGATGAAGCTAAAGCAGATGTGTATTTTTGGGATGAGAGTGCATATCAAGCAGATAATACCAAGGGTTGGACTATTATAGACGACCCCGAATAAAACTTGACTTAGTTTTTCTAAGTCTTATTATATCTCATATGTCCGAAAATTTTTACTATATAGTCTATGATAACTTTCTAGACGGCAGAGAGTTTGGCATTTTTAAACATCATATTGAGATGGATATTGCCTATAATTTAACTCCAAAAATAAATTCTTTAGATGAAAACTCACAGTGGTATTTAGCACAAATGCTTTATATAGCAACCACATATTGTGATTGGAACGGAGGTTGGAATAACATGTTTCCTAAAGATCCTCTTTTACTTTTATTAAGTAAAATTCACATGCAAACGATAATAAGAGTAAAAGCAAATATGTATCCTAGATCTAGACTTAAAAAAGTAGAAGCTCATGCAAAACATCAAGACTACATTTATGATCATCAAGGAGCATTATTTTATACAGATGAGTGTGATGCACCCACAACACTTGCAGATGGCACACAGATAGAATCAAAGCCGAACAGATTATTATTGTTTAATCCAGCAACACCACATTCTAGTTCTTCTCCTACAGATAAGGATTATAGGTTTACAGTTAATATAAATTATTTTGGAATGGGCGTTAAAAAAGATTATTTAAGAGAACATCTTGGCCCACCAACAATGGTACACAATCCACCAAAAGGTTGGATAGATGAATATAAAGATATGAGCGATACTTCATGACACGAATACATTCTGTAGGTTCTTTTTCAAGAATCTATTTAGACGAACATCAATATTTGTTTGTTATAAAATGTGACATGCCAAATAGTTTATCAGAGGATATGATTGAACTTGGAGAAAAGTACATGCTTTCACCAGATGATCCTCAAGTAGTCACTCCTAATGGTGAACCACAACACGATAACCTTCAAAGATTAGAGGGCAGAACTGGTTGGCATTTACAAAAGACACAAGAATATGTTGATATAATAAAACCTAGATTAGATCCAATATTAAGTGGAGGAGTTGTTTCAATTAATGCCTCTGAACATCCACATAAATATGTCTATGCTATGGTTGATTTATGGGTAGGTTTTTATAAAGAAGATAGTCATGTTTCGAAACACAATCATGATGATGCTTGGGACTCTTTAGCTTTTGCTTGGTATTTAGATACACCAGAAGATGGAACATACTTAGAGTTTGTTACGGGTAGAAACTATGGAAAAAGAATACATGTTCAAAAAAATCAACTGTTATTATTTAATGGTCGTTTAAACCATCAGTTTTATGGAAACGCCGCAAAAAGAATTGTTTGCTCTGGCAATCTTATTTTTGCAAACGAGAGATTTTACAAACCAAATGTAGAAGTGGAGAATAAAAATGTTAATATGGAACAAGCCAAAATCAGTTACTATTGATTGTTTCACACCAGTTCAAGCTATAGCAGATAATGCACCTATTGCACATGCAAAAGAAGTAACTCCTAAATTTTTTAAAGAGTTAAACACTCCAAAAAAAGATCCTAATTTAGTGACAGCTGGTATTAAATCAGATATTAAAGATTGCCAAGCTTTGATTGATATAAACAACAGAGGTATTGTAGTTCCTCTTTGGTGTAGTTTATTGTTTCAAGGCAACTTCGTTGAAGACGAAAAAGGATTTACAGACTATCATCACAAATGGTCAATAACTGATGCAAATTACAGTGGTATGCAACCTTTTAATCCTTTGGACTGGGGAGTAGATAGTCAAAAGGTACATAACATGAAACAAATATACTATCAGTTTAAAAGTCCTTGGAGAATAAAATCTAATAAGTATGTGCAGTTTATACAAACAAATACTTTTTGGCATCACATGTCTCACGATTTCTTTGTAATGAACGGAGTGTTAGATTATTATCATCAAAATGCCGTAAGTTGTATATATGCTATTGGTAAAAAGAAAGACCAAGAAGTAGAACTGCCTGCTGGAACACCAGTAATGCAAATACTTCCACTAGAAAAAGTAAATCTTAAAATTAAAATACACTGTGTTACAGAACAAGAGTGGAATAAATTAGCACCTTACTTTATGTTTTGGAATAAAAATGCTTTACGTTTAAGAAAAATTAGAAAATGATAAATACAAACTGGTTAGCTCACACAAATATTAGTATTGATGGATTTGAAGATACTTTAAATAATATAACGCAAGGTGAAACACCGATAGATATATCTAATAAATCTACAAGAGGAAATGAGTCATTACAGTTTTCTTTAAACAATTATTTTAAAGATATAAAAAATATTACAAATACAGTAACACAACAACTTAAACGCATTGAACCATTACAAAACAAAAAATTTAACTTATTAGAAGGGTGGACAGTTTATGGTCGCCAAGGTGGTTATCACATGGTTCATAATCATGGAATATTAAATCATGTTTCAGTTGTAATATATTTGAAAACACCTAAACAAGAAGGTCAGTTTTATTATTTTTTATTAAACAATAACGAAATAGAGTATGATGAAATTCAACCAGAAGAAGGTATGATGATTGTTATGCCAACAAAAACACTTCATGGTTCATATCCTCAAGCTAAAGGATTGAGACATACATTAAACTTAGATTTTGAGATGATAGAATGAAATTAAACTTAAAAGATTACTTGTATGTTGAAAATCACATACCAGAAAAAATTTGTAATGAGATCGTAGATGATTTAAAAGAATCAAAGTTTGTAGAACATACATGGGGTGGCACAAATATAAAAAAAGATAACGAATTATCTGTTTGTGTTGATTATGCTGGATCAAACTCACTTGAAGATAGAGTGTGGCAAGTTATACAAAACTATATGAATTTTATTAAGACACCTTGGTATTCTGGTTGGCATGGTTTCACACCAGTTAGATTTAACAAGTATGCAAAAGATACAACTATGGCAGAACATTGTGATCACATACATTCTATCTTTGATGGCAGTATAAAAGGTATTCCAGTATTGAGTGTTGTAGGGTTATTAAACGATAACTATGAAGGTGGCAATTTTGTTATGTTTGAAGACTATAAAGTTTCTTTAAAACAAGGAGATGTGTTAGTCTTCCCTTCTAACTTTTTATATCCACATAAAGTTACATCAGTTAAAAAAGGCACGAGGTATTCTTTTGTGAGTTGGGTTTGGTAATGGAACGAGAGTTTATAAGTATTGTTATGAATCAAGTAGTTCCACATAGTCTTTGTGACGAACTCATTAAGATGGGTCAAGATAAGTGGCAAGGTTCCGTAGTTGGTTTAGATAATGAAATACAATCTACAGTTAGAAAAAGTGACACTTTTTGGATTGGAGAAAAAAGAATACATGATATCTTTTGGTCTTTTATGCAAGAAGCGAATATAAGAGGTGGTTGGAATTTTGACATACGCAAAGTACATGAATTACAATTAACAAGATATACTGCACCCTCAGACAAGTATGACTACCACATAGATTTACAAGACTCTAAAATAATTGGAGACAATGTTCGTAAATTATCTATGACTTGTTTATTGAATGATGATTTTGAAGGTGGTAAGTTTCAATTTAATAATGGTAAAGAAATGACGATAGAATTAAAAAAAGGTGATATTTTATTTTTTCCGTCTTTTTATTTACATAGAGTAAAAAAAGTTACCAAAGGTACACGATATTCTTTGGTTGGCTGGTATTGTGGGGAGTATTTTAAATGATAGTATCTTTGTTTCCAGACGCTATGTATATTAGCGATGATAAATATGTGTTAACTAAAAAACAATTTGACACAATTATGAAATTAGATATGAAACAAAACATAAGCAACAAAGTTTCTAAAGAAACTTATCTTTTAAATAAACCAACTTTTAGAAAATTAAAAAATTGGTTGGAAAAAGAAACAAATAGATATGCAAAAGAAGTTCTAAAATGGAACAGTTTAGATTTTTATATAACTCAGTCTTGGATAAACGTAGCAACTAAGGGTGAAAGTCATCATGGACATAGACATCCAAATAGTATGTTAAGTGGGGTTTATTACATATCTCCAGAAGAGTGTCATATAAGAATGATGAGAGACACTAAAATGTGGGGTAACTTTGTTTATGATCATGATCCAGAACAAGAAAATGAATTTAATACTTTAAGTGCTAAAGTTCCTGTAGAACAAAATAGAGTTGTTATTTTTTTATCTGAACAAGTACATAGTGTAGATCCGATAGAAGATGATAGTATAAGAATATCATTAGCCTTTAACTGTTTTGCAAAGGGTAATTTAGGAGGAAGAGGACACTCAAGCGAGTTGATACTATAAATGTTTTTTATAGATAATGCTGTAGACCCTTACTATATTTATGAATATTATAATAAAATAAATAAGTATTTTCATGAAAAAGTAAGTCAAGGTGCAAGTTACACGGACTTTTATCCTGCAAGAAACATGGCACTTGATAAAGATGATAAGATTATAAAGATAGTGCAAGATCTATTAGAAAGTAAACTAAGAATTAAGTTAACTTGTCATGATGCAGAGCTTCAGACATGGCCCATTGGTGTAGACAGTGCATTACATGTGCATGGGAAAGAAGGTGGTAGACCAGAAGGTGATTATAACAGTTTACTTTATCTTAATGATAATTTTGAAGAAGGTGAATTTTATACAGGTCATGGTGTTACTTTAAAACCAAAAAAGAACAGACTTACTTTTTTTGATGGTGAAAACATACCTCATGGAGTAAAAAAGGTTTATGGACATCACAGATACACAGCAATTTTTTGGTGGACAAATACAAAACATGAATAAAAAATTTAAACTAATTGATAAAACTCTTTGTAACTTTTTGTGTCATCACATAAAAGCAATAGAACCTCTTGTGGGACAAACCACCAGTTATGACAACGGAATGATTCTTGGTAGTTATGAATATTTACACGACCCTTTGTTTGAAAGTTTGCTAACTCTTGTACAACCAATTGTAGAAAAACAATATGGTAAACCATTATTGCCTACATATTCTTGTTGGAGAACGTATGGCAAAGGTCAAAATTTACATCCTCACAAAGACAGACCTTCTTGTGAAGTAAGTGTTAGTCTACACATAGGTAGTTCAAACGATAAATACAAATGGAAGTTTTTTGTTGACGAACAATCATTTACTACAAAACCAGGAGAGTGTGTTCTTTACAAAGGTATGGCACAACAGCACTGGAGAAACGATTTAGAAATAGATTGGCACACACAAGCTTTTTTACATTATGTAGAAAAAGATGGGAACTGGTCAGATTTTATCTATGATAAAAGAGGTGGTTTACATAGAACTCAAGAAAACCCTGGACATGTGCTAGATCCAAGATGACAAGTTGTTTAATTAGTTAATTTGAGGTAATATAAGCTATGCCTTTAACATCATTAAAATTTAGACCCGGTATTAATAGAGAAATAACTTCTTATTCAAATGAAGGTGGTTTCTTTGATTGTGAAAAAGTAAGATTTTATGCAGGCTTTCCAGAAAAAATAGGTGGTTGGGTCAAGCAATCTGACAACACATATCAAGGAACAGCAAGAGCTTTACATAACTGGGTAGCTTTAGATAATTCTAATTTTTTAGGAGTTGGAACACACCTTAAATATTATATAGAAGAAGGTGGAGATTTTAACGATATAACACCAGTTCGTAAAACATCTACAAATAGTATAACTTTTGCAGCAGTCGATGGCTCTGCCGAACTTACAGTTACAGATAGTTCTCACGGTGCAGTAGCAAATGATTTTGTTACAATATCTGGTGCAGTCAGTTTGGGTGGTAATATAACTGCCGCCGTATTGAATACAGAACATCAAATAACTTCTATAGTTAATGGTAATTCATATAAGATTACTGTAAGTGCTACGGCTAATTCATCTGATAGTGGCAATGGTGGTTCTGGTGTTGATGGTGTATATCAAATAAATGTAGGTTTAGACACTACCGTTGGAGGTAATGGATGGGGGGCTGGAGGTTATGGTGGTGTTAACGCAGATTTATCTACATTTGGATGGGGTGAAGCTGCGGCTAGTGGTACAACTGCTCAAATTCGTATTTGGTCACATGATAATTTTGGTGAAGATTTACTTCTAAACCCAAAAGACAGCGGTATTTTTTATTGGGACAAGTCAAATGGTCTTGGCACACGAGCCGTAAACTTAACATCTGTGGCGGGTGCTTCTAATGTACCAACTGTTGCAAAACAAATACTTGTCTCTGATATTGATCGACACATTATTGTATTTGGAACTAACCCACTAGGGAGCACGGATCAAGATCCATTGCTAATTAGATTTGGTTCTCAAGAGTCTCTAACTGATTTTACTCCAACTGCAACAAACACGGCAGGTGATTTAAGACTTGGTAGTGGCTCTACGTTTGTACAAGCAGTAGAAACAAAACAACAGATACTTGTCTTTACGGATAAAGCTGTTTTTTCTATGAGATTTATTGGGCCGCCATTTACATTTGGATTACAAGAACTTTCAAAGAATATCACAATCATGAGTCCAAAGTCTGCAATAGCTATTGATGATGCAGTGTTTTGGATGGGTAAAGATAGTTTTTATGTATATGGAGGACAAACTCAACAACTTCCATGTTCTGTACGAGACAAAGTATTTTTAGATTTTAACAATTCTCAAGCAGATAAAGTATTTGCTGGTGCTAACTCCAAGTGGGGAGAAATATGGTGGTTTTATCCTTCTGCTAATAGTGCAGAGATAGATAAGTATGTTATTTACAATTATTTAGAAAAGACATGGTATTATGGATCATTATCTAGAACTGCTTGGCATGATAGAGGTATAAGAACATTTCCGATTGCAGCAGGCTCCTCTTATTTATTTGAACATGAAAATGGTAATGATGATGACGGTAGTGCAATGACTGCATCCGTAGAATCAAGTCAGATAGACATAGGAGATGGATATCAGTTTAGTTTTATAAAACAACTTATACCAGATATTACTTTTGATGGATCAACAGTTTCAACTCCAGCGGCAAGTTTTACTTTACAAGCCAGAAATGGACCAGGTAGTCCTTATGATAATACTTCATCTGGGACTAGCACAAGATCAGCGACAACTCCAGTAGAGCAATTTACTGACACTTTAAATGTAAGATTAAGAGGTAGATCGTTTAACATGAAGCTTGAATCAACAGGACAAGGAGTGATGTGGAAACTTGGGACACCAAGAGTAGATGTTAGACCAGATGGGAGAAGATAGTGTCCTCACGAAACACAGCTCCACCAAGATTACCTCTTCCAATAGGTGGTGTCACCGAAATGTACATGACAGATCTAATAAACGCTTTAGATTTTTTTATTACACAAACAACCAATCCTGGTGAAGGAAGAAACACAAAATTAGTTTTTACAGATATGCCAACAAGTGACACAGGATTAGAACCTGGAACCTTGTATAGAATAGGAAATGATGTTAAGATATCTTTATTGAACATAGCTGGTGTTGATGGTAACTCAGCAACGACTTCTTTAGGGACTGTAACTGTATCGGTATCGTAAATGGGAATATTTAAAAGTTTTACAAAAATTTTAAAAAAAGCAGCACCAATTATAGGTGGCACAATAGGTTTTGCTATAGCACCAGGGTTTTTGGGTCCAGCTCTTGGGACAGGAATTGGTAGTCTTTTAGGAGGAGCTGACGCAGAGGATGCTTTAAAAGCCGCGGCTCTTGGTGGCATAGCTGGATACGCGGGTAGTAAATTTATGGCTCCCACTGCCGAAGCAGTAAAAGCCACAACACCCGCATCTTTTGGTTTTGAAGCTGCGTCAAAAGTACCAGTTACTGCTGTATCAACAACACCATTAGCTTCTGAAGGTATTATGTCTTCAGTATTGGACTTTGCTAAGTCACCAGTGGGTATCGCTAGTATTGTGGGTGCTGGAGGTTTAGCGGCTCTTGGTGGAGAGGAAGAAGAGACAGCTAAAAAAGAAGAAAGACCTTTTCCAAGAGGTACATCAAGATTAGGCATGGGAATGGTAGATGGAAAGTCTTACAATTTAAATAATAAAGAAGAAAGAGACGAGTATTTTAGAAGAGTTAGAGCAAAACAAGGTTTTGAAGATGATGTAGGTATAGATCCAGTATACTCTGCTAGTGGTGGTGAGGTAACTGGACCAGGGACTGGTACAAGTGATTCTGTACCAGCAAGACTATCAGATGGTGAGTTTGTATTGACTGCTAAAGCTGTCAGAGGAGCTGGTGGTGGAGATAGGGACTTGGGTGCAGCAAGAATGTATGATATGATGTCAGAGTTAGAGAGGGTCGCATAATGGCAGATCAAAATATTACACAAGAACAAACCGTTAGACTTGCTCCGTTTCAAGAAGAATTTTTAGCTGATATATTTGCAAGTGCTAAAAACTTAACTGGTGATGGCACACAAATGCCTTTTGCTGAACAGCAGTTGGCAGGCTTATCACAAGGTCAACAAGCAGCTATAGCAAACGCACTAAGTGGAGTAGGTGGTTTTCAACCTTTTCTTGATAAAGGTGCAGAGGCAATTGGTTCTGGAATTGGTGCAGTTGGCACTGGTCTTGGAACAATAGGAAGTGCTATAGGTCAAGCGGCAGGTGCTGGCTTTGATCCAACATCTTATCAACAATTCATGAATCCTTTTCAAGAAGATGTAATTGCAGCCACACAAGCTGATATAGCAAGACAAGGACAAATGCAAAGAAATCAAATAGGTGCTCAAGCTGTTGGTGGTGGAGCATTTGGTGGATCAAGACAAGCAGTAGCAGAGCAAGAACTCGCTAGAAATGTCATGGATCAACAAGCAAGAACTGGAGCACAGTTAAGATCACAAGGATTTCAACAAGCACAAAATTTAGCACAACAACAAGCTAATCAAGCGTTAAGACAAGCACAACTTACTGGTCAATTAGGACAAGCAACTGGTGCTCTCGGATCACAGATTGGACAAATGGGTGTGCAAACTGCTGGACTAGGACAACTTGGTCAACAGTTAGGAGTGCAGGATATCAATACACTATTAGGTATTGGTGGTCTTCAACAACAACAAGGACAGAAAGAACTTGACGTTGAAAGAGCTAACGAACTTGCAAGACAATCGTTACCTTATCAACAAGTTGGATTTATGTCTGATATATTTAGAGGTGTACCAGCATTACAACAAACAACTTCAACAACAACTAGACCTGGTCCAAGTACAGGATCACAGTTACTTGGTTTAGGAATCGCGGGTCTTGGAGCGGTAGGACAAGCTGGTGGCTTTAGTAATTTCTTTGGGCCTCAACCGAGGATAGCATAATGAGCATATACGATAGACCAATGTTTCGTAAAAAAGGCGGAGCTTCTGGCATCATGGCTAGTGGGCCAGAGCTAATTAAAAGATCTAATGGTGGTGGCTTTAATATTGTTTCAGGTGCAAATGCCAATCCTGTTTTAACTGGAGACAATCAGATAATACAAATACCACAAGGAGGAGGTACAATAAAAGTTCCTTTCTATGGACAAACACGACCTCAAAATAAATTTAACACAGAAATAGAAACTCCTGATTTTGAATTTGGTAGAGTTCCTACAGTTACTCCTGCAAGTTTTGGTGCTATACCTGGAACTAATCCTGCTACAACTATTGGTTCAGATGAGGAAGGAAATAAGACTGGAACTTTTGGTAAAAAAATTAATGAAAGCTCTAAAAAAATATTAGATAAAAAAGGTACAAAAAAGGATGAAGACGTTGTTGATAAAAAAACTGGTGAGGTGTTTACTACGGGAGAGGACGATCCTAATTTAGTTACAGGAGGAGAAACTACTGGAGGGACAACAGCAAAATCGTTTGACTTTAATGACGTAAATCAAAGAATACAAGAACAGACCAAAGAGCTTCAAGATATATACAATAACTATGCTACAGATTTAGAGGATGTTAACTCTGCTACTTATTTGGGTAAAACTTTTGAACAACATCAACAAGATTATTTTGATGCCTTAAATAAAAAACCAGAAGAAGTTACTTTTGCAGATGTAAAAGATGCAGCTTTTGATATGCTTGGATACGACAAAGATAAGTTAGATGAAAATTTATCAAAAGATCAACAAGGTTCTATTTGGCTTAACATGATGAGAGCGGGTCTTGCTATGGCGGCAGGAGAAAGTTCAAACACACTTACTAATGTAGCAAAAGGTTTTAGTGTTGGTCTTGAAGGCTATGGAAGAGACATGAAGAATCTTAGAGATGATTACAGAGAAGATGTAGAAAAATATCAAAACACAATGTATAGATTGTTAAAAGATGAAAAGGCAGAAAGAGTGGCAATGAACGCATTAGATGTTCAAAGAAAAGCTGCACAGTTTAATATAGTTCAACAAACTCGTGGCGAAGCAAGAGAAGATTTGTTAAATAAATTAAACACAGAAGTTGCATTGAGAAAAATAAAATTAAATACCATGAGCACTCTTGCACAATTTGATCTTGAAAAATTTAAACTAGATAAATCTTCAGATGAATTTCAAAAAACACTAGAGATGTCAAAAGCAAAGATAGCTGCTATGTTACCAGATGAAATACAAGGAGCAATAGCTAGTGGTCTTGTTCAATTAAAAAATCCTGATGACCCAGCTACAGCAGATAACTTAGAGTTAACTAAGAAAGGTATTGATAGTGCGTTTGATTTAATTAAAGCATTAAAAGATGGCAGTAAAAAATATCCAAGTGAGGCTATGCAAAAAATAAGTATTTCTGGTGGAACTGGAGGATACGGTATTTCAGCCATTGAAGGCACAGAGTTGACAGATCAAATGAAAAGTGAACTTGGTGCAACCATTCAGAATTTACAGAAGTCAACCAGTCCATATCAAAAAGCATTAGATCCTACCACTTCAAACCCAAGTGCAGCATTAAGTGCTTTGATCACTGAATACAGACCTTTATACAATAAATATAAAGGAAAGATACAACTTAACTATTTAGATTTACCAGAACAAATAAAGACTGCAATAGAAGAAGCTGACCCAGATACAATGAAAGTATTGCAGAGAAACAAGTCTTTGTTTACTAACTTCGGTGTAGATTTCGGTTAATTAAATGTTTACTTATAATGTTGATGGAAAAAACTACACTTACTCAAAAGAGATAGGTCAAGAAGAAGCTGAAAGAAGAGTAAGGCAGTTTGAAGAAAAAATAGCAAAAGCTCAAAAAGGTGATCCTCAAGAGTACGAAGGATTTTTTACTGAAGCTGGTGAAGGTGTGCTTTCTGGTTTATCAAAAATACCAGAAGGTATTATATCAGTTGGGACTTTAGCATCTGACGCAATTACTGGAGGCAATGCCACTGGTCTTGTTGAACAATGGTTTGATGGACTTAGAGAAGATCTTGGTATAGATCCTACGGGTGCAGCAGGTAAAGTTACAGAAGCATTGGTGCAGTTTGGTATACCTGGTGTTGCCGCCGCTTCTGCCGTGTCAAAGGTGGGACGAGTAGCAAGAATCATGAGAGGTCAGCCAAGAATGGCTGTGAAAAACCGTAAGATAGAGTCTTATCAATTAGGAACTAAATTAGGTGCTGTTAGAAAAGGACGAGATCCTTTTACTATGTTTGAGAAAAAACCTACTGTGTTTGGATTACCTGGTAAAGTCAGAACCAAAGCACAAAAAGTAGGTCGATACGCTACCATGTTAGGTGCGGCTGGTTTAGCAGATGCCATAGTTTCTACAGATGATACTCAAACATTAGGAGATTTTTTTGACGCTGGCCCAACAAATACAGTTGATGCAGTTGGCAAGGATGGTCAAGAAAGAGCTTTTGCAAAAATAGCAAATAAACTTAAAGTTGGTCTTGAGGGTGGAATAGCAACAGGTGTCATTCCTCCAGCATTAGGTGCTTCTTTTACAGTTCTAAATAAAACTCTCGGTGCAAGACCAGTGGAAGGAATAAGAGCTTTAAATGAAAAAGTCGGTAACATAGCGGGTAAAATTCTTCCAGAAAATACAACAGTTTTAGATATAGCTAGTGGTATGACAGTTCCTTTAGCTAGAGGCATGATAGACACTGCTAAAAGATCTATTGCTAAAAGAGAGGAGTTACTTACCAAAGATCCTCAACAACTATCAACCTTGTCTGGTTTTATCGCTAAAATGGAATCTTTGTTAAGATACAGAGGTTTTTTAGATCCAGTTGTTGCAAGAGCTAGATCTTTAATTAATCCAGAAGTAGAAGGCAACATTAAAATTGCCAAACAAAAAATGCAAGAGATCGATAAAAAAATTACTGAAACTTTAAAGAATCCTCGTTTTACTGGATTACCAGATCACAGTAAAAGAAAGTATGTAGATAATTTTATGGATGTCTTAGAGGGAGCAAGAAAAAATCAAAATTTACGAGGCTTGTCACGCAATCAACAACAAATAGCAAGACAAAAAGCAAACAAGATTATAGATTTACCAGATGAATTATACACCTTATATGTAGATGCGGCTAACATGATTAAGAAGTTATCTGATCAGTTTGTAGCAAGTAAAGTTATTCAAGATCTACCAGATGATGCAGTTATTCAAGGTAACCTCACTAGATATCAATTTGAAGCTCAAGTTGAAAAAATGATGAGAGAGGGAGGATATTTAAGAAGATTATATAGAATATATAATGACAAGAATTATAAGATACAACCTCAAGCAAAAGAAGCAATCATACAGAAAATTATTGCAAGAGAAGGCACAGATTTAGGACACATAAGAGGTATCTTATCTGAAACACCTATGAGAATAAGTGATCAACAAATGGATGATATAATCAATGGAGGAGCTACTCTTACAAGACAACAAGCAGAGGCGTACATAAATAGAGTGGTATCAAACGCAAAAGCAAAAGGTGGAAACAGAGGCATTGGTCTTAATAGATTGTTTCAAACAAGATTAGACACAAGTTTAATTAATAAAAGAAAAGTAGATAGTCAAGTTTTAAGAGAGATACTTGGTGAGGTTAGAGATCCAAGAGAGGCTTTTATATCTACTGTATCTGAGTTATCTAACTTTGTTGCTACAGATAGATTCTTATCGTTGTTCAAACAATCTGCTGATGCAAACATAGCTTCAGTTGCCGCGAGAAATGCAGCACGAGCCACGGAAGTTGGAGCGACCCCTGAAAAACAGCTCTTCTTTAAAATGGATGATGAAATCATAAAATACATAAAAGAAAGAGCAACTACCTATGATGTTGATCCAAACCAAATTAGTAGAATAGGTCAACTAGATCAACAACTTTTAGGTAAAGCTTTAGATGATTGGTTAGAAGATAATCCTAATCATGTTATCTTAGGACGTTCTGGAGAGACAACTGTAGCAAGAGATGCTTATTCTCCTGGTGCTAACCAAACAAGTAGTATTTATGGAACTATGTTTGGCTACGCAATACCTAGAGTTATGTTTAACAATTTAAGTAATCATATTTGGACAGATGCAGACACCATGCCTACATTACTTAGAAAAACTTATGGTATGATGCAAACACTAAAAGGTGCTACACAATATGCAAAGACAATTCTATCTCCTTTGACACAAGTAAGAAACGTAACATCCGCTTCTGGATTTGCAATAGCTCAAGGTAATTATGGCAAGGGAGCTAGTTTAGGATCTTCGTTTAACATAGTTTTAAGAGATGCAATCGACAAAGAACTCAAGACAAAAAACATGACTTTTTTAGATTTACAAAGAGATAATCAAACTCTTGACTTTCTTGTAGAAATGCAAAAAAGAGGTGTTATTGGTAGTTCAGCACAATTAAGAGAGATACAAGAAAATTTAAGAAAAGGGTTAGGCTATGAAGGCACTGGTGGTTTTGTCCAGGGTTTAAAAGAATTTGATCCTAGAGGAAAACAACTTACACAAGGGCAGAGAGCAGAAAAACAATTAGGTAAATCAGATCCTACTTTTGATGCAGAAAAAAGAAGTAAGCTCGGACAGTTTTTTAGAGGGCCTCTTGGTTTTGCAGAAGATTTATATAGAGGTGGTGATGATGTTTGGAAGATATACAACTACTTGTTTGAGCTTCAAAAGTTTAGAAATGCTAGAAGAAAGATGCAGAATGCTGCAATAGGAAAAGCAAAAAATCGACTTCAGTTTCAAGGGCAAAGAATTTCTTTTGATGATCTAAATAAAGAACAACAAAATAGTTTAATTGCAGGTGCAGTAAGAGATGCAGACAGAGAGTTTGCTCGTTACATAGGAGCTAAACCAGATGCAGTTGGTGATGAACTTGATGAAGCATTTAAACAGTTTACAGCAGATAATATTCGTAACTTAGTTCCAAACTACGAACTTGTACCAGACATTATAAAAGGATTAAGAGGATTACCTCTTGGTAACTTTATTGCTTTTCCTGCAGAGATTTTAAGAACTGGATTTAACACATTAGATGTTGCTATGAAAGAATTAGCAAGTGATAGTGCAGCCATAAGAGAGATAGGAGCAAGGAGATTAACTAATTCTTTGTTCACATTCAGTGCGTTGGGAGATGGACTACAAAGATTTGGTCAAATGATGACTGGAACTTCAGACGAGGAAGTCGATGCAATCAATAGATTATCTGCTCCTTGGCAAAGAAACTCTGTGTTGATACCAGTAGGTAAAGATGAAAAAGGTAATCCAGAAGTTATAGATTTTAGCTACACGAACCCTTGGGACATGTTGTCTAAACCCTTCCACACAGTTTTTAGATCATTAAGAGAGGGATCAAGATTACAAAAATCTGACTTTGCCAATATTAGAGGAGCGGCATTTGATTCTCTAGCTGAATTTTTTAGTCCTTTCTTTGAAGTATCTATGATTTATGATGCGGCCCTTGATGTGCTACCAAAAGAGAGTGCATTAGGACTTGGAGTTGGAAGAGGAGGACGAACTCGTTCTGGTGCTAAAGTTTATAAAGAAGGTGATGGTTTAGGGTTGTCCATAGAAAAAAGTATAATACATCTTCTTGATACTCTTAAACCAAACATTATTCCGATCAGAGTTCCAACTGGTGCAGATCTTGGTATTACTAGAGGACAACCAGTTAAGTCTCCAGAACTTGGCAGAACTGCAAGAGGTCTTTTATTTCCAGAGGGTGGAGAGTTTTTGGGATTTAATGTAAAAGCAGAGGAGCCTACTACTGGAAGAGAGTATACAAGATATGGTGAATTATTTAGAGCTTTTACTGGATTACAATCTCAAGTTATAGATAGAGATAAGATTGCAGAGTTTAAAGCTCAAGAGTTTAAATCACTTAGATCAGAGGCAGCCACATTATTTACTGATGCTTTACGATTAGAAGACCCATCAAAAGAACAGATGTTAGAAGCATATCTAAGAGCAGATGACGCTAGGCTCAAGGCATTTAGAGAAATGAAATTAAATTATGATAGTTTAAAACGATTAGGTTTTACTAATAATAAAATAGCTAGAATATTAAGAGAGAAAGCTGGCATAGGAAAAAAAGAAATATTTTCTTTGAGAGCAGATAAATACATACCGTATTTGCCAAGTAAAGAAAGACTGGGTGCAGCTATTAGAAAAGGAATTAAAGTGCCTTATTCTACTATCATGAGATTATACAGAAAAAGATTTGGAATGAGATTGACTCCAGAACCTAAAGAAAAGGTCTCACCACCAACTGTAAATGATTTTTTAAGTTTAACAAACACTAAAGGAAATCCTAACTTTAAAGTTAATCCGTTAAACGAAAATCAAAAAATACCAGAACAGACAACGCAAAGAATTACGGAAGAGCCGAACATAAATGTAGCAACAGTTACAAGTCAACTTCTTAATCCTGCACCAGAGAACAGACAAATAGCAGAGTTTTTAGGTGGTAATCCAGAACAGATACTAAAGAATATGGAGATTGCAAGGAGAACAGGATAAACACCCAGATTATAAAAGGTTGTTGTACCAATAGTTACCTTGACATGATGAAGCAAGAAGCAGAGCGAAGTGAATCTTGGTCATTTAGATTTCCTATTGATGATAAAAAATATATTCCAATAGAAGATAAATTCGCTAAACTTATTTTAATAACAAAACAACAAGGGATACACAAAGAAAACGCAGTGTTAGCAGGCATGGCAATAGGTTTACTTATACAGATATGGGAAAAATCAGAAAGAAAGTTTTTTATTCCACAAATTCAATGGTGTGGAATATCTATCAAAGATTCAAGCAGAGAGGACAACACACACTCTGATCATGAAAAGGGAAGCGGCTTAGTTAAAGTATTAGGTACACTAAATTCAGACTGGGATACAAAAAAAATGGGTGGTGGTTTTACTCATGGTAAAACTACATATCCATTAGAGCCAACAGACTTTATCATTTTTGATGCGTCTGTTCCACACAGAGCAGAAACTATGATTACAAACAAAAAAAGATTTGCTATAGATTATACATTAAAAGGAGTTTGAACATGAGATTATCAAAAAATTTTAGCTTGGCAGAGTTTACAAAATCGCAGACAGCAGAAAGAAAAGGCATTGACAATACGCCAGAGGATCACCACATAGAAGCTATGGAGCAGTTGTGTCATGGCGTGTTAGAAATGATACGCTATCACTTCAAAAAACCTTTGGTTATAAATTCTGGATATCGAAGTGTTGCTTTGTGTGAGGCGATTGGTTCAAAAGCCACCAGTCAACATGCAAAAGGTCAAGCGGCTGATATAGAAATACCAGGTGTCGATAATTTAGAACTTGCTAAATATATACAAGACACTCTAGATTTTGATCAATTGATCTTAGAGTGTTATACTGGAGAGCCAAGTTCTGGTTGGGTTCATGTTTCATACAACAACGAAGGTAACAACAGACAAGATGTTCTTACCTACGATAGAACAAATGGATATAGAAAAGGATTGATCACATGATAAAAGCTGGGCCGCTAAAAGATCACATAGATGCAGATCATGGTGATATGGTCATTAAACAAGAATTTATAACAATTAAAATTGTTGACGGTGTTATTATTAGAGAAGTTGTGACAAGAAACTTTGAATGGAATGGTAATTATATTGACCACAAAGAAACAGAACCCATAGTTAATCTAGAAATAATTCCAAAACATATGTTGAACTAATGGCTACACTAATTTGCAATCTCCCATCAATTGATGTATGGGTTAGAAGAGAATATTTAAGAGATCATGTTGATGGACATGGAGAGTTTGTTAAAGGTATTTGGGTCACAGCAAAGTCGATTCCAGGTAGAGCGTTTTATTTCGAAACTTATCTTCCTGATTATGGTGCTCTTTACGATAAGCTACCTATTTCTGCATTCGTTTCTGACCCAGTTGTCCCTACTCCAGATATGGATCTTTATAATCTTCAGTTTTGGAACTGCATGGACTATGGCGTGGTTTCTGTTTCTAAACAATTTATAGGATCTATGGATTTTGAAGTGTATACGAGAGATCATGGAATACTAAAAGGTAGTTATGTGGCAACATTAGATAACTATCACGAGAATGTAGATTCAGTTGATTTTTCTACAAGTGAAAAACCAGCAGAGCATAAGTCACATAATATTATAGAATTAGAAAATGGTCAGTTTTGTTTGTATCCAAACAATAGAATGAGAGTATACGACAACTCTCTTACACCAGATAAACCTCTTCAACCAGACTTTAAAGTTAGCACAGAAATCTATCAAGTAGAAAATGGACAGAAGTTTAGATTAGGGGATACTGACGAGTATTTTTGGAAAACAAAGGACGAAGATAAAAAAAATTAGGCTCTCAGACGCTCACAGAGAGGCGAAACAGTCCCCCTCTAGTATGATTACACCTAAAAATACGTTTTCTTTTGTACGCTTTTATAATCGCCACTATCCAACTTCACCCCAGTTTTGACCCATTTCAGCGTCAACTTCAAAGGGAATCTTAAGATCTGATATACAATTAGACATAATGTCTTTTATTTTATCTGAATCATCTTGATTTACTATGCTAAAACAAAGTTCATCATGCACAGTTAGCATCGGACATAATCCCTCTTTGTAACAATCAACCATTGCTTTTTTAGTTTGATCGGCACTCGACCCTTGAATCAGTCTATTCAACGCCTTGTATGTAAATGCTCTTCTTATTCTACCTTTACCTCCATATTCAGATATCGCTTCTTTCATGGGTAAGGCTTTATTGTATTGATATGAAATAGGCTCGTACATATTAAATCTACATTTACGACCCAACCAAGTTCTAATTACTCCACTATCTGCTGCTCGTCTCATAGCTTTTTCTGAAACTGATTTTAGGAAAGGAACTTTGTCATTATATTTATCTAATAAACTTGTTGCCTCTTCGATAGATAGATCTAGAATGTTCGCCAACTTAGCTTTACCCATACCATACATTAAACCAAGGTTAACTGTCTTTGCTTGTTTTCTTGGTATACCAGCAATGTCTGCAACAATTTGATGAAAGTCGGCTTGACCTTCTTGATACAACTTTACAACATCATCAATTTGTGGATGTCTATCTATACCTGTCAAGGTGGCACAATAATGTACTAGCCATCTTGGTTCTTGTGAAGCATAATCAAAAGAACCCCATTTGTAACCTTCCTCTGGAATAAACAAACCACGGATTAATTTTTTTATCTCTGGATCTCTAGCAGGAATCTGTTGTAAGTTGGGATTACTAGAACTGAAGCGGCCCGTTACTGTACCGCCTCCGTCAGTACGAAGAGGATGAAAGTCACAATGTATACGACCATTATGAGAATGTTCAAGAATAGTATCAACAAAAGTAGTATTTGCTTTGTTTATCTCTCGAATCTTTATAATCTTTTTTGCAATTGGGTGAGGATGGTTAGCAAGAAACTGTTTTGTAAACGCGGGAGACCCGGACTTTTCTGTGCGAGAATAAGAAAGACCCATAGCATCAAAGACCTTTGCTACAGATGTGGCGACCCAAGGTTCCATCGTAACTTTTGTTTCAGAGGCTATCTCATCAAGTAAATCTTTTTCTAATTTTGTTAGATATCGTTTTACTTGTTGAGCCTTATCTAAATCTACACGGACACCTTTTGTTTTCATGTCTAACAATACTGGAGTCAACTGTGTCTCTAAATTAAATATACTGGTACACTCTTCAGAAACAATTCTATCTTGCAAAATGTTCCAAAGTTTTAAAGTTATCGAAGCGTCTTGTTCTGCATATGCACCAACATAACGAGGTGGTAATCTCCACATCTCAGACTTTGGATCTACACCAAACTCTTCTGCTGCACCTTTTAACATCTTTTCATCTTTATATATTTTTAAATAATCTCCAGCGACAGAGTTTAAATTATAATATCTTCTGTTCTCGTCTAATATTGGAGCTGCTATCATTGTGTCCCTAATTTTACCCTTAACCTCTATATCCGCGGATCGTAACCACCCTAAGTCATACAGAGCGTTGTGAAACACAAATGTTTTTGTAGTATCAGAACATAAATCTTTTAACCAACCAAGCACTGGTCTTCTAGGCATATTCCCAACAGTGTGTGCTATCGGAAAATACCAAGAGCTATCTCCCGCCGCCACGGCTATGCCTATAATGTGTCCATCTTTTCTACACCATCCAGGCCCAAGTTTTAATAGATTCGAGTCTTTGGTTTCTAAATCTATCGCTATGGTATCATACTGTGACAAGTCTGGAATAGTCTGTGGAGGTGTCCAATCAGAGTCAGCATTACCCCAAGAGATATCCCTTATGTCTTGTTCTAGCAAATGATATTGTTCATTTGTCATTTATTATTTCGCCTCCCAGAGCAGCGTATCCTATGATATCTACCCAACTGTCGTCTTTGTTAATATCTTCAGCTAATCTTGCCACTTTTACCCCTATCATACAAGCTACTGCCTCTTCTGGAGTTATAGGCTCTTTTAATTTTTTTTCTAGTAAAATTGACCATATGTCAGCTATCCTTTGATGATTCTTTTTTACTGGCCCATAATCTTTTGCTCTTGGTCCATTAATTAATTTTTCTGTTTCTTTTAAAAAATATTCTCTGTTTTTCTTCATAAATTAAATCCGTATTGTTGTTGTGATTCTATTAAATGTAATGTCTTTTTTGCACGAGTCATCCCTACATAAAAAACTCTATACTCTGGGTCTTGATCCCATTGTTCAGTACAAGCTTTTGTGGAGTCTAACAATAAAGCTACATTATCCGCCTCTCCACCTTTGGCTTTGTGTATTGTCGATACACGAATCCTCGGAGCTTTCGTTAGTATCCTCTCCCCTCTCTTTCTGACAGATACTATGTAAGCCACCTCTTGTTCCGATACTTTCAGAACTTTCTGCCAAGGTGTTTCTGATGTCGCTTTTAGATTGCAGTTGTTTATAATATCTTGAAGAGTATAGTTTTGATCTGATTCTAAAGAGGCTAGAAGTTTTCTGCCCGCCTTTGTAATAAGATCTGGATGTATTAGTTTTGAAAATGGGAGTAACTCTTCTGTTGTCAATTCTTCCCCTTTGCATAGTTTAAGCCATACCTCTATTGCATTCAAAACATTTGGTGATATAGACCAACCAGTGCCTTCTCTCCAGAAAAGATGTCCGTCTTCTTTCAAACGTAAACATACTTTGTTTACTAAATAATTTGTTCTTGCAAGTATTAACCATTCGCCACTTGTTAAGTCTACATCAAGTATATCACGATACCAAGAAACAAATCCATTGTGGTTTTGGGGTTGCCATTTTTTATCTTCTCTGATTTTAACTTTTCTTATAAGTAAGTCTGCCATTTTATGTATTTCAATTGGTACACGAAAAGATTTTTTAAGAACTCTTTTATTTGGACTAGCTCCTAAAAATCTTTTTACATCCACACCCATCCAACCATAGATCGCTTGATCATCATCACCTGCATAGAAAACTTCTTTTGAATTAGGAACCAACACTTCCTTAACCATTCTCCATTGCAGAGGCACAAGATCTTGTGCTTCATCTATAATTAGCAAATCAAACTTTGGACTTGTCCCTTGACTGATAAATTTTTCTATCATGTCTATGAAATCTAATTTACCTTTTGCTCTTTTATATTTCACATAAGCATCGTTCAATAGTTCTAGTTGTTGCACTTGTAGTTTTGAACTCCACTCTTCTGGTGTGTCCCAGTTTTGTTTAAACTCATCCATGACTGGCACTTGTTTAACTCTTGCCATTTGGATGATAGACATGTATTTATCTCCACCTGCACCGATAGAAAACAAAGGACCGTCTTCTATATTTAATGTTTGTGATGATCTAAAATCTATACCTACGATCTTACCTAGCTCATTGTAATCAGAGCCTCTAAACACATCTCTTGTGTTTAAACCAAGCCATTGAAAGGCTAAACTGTGTAAAGTTCTAAAATACTGTAAACTTTTATTATCTAATTGTAAGTCAAGCCAAGCACGATCTCTAGCTTCTGTGGCTGCTTTTCTACTAAAAGAAAAGAACCCTATCTTATCTGGAGCCATTCCAGTAGACATTCTATCTTTGACTATATTAATTAATGTTGTTGTTTTCCCCGTTCCAGGAGGCCCAAATATCGTTGTTTCATTCATTAGAATGGTGACTCCTCTTGCTTTATCTCTATTGGTTTCATCTGTACTTCTGCTCCAAACTCAGGTATCCACCATACTCTAACGGACTTCCATTTACCTTGTGATGTTTGAAACTTTTTAACTACGGAACTATCTCCATTATTTATTTCTTTTATTCTCTCTTGCACTTGTGCTCTTGTATAATTATCAAATTTTCTTCCTCTCAAAAAATCCATCAGAGATTCTAATCTAAAGTATGTTTTAGATTCTTCTGCCTCTGTAAAAGGTTTACCTAACACCACTTCTTCAAAGCTTTGTGCTTGAACTCTTCCAGTGCAATATAATTCTAGCAGAGACATGAACTGACCTTTATATGTAAGTTCCTCTGGTACACTTATTTCATTACAGTTTTCAAGAAGACCATTGACTTGTATCTCCCAATCACTATCTTTCATTTTTGGTGGCATGAAATTTAACTGCTCCATACACGCTCTTTGAAACAACCTTGGTGTCTGTAGTTCTTCTGTTGTGAGTTCTAATCTTCTACTATCTATATCCAAGAACCAAAGACGAGGCTCTGATAAAATGACGGACAATCCACTAATTGATGGCATAGAGGTCATACCAATACCATGCTTCAATCCACGACAAACTCCTTGATTACAATGAGAAGCCATAGGTTCTTCTTTACATGTATATTGATACTCTTTTTTCTCCAGTGTGTTTTGAATCGTAACTATTTCAGAAGCAGGTAAAGGTGGAGTAAAATGTTTTACATTCAACTCCTCCATCTGCGACTTCCAGTCATTAGGTCGAGACTTTTGTAAAAAAACACCTAACTGAAAAGCAGCTTTGTTTCTACCACCTTCATGCACTCCGACACTTAATAAAGCACGAAGACATGGCACAAATCCTGGAAATAAATTAGCTGGCCCACCAATACTTATATTCATAAATTGTTTTGGTAGACATGTTTGCTCTTTTATTTCTTCAATAAACTCCTCAAGCGTAGCCTCAATATAGCCATCTTTCTTTTGAATGACCGCGTATCTGAGGGTTTTAGCAGAATCAAAATAAGGAAGATTGATAAAATTACCAACATCCCCCCTTTCGACCAGAACTTGCTCCTGTTTTGGGAAAATCTCGCAACGACCATGACCCAGTCCAGCAGCAATCTCCGCAGCTTTATCACGAAAATCACTAGCATCCATCCACTCCTTAAAAAAGAAAAATATGTGTGCTCCGCCACTTTTACTACGGCACACGATACATGGAACTTTGAGTTCCTTCAGTTTTGTGGCTAGACTAATATGGTCTAATGGATACTGATCAATGTCAAGAGCACCAAATTTGCACTTGTTGTTTTCGTTAATTGGTATCGCTCCGACACCTTTTTTGCCATCAAGATGACCTTGTACTAATTCTAATGTTAATGGTTGTCTTACTATAAATGATTTGGCTTTTTGTTTGCCGTTCATTCTTTGGTTGGAAACATCTGTTTGTCCGTGTGCTTGACCGAACCCTTCAAATGCTTTTAAAAATTCTTCTGTTATATTCACTCATCACTCCAAAAAATAAGGGCCACATACTTGGAGGAGCGTATGTGACCCCAATAGTTAAAACGGTGCTTCGTCACCCTTATCTGCCATCTCGTCAGCAGAGGCGGCTGCCATTTTAACCTCCCCTTTCCTCACACTTTGATACATATTACGAGCTTCTAGCATCATACTTTCTATATCTTTAGTGATTTCTGTAATACGGTCAAGTTTATAATTATACCATGTCCCTTGATCGTTACTTTCGGAAACTGTCGTAATCTTCCACGCAGTACCATAAAGAGGCATAGGTTTACCAGAGGGCAAACGAATACCATTCTTCAAAGTATTCCATCTTCTTGACACTTTTAATTGTGTCTTCTTCATGTCAAGAACTGCTGGAGCCATCTCATTCTCACCTTTGGCAATCACGAGATGTTGGTGTGTTCTTACGAGTTCATTACCACTTGGTAACATTTCAATAGTCCCTTCACGATTGGTAAGATTGATATCTTTATCGTCTGGAGATAACTCCTTGATAAATCCACCACCAGTAGATCGTAATGCAAATTCTAAAAACTTCTTTTCAAAATATGCTGGAACAACAGTTAATCCAGTATCTGCTTTATAGATCTCTCCACTAACTGTATTGAATATATCGCCTTGCTCAGCACCTTTAATATATAAAGGATCTTGCTTATTGAGTTGTGGCGACAACGCCTGCAGAATCCTAATAAAAGGTATCTGCATATCTTCGGTTGTAAAATTCTCAAGACCAGCACCAGAGTCCTCTTCAAGTAACTTGTCGAGTTCTGATACCACAACCTCTGTGGTCTTTTTCTGTGCAACTTGTGTGTCCATTACTGACCTCCTTTAATTTTTGCACGATTACCCTGGTATACCCCAAACATATCAAGATCAATCTCTTGACCGTTTTCGATTCTGTTCTTCGCCCAAGTTCTCAGAGTCATTGGATGTATGTGAGTTTTCTGTACTGGATTCAGACCTTGCTTCGTAAGATCATCAACCACGGCTCCCGCTACATTATCTTGACCCATATTAAATCCGACAACAACTTCATTCTTAATTATATCTGCTTCACCTATTGATCTTAGAAAAGCATAAGCTTCATCTTTTCTAGCCTCTGGTATACGAGCAGACACAAATTTATCTATTGATACTTTGTTGCCATCTACTTGTAGACTCTCTACACCAAGCTCTTCCATTAATGAAGGAATATCTTCCTCATCAACAGTTCTCTTCTTTTGTTTCAAGTCTTTAAGATAGTCTTCGGTTTCTTTTATTTGTTTCTCAACATCTATAGATAACCGAATAAGAGACGAAAGATTCTTCGTCTTGTCTTTGCTAATTTCAAACGCTTGAGGATTAGCTGCCTCTTCTTCAAATAGTGAAAACACATCACTCATAGTTCTACCTTTCTCAAATAAAGTTTATGCTCTTCAGCGGTTAAGATACGGCCCTACAGGAGTGGAGAGCCGTATCGATATGTATTAACATACGCTAATCGTTAAGTGAGGAAATGTACGGATCTAGGAGTGTCGTCCAGACCCGGAAAGGAAACCCCACCCAACTAATCGACAACTAGCCTACCTTTTTGATTTGCTTGTTGTCAACTTCTTTTTCATATTCTCTTTTTGTGAGAAATGAAATCGTTCCGCCAACAGATCTATCGTTTCTGTCAGCTAATTCTTTTAACTTTGTCCAAATGCTAATCGGTACTGCTACTGATTTCCATTTACTCGGATCCATTTGTCGTCCTTCCTAATTAATGATGAGGTAGGGGAGAAACCAGGTAATCCACAAAAACCCTGGAACCTACCTCATCTTTTTTCGCAATTCGTTTGAGTGGTCTGGAGCTAATGTGGGAAATAAAAAAAACCACAATCAGACTCCTCAAACTGGCATCTCGGTGGCAAGGAGGAGGGTTATGCGAACCCCTATGAAAAACAACCACCTTGATGTTATCTTAACTCTTATCACAACTATACCCACTTTGTCAAATAAAAACTTATATTTTTTTTCTTTCTTTTTTTAGTAGGTTAAATGTGTGTTTTTGACTTTCATACAAAGAACTTTGCCATGTTCTTTTTACATCATCTTCATTCATAAAATCATTCATGTGAATTTTTTTACTTACCTTTTGTAATTTTTCAACATTGAAAAATAAAACACCTTTTTGTCTGATGGAACACAAAGCTATGATGTCACAATCTTTTTTTGTGTAGGCTCGTTTGTCTCCACCTTTTGATGTAGAAAAGTTAAATAGTTTTTTCTCATTCAACCATGTTGCTGTCTTCACTTCTATTCTTTGAGGCACAAGTAAACTATCGTCTATTGACTTACACGCTATGATATCTGTACCATCTTGTTTAACCAAGGAACATTCAACACCCATCATTGATAAAGCATAAACAACGAAAGCTTCTCCCGCCGTGCCTATCATCTTTTCTCCTCTTATGTCTTTAGCCATTCTAATACCCTTTCTCCCAAAGTTATACTTGCTAGTTTATTCTTGTTTAATAATGTCTTAACAATGTGAACATCAACTGTGTTAGGACACATTAGATCAACATATAAAACTGGATGATGTTGACCAACTCTATGTGCTCTATCTTCAGATTGTTTTCTTGATTCTAAATTAAAATCATTTGAGTAATAAATAACATTTGTCGCTGCATGAAGTGTAATACCCATACCACCAGTTTGTGGATTGGATATGAAAAATTTCACATCATCTTCTAAATTTTGAAATTTTTCAATTGCATCTTGTCTGTCTTGCATAGTCGTATCGCCAAAGTAATTTACCACTGTGTTTGATCCATATGTTTGTTTTAACTTTTCTGTTATCTTTATAATGTCGTGTCTGAATCTAGACCAAATAATAATCTTGCCTTCCATCTCTTCGATTGTTTCCATTAACACATTCATACGGTTGTTTGGTATCTCTTCTACTTCTCCGTTGTCTGTAACAAGATAACCACATAGTAATTGTTGTAGTCTTAGCAATTGTGTCATGACCTCTGGAGCAGTAACCATCTCTCCAGTTTCAAGCAACGCCACTGAAGTTTTTTTAATACTTTGATAATGTCGTTCTTGTTCTATTGTCAAATCAACTTGTCTTGTTGTGTATATCTTCGGTGGTAAATCTAATGCTTCTTCTTTTGTTGTACGATAAGAATAGTGAGCAATCTTACATTTCATCTCTTCTAAATTTCTGTACCCAATAACCTGGTTGAAAGAATGTGCTCCCATCTTCACACTTCTCACTACGGCATACCTTCCTTGAAAAGACCAGTATGAATCAAACCCCATGATCTCTTTGTCTAGAAATAAAAACTGTGCATATAAGTCAAGAGGTGATTTTGTTATTGGTGCTCCAGTTAATATTCTTTTATACTTCGCATCCTCACCAAATTTTATAAGTGCCTTCGTTCTTTTTGCTTTTATGTTTTTAATCGTTGTTGATTCGTCTATGGCTAAAAGAAACTCGCTTCTATGTGTTACCTTATCTAAATACTGCAACACTTTCTTTGTAGCAAAAGCCTCAACATTGACGAGAATGATTCTAAGTCTATGTCTCTCGACCACCGATTCACGGAGCATTTCCGTTTCTTTTTTTGTTAGACTAGATTTCCATGTGTAAACTTTATGTCTTATACTATCATGCAGATGAATAGGTATTTCACTATTCTTCCAGTTCATGTATACACCTTTTGGTGCAACGATAACGGCACAATCAATTTCTGCTTTTTCATAAAGCCAAGCTATATTATCAATCAATACTTTTGACTTACCACAACCCATCTCCATGAAGTATGCAAAGTTTCTTTCCATGTAACTTTGTTCTAGTGCTTCTTTTTGATGTTGGTATGGTTTTGTTTTGTATTTAAAGTCTGTCAAAATTTAGGTTCCCAAAAAATTCCATGATTGATTTTGTCTTTCCAATAATCTGCTTGTTCTTTACACCATCGTGCATTGAGTTTGTCCTCATTCCACTCATGGTCGTATTGTTTTTGTCTCCAATACTTTTCTTCTTTCAAGCAGTTATCAAACAGCTCTTCTTGTCTTTTGGGATCTTCCATTATACTCTCCTGCTTCTATTGCCCTGGCCCAGTCTGCTAAAGTTCTAAATTCTATTTTTATATTATAATATTTAGCGACTCGGATACCTTTTCTCATGCCTTGAGTTATTCCATGATCTCGATACACTGCCATAAGATTAGCGTGTCGATACCATTTAAAAGCTCTTTTCATACCCATTGTCCTTTGACCAAGATCTTGCTCGTTTAATACTTGAGTATAAAGCAAGTGTGATGCAAAAGGTGACTCTCCACGCATCAACGAATCATGAAGGCATAATCTTGCATATGTTGAGTTCTGTTCTTGACCAAAATTTTTATTGCCGCGAAATGGCGACTCTATGATAACTAACATTGTCTCTCCCTTTTATTATGTTTTAATCACATTTTTTCCTATATGTCAATCAAAAAAATTATTCGTAAGTATCTTCGGCCCAGGTTAAACTAGAACTTGACGACTGTTGTATAGAATACTTGTTTCTATATCGTTGTTCTTTTTCTTGTACTGCTCTTGGATCATCCTCAAATTTTTCTGCACATAGTTCTTCTGATTCTTCTGGTGTTAAAAAAGGTCCCCAGTAACCTTTGTGTGAGTCAAAGACATTTTTATCGTCTTTCTTCCAGTTTTCAAGTTTTGCTATCTTCTGGATCGTCTCCACTGGTGTCCCAATCTGGAGTGAAATAGAATGTGAGTCTCTCCCCACTTTCCACATTCTCCTTGCGACTGCTATCGCTAGGTGCGGATGGTTTGGGAAACTGGATGATGTTATCTCCAGTTTTATTGTGTATGTTTTTTTTGTCACTCTTCTTCATCAATCTCTCCCTCTTCCAATATCATGCCTTGCATCAAACCCATTTTGGAACTTTCTAAGTACCAAAGAACTTCAGCAGGGTCTTGGAATGTAGATATAAGTTGGACTTGACCCTGTTTTGTTACCCCCATGATAACTACATTCTCCAACTTAGCTTTTGCCAAATCACATACTCGTTCTATTGGCATTTGTGTCCTCTTTAATTTATAAGGAAATTTTAATACGTTGTCACTCATTTTTGTGGTTGTCCTTGGCAACAATCTTCAATTACTGTTTTGCACATAACACATTGTAAGTGTCCATGAACATCAATTGTCTGTAAAGCCGTCTTGCATCTTGGACATAGCTTCCCGGTACAATGGTCTTTAATATTTAAAATTGTCTGATCTTTAGGTAGTTCTTCCATTATTGTTCTCCTTTTTAATACATTTTATAGTCATTGAATGTGGAACTGGTATTGTATTTCTAATATTCCACATCATTTCACTCAATCTTGTTTGGCATTTCTCTATTGTTTTGTAACCTTGTGGCTGTATCATGTCATGTACTTCAATACAATTAGGATTAGCGATTGGTGAGCAAAGTAATATTATAGCAAAGAACATAATTAAATCTACCATGCTTTACTCTTTCTGCCAAACGCATATAGTGTTTCTGTCATATTTTTTTGTTTGAAAAAATTTTTTAAAAATAGGTGTAGAAAGTGTAGAAACGTAGAAAACACTCTGTAACCCTTACTGACACTAGGGTTATTGGTTACACTTTGGTTACACTTGCTACACTTCACATACGATTTATGATGACACGCGGGCATTTTTTTGTGTTTTGAATTGAAAAAATATGGGGAAAACACTATTATAAGGCTATGCCAAAAGAAAAATTTCTTACAAATAGACAAAAAGAATTTGCCAAATTTATAGTTGAAGGCACTTATTCCAATGCGGAATGTGCTAGAAAAGCTGGATATTCTGAAGGACAAGCAGCTAAAACTGCAAGTCTTTTGCTCAATGGTAAAGATTTTCCCCTGGTTGTGGATCATGTTAAAGATCTTCGTGAAGCCAGAGAAAAGAAATATGGTGTCACTTTGTTGGGCCAGTTGAAAAGATTCTCTGATCTTTCCAAGGGAGCAGAAGAGTCTGGACAATTTTCTGCTGCGGTCAATGCAGAGAAGATTAGATCTGCACTTGGTGGTCTTGCCATAGATAAAAGAGAAACAAATGTTGTACATCAATTAGATAAACTTTCTCGTGAAGAGATCGTGGCTCGACTCTCTGAGATCAGAAAAGCCTATCCGTCTGCATTCATTGAAGGTGATTATGAGGTAGTCGGAGAGGACAAGGGGAGGAAAACCCTCTCCGACAAGGGCGTTGATTAGCAATTCCCGTAATTGCCTCGTGCTATTAAGAAATAGCACACATAAATTTTGCAAGTCAAGTGACATTATTTTTTTCTAACTTTTTTGTTTCCGTTGTGTGTGTAAGAAATGTACTTGTCTTTTGCGTTTGTTTTGCGTTTGTGCCTATTCGCAGCTTGTTTTGCTTTGTGTATTCGTTTCATTCTTAAGTCCTTTCGTTAATTTAATTTCTTTGATGTCGTTTTGAAAAGCTTTTATACTTTCTGCAAGTTCCATGCAAAGATCGATACCATCCAATACGCCCTGGTATCTTTGTGAGTGTGGTTTACCCACTAACTCACAATGTTCTATGTATAAATATCTAAGTCTTTCAACCTTCTGAAAAAGATTTTGTACTGATCCAGAAGGTCTGCCCTTTCTCATGTGGTCACCTTGTGTGGTCTCATTGCTCTCACCTTTAGCTCATTTTCCATTTTACCGATTGTGTTTGTCACATATCTTCTTTCTTTAGATACTGGATGTGTATAAATATAAGTATCAGAGTGTGGATGATCTTCATCCAATTTATTCCTATAAGTATACATACTTCTAACAAACAACTCTATTTCTTTTTGTGATATTTTAAGATGTGCCATTAAACTCTCCTCTCAATGCTAATCCTAAATACATTGCATTTTGGGGACATATTGCATTCCCCAAGCCAATTAATCGTTGCTTTCTGTCTTTGTCCAATTCTGTGGATATCCCATTAGGAACTCCGTGAAGTTGGCGTTCAACTTCCCACCATGATAATTGTTCTTCAACACTTCTCTCGGTAACGATTTGTCTCTGCTCTCTTTCCATGTTGGATTGTATGATGCGTCCTTCCAATCTCTCGCAAGTGGTGTTGGATAATTCCAAGTTTTCATTCTTGGTGGTCTCAATGTTACTCCGTCCATCATTGCTTGAGCTTCTGCTTCCGTCATCTCCCCATTCTCCACTTTCTTTCTGAAGATCATTGTTTGTCCCTCCGAGGCATGACCGAAACCCTTGGTCGTTGGAGTTGGATACAAACTCATTGTCATTGGATCTAACTGCTCTCTCAGATTGCTCGGTTTCTTCCGTCCCTTTCTGTGACCTTCTTGCATTTTCTTCGTTGCTTCTGCACTCCTTGGGGGAAGATGATCCATCGTGTTCGGTGTTGCGTAAAGATTTACAGACGATCCAGAGCCTGTCCCTTTTGTGCCATGCTCCGATTGATGAAGACGGAAATACAAATGTCCTCGTACAGTAGTCGATGCTTTCCATTTTAAAGAGAACCTCGTCCAATCCCAATGAGAGATGTCCATAAACATTTTCGTAAATGACATAAGAGGGTCTTGTTTGTTCAACAATTCTAAAGATGTACGGGAAGATGTGGCGAGGGTCTTCTTGCCCTCTGCGATTTCCTGCAACGCTGAACGGTTGACACGGATATCCAGAGGTGAGGATATCTGGTTTTTTTGGAATAAATCTTTTTGGGTCATTTGCGATCTCCTTTACATCGTTAAAAATTGGTACACCTGGAAAATTCTTTTTTAATACTTTGTGACACCATTGTTCGGTATCACAAAATAAAATTGGTTTGGATAGTTTTGCACCTTCATCTAAGCCAAGTGCAAATCCTCCAATGCCACTACATAAATCAACATGAGTTTTATTTAAGTGTTTCATTTTGCTCCTTGTCTATTTGATCGTTATATAAAACTAAACCAAAGTCATAACCTTCTTTGTAATAATGAGCTTTGTTAGTCTCACTTCTAATTCCATGAATTAATCCGTCTGTGACTCCGTCTTTAAAATCGTCTAAAATTCTAAAGACCATTTGATCTATTGAATCTTTAGGATTATTGTCTGGAAGATTAGTTCTAAATTTAATTGGTTTCATTTTCATTCCTCCACTATTATTTGATAATCTGCATTATCGTTTTGCAGATACTCTAAAGCATCTGCAATAAATTTGTTTTTGTTAAAATAAATAATCATGTCACAAACTTTTTCGTCATATTGTATATACTGATTAATATCTATGTTGTTCTCCATAAACTTGTCATGATCATCTTTATATATTTTTTTGACTGTCATTTTATTCCACCCTATCATGAATTGCGACTGCACCATAAAACTTATGTCCTAACATTTCAGAAACCTTCTCTGAAAATCTGGAGTCTGAAGTTTCTCCGAAGTTACCACCAAACATTGGATTTTTGTCGATTACTTCATGAGGTACAATTTTAACACTCTTGCCATATCCAAAATCTTGTAAAACAAGTTCTGCTTTTGGATAATCTTTGCAAGGCTCGAAAGGCCCATCTACATTCGTAAGACATAAGCCTTTTATATCTCTGGACGAAACACCATTATTAGTGCAATCGCCTAAATTATTTTTATAAATATATATTAACATTGGCATAGTTTAATCTCCTTGATGTAAGCTTCTGTTAGTTCTGTGAAAGTTATCCCAAGATTGTGTAAGTCGATCTTCTGCTTGTCTTTCTAAAATAATCGTCTTTGCAATCTCTCTCTTATATGTGCCAAGCTCTTTTTCAATATGATTTAAAGCTTGGACGTTGGTCATTCCTTTTTCATTGAGGCAAAGGTCAAGCTCTTGCTCGACCTCTATCATTACATTGTTTTGTAAGTTAGCCATTAATTAGGCCCCCCTTTCTTTACTTTGGTTACATTGCCATCTTTTCCAAAATAAACAATTCCTCTCCATTCTGGAGATATTGGTTTGTTACCATACCAATCTGTGGTTCTAAATTCTTTGTGTTTGTAAGGATTGTATTTAACAAATTCTACACAACCATGATCTCCGTAAAGTGTCCAATGTTGACACCATTCGCCAATAACAAAAGCGTGAACATATTTTTTTCCTTGCTCTACAATCTTTTGTCTAGTCTTTTCATTAACTTGAAATCTGCCATTATTAACTCTGGCTATTTTTATATGACCTTTTACTCTCCAACCTTTTTCGGTTTTTACTTGAACACTCCAAAGATTCTTTGGTTTGTTCTTGTAAATTTTTACTGGAGTGTTGGTCTCAATATCTTCTGGAACTAACATTCTAGTCGTCATCTTGTCCTCCATATTTTTTGTTAACATATTCTGTTGTCTCGTCTTGCTCCTCCATTACTGTTTCGATCCAGTAAAGTGGAGATAAAAAAAACTTCTGGTCTTCTGAAGTAAATGGTTTATTATTTCTATAAAACATATTTTCTCCTTTATGCTATATAATAATTATTCCCATATATTACCATATAAGTCAACAATAAAATGAAAGAAAAAAACTTTTTTTTGAACATAAAAAAACAACTTCCAAAAGGTTGTTTTATCCAGAAAATAGAAAATAAATTTAATTCTGGTTTTCCAGATTTAATAATAATAACTGATAAATTGCCCTTGTTTATTGAGTTAAAATCGCCAATAAAAGGAAATAGGATAACTGTGGAAAAGTCCCAGATATCAATACATTTGAGAATACAAGCCAATAATTACATTTCTTTTTTCTTGGTTCGTGACCCTTTGACCTCTGATCTATTTTTATTTGACGGTGGTAAACTCTGCACTTTTATCTCTGTCCACCTTTGCACTCCGTCTCTGTCCGCCTCCCTTCCAGGTTACCTGGATCACGGAGATCTGGTGCGGGTGTTGCAAACTGCGAATCGGGAAGCACGAATCAGATCGCAAAGAAAATGAAATGGTCGCTCTGCGATTCTTTGCGATCTTTATTTACTGGGAAAAAAAACTGGAAAAAAATCCAGAGGCTACGCCTCTGGATCTGGGTCATCGATGAGATGTATGTCATCTCTGTATAAAATCTTGCCTGTTGTTAAATCGTTTGGCACATTCTTTAGCTTGACCAGGTCAACGCCAC
>Ga0160423_10000395_pt1 | contig 35347 bp, 53 predicted proteins | sample CRUFie14St8metaG_FD_108191 | JGI IMG/M metagenome (GOLD analysis project Ga0160423, IMG submission 108191) | Marine microbial communities from the Costa Rica Dome - CRUD Field 142mm St8 metaG | ecosystem: Environmental > Aquatic > Marine > Oceanic > Photic zone | place: Costa Rica: the Eastern...
ATACTCCACATGATAAGTTTACCATTGAAGTTTGTTGCCGCTAGTTTGATTGCAAGTATCTCATTACCAAAAAATCTAAGCATTAGTTCGAATTCATTTTCATCATTTCTTAATTCGATAGTCTTTTTCTTGTTATCATCTGCCACTTTAGTCTCTTTCTAGACCGTAGGGTCTGGGTTGTTCTTCTTGTCTTGCACTGCTTTACGCTGTGCCTGACACCACTTTTGCAAGTCGCTCATATGCTTTCTTGCTCTTGTGCCTGCAGACTTATTACCTTTTTCATAGAAAGTCTGTGTCTCTAATTTGATTAAACGAACTATATCATCTAGTTCAAAGATTGCATCTTGCCATTCACTCATTATTGTCTTCCTTTTTGCTGAATTGATTTGGTTGTACATCAGTCAATAGATTAGGGAATGCTTTACGAACTATCTCTCTTGTGACGTTTGGGTACAACTCGCTTATGTCTTTGTCTTTAGCGGCGCATACTAAGTCTGCTTCTTCCCAATGTATACCCTCTAGAATTTGTACGAAAACCATCTCTTTTCGCATCTTCGGTAGTGGGTCGCTAGTGGCGCATCGTGCCAAGCGTCTACTCTCTGTATACAATGAGGCGCTAGACATGCCGACAGGTTCTCTTGTGTCTCTTTTGAACGGTGGCGCCCCTTCGGGTAGGTCTAGTGTGATGTTCTTATCAAACGCTAGTGCTAAAATGTTGCGTAGCGGTCTTAGGTTATGTGCCTGTAGAATGCGAATTCGCTCTGCCTTACTAGGCGCATCATTACATTCTTTCAAAATCTCAGGTATATGTTTTCTCATGATATCTCCATGTTATGCTATATCTATTTATACGATATTGACGTTGCCTGCTACGCTAATTCTTTCTGCATCTTCTGTGAATGCATAGACTTGGTGTTCTAACCATCCCGGAAAGACTACAATATCACCTCTTTTAGGAAAGTGTAGCATACGATTAGGTGAGCATTGATGCTGTTCTCCGTATCGCCATTCAATCATACCCGATACAGGATCATTTACACTTCTATCTTCATATACATGACCTATTGTAGGGTCTGTTAATTCATTCTTTACATATATTACAAAAGAAAAATTTGCATCCTCGTGCGTATGATGCCCTATTGGTTGATTAGCATGTTGTATATTCATCCACATGTTAGTTAAATGTAGTTCATCTGCATCGTAGTGGTCTCTTGGATTTAAACCTCTTGTAAATTCGCATACATGACGCATGACTTCTGAGAGTGATATATAATGTTCTTTATTCTTAGGGTCAAACTCCAGTCTATTATTCGCTGTAGTATTATGACACAACAAGTGCTTCACGCTCTCTTGTGATTCCTGCACCATCTGTTCAATAGTACTTAAAGTATCAGCATGTACTGTGCTTTTGTATATAGGCGGACCAAAGTATCTGTTACATCCTTCTTGTAGGAGAGGTCTTTCGTATTGTCTTAGTTTTTGCTCCATTTTGTACCTTTCATGTTTGTTAAGAATACTTCATCACCAAGTACCAGCGCATCTGGACCGTATTCTTCAGTAAACTGCAAAGCATCTGCTTTTGTATGACACATAGGTTTGCCATGTGCGTTCATTGACGTATTTACAATAGCGGCAGGTTGATTTGCATCTCTCAACTGTCGTAATAGTTTAGCATACGGACCGTCATTCACTGTTTGATATCTCACTGTGTTGTCTGTATGTATAACACCTTCTAATGCGCTTTCACCGTAAGGTGTTGGTTTTGCAGTGTGTAACATGTAAGGCGATTTAGTCTTTGTGTGTAGCAAATTCGATAGTTCTTCTTCTAATACGATGATACCATATGGACGCCACCATTCTCTGTTTTTCAATTGACGCTCATTGAAGTAGTGTGCCGCATACTTCTTATTGGTTGCATATATGAGAGAGCGATTACCTAATGCTCTTGGACCTACATGACTTTCACCTTGACACACTGCTACGATTTTACCTGCTAATATTAAGTCTTTTACTATGCTTACAGTCTCATCATTCATCGTAGGTATTTCTTCTGCTTGCCAATTTGTCATCGGACATTTAGGTGCTTCCATACTCATCATGTCGAGATACGCAAACATAGAACCCATTGAGTGACCTTCATCACCAATTGTAGGTGGTATCATCATGTTATTAAACTTTTTATTCAGTGCTTCATTGATAATTACATTGTGTGCTACACCACCTGTATAACTGAACTTATCATCATCAGCAAACGCTTCTGAAAATAACTCTTCTAACTTTTCAGTCAATACTATCTGCCATGTGTGCATCCAATCCAGATGCCATGCATTTACATAAGGATGACCATCTTTGTGATGCCATACCATTGCATGAGGATATATATCTGCTTCTGCTGACCTGTGGCGTTTATTTTTCGATATAGCATCAATGTCAAATCCAGCAAGATACTCTGGTCCTACATCACTCTTAGATATAAAGGTATGTCTATTCATTGCTTGCCCAACAAAATCTTGAAATGAAAATGACCGTAGATATTCTGCATATTTGTGATTGTATCTACCGTAAGAAATAAGACCCATCAGGTTACCACTGCGGTCAGAAAAAGAGTTCTGCCACTGTTTATGATTACCTCTACCTAGCATATCACCTGCTGTATCAAAATACAAATCACCAATTGAACACATGTCTCTTTGTGTGTAACCTAATATACGCTTATTATTTTCGAATAAACTAATATGATAACCATAGTCACCACAACCATCTATAACGATACCTTTGTTCATTCGACCAAACATCCACTCAGCGACCATATAGTGTGCAAAGTGATGTTCGCATCTATAGTACTTTTTTGCACGATACGGAACAGTCTGAAATATGTGTTCGTATGTTTTTTCTGATATTTCTACTATCAGTTTATCTTCTTTGTATTGCCAATTCAGTTCTTTGTCTGTATCTAGGTCTGATATCTCTTCTCCTATTGTTACGATGATAGCATCTAACTCTAAAGGAATATTCATGCCTCGTAGGTCGTCTGTTAATTTAGGAAAGTTCCACTTGTAGTAGTGATACTTCTTGATACCTTTTACACGCTCAAGATTTAGATAAGTTGCTTTGTCGCCATCGTAGTATGTCACGTTGGCGTCATGATTGATAAGGTGTAGTGCTAGTGCTTTCATTAAAATTCTTCAATCACCTCAATAAGCAGTTTCATACGTTTAGCAATAAACAAATCAAGCAGTTTTCTTTTACTGCCTGTTATGGCACTATTTAGTTGCTTCAGAACATCTAGTTTCATATGCTCTGGCGTTTGCTTGAGGTCAACAAGAATAGCATTCTCTTTGAAACGTGCATAGTCCATAGGTGGGTTAGACATGAACTCACCAAACTTCTTCTTGCTCATAGGTTTCTGACGCTGACCTGTGACGAATACATCACCAGCAGATAGCACATTTGGTATGCCATCGCCTCTATCACCTTTGAGAATATGCTCTAGCAAGTAACCTTGAGGGTCGTTGCACTTTATGAACTTTTTGAGTATAGGTGAGTATTGCTCAATATTTGCATATTCTTGAAGTTGCTGAAAGTCTTTGTCACCAGACAAAATCAGAATAGGGTCACCCCCTAAATCACGACCATTTGCGTGACAGATTGTGCCGATGATATCATCTGCTTCTGCATGTTCTACTTGTATGACTTTATAAGGTGCGTTTTCTCGTATCTCATCACGAATATTATTGAGTGCAGTAAAGATTTCATTCCAATCATACTGTGACTTCTCACGGTCACTCTTACGACTTGCTTTGTAGTATGGGAACACTTCTTTACGCCAGTAGTTCTTATCATCACAACATATGACCATCTCGCCATACTTGTTACTGAACTTCTTATTGTACATACGCAAACTGTTGAACACCATGTGGCGTACAAGGTCTTCGTCTACAGATGATGCACCTTGTATATGCATCATCAGATTTGAAATCATAACTTGGTTTAAGTCAACTAGTATCATAATAATCTCACTGTTTAATCGTCTGACAGGTCGTCTTCAAGTTCATCTAACATTAACTGCAGACCAACTTGTGATATCTCTCCTGCTCGGTTTTTGATGACACGAAACTTGCAGTATCTATCTACTAAGTCTTGCATCTCATGGTGTACATTACCATGTCTCATAAGACAACTACGCAATGCTTCTAATGCAAATGCATAGTCTTTAAGAAACTCTGGGTCATGAACATCTACGCCATGACTGACCATCTCTTTAGCACCTGCCATCAGAATGCTTTCTGCGAGATAGTTACTCATGTCACTTGCTTTTGTCTTCTGCATATCTTCAATCATATTAGCGGCCGCTTCTGCTTCACGCTCTCTGATATTGATATCTACAATCTTGCTTTTCACTTTTGGAAACTCGATTATGTTATCCTCGGACATATTTGTATTTCCCTCTGACTAAAACAGTTCTGCTTTTAGTCTGCTTTTCGTAGATGATATTTTGCAGTGACACCAAGTGTGCAATTCTTCTACTTATGGCAACGCCCACATTCTTAGGAAGATATTCTTTTATCTCTTCATCTTCTAACAATGCGTTGCGTACTGCCGCAATGACTAGTCTTTTCTTAGCATGTTTCAGAGTATCCATTGCTTTGAATATCTGTCTATCTATAGTACTATGTATATCACGGCGTTTAGGGGTTCTTTTCGTTTGAGGCATAACCCATTTACGTTCTATGCCACTACTTAGGGAATCTTTAGAATAAACTTTTCTACCATCTTCATATAGTCTGTGACTGCCTTCGACTTCTTGATACATATAAACCTTTGTACCATCTGGTCTAGTGTTTATGTACTTCTCTTCAAACTTAGCAGGCACCCACTTATATTTCTTACCTTGGTCATCGACCTGATTGTCTGCAAGGCGTCTTAGTAACTCAGGTATTTCAAGAATATCTTCATTCAATTTGTAAGTCCCTCTCTTACTTCTGCTTCAATGTCCTCTGCATATACATGAATATCTGCATCATCATCTAGATATGCAAGTTTAACACTATCCCAGCGAAAACTACGCCAAGCATTTTTTTCTACATCCCACACTGCACAGACTTCATCATTACGTTTATTCGATGTCGCATTCTTTTCGACTTTCTCTGCCTCGATTTTAGGTAGATAATCTTCGACTAGAGTACACTTCATAACACGTTCTGTACCGTCTTTCTTTGTGAATGTTACTTTGCATATACCTTTATGCAAGTCTTCTAAGATTTCTTCTTTCACAATCATATTCTCCTTACTGTAATCGTTTATTGAGTTCATTATACCCTCCTATGTACTCATTGTCAATCACTATGATGGGAAAAGTTCTTGCTGTAGGGAATTTCGCCACCACATCTTCACGTTCAAAATCTTCACCTAGCATTTCTGCGGTGTACTCAAGACCTTTCTGGTCTAATAATCTCTTTGCCATGTCACAGTATGGACACTGCGGTTTACTCCAAATCTTGATGTTCATGCTTGTCCTTTATTCTCTATAATCTTTACACGATTGATGAATGTCTCACGCAATTTGCTATACCTGTTCAGTTCATGCTTGCGTACATATGCATCTAAGTCAATACAGTCATTGACATTGAACTCCCACGCCTCATGCTTATCATATGTAACCCATGTCTTGATTAAATTCTTGTTGCGGTCAATGAAAGTATATATCCAACTCTCATGGTCAATCATGTGATGCTTATGAATTAGTTTGATGAAGAAGTTTCTGCGCTTACCTGCAACGCCAACATAATCGCTGTCTTTATACTCTTCGTTGAACTGGTCACGCTCTTTACTTTTGTTGTATGTCGGCACCATTGCAACGACATAACCGATAAACTTTTTGTCAATCATGTCTTCTTCTGATAATGACAGTGCAATACATGTATTGATGAATTCATTGTTTGATGGTTTCATAGTCTTGAAATGCATCAGAATATTATCTGCTTTTTCTTTCAGTGCTTCTCTGTCTGCAGGCATAACATATGAGTTTACAGAGAAGTCGTTATCTTCTCTACGCTTCACCCACTCTGCGACTTTATCTTTTGTAGACTGATAACCAGGATTGTCACCACGAAATCCAGTCTGTGAGTTACCCATAAAGCAACCATCTTGCTCTATCTGAAATAACGCACGACTGATAATATCAACAAGTTTAATTTTGGAATTGTTGTCCGTAGTCATTGTCTAGAAATCCATCTTCGTTGTAACCATCATCACCATTTTGTACCTGTTCCCAAATATCTACTTGGTTGATACCGTGTTCTTTGATGAACTCTTCTTTGGTCATCCAAGTAGCGTCTTCTTGCATACCTAGGACCCATTGACCTGTCTTACTCATATACTTAACCCCCTTTCCATTTGATTTTGTGCATCCCACTTCGCCGCCTGTTCATCTGCCCACCTGTCGTATTTCTCAATGAACAGTTGTAACTTCGCCATACGACCGATAATAGTTGTCCATTCTTTCGACCCGTATGGTATATGCTTGAGTACACCATTTAACTCTTCAAGAATGTCAACTGCTTCACAATAGTCCATAACTTACCTCTTTCATTATATTATCAGTATAGACTATAGAAACTGCTTTGTCAAGCAATTTCTTCGATTGTGATGCGATATTTTTTTGCATTCATATCACACAAATCGATAGTCTTTTTTGTTGAATTAAATGCACCATTCTTATCTAAGTCCCATTTGATAGGGTCAATCAGACCGATGATGCCGTCTGGATCGTGCTTCAGTAGTGCTTTGCGTACTACATCGGCGATTTTATCACAATATGCTAAATTCATGCTTTCACCCATGTTTCATAATTAACGCCAGACCAACGATAACCTTGGTCTTGCTTGTAAACTTCGTATGCTTGGAGAACTTTGAGGGTTTCATCGAACCCAGAATCTATCCATTCGATTAGTGTCTCTACAGTAGTACCGTAGAACTCTGCACGTTTATTCAGGATAGTCATTGCACCTTTTATCTTCATAACAAATACCTCTTTTCAACTCATCTTACATATATAATATACGCTAAAATGAGGTAAATGTCAAGTAAAAAATGGGTAAAAATGCAATTATTTTGTAGTTGCGACAGTCATATGGTGCATTTTTGTCGCAATCGGCGATACTGACCTAGGTGTCTGTAGTTGCACTTCAACCCTAGGTTCTGGTATGATGTAGTGACACTTGTAGTCATCATTTTCCCACTTCCAGTACTCATCATATTTTAGCACTGTAGTTGTCATACCTTCTGTAAAGTCATGAAAAGAGACTGTAAGTGTCTCTTCACTCATGTCATCAGAAAATCTGCTAGGCGAAATACGAACTTCTGCATACAATTTCTTATCATCACTTTTTCTGATTAAATCTACTAATCGTTTATTCAGCGACATATCCTAACCCTCTCTCTGTGAGTACTTTATAATTTGCTTTGTGTGCTTGCTGTACGTCTTCTTTTGACTGACCTTTGTATGGCACTGCATAGCATTGTGCAATCATCATGTCGTTGATTGAATTACCCATGCTGTCAACTAACTCACCAAGTATACGACCAAACTTACCTGTTCCGTCTTTATATGTTCTTAGCGTGAATGTTTCACCTATAGGAAATCTATCTTCGATGTATTGTGATGCTAGTTTACCGTAGTGCTTTTCTTCTAAGTCTCTTGTGCGACTTTCAGGCGTATCGATGCCATGCAATCGTACACGCTGTTTGCGTAACCATACGCCGAAACCTAAGTCAATGTCAACATCTACTGTGTCACCATCAACCACTCTTAACATCGTTGCTTTGTACTCAAACACCGTTTGGTTTCCCATCTGGAAATCCAATAATACGATTGTCTTCGTCTACTTCTACATTCAACTTCTTACATGCTAGTCTCATAGTACCTTTATATTCTGTTGCATGAGGTGACCTGACGTTACGCTCAATCGTTCTCTTTGCTTTAAGACATTCGCTTAGTCCTTCTCTCACTGTATATTCTTGTAGTGATACTGGACTACCGAAAAACATTAATAAAACTATTGCTTCTTTAACCATGATTGTGTCCTTTCATATCATGACCTTCGTGGTTCATGAATTCTTTTGGGTTACCACACATTACATGGTCGTCTTCTGTAAACATTTGTTCTGCCACTGGTAGTGCTTTCATGCACTCGTCCATAGTCTTATACTCGCCTAATTCGATTATACTATGATTTGCTTTCATAACAAAAAGAATTATTGCTAGTGTTTCCATTAATGCCCCTCATGTGCGTTTGCTGATGGCGTTCTGATATTACTATTTGAATGTATCAAATCCATGATATCGTTTCTTATCTTCTCATGCGTTTGCTCTAAGTTTTCAATTCTCTTCATCATGAACTCAATTTGAAGTTTCTGTTGTTGGTCAAATGGTGCCTGTCCGCTCTCTATTTCTGAAGTTAATTTTTCTATTTCTTCTGCTAAGTGTTCAATTAACATAAACTGTTCACTATCGGCGGGTAGACTTCCCATTTCCCCTCTCGGCCACTTGATACGAAACTCGGTGTTCATTTCAAGGTCTGACTTCATCATGGTTTGAGATGTTTCTATTTGGTTTAATCTTTCGACTATCCCGAAATATGCCCACGTTGCGATTGCCGCACCAGCAATTAGACTGATGAGGTTACGCAATGGTAGTGCTACATTTGTATCGTCCGATACTTGTGATATTTTGTTTGCCATATAAGTATTTATCCTCATTCATATTTATGCAATTATCATGCTATTTACTTCTTATTGTTGTCTTCTACCCTTCTGTTTTCTTCTATGTACTCATGATGCACGATGCCACTATTTGGTACTTTCCACTCTCTTCTTTCTTTGTGCTTTTCCCATAGTGTATCTTCATCTTCGTTTACAATTTTTTTGACCTGCTCTGTCTCATCCGTTCTTTCTGCTTCCTCAGAGACGGTACGAACCTCTTTAGTTTCTGGGACGCTCTCTTCAGTCTCTTCGGCATCAACGGTCCCTGGTACTTGAACAGCATGTGCATCTACCTCCGTGAAATCTGCTATGTCTTCATTCTTTACTTTTACAAGTCTCGCATCTCTTAACGACTGATTTGCGGCGATTAATAGCAATACTGCCAATGGGTCAAACACAAAAATCAACAGTAAGATAACCCATCTCACTGCTTCATCAAAGTGGTCTTTTGCTTCATCACCGTATATCAGTTCTGCGATATACTTCAGAGGTCCTACCTCTGCTTCTAATTCAATCTGTTCTTTACTCAATACAAGTTTTTCTTGATTGAGAATTGCTATTCTATCTGACGCATCATCAATGATTGCGTTCAGTTCTGCACGTTCTTCTTTCTGCTTTTCTCTAGTTGCTATAGCACCTGTATCGCCTCTTACTCTGTCGTAGTCAATCAGTACTTGAACTGCTTTGTCTAACTGCGAGATAACTAGGTCAGCATCTTTGATACGTTTTTGCTCTCTTTCAATACGAGTTTCTATCTGTGCGATTTCTAGTGAATTATCACCAACAGATATGGTCTGGTCCAGATGTGCTTTTGATAGAAATCCAAAGATACCCATCGATGTGATGAATACTAACACGATAACTGCGAAAGATAGGTACGATTTGAGTAGTATTGGTGTTCTTTTCCAGTTCTGATATAACCATGATGCTGTAACTAGTTTACCTACTTCTAGTACACCACCCATGAGAAGAACTGGTATCTTTGCCGCACTGAAGATAGCGGCAAGACCTAGTAAAGAATACAGTGCGGCGATTGATGATATAGACAATGCCGACAATAAAGTAATTATTGCTAGTGTCATATGCGTTCTATTCCTGCTTTACAGATATAATAAGCATCGATAATGTCTGTCACTGGCGAATCCAGCGTATCTTGTCCCATTATATCTTTTAGTTCTAACACATATTTATGCTGTTCAAGAAACGCTTTATACATCGCTTCTTTATTAGCATTACCTTTACCTGTAGCATACTTCTTAACTTCAGATGGCGATATAGTGCTATAACTCATCTGATTGCGATATAAACGCATCTTCAAAGCACCACCATTCTCACCTATATGAAATACACGACCTTTTGCACCCATAGCATAATCTTCTATGAAAACATGGTCTATTGCTTGTAGACCAAACTGAGCATCTTGCTTACTCATGCAACTCATCGCCCAACTAGAAATGTTATGATATCTTTCTTCTGCGCTATCCCATGGTTTATGAGGGTCGCCATAGATGTTGTTCCATGTACCCTCATATTTCTTTTTGCTTGTTAAAAAGTAAAACTTACAGGTAAAGAATGAACACTTATCATCTGACGATATGCATATCGCCGGACTACTTAGTGAATAATCTATACCTACATACATTACCAATACCCTAAATTATGTCCATTGTGGACAATGATAAACATACATGCAACAATATGTATGACTACCCAACCTGTTCTTAATATTGCTACGATATCAGACTTACGCTTGCTATCGTATGCTTTGGTCCCAATTGTCTTGCACCAAATATCCCACATATTACTTCTGGAATCTTAGTGTATACTGTTTGCCGTTGTATTCAAATGTCACAATAGAATGACTATAAACTGTCTGTCTTTGCTCATCATATCTTGTTTCTACTGAACACACTCTTCTTGTGCCGCCTACTGCTTTGCTATTGTTATGACCTAGAATACCACCGATGACTGCACCAACTGCGGCACCGTTGTCTACATTCTTTGTCACGTTATTACCAATTAGACCACCGATGATTGCACCTTTCAGTGTATCACCTGTCTTATCGCCTGATACTGTTCTATCTGTACAAACTTCGACTTGATATGGTTTCTTCATAATCACTTCTTTACTTACATCACTGACAATCACGCCAGCGTTTGCATAGTTACACGCACCAAGTGCCAATAGTGCAATAGTTGCTAATAGTACTTTCATTATAAGTCTCCTTGTTTCCTGTTTTCACTAAAATATGCATCAAACTTGCCGCCAGGATATCGACTTTCTAGTTTGAATACGTTCTCTTTAATTACCTCGTTAGGGTCAATATCCAACGCTCTGCAAGAATTAACCCAATACCAAATAATATCCCCAAGTTCTCGCTTGAGATGATATTTAGTCTCGTCATCAAGTGGTTTACCTTGAAACAATACTTTCTTAACGATTTCTGCAAATTCGCCTCCTTCACTGTTTATACCCATTGCACCTGTTAAAAGCAATGGTATGTTCATTTCATCAATGTCTAGTAAAGACATTCTTCTAGTCAAACTAGACAAGTTTTGACTTTCATTAGATGTTACTGTACTAACAAATTCACTGTAATCTTTTAAGTCCATTATTCTTCGTCCTCTTCAAAATCTAATTCACCTTCTACTTCGCCCCCACAAAAAGGACATGTCTGCACTTCATAATAATCTTCATCCATGTTATGTGATATCTTGAACTCGGCATCACAATGGGTACAGAAAAAAGTTTTTCCTCTCATAGAAACTCCTACAGTTTGAAGTCTTTGAATGTATCGTCTGATACATCTTGCTTAATACCTCCAATAACATAGGACTCTATTTCAGTTTCTTGAGGTGCGTTCTGTAGTCCAGAACTATTTAACCAGTGCAATGTCCACGGTAGTGGGTTGTCACCTGGTTTGATGCTGAAGATAGGGTCAAGACCAATCGCTTTCATACGCTTGTTTGCTACCCATTCAACGTAGTCTGCCAGCAACTTTTCATTTAGTCCAATCATTGAACCATCTTTGAATAGATACTGCGCCCAACGCTTTTCTTCGTCTACTGCATCACGATATGCTTCATACATCCACTCTTCTTCTTCTTTGATAACGTCAAGCATTTCTTTATCATTCTCGCCTTTCTTGAAGTTCTTAATGATATGCTGTGTGATAGCAAGATGTTGACTTTCATCTCTCGCAATGAAAGAGATAATTTTTGCTGAACCTTCCATCAGTTTTAACTCACCGAATGCAAACGTACAAGCAAAAGACACATAGAAACGAATACCCTCTAGAATATTCACAGTGACTAATGCACGCCATAATTTACGTTTCAATTCTTTTGTCGAACCTTTACCTGTTACTTCATACTTTCTTGCATAGTTCATGAAGTCATCATAACACTTTGTAATGCTATCTGCACGTTCCATGATACGCTTGTCATCAATTACTGTGTCAAAAATTTCAGCAGGGTCAGCATACAAGTTCTTAATCATATATGTGTAACTGCGACTGTGAATTGTCTCCATGAAGTCCCATGTGATGATACAACCTTCTAGTTCTGGTATCGAACAGTGAGGTAAAAATGCTAGTGCAGGACCTCTACCTTGAACACTATCAAGCAAAATCTGATACTTTAGATTAGATGTGAAGATATGCTTTTGTTCAGGTCGCAACTCATTATAGTCGTTTCTGTCTTTCTGCAAAGATATCTCTTCTGGTCGCCAAAAGAAACCTAATTGCTTCTGTGTAAGTTTGTCAAAGATAGGATACTTGAATTCATCGTATCTTTGCATACCTTGGTCCTCACCAAAGAACATTGATTGCTTAGTGAAGTCTACTTTATTCTGATTAAATACGCTTGCCATTTCTTTCTCCTATATTGCACACGCATCACACGTTTCATCATCGTCAGATGACTGCAGTGTAGCAGGTTGCGTTTCTGGTTGATTATCATGCCACCCGATTGAGTGTGCCGGTTCATCATCATCTTTCTTACCATCGTATGTGTTTTGATAGTAAGATGTCTTCCACCCATACTTATATGTTGTCAACAAATCTTGTGCCATAACAGACACAGGTACTTCGTTGTTGTCATAGTTCTCTGGATTATACGACCAGTTACCACTGATTGCTTGGTCGAAATACTTTTGCATCATTGCTACAACTTTGATATACCCTTCATTGCTATTCATATCCCATAGCAATGTATAAGCATTCTTCAGTGTAGAATATTGTGGAACAATCTGTTTAAGAGTCCCTTTCTTTGACTTTTTAACGGACAAGTAGTCTCGTGGAGGTTCAATTCCATTTGTTTCTCCTGACACAACGGAACTGCTCTCTGATGGCATCTGTGCGGACAGAGTTGAGTTCCTGAGTCCATATGCCTTGATATCTGCCCGTAGAGATTCCCAATCACGACTTAACTTTCTGTTGCATATTTCATCTACTTCTTTCTTGTAAGTGTCGATAGGCAGAATACCATCTGCATATTTTGTTCTATCGTAATAGTCACACTTACCTTTTTCTTGTGCAACCTTATTAGATGCTTTCAGCAAGAAATACTGAAAACTCTCTGATAGTTCATCTACAAGTTCCCATGCTTTTGGGTCATCATATTTGACTTTGTGTCTTGCAAGATAATGTGCTAGACCTATATATCCAACTCCTAAACTACGTCTTGCTCTCGTTGATACTTCAGCGGCGAGTACAGGATACTTCTGATAGTCAATAATCTCATCAAGTGAGCGAACTGCTAAGTCGCACAACTCTTCTAAATCATCAATGTCACGCAACTGACCCACATTGATTGCAGATAAAATACACAATGCAATCTCACCTGCTTCATCATCTATATGCTGAATAGGTTTAGTAGGCAGTGTAATCTCTTGACATAGATTAGACATATAAACTCGGTCTTTGAATGAACTGTGACTGTTACAATGGTCAATGTTCATCAGATAGATACGACCTGTCTCTGCACGTTCTTTGAGCATGTCGATAATAAGTTCTCTAGCACTTACTTTTTTCTTCGGTATGCTAGTTGCTCTCTCATACTTTTCGTACATCTCATCAAATTCTTCTGTACCAAATGCATCATATAGACCAGGTACATCATGAGGTGAGAACAGAGTGATATCTTCATTTTTTAGAAAACGCTCATAGAACAACTTCGACAACTGAATAGAGTAGTCAAGTTTACGCACACGATTATCTTCTGAACCTTTATTGTTCTTCAATACAATGATATCTTCAATCTCTTTGTGCCAGATTGGAAAGTGAGTTGTAGCAGAACCACCACGCACACCATTCTGTGTACAACAACGTACAGTTGCTTCAAACTTCTTTAAGAATGGAATGACACCAGTATGTTGTACTTCTCCACCTCTAATTTTTGAATTAATACCTCTAATGCGTCCTGCATTGATACCAATACCTGCTCGTTGAGATACATAATATCCGATAGCACTATCAGAATTAAAAATAGAGTTAAGAGTATCATCAACATCAACAAGCACACAACTAGCAAACTGACGGATGGGAGTACGAACTCCCGCCATGACCGGCGTTGGTATGTTAATCTTGAACTGTGATATTGCATTGTAATATCTCCTTACATATTGAAGTCTAGTATCTCTAGGATATTGTGCAAACAAAGTGGCGGCAATAAGAATATACATAAACTGAGGTGTCTCATAGATATCACCACTGCTTCTGTCTTGTACTAGATATTTGTCAACGACTTGTTGCAGACCAGCATAAGTAAAGTTTAAGTCACGGTCATGCTTCAACATCTTATTAAGATAATCCCATTCAGTATCGTTGTAGTATGTCAACAAGTCTTTGTCATATACACCTCGGTCGATGTTATGCTTGACATGGTCGAGTAAATCAGGATAGTCAAAATGACCGAACACGTTCTTTCGTAGTCCGTACAACAATAGTCGTGCGGCAACATATTCATAGTTCGGTGCTTCAAGTGAAATCAAATCAGATGCAGACTTTACTAGAATTTTTTGAATGTCCGAAGTTTCAATGCCATCATAGAACTGAATACCAGAATTCATTTCGACCTGTGATGGTGATACACCATGCAGACCATCACATGCTTCCTGTGTGATTTTCTGAACTTTACGAACATCTAAAGTTTCTTTTCTGCCATCAGTTTTAATGACATGAATATCTTCGTTGACCATGCTCTCTCCTTATCTAATTCTAAATTGTAAATATACTAAAGGGTACTTTGCTTTAATATTTGGTTGCGTAATCTTACACCAAGGTGTGCCTTTTGATACATAAATTCTACCAGGATATGATGCAACTACATCTTCTGGTTCACAGTCATGATATGTAATATACTCACCACCCCAATTCTTTGACCATGCTTTAGCAAAACAAACACTGATTACATAACCATCTGCTGGTCCGTGAAATGGTGTAGGATAATCATCGTAAGTATATGTGTGTACGGTTGGATATAAAATATCTGCATTCATATATCTACGCATCTCTGGGTTATGGGTACAAATTTCTTTCAAGATTTCTTTACAAGTATCGATAATATCTTCATCCTTCATTTCATACAAATCTATTTTCTCTGTATCCATTTGTGTTACCATGTTATCATAAAAACATAGTTCTGGATCTGTTTTTGTCTTATCGTACAAGTGGTCTGCTTGTACTGTATGTTGAAGTGCCATAATTTATTCTCCGTAACTACTAGCGAGTTTTGCGCCATGCTTTATTGCATACTCTTCATCGCCATCAACTGTTAATTTATAAGCGAGTGTATATCGATAGTCATGCTGATACAAGCGATTGAAAGAACCTGCTTTGTGTAGCATCCAACCATTGAAAAACACTGCTCGACCTGCTTTAGGTGAGACTGCGCCAATCACATCTTCGTTATTATCATAGAACAAAGTTTCACCGCCGTACTTAATATCATAATCACGATTGCAATATATTATACATGTTGTGTGACCCCCATCATGGTGAGGTAAACTTACATCATCACATTTCCATGCATTCATATATGCTCTCATTATATCATACTCTTTATCAACAAGTGATTTTGCTTGACTAATAATTTTATTGTCAAGTATGTTTCTCCACTTATCAGATAAATCCGCTGACATCCCAGACAAAACTCGTTGCTGTTTGTAAATGTCAGTTTCAAATGGGTTCCATTCGAACTGTTTTAAGTCTCTTCTCAGTTCAACTAACTCATTAGGTAGCATGAAATCATCTACAATATCAATTCTGTAATCATCTACTCGCATTTCTTCCATTCTGTAAACCTCATCTTTGCACTTAGATTTTTATGTGTGCTTTTACTTATAATGTCTAATATCTCTAACTTGCTTTTTCCTGCGATAATCATATCGTTAATATCTTTTTCACCGACATTATCAGGCCATATCACAACAGTATCATTATTGTCAATATGCTTTTGCATACGCTTTACAATCTCAGGATTGCGTGGTTCATTATCATACACAAATACATAGTCACCATTGCTAGGTAACTTAGTCGCATCTGCACCTGCCATAGCAATACTATTATCTATAAACATGGAATCGATAGGACCCTCTACAACGTAAATCTTTTCGGTAAGATTGACTTTATCTAACCCATAAAGTTTAGGTGCAGTCTCATCAAGCATGATAGTGATGTACTTAGGTTTCTCACTACCGAATGCTCGACCTTGAAACCCTGTCAGTTTACCAGTCTTGTCATAGAAAGGTATGATAAGTCTAGGGTGGTCTTCTTCTACTCTAGGAAACTTATTAGGTATTAATCTGTTGACAAATGTATAGAACTTGTTGACTAGTCTTAGTTCATCCCATCGCTCTTCAGGTATCTTTCGCATCTGCATATACTTTCGTACTGGATGCTCAGAAGATAGTCTAGAAACGGTTTTAACGGTGTCTAGGAGGGTTGTTTCTTTAATTACGACTGATTGATACTCAGGTTCATCATGTATTGTGTGCTTACTTTCTCCACTACTATATCTTGCAAGTACATATCTCTTATATACTTCTGCATCGACACGCTCTAGTAATTTACCGAAAGTTGTAGATAGACCACAGTTATGGCAACGGTAAAGCATCATGTCTTTGACACGATACAAGTACCCTCTTGCTTTGGTCTTTTTCTTTTGACTATCGCCACAAACAGGACAACTGAAGTTATAAAGGTAGTCTTTTTTCTTCTTAAAGTTGCGTAGTTTGTGTGATATGGAATGAATATAATCTAAATCTGTCAACAACATGTTTCATAATATACATTAGTGAGTTTATAATGTCAAGTTAAAAAAGGTCTGTCCACGGTATATTTGCCAGCACATAACCAACAACTGCCGCACCACCAATCATCAACCAACGCCATTGTTCTAATGCAGTTAGTCTTTCTGTTACCAGTTGATGGTGAAGTTGCTGGTCCTCTCTTAACTTGCGAATTTCATCCATAATCACTCTATGTGATTTTTCGATTTCCACAGTTACCTCGTCCCGGTGCTTTTCTATTCTTTCATGAATTATTTCCACATTATGTCCTATGCTTTGTTCTGTTTGTTCAATTCTTGTCTCTTGCACCGCTATCATAGTATTAATTGACGTTGCTACTTCAGATAACTTTTCAATCGCCGTATCGAGTTTGCCAATGACCTTGTTAAGTTGGTCAATGTCTTTCTTTACTATTGCGAGTTCTGTTTGAATATTATCTGCCATAATCGCCCTTATTATTATTTATTCAGTTCAGGCGTTTCGTTTCTTTTTCTGTGTCCATTCCATGCGACAAAACCACCAAGTCTTAATGCCCAATATGCTAAGTAGTTTAGAAAATGAAAACCATTCTGTTCGATGTTGATATCTCTAAATATCTCATCTGCACGTTTTTGAGTAATCTTACCCATTGTTTCTTTCTGACCAGATTTAAGTAAAGTTTCATACTTATAAGCATAGTCATGCACCAGTCCACCCATGAGAAGAACACCTGTAGGTGATAACCATGTGTGTAAGAACTTAGGAATAGATGCACCGTCAAATCTGAAACCTTGCGGTATGATATACTTCTCACCTTCGATAGTAAATGACCAATCATCAGCAACTTCCCAATGGCGAGTGCCTGTTATCCACATCCAGATTGCACCCCAAAATCCTTTACCTGCTGTCGGTATTGCAATTGGTCTTAGTTGAGGCATGACGTTGTACTCAAAACCAATTCTTTCTTCTTTGTTATCAACACCAAACATGTTGATAATAAAACCTATCACAATTAGTATACCAACTACAGTGAACTGCCACCAAGTGACTGCTAAATCAATTATCATCTGCATCTTTCTCTCCTTCGTAGTAATCTCGGTACTGTATTATTATTTCTTTTTGCGTACCCATATATGTTTTTATGTCTGCAATATTCATGCTAAGTGCCTCGTATCCGTCGGCAGTTAATGCGAACAATGCAACTGGTTGTCCTTTTGCTTCAAGTTCTTCAAATATCTTATCAGCATTTTCTTGTGTGACAACAATAAACTTTTGCTCTCGTAATTTCAGAGGTTCAGGATTAGGTAAGTTCAAAGCAGGTTTAGATACTTCTACTTTTACTGTCTCTATCTGTTTAACTGGTGTGCCTAATAACGCACAACCTGATAAAAAGACTGCGCTACTCAGCAGTAAGATTTTCAATATCATTTAACACATCCTTTGTACCTTTATTTACGATACGTTCTATTAATCCTGGTTTTTGAACTGCAAGATAGTTGATGTCGTGGTCTGAAAGTTTTTTCTGTAATTCTGCTTTCGCACCATTCAACTCTTTTACTTTTGAAGATAGTTCATTGTTTGCAACCATAATCTTTTCATAAGATTCCTTTTGCATCGCAATAACTTCTTTTTGTTCAGTGATACTTTCTTCAAGTTTCACTTGATTGACTTTAAGCAAATCGTTTTCATGTTGTAGTTTCTTGACGTAATAAAGTCCTCCACCAGCAACGGCGAGGACTGCAACTATCATGACTACTTTTGCGCCACTAAATATTCCTATCATCTATAAACTCTCTTAATGAAGCATTCTTTCTTTGTATCTTTCCCCACGAACCACCACCATTGGGGTTGTAGCGAATACCTTTTTGATTTCCTGTATCTTGACACTGCAAAATAATCATACCGTGTGGATTTTTTCTTGCAAAACTATAGATGCTTGCTTCTGCTTCATCTTCTATGTTTAGATACTTGTTCCAGCGTTCAAACTTCTTCTTACCTTTTGAAAATCTAGCAAACACCTCAGGTGTAACTTTGAAGATTGCAGTCTTACGTTTTTTCTTCTTAACTACAACCGTGTCGCTATCTTCGCCTGTTCCTGCTACTGCTGGACCCGTAGAATTTGCGGCGGCATCCTCCCACGCTTTTCTCACTTGCTGTTCTGCTAGATAAAATCCAGGTCGGTGTTCTGCGGCATCTAGTTTTTCTAGAAGCATATCGTCTGTTTCCCAAAACTCTTCCTCTTTTACAATCTTCTCACGAATAAGCAGTAGAGCGGCGGCATAGTTTGCAAGTCTTGACTTTACAAATGGCACCTTCTCTAGCAACCCACGCAATCTAAACACAAGTCTATGAAGAAGTGTGTATGCGTTTGACTGATTTGATGTAGTGAAATTTCTCATCTTGATAATTTGTTCACCTTTGTCGTTGATGATACCGAGTTTATATGCTTCGGTGTCTTCATACTTGACAGTGAACAATCTCAGCATTCTGAGGGTGATTAGATTGTCTACTAGTTTACTCATTCGTTTCTAAGTTCCTGTACTATTCTATTGTCTAACGAGACATTCACCAATTCATCATCTCTCATATAGTTCAAGAACACTAGAAATGTTTTCAAGCAAGGCAACATATCAGTTTCTACCTTGAAAAAAAGCATCTTTTTAGTTGCTTCTGGACCAAATACATTCGACAAGACTACCATATGATTTATCACCAGTCTTGCTCTCAGTTGACCAGTTTCAAGATATTTCTTGAACAGTCTCTTTATATACTTTATACGTTTCAAATCTTCTTGAAACTCTTCAAGGTCCATACAATGAGGGTTATTATACGCTTTCATTGCATAGACCAAGAAGTTCTTTTCTGTCAACTCACCATTCATAATATAATAATTTATAATAGTTCGTTAGACGATTTTAGCGTAGACTGTCGTACATCCTGTTTGATGAGTTTCGTAATCAAACTGAATGCTCATGCCTTCTGCTGGATTCTCATCATCTAACTGGTCGATAGCAGTTGTTACACTTTTACCTGTGATACCACCAAACTGTGTCAAAGGTGCTGATACAGTACCTTTTGTTTCAGTCATAGCAGGAATATCAAACGTCAGACCAATCGTTGCAAGTTTACCTTGTAGTTGCAACAATGCTCCTTTAGGGTTGATATATTCACGCTTGCCAATCATACCCACATGTGCATTCAACTGTTGCAGTACATCTGGATTCTTGATATCTACCAATGCCAAGTCTGTACCATCACCAGTTGGGTTCTGTGAGTACCCATCTTCTGATAGAACATCTGTAATTGTATCTACAATATTTCTATGCTCTTTCATTTCTGGTTTGTCGTGTACATAACCCATTTTGTCCATTTTTAAATGGGCGTCAAATGTTTTTGCCATATAACCTTTACCTGTTTTAGGGTCATACATCATGTGAGGTTTGAAGTTATCTTTTGTCACCTCTTCGTATGATGCAGTCACAGGTTTTTTAGGTGCGGCAGGTTTCGCTGGTTCTCTTTCTTTAGCGATATCTGCTTTTGCTTTTGCAAGTCTTGCTTTATCTGCTTTCTTCTTTTGAATTTTAGCGAGTTTTGCTTGTGCGGCATCTGCACGTCCAGAAGTTGACATTCTGTTTGCAACTTTCTTAACGCCTGATACTGCACCTTTTGCTACCTTCGCTACTCCTCGACCGATTGCACCTACAATACCTTCTTCAAGTTCATTGAGGTCTTTGTCTGATAGATTGTCAATGTAAGCATCGAACAACTCATCATTCATCTCAAGAACTGATACGAGTTTGCTTTCGGTGAGATGTGTCTTAAATGATTTCATTACACTCTCCCTTTATTATGTTCCGATTGTGCAACCAGTATTTGACAAGATTTGCCACTTCGAATTATTAAACATCAATGTGATATTATCACCTGCATCTTCCATGGTGATAGATAATCCGTTTGCAAAGTTTGCAGGATTAATTTGAACATCACCACCATCTGTAATGAGAGTGATATTTTTAATTTGTCCTTGTACACCATCAGCAAAAGTCAATGCATTACCAGAAGTAGTTACTGCAGTTGATGTAATATTAGTGATTGCTGTTGTTACACTGACAGCGGCAGTTGAACCCGCCGCCGTGATTGCTTCTGCAGTTCCATCAAATGCTAGAAAACCATCTAGTTTGATATTACCTGCAATATTCTCCAACAGATTTTGTACTGTTAGTTTTTTATTCGAACCACCTTGTACGATGTGAAGCAAGTCTGCGGATGCACCTGAACTTGCGGCGGTCAATTCACTTATTTTTTGGTCTGCCATATTAGTCTCCTATTTTGCAGTTTATTCACTCTATGCTTTGTTACAAGACATAGACTTTTCTAGGTGGGCGCAACTTCAATGGCGCCCAATTCATTATGCTGATACAGTCAGCGTATCCGTTACACTAGCGATTGCTACTGCGGCATTGACCGCTTCGCCATCAACCAAAGTACCACTGTTCAATGCAATGTTCTGGTTAGCAATCGACAATACATCGTTCTCTGCTACACCACCATTACCAGCGGCATAAGTCTTACGGAATGTAAGTTTGTTAGTTCCTGTTCCAGACTGGTAAGCGGCAGTAAATGTCGCATCTGTACCTGAACCTGCTTGTGAGTTAGTTACTGTGATGGTTGGTGTACCACCAGAAGTATTTACTGTAATCTTTTCGTTGTAGACAACAGTTACATCGATGTTACCACCTGCCGCTTCGCCAAATGATGTAGTAGCGAAAACTACAGAACTAACATCTGCAATGTTAAGTTTAGCGGCACTTGACAATTCGCCAATTGCTACAATAACTTCTTCTAGACCTGTATTAGGGTCTTTATAAATCCAACCTTTAGAGGTTGCATATGTATCTCTCTTTTGTGCAGTAGTCAAAAACTTAGGTTTTGCTTCGTCTGCATCTGTTGCGCCCCATGAAGACATAGTATTTTCTCCTTTAATTTTTTATCAGAAACCGTGTTTCTTCAAAGTATTTATAGTTTTCCTTGCGTCAGTGTGCCATATACCGATGCCACCTGCCGATTCCCATTCTCTAATATTTTTGATGTAATCATCAATCAATATGTTTTGTATACCATCAGTCACCGCATAATCTTTCTTTTCTTGTCTCAATACAAGATTTATGCGTTGCTTCGGCATCATAAGATGTCTCTTTATCCAAGACTTCTTACCATCTTTACAATTCTTATCCCATTGTGCATAAGCAGAGAGAATATAAGGATGACTTGACTTTACATATCTGAACAATTCTTTACCGCCTGGCATCCAATCAAGAGTGTGCCAAAACGATGGATTCTTTTCAATCTGTGCTTTGATTTTACCTTTTGCGCCTTTAGATATATCTGGTGATGTAAAATCTTCACCTGTCGTATCTTTTACGCCTTTGATAAAATCACAAAGAACTCCATCCATATCTAAAAATATTTTCGCTTGCCCTCTTTGTTCAAATTGTTTTAGTGTTATAGTCATTTACTCATCTTCTTCTTTTGGTTTTTCTTTTACGTTGTGCGTGACTTTCATAGTCGTTTCTCTGTTAGCATCTACGAATACCAGTTGCAATCGATTTGTTATCTCATGGTCTGGTGTCTCTTTTAACTTCAAGTCTATTGTAACATCTTTATCACAAAAGTCAAGACCTAAATCACGAACTTTCTTAATAAAATTAAACCACAAATCCTCTACCTTGGGAACATCGTCCCTTGTAAATTGCTTTGCCATCGTACTAACTTTCGTGCGAGTGAACCCTTAGTCGGATTCTTTATCGCCTTTCCAATTAGCATCAATGTAGTCAAAAAATTTCTTCTTATCTCCGTCTGACAATTCTGAAGGTGACTTAACGCCACGCTTTTTTAACTCTTTAGCAAAGAACTTCTGATATGCACTTTGGTCTTCAGTTTTAGTGCTATCAATCTCTTCTCTACTTCTTTCTTTCAGATTGAACGGATTATTGATTCCTAATCCAAACATTATTTGCTCTCCTTTGTTTCTACTTTAGTGTCTAGATAATCCGCAGAACCATCTAGTTTATCTACTGCTACTGCGACTTTATTAGTCCACCAAGTAGGTAGTTCGTCTTCATCACTTAATTTATCTAGTTCAGTTTGCATCTTCTGTAGTGCAGACATAGCAATCTGTACTTGATTTTTTGCAGATGCTACATCAGTGTGTCCGTCTTCTTTTACAAACTCTTCACTCTTACCTCTGACTTTAGCGGCAAGGTCTGCATCTGCTTTACCCCATGTACCTGACGATTTGGTCACGAAAGAATTTACTCTTGCGAGTCCCCATTGCTGTGGGTTTGTTCCAGGTCTATGACCACCCTTCCATGCGGCAACGCCTCGCTTAAATACTTGCTTCAATATACCAAGCGGCATACCAGATTTTTCTGCTTTCTTCTTTAGTGCGGCATCATTCTCATCAAGCAATCTTTCTTCTAAGTTTGCTTCAACTTGAGATACTTCTGCTAGTACTTGTGCCATTGTTTTTCTATAATGTGTCATCGCTCTTCCCAAATCTTTATTTTAAGATTTCCTTTTCCTTTTATTACTCTATGATACTGCAATGCAGGTATCTTATAAATTCTTCCTCTCTCAAGTGTCACTGGTAATTCATTATCTAACTGTAACTGCCAATCTACACCTTCAAGAATTGTTATCTCTCTATTGTATTTATCCCTATGCCAAATCAACTCTGCATCTTCAACATCTTCGCTGAAAATACGTTCATCGCCTCTATCAGTATATGGATTACCAGAAGAAGTTTCCGCCACCAGATAATCCTAACTGTTTTGCATAATAAGGCATTCTACACGCCCAATAACCAGGTTTTGTTTTGTCTTTCTTTGCTGGACAATTATGTCTAGCAGAAAATGATTTTCTTGCTTCTGGATCATTGAGTTTGATTTTCAAACCAGTAGTGTCGCCCCAACTGACTTTTTTTACATTACCAGATTTAGGGTCTTTCACATACACATAATACTTCTTAGGTCCACCTGCTTTCGGTTTATTCAACTCAGGTTGCTTTTCTTCTTCAATCATAGGACAATCAAGTGGTACATGATTACCTTCGTACATTGCAAATGAACCAATGTCAGTCTCTAATAATTCTTTATCAAAGTAATCTAAGTTAGTTCTGTCTATTGTTTTCTTCCAGTCATTGAATGTTTCATAGTACATTTCAGAACCCACACGATAGATGTTACTTTCTATCAATCTGGACTCTTGCTTGTTCATATTCTTTAGACGTTCTTGTTCTAATTTCTTGAGTTTTGGTCTTAGTCTCATCGCAATACGATTAATCAATGCACCTTTACCTTGCAGTCTTTTTTCGATTGCTTGCTTTTCTGCAAAACTCAAATCGTTGTAATTCTTTCCTTTGATGTATCTCTTACGCATTAGATTTCTTGCATGACGTTGCGCCCTCTTCTGCAACTTCTCAGGTGAAGATGGTCTCTTGAGAGATATTGCTCTTGCTCTTGCAATCTTACCTTTCAGTCTACGCATTTGCTGACTACGCTTAAATCTCTGCGCTGGTGTCAATACTTCATCGACCCAACTATAATTATCGTCAATGACTGTTCTCTGCATACCATCATCACTAGACATGTTTGACCAGTCTTCATCGTCATGGTCACCATCTCCGTCTAGGTCTGGATAGATATCTTCTACATCTTCTAGTTCATCATAACCATCGATGACACCTTCTAAATCTGTTGCAAGTTCTTCATCATTGTCGATATCTACTTCTTCTTCTAAAAAGATATCGATATTCCAGTCATCACGCAAATCATCTTCTTCGTCATGTGAGATATACGAAAAATCTTCACTTGCCGCTTTTGCTCTCGCCATCTGGTCAGGTGTAGGTGCGCCCTTGTCACCAACTTTTCTCATCTTCTCACCAGAACCTTTTTCAATTCGTTCTCTTTTCTTGCGAATATTATCCCAGAGACTTTCGCCTTTCGCCATCTTTGTTATAGTCGCATAGTAGACAGATGGTCCTTCTTTCTCACCGTATCTGTCGATGAAGTCTTGCTTGTCTATATCTTTTTCATACTTCTTCATCTTTTCTTTTTCTGCAGGTGTCAGTGTTCGTTCATCTATCTCAAACTCATCTTTGAATGGTTTGTCACCTTTTTTAATAATTCTACCTGACTTTTTGGTCACAGGCACTTTTAAGTTCTTCAGTGTTTTATGTCTTCTTAAATATGTCTTCTCGCCTACAGATTGCCCTGGCGTTACCTCTTTCGTATGGTCAGCATAGTCTTTACCTATTTCATATGCTTCGTATTTGTCAGATTTTCTTTTCGTGCCATCTGCTCTCGGAATAAGTCCTTTTGCTTTAAGATGTGCTATATCTGTGAATCCTGCTTTACCTGACTTGTATCGTGCCATCGCATCTTTTGTATTAGGTGCGTCTTCATTCATCTCTTTTGTTTTTTTCTTCATCTTATTGATGTAAGCACGATATACATCTGCAGGTCCAGTCTTACCCATAACTCTTGCACGTTGCTCCATTGCAATCGCCGCTTGAATTTTATGTGCATGTTTTCTACCAGAACCCTCTATCTTCTTCACACTTGCTTTTGCATCTTCTACAGTAGCAAACTTCAGACCATGAATAGTTCCTTTTGGATTTTCATCAGTATATAAATCAGAGTGTTTGTCGCTATTAGCAGGTTGACCTTTTTTTCTTGCTATTCTCGGATTATCTTCTTCATCTGTCGATACTTCTCCAAACATTTGCTTGAATTTCTTCGTGTGTTTTGAAGGTTTTGTTTTTGCTGTAGCATCTCCAGGTGCTGGTTCGTAAGCACTTGGGTCGTCATCTGATTTCTTTGCACCTTTCTTGAAATGTGCATCTCTGGCAGATTTGGTAGACTTGGACTTGATTCCCTTATAGTATTTTGCTGGTTGTGTACCGGACTTATCTGCGATATCTTTGTCTTGTCGGACAGTGGATCTATCTTCGTCATCTTTCTTTTTCTTCTCGGATAGGTCAAACAACCACTTTGTATAAACATTACCATCTTCTCCTTTGCAATACACAAAGTTTGGACCTTGTTCTATGATTTCATATTCTGTTTCTTCATTCATGTCATAGACGATATCGCCTACATTGAAGAACTCACCCATGAGATATGCTTCACGGAGTTCATCTCTGTCAAACATAACATCATCGCTGATAGAATATACTTTGCGAATTTGATTGTAAATTGCAGTCTTTTCTCTGTCTGATAGTTTAGATGCAAGTACTTCTTTGAACTTATCAAGTTTACCAGTCTTTGCAAGTTCACGCAACTTAGTACCAGAGATACCTTCGACACCTTTTGCTTTCGGGTCACGCTTACCAGCGGACACTGAATTGATAGAGTTAAAGTTAAAGTCTTTGCCGTTATATCTCTTAATGAGATTGACCATCTCAGCATCACGGTCTTCACCAAATACTAATGTGATATCTGTGTAACCGTCTGCTTCTAATTCTTTTGCAACTTCAATGATTGTTCTTGCTCTTGACTTTTTGAAAATACCAAATGCTTTCTTAGCATATTTTGCTTTTTCATTATATGTCAGAGGGTCTTTTTCTTTGTTGCTTGTATGTGACAAGTAAAGACGGGCATCTGCGCCTCTCGCCTTTGCTTCTGATTTGATTTTATTTACGAGTTTCTCATGCCCGATAGTAGGCGGGTTCATTCTGCCGAATGAGAATACAATTTTCTTTTCTTGTGCTTCCTTCAGTCTTTGCTGAAGGTCTGTAAACTTTAACGTCATTTTTTCACCCAATTTTTTGCGGCAGTGAAGTTAGCACGACTGAACTCTAAACGGTTCACAAGTTTAACTGCATTACCTTTTAATCTGTCCACTGCCACAAACCCCTCAGGTTCTGTGGTCTTCAATCCATCATCTGTTCTCAGAAATGTCCCAATAGATTTAACTTTTGACAATTTCTGCACCAATACATTCTTAGCGTCCATAATATAGTTGTATAACTGTGTAGCATTCTGCAAGTCTGCAGATTGCTGTTCAATCTTATTTAGTCCATCTTTCTTTATTTCAGTATACTTTTGTTTACCTGCTTCAGATTTTACACTCTCAATCTTCTTGTCTAGTTTAGTAATCCAGTAGTTCTTGAAATCAGAAACCATTGTATTACTATCAGGTAAATCATCAGTACTTCTAAAATACGAGTTCAGATGAACCTTAAAATTAGTTGGGATAGCGAATTGGTTCTTTTCATCAAAGTTATCTGCCATCTGGTCTAAGTACTTAGACACTTTAGGTAGAAGACTTTCAATCCGTTCGATATAACCATTGAGAAGTTCGGTTTCATCTTTAGTCAGTGTAACTGTGCCTGAAACATCTTTATATGAGGCATCATCGAACCAGACCGTCTTCTGCTTTCTCAACTTACTAATATTTATATTAAATGATGCTTTCATAGTGTCTAATGTGCGACCTTTATATTCTGTGTGAAATATGATACCCATCTTAGTTTTTTGTACAAATTTACCAAGAGGTCCATTCGCAGGTATCGCATAGACAATAGTGTTAGGTTGAAAGATAATGTAATCTTCACCATCAATTGTTTTCTTTTGCAAGTCAGATTTCGTATACATCATATCGCCTTGTATGACGCCTTTGATGCCTAACTTTGATAATTCGTTTAGTGCTACAGTCAACTTCTCAACAAGACCACCAGTATGGTTCTTGCGAATGTCTGCAACTGTTTTGTTTAGTTTAGGGTTAACATTAAATACTGATTTAGTAGCAACAAAGAACTTACCATCTGACGGATCAATACCACAGAAAATAGCAGGTGCGCCATCCCATTTAGTAGTGATGTTTACACCAGTACGAACATTACTTGATAGCATGTTACGAACTTCTTTGAGAAAGTTAATAGCATTCTCTGCACCGCTAGAACCATCAGTAATAATGGTTTCTTCGATATGTGTCAGATGTGTATTGCGGTTTTCTGACAGTTCTTCTGTGTGTTTCTTAAAACTTAACATAGTACTATAATACCATACTTTCCCTATTTGTCAACACTAAAATGCATTTATGGCAAACTTTTTTCACTAGTGTTGTATTTTTGCAACAGTATCATCTAATCGTTGTCTTATTTAGTCCAGATTTACTCTTGTAGTCCATCATCAGATGAGATGGATATACACCTGATTGTTTGTTTCTTATATTTAGTTTGAAATCAAAGTATGAATTACCAAACTTCATATCTATTCTTTTTGCACGACCATCGTTCCCGGCGTAGATAAGTTCGATGTTACCTACGATAGTTGCCATCGCATCATTTTTAGCAGGGTCCATGAACCAGAAGTCTACTGACCCATTCTCTTTTCCATGTACCATGTAATAGTTTGAACCGATTGCTGTTGATATAAGTGCTTTCAATTGCTGTCTGTCTACAGTTCTTGAAGCATCAACTTTATTTTCTTTTAGTGCTACTGCAGAACCATAGTTGTTGAACACATTACAGAACTTAGAGTTATCGATACCAAGTGCCTTGAGAAGATTAACACCCATTACGTTAGTCACTTGACCTGTCTTAATTTCTTCTTCTGGAAATGCTTTACCTCTTGCTTTGACACCAGTATTAACAAATGTCAATGTGCCACCATGCTTGAGTGATAAGTGAGACTTCTGTCCATTTGCATGTGTGATATCTACGTCAGTCAATTTAGCACCATGGTCTTGATGTCGAGGCGGCATCACTACAATCTTACCACCACTATAACCAAATGGTCTACTTTCATTTGCACCACCAAGTTGTTCGACACTGACTGCAGGTGACCTCATATTCTTTGAAGTCAAGTCAATGATATATCTTGCATGTGCTTTCATTGGGTGGTCAGTATCTTCACCTCTTAGCAATTCAGCAATCGCATTTGTGAAGTCTCGTTCAAACTTCAGACCTTTATTTTCTTTTGCGCCGCCTGCTGGTTGACCACCGAACTCTTCAGACTTTTCAATCTTAGAAATAGGCAGTGTTACTTTTCTATCACTACCTGTCATTTTACCACTTAACTCAAGCGTCACATTACGCTGACCTTTTAGTGCAAGTATCTTACTCGCAAGCATTTGCGTATGTGCTTCATTCGAATATTGTGGAGAGTATTTGTAGAGTTCGCCTTGAATGTTTATTTCATCAGCATAGAACAAACCATTATCTGTCATGAAGTTGTTTGTCTTTCCTCTTACAAGAAATATTTTTTCGACTAACAACTCTGACCGATACTCTTTACTCTCTCTAGTGATTTCATTAACACTGAGATTTGCCACTTAGAAGACCCCTTTATCCCAACATGACTTTGCTAGTTTTGCTTGCATTTGATATGCTTCTTTTTCCCACGGTAAATCGTAGTACTTAGTTTTGGCAGGAACAGTTGACCTTTTCCAACGTGCATCAGTCACGCCATTCCAGTCATCCATCTCTCTACGAAAGTATTGCTTGACATGAACCATTTCATGACAGACTGTCATAACAAAATCTTTGATGTTTAAATCTTTACATATATCTATCTGATAAGTACGTCTATTGTCAGTCATCATAGCATAACCGACTGCATCATCGTTCATTTTGCATAGGCGACACTCAATATCGATGCTACGAACTCGTGGCATCAACTTTTTGAGCATGTGGTAGATAACATTCTCAGCGATTTTTCGCTGTGTCTTGTTACCCCCTACAACGTCAACAACTAGCATAAACACCTCTCATTTCTCAGTATAGTTATATTGTACTATACTTTATTGTGCTTGTCAACTAGTATTTATGCTTTTTCGTAACTTTTATGTAGGTGTTTTGGTATCTGCCAATCTTCGAAAGCACCACCAGAGTTGAGATTATTGATTATATCTTGCGATTTTTTTCGGTTTGAAGACAGTTCAATTATGTCTTTATATTTACCATCATGTGCAGTCCACACATTATTCTCACCATCAAATACTAACTTAAACCTTAAATGACGAGAAGTCTTTGTACTTTTTTTCATTTCGTTGCTCCTTTAACTTATCAAACGTACTTGCTTCTACTACTTGTACCCCTTGTGGTACAGATTTTGGTACCATGTTCTCTACAAGTTCTTCTTGTGCAGAGTCCTCAACATCGTACAACTGCATCTTTGCTCTATCAATACCCAATACAAAACGCTTGTATTTCGTAGGGTCATTGTATCTGTTCTTCAACTGCTTCACTAGAACTTGATTGTGTTCTTCTAGTTCTTCATTTGAGATAAGTGCAAACATGAAGTCTACTGTTGCTGGTAGACCAAAACTTTCTGAAGTATCTTCAAGACCAATATCGGTACTTGAAAAACCTTGTCTTGTCGTTTGAGTTGCAGAGATAAGTGGCACATTATGCTCTACTGCAAGACCACGCAATTCTTCTGCAATCGACTTAACAAGTGTGTATGAATTGATATTAGCACCTGCACGAAATCTTTGTGATGCACAGATATTGAGATAATCAATAAAGATAGCATCAGGTTTGAAAGACTTCTTCAGTGCTAGTTCGTTGAGCAACGCATCAAAATGACCACGGTGTGCAGATGCAGTCGGATATTCTTTGACTATCAACTTACCATGTGTCTCACGTTGAATTGAAGCAATCTTCTTATCGAACATTTGCTTCGGCATCTCTTCTAGAGATTGTATATCTAAGTTCATCAGATTAGCATCGATACGTTCAGCGATACGTTCTTCTGCCATCTCTAATGTTATGTACAAAACATTCTTTCCATGCATTAGAAAGTTGGCGGCGAGGTGACACATAAAAAGTGACTTACCTACACCAGTACCTGCTAGTGCTACATTGAGTGTTTTGTTTGGTAGACCACCTTTCGTAATCAAGTCAAAATACTTGAGATTAAAAGGTATCTTTTCTTCTTTTGTGTGATAGAAATCATATCTATCTGTTGACTGTTCGAAATAGTCATGACCTACTCGGTTATCAAACGAAACGGATAGGGCATCAGATAAAAGAGAGGGTAAAGCATCAGGTGTGAACTTCTTGTCTTTACCTTCAATTATCTGAATACCCTGTGCTACGGCATTGTAGATTGCTTTGTCTTTACAAAACTTTTCAGTTGCATCTGTCAACCATTCTACGTCTGCATGTGACGTATCTAGACTATTAATAATCTCGACAGATGATTTGAATTCTGGTTCTGGTACATTGTATGCTTCGTTCAGAGTGATTATGAGTTGTTCTGAAGTTGGTGGTTTGTTGTACTTATCAAACGCATCAGTGATTGTTTTGAATACTAACTTTTCTGAACCATCATGAAAGTAGTCAGACTGTAGAAATGGCAATACATTTCTAGCATAGTCTTCGTTGTTCATTAAGTTCGATAGAATAGTTCTTTCAATCCGTGCCGTTTGCATATACCATTTCACCTTTTTCTATTTTTTCTTCAATCTGTTGTACGATGATATCACCTATAATACTTGTGATATCATTTAGTATTTCTACTTCATTAGGGTTTTCTAAGATTTGATACTTAAATCGCATTGCTCTGTGACCAGTCTCATCTGGTTGAGCAAACTGAATACGACCAACTTGGTATACAATATCTTTATAATACCCCTCAGTTATTCTTGTTGCAATCACATCTTCTTTGTGAACGTAACTAAATTTCACCGCCATAACTAAACTTCTCTTTCGCATGTTCATCTAACTGCTTCATGATATCTTCTGTGAAGAACTGCTCTGGATTGTGCAAGATTTCTTTACCATAACGCTTTGACCCGTCAGGTAGTTCAAATCTTGTAGCGACTTTCTTAAAGATACCAGCATCTTCTGCTAGTTCAAGTAGACCATAGTATCTGTTTAGACCACCTTTGTATCTTAGTGATACATCGACCATAGAGTTTTCTTTAGTCAATCGTGACTTGTTCAGTTTACAGTGAATGATGTTACCTACAACTTCTGTGCCGTCTTTGTCTTTTTTCTTAGACAAGAATACAATTGAAGATGCGGCATACTGAAGACCAGAACCACCACCCATAACTTTCTGTGGGAACATGACGCCCATCTGGTCGTAAGTGTGATTAGTGACAATCATAGGTACTTTTGCTTTACCTAGTTTCAGTGTCAATACTCTGAATGCCGCTTTAACTAGTTGCGACCTTGTCATATCTCTAGTCTCTTTACCATCTGCAGTATCTTCGATTTCTTTTGTTGTCGATAGCATACCTAGACTGTCTAGAACAAACATGATAGGTTGTCTATCTTCTTCTTTCTGTTCTAGATATTTGTCGATGATACGAATTGCTTGTGTACGAAATTCTTGTACAGTTGTTACTGGCATCATGACCATACGCTTCGTATCAATACCACGCTCATCAATCATATCTTTCGTCAATGCACTTTCAGTTTCGAAATATACAACACCTGCATTTGGATTAGTATCTAAGAAATGCTTACATAATCCAAGTGCAAAGAAGGTCTTACCAGTTGCGGACTCACCAGCAATCGCTGTAATCTTGTTCGCAGGAAGACCTCCATAGATGCTACCACTTAATAGTGCGTTGAAGACATATGAACCAGTGTCAATGAAACCTTGAACGTCACCTGCTTCTACGCCATCTGCGACAACGCCAGCAAACTCGTTCTTACTCTCTTTGACAATATCATTTAGAAAATTATTCATATTATATCTCCAGTGTTTTGATGACTATACACTATACAAATGTATTTGTCAAGGCAATTTTGCATACGGATGTGCAGGGTCAAGATATCTATCAATCATCTCAATCTGGTCATGATATTTTGCCATGTGTTCCAGTTCAAGTTCAATAGTTTCGATAATATCTGAGTGTTCTCCGATACCTACTGTTTGGTTCATATAGACCATCACATTTGCTTTGTGCTTTTCAATATGACCTTCAGCATGTTTTCTTACTGCCTTCAGCAGTTGTTCTGCTTGTTTTTCTGACATATTTAACTCCTATCCGAAAAATTCTTCTAGAGTAGCAATCTTTTCTAGTTGCCACCCTATGCTTTCTGCAATGAACCTAAGTGGTTCAAGAAATGCTTTCGTAAACTGCATATCATAATCAATATACTTATGCAATTCAAACTCATCAGGAAGAGTACCAAGAAATGAAATGATATTCTCACCTATAGTGTTTGGCATCTTGAGATGCACAAACTTGATTTTCTCACCGTCTTTTATTTGTGGATATCTTTGCGATATCTTCTTATTCTTTACAAGTTCATTATACATAAGCGCACCACGCACATGCATTGGTGTACCCTTTGTGTATACTTTAATATCAGACTTGTACTTCTCAACACCGTTCACACTACGAGGAAAAGCAATCTCTTCTGGTGGCAGTGTATTGAATTCTTCTCTTGTCTTATCTATAAACTCAAGCAAGTCATCGTTACTACCATTCACAATAACTTTAATAGCATCTTTTAACATGACACGCACAGGTGCAGGAGTTGAAGACTTGACAACTTCTAGACCCATAATCTTGAGTTTAGGTTCTGAATACTGCACACCTTCAGAGTTGTGTACATTCAGAACATATCTTTTCTTTGCAGTCCAGATGCCTCTGTCAGCGATAACTTCTCGCTTCATAAACATCTTTTGTGCATATGCATTCATATAGTCAGCAAGATTTTGATAATTCTTATCGATAAAAGGTTCAATCTTCTCATTAGCAACTCTGTCAAGAAACTTAACAATTCGTGCTTTTGATACGCCACCCTCGTTCTCTGGTAGTTTCGCTCTCTCGCCAAACACTTCATCAACCAGTCCACTAAGATTAATGTAAACTGAATCCGTATCGCTTGCAATGACATAGTTTTCTCCATCAGTCTTTAGAAGTTTGTTGAAATATTTATTCAACGCTTCTTCAATCCATCTAATCGACAACTGACCAGACAATGTAATACCCTCTGCTTGTCGAATATCAAAGTATCTGAAGTACTGATTACCTAGCGCACCATAAGCAGAGTTCAATGCAATCTTCTTTGCAAGTTGAATATTACCATATCGTGCAATATCTTTTTGTAGTTCTTCATTCTTTGTGACTTGATACTCTTGTTCAGCATCAAGCATCTTCTTCTTGTAAAACTTTCTACTCTCGTATAGTTCTTCCATCATCGCAGGCAGAAACCCTTGAAAGTCTTTTCTGAAACACTGACCATTCGCCGCCATCGTTAGATTGCTTGCTTGTAAATGTGTCGTATCAAGTTTCTGTTCAAGTAGTTCATCAACCGAACATTGAATACGCTCATCAACAATAGTATCAGGTGAGATATTATATTGCATAATCAAGTGAGGGTAGAGTGAGTTCAAGTCAAATGATAGTACCCAATCATGCTGACCGACTGTAGGGTCTTTCACATATGCACCAGCATATGCTGTATCTTTGTGAGACATTTTCTTAGGCGGAATCACAATACCTTTTCTACGCAAGTGATTGTACACAAGCATATCCCAACATCGAACTTGAGAGAATACATCTTCGTAGTTTACACGAAAGTCATATGCCATCATCAACTGCAATTCAATCAGACCAAGTTTGTCTTCTAGTTGTGCAACAAGTTCAACGTCACGAATATTATAGTCTACGAACTTTGTCCAGTCATTCTTGTAGAAGTCTGCAAAAGATTGATATTCAGAGTGGTCAAGTTTCTCTGCGCCAAGTTCAACATTTGCAATGTGACCTAGTGCGAAACTTTCATAACCGATACCACGATACTTACGAAACAATTCAAGATAGTCAATGCCAGCGATACCAAAGATATCATAATACTGTTGCTCTCTACCTTGCACAGTGACTTTACTACCTTTGACAATCTTCCAAGGTGAGATAAGACGAACTTTCTCTTCACCAAGAAGTCTTTCAATACGATTTACGATGTAAGGTATATCAAAGAAACGACTGTTCCAACCAGTGATAACATCTGGTTTGTACTCATTGAGAAATTGAATGAAGTCACTTAATAGTTCACGCTCATCAGTGAAACATCTATAATCAACTTCTTTGTTTTTACCGTGATATTCTTGAAGACCCCATGTGGTCAACTTCTTAGTCAAACTATCTCGCACAGTGATGAGCAAGATTTGTTCGTTAGCAGTTTCAATGTTTGGAAAACCATACTCTGCACCAGTCTCAATATCAAGTGACAGAATAGATATTTGACTTGTATCAAACTCAATCTCATCTCTATCAACAAAGTTGTCAGATATCCACTGATAGAGATATTGTGTTTGACCGTAAATCTTGAAGTTCTCTACATCA
>Ga0160423_10000396_pt1 | contig 35341 bp, 38 predicted proteins | sample CRUFie14St8metaG_FD_108191 | JGI IMG/M metagenome (GOLD analysis project Ga0160423, IMG submission 108191) | Marine microbial communities from the Costa Rica Dome - CRUD Field 142mm St8 metaG | ecosystem: Environmental > Aquatic > Marine > Oceanic > Photic zone | place: Costa Rica: the Eastern...
ATTCAGAAGTGCCGTCACTAAGTTTAAATCACCATCAAACACCGCACCTTCAAACTGCCGATCTAATCGTGTAGCCCATTCTGGATTGCAATTCCTTGCATACCAAATGCGCCAAGAGGTGAAACGAGTAGGTTTTGCCGGATACTTTTTTATCGTGCATGCTAGTTGCCACACCGAATCGTCGCATTTATGCAATTTAAGCAAGGCGCACCATTTGCCCAAGTCTTTACAGTCTTCTCCTGCGGCAAGCTTTTCCGCCACAAGATCTTTGATTTCGTCGGGCAATGAGTCTAACGACTTTTTTTCGTCTGGTGTGTTCTTTGCGACCTTTCTTCCGGAAGGCTCATCCGGCTTGTCTATGTCGCGTTCTTGCTTCTCATCAATTGGCAACGAAAGCAAAGGGAGCATACTGCCGACTCCACCCCTGGTAGCTCTTGAAATTTGATGAGATATCATTCGGCTCTATGTGGACAAGGGTACTGCACCCCTGTTTCGCTTGGGATGGACGGAACTCATTTAATCGGTAGACTACTACAGCTGTGTTAAGGCCCCCTTCCACCACGCATCAGCACTTCCCCACCACACCTTTGGAGATTTCGTGTACACGCTCTGAATATTTACAACAAAAGCTTCTGCATCGTCTGCATCGTCTGCATCGTCTGCATCGTCTGCATCGTCTGCATCGTCTGCATCGCTGTTATTTGAAACAACTTCTCCATCGTCTTCATCGCTGTCTTCGTCCGTACTTTGCTCATTATCTGGATTTATTTGGCCATTCCGCGGGTCTTCATCATCCATGTCCGATTCTGCTCCCATATCTTCTGCATCTTCATCACCGTCGTTACTATCTGTGTCCATACCATCTTCGTCGTCGTTCTCTTCATCGCTCATGGCTAGGTCACTTCTTTTACTTGGAGGACCTTCAGCATTTTTGTCCGGAACTATGTCATAATAATCTCCTTCTTCTTCTTCTTCGCCAAGTTCAAGTTCTTTAAGAGGCCTACGACCTCGGTACTCTCTGTCGTCGACGTCATCTTCTTCGTCGTCGGCGTCATCTTCTTCGTCGTCGTCGACGTCATCTTCTCCGTACTCATCTCTGCCATCAGATTCGCCTTGGAACCCGATGCGAATGTATGCCATGCATTGATCCCATGCATCTTTAATTTGCTGTTTACGGAGCCTTTCATTTTCGTCGTCTGTCTTTCTTATACGATCTTCTGGTCTAAACCCGGCGATGATTCTTTCGTCTTCTGTAACTTGGACAAACTTATACGTATCTTGGTAATTTGTGAGCACTTCGCGGACTTTTTGTTTGTCTCGTAATTCCTTAGTGATCACTCCGTCCTTGTCGACGGTCGTGATGGTCAATATGCTGTCTAGATAGATCTCCTCGAACGCCTCCTTGTATGCTTTCACTGCATTGTTCCATCTTTCAAGATCATGCACCTGCGTCTCATCCCATGGTTTGTATACAGACCAACGAAACAACTGAACAAAGTTATTAAACTCATCCTTCCTGTCGTATTTTGTATAAGTGTTCTTAAAGAAGTATCGTTGGAGTTTTTCCTGCATTTCCTCGGAGAGCTTCGACAGCTTTTCATCGTCAAAGTGAATTGCGCTGGTGATCTTGGGTTTAGCATCAGGATGTGATGCCGAAACCTCGTCACCAAGTAATTCATCCCAGTACAGGACTTGGTTCAATGTATTTCTGTACGGCTCTATGCGCATAAACTCATGTTCCAACTTGGATTCGCTGCCGAAGGGATCATCAAGTTTATCAATCTCAATCTCACCGCTCCGCATTGTCGGCGCTGTCTTTATTGATGTTTCGACAATAAAGCCAAGAAGTTCAAGGTTGCTCAACTCTGTTACTTCAAGGCCATACGCTTTGTCTTCTGCCTGCTTGTTCTTAAACTGCGTTGTTGCTCTTTCAAGCCACTCTTCGAATGTGTACACGCTTTTTAGTGCTTTCCATATTCTTTGGAGATCTTTCGTTGCTTGTCCTTCGACGGTAACTTCGTCACGTTTGTCGTATTGTGCAACAGGGACGTAGAATTGGCTAAAAGGGGCGCGGCCTTCTTTTTGGTCTTCTTCATCTGAACTGTAGCCTTCATTCTCTTCCCTATCCTTCTCTTCCCTGTCCAACATCTTTTCCAACTTGTCTTCCTCCTCTTTGTAGACCCGCTTTATGTACTCTTCGATGTTGTATTGTCGCCGTGGCTTAGGGTCTTCAGGTTTAGGGAAATCGCTGACAAAGTTCTTATCCATGAATGAATCGGCAATGTCAGACAGGGAAAGTCCTTCCTTCAGCACGGCAGGAGCTCGCTTCACGTCTCCGTTTTCGATTGCTTTCCGAAGTTGTTCGTTCGAGTCGGGCGCCCGGTATAGTGTTTCGTACTCAACAACTGTTGCCAGAAACTTGCTGAACGCAGAGCGCACCTTTTTCTCCGCAACAAAAGTCTGGTTTTCATAAGTTGTCAATGCCTTGGCGAGTTGAATACTGCTATCTATCTTGTTGATCTTTTCCATTTCTTCGCTGATGTCAACCGCACGCATTGCGTTCTCTTCTTCTGTCCGACTGTTTGAACTGACAGCGCCCTTTGCTTCTTTAAGCTTGGTGATGATTGTCTGCGAGAGCTCCCGAACCTCCCTTTTCTGGGCGTCCATTTTGTCTTCAGCAATCGCCAAATCCAGGACTTCAGTGGCGACGAGTTCTTGGACACCATCAATTGTAAAGATGCTTCTCATGCGATTTCTGGCCACTTCGTCCCATCTTGCGTTGATTTTTTTTCGTTCCTTTTTTATCTCGTCCGCATTATTGTAAGTGAGACGCGCAACATCCAGGTGATATGATAACTCCGCCCTCTTCTCTTTCCCGTCCATAGTATATTCAATTTGAAACATTTTATCGAGAACATCGTCTGAGAATTGAATTACATCGTAGTATTCGGTGTCTTCGCGTGTTTCTTCGTTGCTGAGTTTAGAAGCGTCTACTACTGAAGATTGCATGTTTCGAAACTCCTCGACCGCTTCTTTCCGAAGCCTAAGTCGTTCTTCCTTCAACTCTTTCACCTTGGCCATAAATCCCACATACAACAGCTCGACTGCACCTTTTTTATCACCAGCGTTGATCAACTCTCTATACTCCTTTTTCCGCTCTTGCGCCTCCTTCTTCCTTTGCATCTTCTTCTTTTCATCAGGGCTGAGTTGCTCAAATTTCTTATTTTTCTCAAACTTGGCGTATTCCTGGTAGAGAGCATTGCAGAGAACGATCCGGATAAGATTTTGAAAACTGCGTTTTTGCGTATTGTCTCCAATCTTCTCCTTCTCGTCGTACATCATTTGGTACACTCCACTCTCGCGCTTTTTGATTGCCTCTGGTGTGCTCAGCAGCTCGGTTGCAGGCTCATTGTCCAAAAGCATACCTACCCATCGGTCAAACTCTTTCTTGCCCTCCAAATCCATTTTGCTCCTGTATTGATCTCTGCGACCCTCGTCATACTTCATCTTGTCCACCCAATCCCTTGCAGGATATGGATTTTTTTTTTCATATTCCTCCTTCTTCCTCGGTGCCAACGCTGTAACTCGGTTCTCTGGTGACATTGTTGTCAACTTGCGAAACTCTTCATCAAGCTCTCTTCTGCGCTTAAGCTTATCAGCCTTCTGTTCTTCAGAAGCCAACTTGTACTCTCTGCTGTTGAGAAGCGCGTCCATGCGTTGCTTCAACAACCTGTCGATTTCTGCTTCTGTAATGGTTTTTCCCGACTTTTTGTCCAATTTGTTGTTGAGGTACTTGGAAACCTTGTCAATGTGTTTGAGGCGTTCAAGTTCACGTTGCGTATTCTTAGATGTGAATGTCAGATTGTATTCAAGAAGCCTTCTCAAGAAAGTCTTAGTCTTGGCAATGGACTTGTTCTCCAAGTATTGCTCCTCTTCTTGTTCGTAAAAGCTTGCGTATGTTTTGGCCTGCTGACCATCATTCGGCTCTTCTTGTTGCTTTCTCAGCATTTCGTCAAAGTCAAGACTTTTGCGCGTGTATATCTCTTTAAGCTTTGTGTCCTCTTGAAGTACTAGTTGGTCATGTTCAAGCCTTATAGATTCGGCCTTCTGTTTGCGATCTTCTTCTTTCACTTTCAGCACTTCTTCCTTTTTTGTTTGTGCCCTCTTGGAACGCTTTTCAAACGTGGCAAGCAAGGTTTTGATGTATTCGGGAAGGTTTTTATCTTCATTGGAGCCAGAGGCTAACTTCCTGGTTTCAACCTTTGGTGTACGGATTTTCTTCTTTGCCTCATTAATGTACTCTTCCTTCATCTTTTCGGGGTCTTCTGTCCACAAGACGTCATAAGGAAGCGACAATTGTATGAATTTGCCGTTCTTCTTGTTGTCGACACGTAGGTTCTCCCTCAGCATTTTTAGTCGTTTCACGAGCCCATCAAACCCAGCATATTTAGTCTCTTCACTAGGCCTGACGAAGTTGTACGCCCGCTTGACATTGTCACTCTTTTGAGCGAGAGTATTCAGTGGCACTGGGTGCTTCATGAAACCCCACTCCGGGATGAATTCTGGAATCATTACCTTGGCCTCCTTGTAGGGATCCATTTCCAAACCCTCGATTGATCGCCACTTTCCAAACTCGATAGTATTGTCATTGCCAGCTTTAATGACATCGTTGTCTTTGGGAAACCAAAAGGCGACGAACTTGGAAATCATCACATTTCTCACATCGTTGTACCCCTTTTCTTTGATATCCGCCAAGGTCAACTCGTCGAAAGTACCATCATCTCTACGAACAATGCTATTTGAACTGGGAGAATACTTCCACGTCTGTATGAACTCCCCCACGTTGTTCTTCAACTCGCTAGGCATTCGATGCATTGCATTCGTGATACTCTTCAAATCTGCCCCAGTGAACATAGGAGAGCCTTTACTCTTCACTGCCTTTGACATGTCATTTGTCATCATTGCCTCGACGTAGCGCTCCTGTGCCAACGAGGCTTCGTTGAACATGACTGGAGACTCGGACCACCTGTACATCTTCTCCCGAAGCCTAGCATCCGATGTGGTAAAAATGTTGCCAAAGTTTTGTCTAGTCTTTGCTTGTTGTAAAAACAACGTTTGCACTGGTCCATCTTTCAGTGGAAATGACTGGTCGCCCACAGCAGAAAATTCAGGGATTAGTCTTTCCGCCTCGTCGTGACAAAATTTCTGTTCGTATGTGCTTCCTGTTTCGTAATGCACACCAAAGTTGAATTCTATGTATGCTTGTTTCATGGCCTCGCGTACACGTGTGGTTTTTATTTGCCAGGTATCATTGTCCGTTTCCGGATACGGTTGACCGCTACGGGTAAGAATCTGGAAGCCATTGCCACCATCCTTCTTGGTTACCACCCAATCTTGTATGTATGTCTCACCCTCGCCGCTGCCGGTCTTCAGGTCACACGGAGAAAAAATACGACGCCCAGACCCGTCGTCAAATTTTGGATCCGCCTTTGGCGTGGGTTTTGGCTTCTTTGCCAAACTACCACTTCCTTCGTCACCTTTAGGCCCACGTTTAGCCTCAATGGGTTCTTGGTTAAAAATACCAAGAGGCATGCCTACGTACAAACGCTTTCAGCATACAAGTCTACTGACTAAATGATCCCCACTTGTCCTTATCCAAAGCATAAGCGCTCTACAGGTAAATTCAGCCACTTTACTCTCTGCTACCACATGTATGCGTATGATAGGACCCCCACAAAACGCGTTCCAACCTCTGAGACAACCAACGTGCTTTCACTTAGAGTAGAGTGGCCGCTAGAGTGTGTGTCTTCAGGTGCGGGTGGGTCTGTGGGTTTGTCTTTGTCGTGTATGGGGTTGTGCTGGTTTGAGTTACAGCATGTTGGTTGAAGACACCTTTCACGAAAGCAGTTTCATGACCTTTGATTTTGCGAGACATATGACAGAAATGCAACCCAATGTTCCCTCTGGGCCGGTGTGCGAAGTAACTCTGCCACCAGCGGACGCGCCGTTGCCTCCGAGTGCCTTTTTCCACACGCTTGTTACCGACGCACTAATCGTCAAATTCTTCGATGTGCATGGACCCGACAAGGTAGGTTACTTGGTGGACATTTTAGGGGGCGAAATGTATGGGTACACTGAGGCGTGGGTGCTCCAGCGATTTTTCTTTCTGCTAGACGAAATCAACCAAGTCCCAAGAGAAGAGGCGTGCAAGTCGCCTCCACTATTGGCTCCGGTCATCACACAGCTAGACGAGCAGAACGCGAGGCTACAAACGCTAGAGAATTTGGCCGACAATGATGACCACGGAGGAGAAGACACGGGGCAACACCCTTGTGACACCTGCGATGACAACTGTGGTGAAACCTGCGGTGATACCTGTAATGACATATGCGACGAAAACTGTGACAACGGTGCACATCCGACACCATTGGCAACGCACGAAGGCACCACCGCGGTTCACACCGTACAAGTTGGAGTTCGCCACGCTTGGCAGCCACATGAGGACGCCGCCATCTTAAAGTTTGTGAGTGCCTACGGACCTAGGTGGCGCGCGCTCTCAAGGTTTCTGGGAGGCCGCGCCCTGGGCTACTCTGACGATTCAATTCGAAACCGGTACAACAGGCTCACTGGTGTCACAGACGATCGTGGAAGGTGGAGAGCGTCTCGAAAACGGAGGCCAAAGAACAAGAAGATAGGTCGTAAATGGTCCACCCAAGAGGATAGAATGTTGATCGAGGCACACACAGAGCTACGACAAGAAGATCCAGACACCAGGTGGCCGCGTCTTGCGTCTCTGCTTGTCGGCCGCACGTGCGCAGCGGTCAGGCTTCGCGCGCAGCGACTAGGCCTGGTGGAATACCGTCACAAGGCTCCGTGGCAAGACTTGCTTCCTACTCGCAGTAGACGCAGCACGACGTAAACGGTTCCGGCGCCAGAAGTTCCGGCGCCAGAATATGTATGACATATATGCCCCAACTTTTACATGACAAACAATCTCGTCCAACAGAAGTGGAAGAAGAAAGGGGATGCATCCCCCTATCCTGGAGGAGCTCAACATCGAGCAACACCTTCATGAAAAAGATTCTGGCGCCGGAAATAAATTTGAGTTTGGCGCCGGAAGCGAATTCGAGTCTGGCACCGCGCGGCAGTCCTCTATGCCTGTTGTGCGCTATGCTCATGCGCACGAAATGCTTCCTCTCGTCGACGAGGAAGGCCATTCGGGATCTTTGATGAATGGCTCGTACGACGAGATTGAAAACCACGAGCACTACGACAACGCCAATGAGACACGCAGTGAGGTGGACATCGAGAAGATGACCGATGCTCTCTTACAACCCTCCATTGTGGATTACAACGAGGAGCAGCATCCGCCAGATCCACAAGTGAAGCCGCGGTCGTCGTCGTGGAGGATGAAGAAGCGGCCACAGACCTCCAATTGCGGCGCGCAAGGTGTTGGAGCAAACTCTGTCAGGATTGTCAATGTCAGCGCAGGAGCTGTCACCAGCACCACGACCAGCCGTCCGCACTTCATGGACGATAGTCCCGCGATCGAACATCTGCGCAATTCTCAGGAGAAAAAGGATCAGAAGCAAGAACAGACTACCGCTCTTGTGATCAAGAAGACCCGCTCGGAAACAAGGCGCGACGACTTTAAAGAGAAGCGTCAGAGAAACACGTTCCATTCTGTTATCTTCCGCGATGATGATCAAAAGCTGTCGTGGGCACAGAATCGCTTGGAGCGGGTGGGTGTTGTTCTAGAGCTGCTTCGGAACTCGGATGCTGGTGGTAGCTACGCCTTTGGCTTCCTCACCGAGGACATGAGGAACCTCGCCGAAATACTCTGCAAGCTAGCACTTGAGCAGTACCTCACGGTTCCCAACTACAACACTATTGATACTGCGAACCCAACGTTTTGGGCGTTTGCTTTTGCCCAGGAGGCGTGGGCCCGTTATCAACCCGACAAGTCCTTTCGCATTACCGTACGCGCAGGCCAGGACTATGCAGAAGCACAGCACCGCATGTCGTGGGAGGGCATGGAGTACATATACGACCAGGTGAAGGGGATCAAAGTGCTTTATTCAGGAAAGATGCGCAAGGTATGCAGTTTCAACATGGGAAGGGCGTGGCCAGAAATGAATATGAAGATGGAACACCTCAACAAGCTTCTCATTGATGCTGGCGACGACGGAATCCGGGTCGAGATCCGCAATATGCAGAAGCCCGAGGTCTTCCGCTACGAGGCACCAGATGCCTTTTGTGCAAACTCCATCACCGGCCGCCAGCAAGCGCGCATCATGAATCACCCAATGTTTGGCAAACTCAAGGTCCCCGTCACCGCGCCTGGTCCCGATGACATGGACCTCTGATCCGACAAGAGTGCCTGCATGGCCATCGAGGAGATGAGCGAGAAGTAGTATTCTAGATTTGCGGCGAAAGCCAATTCCACCGACCGCGGGAAGTTTGCCCAGCGAGTGTTGCCTTGGCAGCTGTGGAATTCGGGGTAGTGATTTCAGGGAGAGGGGAGAGACCGAAGCGTGTGTCTCCGTGTGTGTCTCTCTCTTTGGGTGGGTACGGCAAGGCTCTTCTCCCGGCGCCATGCGTTTGAGGACACTTTTGACCATACTTTAATTAGTAGAACCGGATGCGTGTATCAGCTAAGGGCATGGGTCATGCACTCACCGGAACTTGTGGTTCCCCCCTTCTCCATCCGCACAGCTGAAAGTCCACCGGAGCGACCCGATGGACTAGCAAAGGCGCGCGCGGAGGCCAAAGAGAAGGGGGGACGCGCGTACAAAGAACATCCACGCGTTTACACAAATGGTATCGACCGTCTGGCAAATTTGTCAACGGAAGCAGGATGCACCAACAACAAACTAGCCGACCTCTTTACCGAGGCATGTGGCATGGCCAAAAATGGCCAACTGGACTGCGAGTTCATCTTCTTTGCACTCCACGGCGACAACATCTACAAACAGCCCACAGACGTCCGCGACTACGAAGTTGTCCAAGCCAACAGTGTTCCCATGCACATCAACCGCCCCGACTACAAGGTTCACGGAACCATCCTGAAGATGCCACTCCCCGCAATGATGGCAAACGATGCAGTTGTCTGCCACATTTGCAAGGGCGACACAGTCGTTGCGGCCGTCGCCTCGCTCCCCGACTATGGCTACGAAGAGGTGTTTTCACTGATGTGAGCCACGCTGGAATTATTTTTAGGTGTAAATGTGTGTTCTTCTCACGACAATCCCGAGTAGAAACTCACACTCTCTTGTTGACATTGTTGTTTGAAAGAAACACGAAACAAACCCGTTTCACCCCAGGATTCTCTCTCAAACCCACAGCTCAAACCCAAACCAGTACCACAGGACAAACACGGGTGCAAAACACTAGGACAGAGGGGACAAGGGAGGAGGAAAAGGGGAAAGAAGTCCAACGCCTACTTGGCCGTCGCGTCGGTGTTACGATGCCCGTCTAAGCAGTGCGCTTGGTCATGAACATCTGCAACCAAATGTACACAATGACAGTCGTTGGTGTGGGATTCAAGCAACCCTAAAAGTACAGGGTATGCGTCGGTGCAATACTCTTCTTACCTGAGCGTGCGCAGCCGCCTCGAGCGAGACCATGTTGTCGCGGGCCGCCTTGAGCGACACCGCCTCACCACGACGCCAGCGAGCGTCTCCGGGAATGGCATCTGCGAACACAATACACACACCAACAAACGTGAGAATACATTGAGACGTGATGTATCGCGAAGAAATGAGTTGGAGCTCTGTGCAGGCTTACCGGGGCCGAAATGGCCCTGTAGCACAAAACAAAACATGAATTGGGGACAATCCGTGTAAGAAAGGAGGACCACAAGAGGGCGGAGCAATAGGATGTGTTAGGAAGTCGGCTTACCTGGCCCGGCACAAGCTCGTGGTACTGGTTGCTGAAGGGGTTGTACTTGCGGTGCGGGCCGATGAAGCACAGCGAGTTGTTCATGGAGCCCTGCAGAAGGCACAACCAATCAGGCACACACAAGTCAGCATTGTTGTCGATGTTGTCGCCCAAGGGGGTAACAAGGATTGAAATTCCTTGAAGGAAAGAGGCTTACCTGGCTGATGAACTCCATGTTCTCCGCGGCGCGGACGTCCTCGCCAAAGTGGATGCTGTCGAGGGCGAAGGTCGGGTTGGCAGCGTCAAAGTTCTTCTTGCCACCCGGGAAGTACTCCTTGCGATCGGCCGCAGGACGGTTGACCTCCCACGGGAGAAGGCGCGACGAAATCGAGATGACCTGGTCGTGCTTGGCACCGTCGCCGTACGGCGCGCAGAAGGCCAGCATCGACATGTACTCGCCATTGCCGTCGTCCTGGAACGACAGACGAGCCTCCATGTCGTTCCTGACCGCATTGGCGTCGCCGTACGTGCTGAAGCCACCCTTGCCAGCACCGAAGAAGCGCGTGTTGCCACCCGCGACGTAGCCCGAGCACATGACGTCGCGCATGACACAGACGTTCTGCGGCTTGGTGATGACCGACTTGGTGCTGTGAGACAACATAGACGAAAACGTGAGCGGGTTGGCTCGAAGGATAAATCCTTTTGATGCTTCAAGGATGCGGAGAATGCGGCGTACTGGCAGGTGTAGTGGCCTGGGAACACGACAAAGAAAGAGAAGGTGAGCATTGTGGCAACATTGTATTCAAACATGGAGTTCTTTGTTTCGTGGATGTTTGCGTACCCTCGATGGTCTTCACCGAGGTGTTGGCCGAGATCTGCATGTCGGCCGGGCCGAAGAGCGTCGCGCCCGTGTCGCGGCCGGCGACCGCAACGACGGCCGAGAGCATCAGGTGCTCGATGAACGGACGCGCGATCACAAGCTCAACCGGAACCCACTGGCCAGCATCGACTGCGGCGATGAGCGCATCGACGATATCCTGTGCCGATTTAGGCGTCTTGTCCTTTGCGGCCGCAACACCGAGATCCACCCATTCCTTCTCGCTCTTGCCACTGTTGAACGCGCACTTCTTTTCGGCGGACATCTTGCCAAGCTCGGCAAGGTTGAAGAGATCACCCACGGGGCCGTTCGTGGCACCATAGCACGTGGCATAGAGCGCCTGCTGGAACGAAATGTGAACGTGGCGGTCCGACTCCTCGTCGTAGATCATGATGTCTTTTGGGGAGAACACAAACAAAACAACATGGTCAGATGCGATCATTGATTTTGTGGATACGCAGGGAATGTGTTCCATACAGAGCGTTGCTTACCCATGTACGTCGGCGGAAGCTTGGTGAGGGACGCGTCCCAGACCTCAGGCGGGGCCATGCGGTAGAACTCGCCGATCTGCGACGAGCGCTGGAGCATCTGCACGCTGTCCTGGTCTGCAAACATGAACAAGCAAGAATAGTCAGCAGTGAGAACATCGACGACACCATGATGTTCACGGAGTTGGTCTTGATCGAGCACTCACCATCCGAGACCTCGTACTGCAAGGAATACACAAACAACGCAATGTCAGAGAAAGGGCTCAAGAGCGTTCAAGTGCGCAATGTGGGGTTCAAGGACAAAGCTTACCGGCGTCGAGGTGAAGACGCCAAGGCCGCGGAACGACTGGGCCTCGAAGCCCGCCATGCCCGCGTTGAAGGCCGCCGGACCCGCCGGGCCAGCAAGCGGGTAGGTCAGCTTCTGCTCCGGAGCCAGCGACATGTAGAGCGACAGCTGCGGCGGGATGATCCTGCGATTTGAAAGCGTGACAATCTTGTGAGCATGTGCATATGACATCAGAAACGTAAAAATGAATGTAGTTCAAGGACTGTGCACTTACAGCATGTTGGGCGTGACCGAGTAGCGCGACATGCGATACTTTGTTTCCTCGATCGCCTTGTCAAGGCCCATCTGGTCCTTCTGCACGATGCCGTACAGGTTGATCTCGTGAGCCATGGCGTTGCGGACCGAGCGGCGCGGGCGGAGGCTGCGAACAGAAACAACAAGTGGTTAGCTCGTGGGTGTATAGCATGGATACGTGGGTGTTGTGGTTTGAATTGTTGCTGATTTACCCTTTCTGGATGTCGTAGCGGAAGTCGTAGTTGCCGCACGTCAAGTAAGCGAAGATCGCGTCGAAGTTGCAGGTCTCCTGGACGCAGTAGCGGATGGAGGTCAACTGGTCGGCGAAGTGCGCGCGGCCAGCCTCCGTAGCGTAGAAGTCGCTCTCGATGGTGAGGCCGATGCCGCGGCTGAGTAGAGGAAGGCAAAAACGCGACACGATAGAAAGAGCAGGCGTGAGTCGTACGAAACCAAAGTGCTTTGCCAAGTCGGGTAGTTTAGTGTGGCTTGAACTCACCGCACGACGCGGTCGCGGTGACGACGGCGCAGCGAAGTGCTCATGCGAGAGATACCCTCGTACTGCGCAGACGCACACAGTTGTCACGAGTGTTAGTCCTGCCAACAATGTTGTTGCTAACGGCGTGCGGTAGTGTTGGTCATGATGGGTTTGTGCAGCTTACCGGCACACGCTGGAGCAGACGAACATCGAAGCGGATCTCGTCCCACTCGACCGTCTGTATACACAAACAACACACAATTACGATGTCATTCCCCAACACGAGTTCATGTCGTCAATGTGCTGCTGTGCGTGAAGGCTCTGCCGAAAGCGCACAGTGCCAACAATCTTCACGAACGGGAGCGCGACCTGGGTGTGCCACTCCTGCGGCGACTTGAGGATGAGGTTGTTGAGCGTCTCACGGATCTTGCTGCGAACGCAAAAGTGACACACGCGTCAGTAAATTCGTATGAAAGAACATGTGGTGTGTGGAAATTCAAGAATTTTGCGTTGTATTACTTGTTCTGGCCGTAATATGCGTCCGGGAAGTGGAAGGTCATCGCATGGTGCTCCGAGTAGTCGCGGAGCTTCTCGGGGACGGCGGGATCGCCAAAGAAGAAGGCGAGGTTGGAGAGCACGTCCTCACGGGAGGGCGCAATGGTGCGGGGAGCCGGAAGCTCCTTTGCGCGGTTGACGTCGGCCTCTTGCATCGGTAGGTGGTTTTGTGTAGCTTGGGAAAAGTGCGTTTGGTGGGAGAGTTATGAGAGCTATCACACTACTGACTTAGCGGGGTGACGGCTGCTTCTGACTTGTCGCCGGCGGGGACACCATATCTCATGTGCAAGAACACCAACCACTACACCATGTTGAAGCCGGACAACAAAATGAGTCCCGTCCGTCTTACACAAATTGACCGCACGCTCACTATCCAGAGGCACTCGGCCTCGACAAAAAATTCCGGCGCCAAGCGATGGAGGAAGTCGGAAAACGTTCCGTCTGGCCGAAGGATCCCGGAACGGGCGACGTGTGTGGGGGAGAAACGACGTTCCGGGACGTTTCCGGGGGGCCGAAACAGTGCGGAAATGCCAAAAAAATTTTGGCGGGAGAATCTCCAGGGAATCTGAGGTGCAGCGAGATCCAGATTATGCGGAGGTGAAACCTGTCCGCGGTTCTTCGGCAAACTGTCCACATTGGGCCCCAATCTGTCCACCTCTTAAAAGCCCGGAGTTCCGGGATCCTTCGGCGGGGCGGAAACTTCACGGACAGCAGCCGTTACGCCAAACTTACGATTCTGTGAAGTTTCCGCCCCGCCGAAGGATCCCGGAACTCCAGCCTTTTGGCAGGTGGACAGATTGGGGCCCAATGTGGACAGTTTGCCGAAGAACCGCGGACAGGTTTCACCTCCGCACAATCTGGACCTCGCTGCACCTCAGATTCCCCGGGTATTCAGTTGCCAAATTTGGGCATCCACTCAGAGGCATTCCGCGGACCAAAAGAAGGCCCGAAACGCACTTTGTTGGCTTCAAACACGACATTGGCCGGCCAAGTTGCGGCGCCAGTCCGTCCCAAGAGAGACAGGCAAAGATAAAAGATTTTTTGACGGAGAAAGGAAGAAGGCAAATGATCCCGTCTTTAGTGCAACTACCCATTGCGTCTGCAAAACGCAAACGCCACAACGGGGACGAAATAGATGCGTCAACGTTACTGAACATTCTTCACCAGCTGCCGAGTCTTGCGGATTCGGTGCGCAGGGAGACGCTTCCTCTTGATTGGGTGCTTGCTCTCTCTGAAAGGCAGTTTGACATGCTGCTGTCGGTGCGCTTGTACACGGGCTCCTTGTATCCAGTATTGGCATCGGTGTTGGTAAAAGACTACATTCGGCTTTTCCAGTCACATGCAAAGTCGACACTTAAGATTTTAGAAGGCATGATGGGACAGGATCACCCAAACGAAGCGTTGTATTTTGCAGTGCTGAATGCCAAGCGCAGACTTCCCAGACAAATGAAGGGACTGCTCATCGTAGAGGAGCTGGGGGAGTCCAATCCTATGTCCGAGGGCGAGTTCCGCACTCTCGCGGCTCGATGTCTCACGGGATACACTGGGGAAGAAGGACCTCTGGTATTTCCGTCAACACTAGACCGGATAATGCATCGGATTTCAGGAAGTGGCATACACTACAACGAGTTGATCAATACAGAGACTATCAAGGACAAAGATTCTCTTTCCAACGATGCACTGAAAGAGTTTTGGAATGCAATGCACTTTACAGGCGAGGCCTTGCGGTCGTTTATCCTCGAGTCAAACACTGTTGTGGGAAGCGAACCACTTGCAGTGTATCGAGGAATGAAGGAAGAAATGAATGAGTGGCGCGTTGAAGAGGCGTTTGTGTCGGTAACTACCGACGAGTCGGTGGCGCGAGACTTTACGAGCAACCCCACTCTGGAGTACGACGACATGGAAATCGGTGCCCCGAACCAATGCTGCATGATGAGAATCACACTGCTCTCCGGTACGCCGTACCTGGACATTGACACAGCCCTGCAGAATAGCAATGGATGGGGCTTTGCCCTTGGCGAGAAGGAGTTGCTGCTTCCACCTGGTCTGAAATGGGAGCGTGTGGTAGACGAAGACGACGGACGTGTCACTGATTTCCCCCCTGAGATCATTGAATCCGTTGTCGAGGAGAGCGACGAGGAGGAAGACGATGAGGATTCGTATGGAGACCGGTATTATCAGGTAGAGTACTACGTGGTAAGTTTGTAAGTAAAACGAGGTGTACAAACTGTTTGACAATTTTACATTGGTGGTTGAAGCCGGTGGTGTTGTTGGTAATCGTTGAGCTTTTTCACCAGGATTGTGTACAATGACAAGAAATTGGTTTTGAAGGCTGTTGCCTCGGTCCACGTGTCTCTCTGTAATAGATGGATTTCCCACATCAGCGAGGATTCAAAATCACTGGTGGGGCGGTCTTGAGGTGTTCGAGGGTCTTCGACGATTGGAGTTGTCGCTTCTGAAGGACTTGTCAGAGACGATCTCGGTGGAGTGCGTGGTGGTGTGCTTGGCTGTGTGTTTGGCGGTGTGCGTGGTGCAACAGGTGGAGGGGGCCTGGCGGGTTGTGTGACGTTGAGCAGGTAGGTGTGCAAATTGGGGTACATTCTGGAAACGTACTTTGTTTCAGGAGATTTTCTGTCAAATGCAGCGCGGTAAGACTCGAAGACGGAAAACAAGGAGAGTTCTTCATTGCCGCCGGGGGCGCCGCTGGGTGTGCCAACTGGGGTCTGGAGCTTCAAATTTGACAAGTCAGGAAACATGCACACGCTTGCCACCACGACTTGTTCCTCTCACTGAGCTCCTCTGTTTGTAGACTCATTTTACGGCATTATTCTGACACAATTTGTTTGGTCGTGTTGTTTTTTGTGGTGATGAAAACATGTAACTCCGTACCAAACCTTTACAAGTAAACACGCATGACCAAACGAAAGCAACCCCACACACGCCTACCACCCCAACCCATTTCCGAGAGACTTTTGCTCGGTCTGTTTGTCTACGCGGATCCGGATCCAAAAATCGGTTCGACATCACCACGGTGCGACCAGTTGACATAGAACGCAACAATCATTGCCGAACCAAGACAGACGAAGAGCTGTGAAACGACGGCAGCGGTGTAGAATTCCGAGCTTCCAAGAACGAGGGAATATCCCACATACGCACAGCCGAGACAATTCTCAAAGGCGACCATGGTGAGCAGACAGACGGACATGATGACGGATCCAAATTCCTCCTCCTTGCGTGCGCATGAAGCATGAATGAGCACCATGACAAGAATGGCGACGATGAAAAGGGAGTAAACCATGCCGAGCATCTTTGCAGCATCACTTGCTTTGGTCTCGCCTTTGGAATCAGTTACTTTCTCCATCTCTTCGTTACCCCACACACCAATCATGAGAGCCGCCGTAACCCAGGTAAGGGCATGAACGACAGCGACTGCACCGGCAGATCTGAAAGGGCCGCCCGTGGTGAGCACCGTGGTTTCCATAGGGTACCCCTCCTCTTTCTTGCCTGGGATGAATCCATAGACTCCAATATTGGCGCTCTTGGCAACAGTTTTCTTGGAAGGCATGTCTAACAGATCTACTGACTAAATGAGTTCCGTCGGTCCTTATCGAATGTGTATTTCTTTAGTGGCCAAGAGCCGACAACGGCTCTTCACGCGCTATACATGAGCGTTCATATAAGATCTCGAAGGTTGTCCATCTCATAAATACATCATCTGCAAAACATCTGCGAAATGGATTTCTTTCAAGACCAAGTAGTGGTGTTATTATCAACGTCTTTTACAATATTACACCCGACTCAAGCTTCAAACAAGGCGACAAGGTATGCAGACCCCTAGTCTCGCCAACCTCCCGGGGTCACTCAGTCGCCGAAGCGGGGACAATGTTGGGTTCTACATGACCCTGCGGTCCCCGGGAGCAAGTGGCAAGCTCCTTGGCATCGTGATCGACGGAACCAAAGTTCACACTGGTAGCAACGACTCTCACGTGGCGGCAGTGCGTTCGCTGATGCAGAATGCCAAGATTGGCGCACCATCCACGCCTAGTGTCACTGTCATGGATGGCTTCAGCACCTACGTCTACACACTGTCGTTCGAGCCGGGTGCACCTTCCTTCAGCATCTCGCGAAACGGTCGCGCAGTGCTGCCGCTGATGGTCGGCTCTTGGGCACACGTAGACCCCGATCTGTAGAGACGTTGGCCTAACCTCCGACTCTCAGCTCAGTGACTATCTTTCGGTACACGCAAGTTGCCACTATCAGCGACAGTGCATGCACGCGGGCATGGCCGCTTGTGGCGGAAAAGCACGCCTTCAGCACGTTGTCTAGAAATTCTCCTGGTTCCGACTCGCCCGCCCCAACTGGCACCGGTGGCAGCTTTGACGCCACGTCGGGGTCCATGTTGTTGTACACAATATACTTGAACTTGCATAGACTCGGCTCTGTGATTACAAAGTCCGATTGTATTTGATACCCACTAAATTCGTACGAACTTTAGAACATGAACACACAGACCACCGTAGCAACTCCAGCCCCCACGATTCCTATCCCAAGAAGTTCGTACTTTGTAAGTGCGTATGCATAGGGTTTCAGGAAAACTGCGAGTAAGTAGTATGGAATTGCAACGCAAAAGCTCACAAGTGCAGCTAAATATGCGGGGACTTTGTCAAAGCTTCCTCTGAACAAGCAAACTAGCACCCACGCGACATGCATTGCGTTTCCAACGAGCGGCTGTGTGATTGCATGTGGTTCAGAGCACAGTCCTTGCACGATAGGTTTTTGTCGCACTTGCCGCAACGCAATCCACACCACACTGTCCACAACGGCAACAACGGAGGTCGCAATTGCAAGCGGGAGTAGAGTAGCTGCTGCTTTAGGTAAAATGATGCTCAAAATCATCGTGATCGGTAAAACATATGTGCTAGCGTGGCGCACATCAGTGCTGGCGTCACGATTGCGCCTCGTCTGCACATTTTTTGTATCAGCAAACAGGATTGCTTCCTGCATTTATGTGTTTTAGTAAACTATACTCTTATAGATAATCAACTGTGTCTTATGAAGTGCTCACCGACGAACTGAGTTCATTGGAGGGGTCGGGACCTTTTGCTTGACATCTCACCCGGCGGTAGTGACGGTGGCAGCTTCGATAGACGTATCGCGACCGACATGAACAAGTCAACCGCCGTGAGCAGATTGTCACGCAGTCGAACGTCGTCGTTGAGGGTCTCACCGACTTGCATCCGGGCGTTGTTGAAAGTGTTCACAATATGCTCTTTAGTGTGGACAGTTTGACGCTGCGCTGCAGCCTAACAGCGCGCTTGGTGACGACGAAGACAACAGTTGCTTGAAGCCCTGTCCCGCTACGTCTAAGAGCGTATGCGTCCCTTACGAGTGTGTGGACTGGATGGGACACTTTCGTTTCGGCTTCGGTGGGCAGGGGGGCTGCACCTTTGTTTTGCTAGGGACAGACGGAACTCATTTAGTCTGTAGACTTGTAGACTTGTACACGAACCAAGGTGTTCCGGCGCCAGACAAAAACTGACCACGTTTGCCCATTGTCGACGATAACAAACGAACCGTGAGTATGTATGACGAGCAGAGGAGTAGTGTCATTGCTGCGCGGTGCCACTCTGGCGCCGCATTACTATAGCAAACTGTTCTCTCGAGTGGTGTGTGATGTCTGGCGCTGGAGGAATATCCGGGGAGTCGTCCAAGTGCAGCAACCGTGATGAGTGCGTGCCTCCTCATGCACACCCACTTGGGGTCGGTATTCCTGGCAGGAGATACGACCGGTACGATTACGTGACGCCCGTCTCTGATAGTATGGGAATATTGCACGACAGGACCTATGGAATTGCCATGAACCGCGTGGTAGAGAGGGATGCACGACGCAAAGAGCGTGCCATGAACAATGTACAGTCTCTCGGCAGCGCTGATTTCACGAGGGCAGTCTCTGACATGTCTATCGATGAGTATTCCAGCAATGTCATATTCCAGTCACCTTGCAAGGAGTTGAATGGTGCCCTATGCCAAGGATGTGGTACAAACAACAGATGCGACATCATCAATGGCGGTGAAGGAAGGATGCTCTGCAACAAGTGTGGTGCTGTTGGAAGAGTGTACTTTGGGAACGACTACAAAGACACGAACGACACGGACAAGTCTACGGCGCGTGCGGATGCTCCTAGGCCAAGCGACACGGGGGCTTTGCGTATCGGCAAAGTGCCTTTCGTTGAGACCACTGTAGTTCCTTCATCGTCTAAGCGCAAGAACAAGATGGGCTATGCTCAGGAGGCTTCTACGAGGGCTGCTGAAAAGGAGCAGAGGTCGCTTTCAAAGGGCAACCAGCGCAAGCTGACTAACATAATCGACTGCATAGAGGACCTTCTGAACGAAATGGCACGAGTCGATGACAAAATCGCTCGCAAGATCAGAATGGACGCTGAGTTCATCTTCTTGGCTTCCCTCGAACACTACTCGAGGTGTGGCAAGCGCGAGTGTCAGAAGGCGCTCTTTGACAAGCCTGCTGGTGTCATTGCGCGTGAGAGTCTGATCTACACCATAGATCAGATTGCTTCGACTGGGATGGACGGCGTCAGCACTTCTACCATTGTAGCGCTTCAGCAACGAGTTCGAAGCTCCCACGTGTTCAACCACCGAGACAATGCTACACAGCATCAAAGCTGCCTCGCAATGATTTCGTCGCTTTCTACAAGCGACAACTCGGTGGTGTGCCCCGATGCAGATGTCAAGGACGACATGCGCTCCCCTGAAAAGTGCCAACTCAAGGGTGCTGCTATCGGGACAGGTGTTCCAGTCTGTCGTCAAAACTCCGACGTGCAATCCTCGCCAGTGGTCATGATGCGAGATGCGATCGCAAGACTCAGCGTCGAATACCAATGCCCTGGTGATGTTCGTAATGCAGCAATGTCTGCAATGCAAGACGTCGAGTTTGTCAAGAAGGTCTTTGAAGAAGGTTCTGCTTTCTCTATGCCAAAGAAATCAAGGTCTGCGTCTGCTCATGTCATCTTGTGCAGCGTCGCAAAGGAAGCCGGAAAGTATGAGGAGATCAACACCGAGAAGAATTTGCGCCGTGTGAACCTTCAGTCCTCGGAAGTGCAGTCCATGGTGGACAAGATGGTTCAGATACTTCCAAAGGGAGTTGTCGGCTCTCGGGCTGTTGACGAGGATGAGCTGTATTGACCCAACGCGGGTTTGATTTTTTGCACGGCTCGCTATTTGTGAGTGTTCCGCTAAATGGGAGTAGCCGCGATTTGTATGAATGTTGAGAAGGGGTGGTGGTATGAAGCTAGAGAGCTTCGCACGTGACCTTGCAGCGAATGTAGGTGACGATGAAAAAACAATCGATTTTGGGGCAGCGGGTCTGTACCTTCCAGCAGCACAGACCATTTTTGCAACTACGTTCTCTGCATGTGTGTCTGTTTTTGCATGCTGGCTGATTCCAGTGGGTGCTATCTCGGCAGTAAGGACACTTGCACTGACGGCAACCGCTGGTTTGATAGTCATTCGACGACCAGTTCGGATTGGCCAAACCCGAGGAGTAAACACAATCTTCTCGGCTCTGAGGCCGTGTTGCTTGATCTACGTAGCTTGTCTGGTACTAGAACAGCTGATTCACACATGCATCTCCGAAGAGTCGACATTCGAGCATGGGTTTTGGAGAAGGATCATCTACCATTCAAACATGACGGTGATGACTATTGCGGCGTTCATGAGGTCGCGTAACCCCCGTGCAGAGTCAGATCTTCCATTTCTCGCATCAGCGGCAGCACTTCTTGTGATTGCTATTCTTCCGCCACCGGCACTTGCTTTGAGCGGACCACTCTGTTCTCCCCCAACGCTAGGGAATGCTGGGGAACGCATTCTTAGGGCATTTCTGTTTGCATGTGTCTACGTTGTCTTGGTATACAGCGCAGCGCCTATTAGCAACAACCTTCCCGATACCTTGGTCTGCATTGCTAGATCTGCTACTGCAAGTGCGTGGGTCCTTGGTGCAGTGAGCTACTCGTTGCCTCTAGCACTGGTCCAGGTTTGTCTAGTTCTATACTGCAGCTTCTCCCCCGCCAACATGCACTACGAATCGGTGGTGGTCACAAAGCACGACACGGACATCGAGCTACAAAACGAAAGACACATCTACAGCCCAGTATCCAGTTCAAACGGAATCTCAGCAGCACACGATCAAATTAGATGTGTAACTCCAGTAGATGATGATCCAGAGGTGGCAACTGCAGTTGCAATGCTAAAGAGTGGGAATGGTACGCGCCAAGCAAACGTACAGCCAGTTTTGGGTGCTGGATTGTCTTTCAATCTCTCTGGGTGTGTGAACAATGGAATGGCAGAGTTTCGAGAGCAGTAAATGATTAAATGTCATTAACACCTAAAAAGTGTTTTACCTGTCCCCGCAACTCATTTAGTCGGTGGACTTGTATGTACTCACCTTTTCACCGGAACCAACAAGGGAAGCTCTTCCCCACCTACAACCTTCTTTTGACCCTGGTTCTCGGATTCCACAAGATCATTCAAGATCTCACCGGATTGCTTGCTTCTGGATGATATTATGCAGAAGTTTGACATCGCGAAGATGAAGACACCAAAAACTAACACGGCTAAGAAGTTGTCAAAGTGTATCCTCAGAGGCGGTGAGGGAGGAGGTTCGATAGCAGTGTTCGGTGGTGCCGAATTTATTGGGCGCTTCAGGACATACTCCACTTCTGCACACTCTGCAAGCGTGTGACCCTCAGAGTTCAAGATGTTGTGCAGTATGCCACTCCTGTCCTTTATTGCATTGACAACCGATTCTATGAGCGTATAGTTTGCGGAGGAGAACACGACGCTCACAAACGCCAGGTTTTGGGTGGTGTCGCAGTGCTGCGTGCTGATTGAAGTCGACGCCCCCTGCATTCTGCGGCCGGAAACAACATCGATTCTTGTGAACGATGCGGTGAAACCAGACGCGTCGATTTCGGTGGCGTTTGCCATTTGCGACACGACCATCCCAAGTGCAACGGAGTCGATGAAGATGACACCAAACGATTGGAAGAATTGCTCGTACGTCACGGAGAAGTCTGCGTAGCTTTGACCTGGGCCAAGAGGTTGTGGTGGTGGGTTTGGCGGCATTGGGGGCACGGATGGCGGCGATGGAGGAAGAGGTGGTTGACGAGGTGGCAGCACTGGTGTCGTAGGTGCGAGCGGGGGTGTCGATGGAGGGAGAGGTGGTTGACGAGGCGGCAGCACTGGTGTCGTAGGTGCGGGCGGAGGTGGCGGTGGGTCCGACGTGAAGTAGACAACCGTACCAGACGCAAACTCCCCACTCAGACGGTTGGTGGTTTTCAAATGGCACACTCTTCCGGCTTCCACAAGTGTAAAACCTTTGCAAGTCGGCGTCTGAATGCATTGCCAGCAACATTCGACCGGGTCTTTGATGTTCGATGTGGAAATGTATGCGATCGCGTACAACGAAGACACGTCCAAGTCTGTATTGGTTGTGCTATGAAACGCGTTGCAAGATTCCTCGCGCAATGCAAAGGGCGGTGCCATGGGAGGCGACGGAGGAGACGGCGATGGCCAAAGCGGTGGCAGTGGTGGTGCCACGGGAGGTATCGGTGGGCTGGGTGGCGGCCTAGTCGGCGGCATTGGCGGCGAGGCCGGTGGGAGGCTAGGCGAGGCCACCTTGTAGTAGTTGTACTTTTCGGTAGACGCTGCCACAAACGTCAAAGGTTCTTGGACAAATGCGCAGATTCCAAGTGTTCCGTCGACCAAAGAGAACTGGAACGCGGCGCACGTAGGCTCGGCCGCGCAAGCCTCGCAACAGGCATTGTCGCTCGTGTGAAGCGTGACTGCATTGTCTCCGGCCGCGGTTCCGCTGACTTCCGACGCTTCCGTTTTGGCAAACCCATTGCAAATCACTGGTGACCAAGGAGGCGCCGATGGAGCTGGCGGTGGAAACGGTGGCGGAGGCAAACTTGGAACAGGCGGTGACGGCGGGGGCGGAGATGGCGAAGGCGGCGGTGGGGGTGGCGTTGGTGGCGGAGGCGGTGGCGGACTGGGAGGGAGGATCAAAAAGGACACTGCACCGGGGGTTGACACCGAGTTCAAGTTGGTGCCGCCTTTGAAGTAGCATGTCCCTTCCATTTCGCTGAACCCGACGCACCCCGCAAGGTCTTCGCATTGCATGCAGCACGACAAATACGATAGGGTGCCCCCCGTTGCGATGGCAGACCCAGTCACTCCCACGGACTGTCCAGGGTTGATTTCAAAGTCGGGGAACCTGGTGAAGTTGGCGCAGTAGTTCACCCCCGACGGTTGACTTGGCGGCGTAGGCGGCAGCAAAGGTTGTGGTGGCGGGGGGTGCGGTTCCAACCCAGGCGGATAGGGAGGAGGCTTAGGCGGCGAGGGCGGAGTCGATGGGGCGAGCAGCGTGAATGACGAGGTTTGCACGCCAGTGTCTTCCACGATGGAAACGTCGGTGCCCGCAGCGAGCGAGAGCGAGACCTCAAACGCTGGGTCTTGAACGGCAGTTTGGACGCGCGAGGTTTTGTCGTCCTCTTGAAGTGTGGTGATTGCAACGTCCAGTGCTTGCTCGGTTGCGGAAACGCTCACTTCGTCCTCTGTGACACCTTCAGGCATCAACACCATGACACCGGCCTTGACTGCTGCGAGTGCGGATTGCAGCTGAGCGTAGAGCTCCTGAAGCGTTTGCATGCCGCGCCGTTTGGGGTCGTTCAAACGCCTCCTGCTGCTTCCAAGAGTCAAACTGAACTGAGTCCGCGTGACCGCCGATGCCCCCGGTGGTAGTGGCGGTGGATGCGCGGGAGGTGGTGGCGGGGCACACGTATCCAACGATTGGTCTCCGTTCATCCTAAACACTTTCCACAATTGAGCAATACCGGCGCCCAATGTGGTGTCGGCGCCGTCATCCTTGAACTGATAGCATGGTTGGCCGTTGATGAGCAGCGACTTGTCCGATGAGATTGTGAACTCTGCGGTTACGCCAGGCTCGACTCGTAGATCGTCCAGGTCGTCCATGTACACGTGAGGCCAAAGGTCGCCCCCGTCGTAAACGTGTGTTGCAGTGTAGGGTTGGATGGTGTCCTGTTCGTCCACGGCGAACGCGTACAGGGTTCTGCGTTCGCTCGTTGCAGTTCCGCCAGGAGTGGAGCCGTTGATGGCACCTTGCCACTGAAGCACTTTGCCACCGCAATCGCCCACAATGGTAGTCACGGTCAACCAGTTGCGCGGTGGAGGTGGCGGCGGTGGAGGAGATGACGGAGTAGGCGACGGCGGGGGCGACGGCAGCGGCGGCGACGGTAGAGGCGGCAAAGGCGGAGGTGTGAGAGGCGGAGGTGACGGCGAGGGGTTCTGGCACGTATACATGGGCGCCTCGGCACATTCTCGAACGAATCCATCTTCTGACCGTGCGTGCATTGGACAGTTGGCAGGATCATTGCACGTGCACGTTTTTACGGAAGCAGTCAAGGCGCACACTTGGTCGTTGCAGCACATGGAGGCATCTTGGAATTGTGACAATTCAAGCATTCCCGCAAACCATGGGCGGTTGCATGGCATTCCAATTCTTTCTGAGCAAGTGGGAGGCGGTGTGGGCGGCGGGGGTAATGGAGGCTCTGGAGAGGGCGGGAGCAGCGGCGGGGAGCTTGGACACGGTGGAGATGTTGGGCTTGGCAAGGTTGGCGGCGGCGGAGCTTGCGGTGGCGCAGCCGGCAGCGGGCTTGGTGGCTTTGGAAGAGGAGGTGGTGTGGGCGGCAGCAGTGGAGGCGGCTTTGGTGACATTTGGTAGGCACCGCCGAGAGAGGCGATGCCGGCATGGTACGGCACCTTGGTCGCACGCAGCCGCGTTCCGGTGTTGATGAGCGAGGTGTCTGCATCGCCCGCCGGGAAGTGTTCGATCAAAGTCGGGGGTCGAAAGTATGTGACATGCTCGGGATTCAAGGTGTCGCATTCTTCTTTGCATGGAATGGACGCGTCAAACGTGGCAACACCTCCTGTGTACGAACAGACGTCTTCCCCACGACCCGTTGTCCAACTCGAAGACGAAACTCGTGGCTCAAAAACGACTTCTGAATGTCGCAGTATACCATGACACTCGAGATACGTCACTGCATTGCACGCTTGTATTGCCTTACTTAGTGTATCGTAAGCATTGAGTAGCGGTCCTGATTCTGGCTGTGTGAATGCCATGCAGCTGCCAGGCCTCGAGACCCAAGACGCGTCCGTCGACGGATCTGCCTTGACCACAACGACGGTATCCTGTGCAATGACTGGCACAAGCGCGCCCGTTGATCCAAAGATGTAATTTTGCATCTCGTTTGTGTTCTTGACCTCCTCAATGGTGTAGACACTACTCGGCAAAAAGGAGTACTTGATGCCATTGTTAACATTGAGCAATGCGAACGAGTCCGGGCTGTCGGTGACGGGGAGTCTGAACTCTCGCAACGAGTCAGACACACACGATCCAGTTCGCAAAAACCCGCCTGCAATCACCGTACCGTTGCTTAGGACCGCCTCGTGGTACAGACACCGGGTGGTTCCAGTGATGGCAAACCGCCAAACTTGCGGACCCACACTTGCAACTGTAATGTCCATGTTGCAGTCCAAGCCGAACGTGACGTAGCCATCATTGTCTTCCATGAAGCAGTATGTACCGGAAGTTTTCTCCACGACGATACCCGACGTTACGGTGCTCTCAAAGAGGTATTCTTCAAACGGGGGCTGCGGTGGAGGGGGTGGAAGAGGCAGCGGAGACGGAATGTTTGGATTTGGCGGGGGCGCTACAGGCGGCAGAGGCGGAGGCAGAAGAGGGCTTGGTGGTGGTGTGGGTGGAGTCGACGGTGAAATGCAGTTGTTGTTTGTAATGTACACGATGCCGCCCGATGACTGCACGGTCTCGGCCGAGTCTTGTGGATAGTGAAGGTCGCCAATCTTGGAAACGCCCTTGCATGTTGGTATCAAGGAAATGCACACGGCAAGGGCGTCCACAAGCTCTACTTCCCCTGCCGTGAGTGTGCTTCCCAACAATATCATATTTATGAGTGGATTGTCAAAGCAGCTGAAGACTTGCAGAGGAGGTTGTGGGGGCGGGCTGGGCGGCATTCCTGGAGGCTCAAATGGTGGTGGCGAAGGCGGGGGTGGCGAAGGCGGAGGTGGCGAAGGCGGGGGTGGCGAAGGCGGGGGTGGCGATGGCGGGGGTGGTGAAGGCGGTGGTGGAGGGGGCGGAGGGGAAGGCGGGGGCGGCGAAGGTGGTGGTGAAACTGGTGGCATTTTAGGAGGGCCAAAGGGTGGACTTGTAGGAGGTGGGTCAGTTGGCGGAGGTAGCAAAGGTGGGTGGCTCGGCGGTCGGGTTGGAGGTGTCATAGGAGGAGCCTTAGGAGGATTCGCTGGACTGGGCGGATCCACCAATGGGTCGATGGGATCACAAGGTGCGGTGTCCAAACGGTAGCTCGTGTAAATCGATGACGGGCTTAAACCAGATCCAGACCGCAGGTAAAAACGAGCCACATTGTTGTTTGTTACGATGCCAGTGCATGCCCCAGTAAAGATGTTGGCACAGGCGTCCATTGCCTCCTCAAGTGTATTGTAGCCGGCATACGAAACACCAGTAAACGTCAAGAAGACTCCCCACAGCGCGTTTTCTTCGCGGTGGTAGCAATGGCTAAAGGACGACCACCCTGGGTAAGGTGGGACAGCCGGTGGTGCAGGCGGAGCCAACGGTGGGCTAGGCGGACTAGGCTCCACAATTTCAGAAATGACCGTCACCGTGATGTGCGTGTGAGGATACTTGACACCTTGTTCAACCGTGCACAGAAAGTAGACACCAGGCTCCTTGATGCGAATCTGCACGTTTTTGAAAGTGTCCAAGGCTCCACCCATCGGAGCCGTTGCGTCAAAGTGTTCGCATGATGAATTTTGAGGCACCCAGTACACCTGTTCGCCTGGTGTAAGGGGATGGACACCTCCGAGCTGCATGTTCAAACTCTCATTGGCAAAGATCGTGATCACAGTGGTCGGATCGGGACTCGGCGTGCCACCACCAGTGATCTCAATTTCAATTTGTGGCGGAGGCGGGCTGGGAAGCGGCGGGTTGTTAGGCGGCAGAGGTGGTGGTGACGTCGGCGGCGCGCGGGGTGCAGCAACAACGATCGCTTGCACATGCATGTAGAGGGTCGGTACGCCCTTCTCCACCAGACACAAGTGGTATATGCCAGAAATGTCCATGTAAACATCGACATTGCCAAAGGCGTCGGTTTGCCCGCCACGAGGGTAGGTTGGCGTTCCCGCGCTGCAGTTTTCACCCTTGGGCACCCAGTACATGGGGGTACCAGGCTGGATTCCGTGGAGTCCACCAAATGTAATCGTGACATCTTGCTCAAACGGAATGTCCACTTCGCCGTCTATTTCTTCGTTGGCCTCTCCCGTGATAGTCACCAAGATGTTGGCTGGCGGGAAAACTGGGGGTGAGAGCAAAGGCGGAGAAGGGGGGGAAAGTGGTGGTGTCGAGGGCGGAGGTGGCGAGGGCGGAGGTGGCGAGGGTGGGGGTGACGGCGGAGGCGGTGAAGGTGGTGGGGGAAGAGGTGGGGGTTCTGGTGGTGGCATGCTCGGGCTCGCATACACAGTGGCCTGTACGTGAGTGTAAAGAGTCGGCATGCCCTCTTCCACCAGGCACAAATGGTATGTTCCAACGACTTCAATGTAAACCATGACGCGACCAAAGGAATTCGTGATGCCACCCAGAGGGTAGACAGCTGTCCCGTCGCTGCAATTGTCCTCCTGACGCACCCAGTACAACGGGGTTCCAGGCTGAATACCATGCAATCCACCAACGATCATCGTCGTGTTCTCTCTGTGTGGAAGCGTCACCAAACTGTCGACGTCGTCGTCGGCCTCCCCGTCGATTGTGACAAGAATGCTTGCGGGTGGTGGGCTAGGAGGCAGTGTTGTTGGCGAAGTTGGTGGAGGTTGGTGTGGGCTTGGAGAAGTGGGAGGTGGGTTGGTCGGAGGTGGTAGTGATGGCGGCGGAGTTGATGGGGGTGGCGGCGCCCTGTCTACAACGCCAATGACAACGTTTGTAAACAGTGAAGTCTGGCCATCAATCTCGGCGCACATGTGGAATTTGCCCGCCGGCGACATTGTGAGCGAAACTCGTCGGAATGCATTGAGCGTACCACTCCTAGAGTCGCCGTGCGAGCCGGCCGCACACGCGGACAATGTGTCCACAAAGTACAACCTCGTGCCAGGATCAAGCCCAAACGTTCCACCAAACTGGATTTGCACCTCTTCGTTGACGTAGACGGTGATAGTCGTGTCGGGGAGTGTAGGTGCCTCGCTTCCGCCAGTAATCACAACTGCAACATCGGGTGGAGGGCTTGGTGGCGTACTCGGTGGCTGAGGGGGCTTTGGCGGCGGAGGTGCTGGAGGTGGCGACGGCATGTCAACGGCCAGCAGCGTCACATGTGGATGCAGAACGTCGGCGCCGCCTGCACCTTCTGCAACACACAGTGAGTAGATGCCCGGTACAGGAACCGTAATGTCAATGCGCCCGAACGAGTCGGTCGTGCCTCCATAGCTTGGTTCGTACGAACAGTCTTGTCCTTGTGGCACGAAACTGATGGGCGTGCCACTGGGGATGGAATGACCGCCTCCGGGCTGGAGTGTCGTTGACTTGTTGACAAAGATTGACGCGGCGTGATTCTCGTCTTCGTCGGGCGTCTCACCGGTCACCAAAATCAAAATTTGGGGAGGTGGACTTGTCGGAGGATGTGGTGGCAATGGCATCGGCGGGGGGAGTGGCGGGAGAGATGGCGGTGGTGGAGATGGCGGAGGGGGAAACGGGGGTGGGTTGCTTGGATTTGGTGGAGGGTGAGGTGGTGTAAAAGGCGGCACGGACGGCGGAAGTGAAGGTGGTGGCGAGGGCGGGGGGACAGAAGGTGGATCCGGAGGGTGCGAGGGCGTGGGCGGCGGTAGAGGCGGTGGCGCAGGCGAAAAAGATGGAGGTGGCAAAGGACTTGGTGGTAAAACAGGTGGCGGTGGAGATGGGGGTTGGTCATTACACATGCATGCGGTAAACTCTTCGGGTCCAACGCGACACTCGACAGAAGCGGAGTCGCATGCTTGTTGTGCGTCCTCAAAGGAGGAGTGTGCAGTACAAGACCAGGTTGAGCATGTCGGCGGTTGTAGAGGCGGTGGCGCAGGCGAAAAAGATGGAGGTAGCAAAGGACTTGGTGGTAAAACAGGTGGCGGGTTCAAAGGCAGCGGTGGGTTTGAAGGCGGTGGTGGTGGAGATGGGGGTTGGTCATCACACATGCATGCGTAAAACACCTGTGAAGATGCAGGTGACCCCGGGGGCGTATGCGGAGGCGGTGAGGGCGGAAGAGAAATTGTCTCAGTAAAGTTCCCCTGGTGCCAATGACATGGACACAACTGCTGCCAATTCGGATCGGACCTCGTACAGTCAAAATGATTATAGACATGTGCCTGCCCGTTGCTGTACTTCATGCAGCTTCCACCGTTACCCTGTATCCTACGGAATTGCGCAGTTCCTGTGCCTGCAGATGAGCTGATTCCAAAGTTGCACGTAAACCCCATGTCAGACATCAAATCTATGAGTTCGTTTGCTCCATCCGTAACTATCTCCCATGGTGTTGGCGGATTAAGAAGCTCGAGCTCTGCACATTGTGATGTACCACACACCGCATTGCAGTCTTCATTTGGATTTGAAAGCACAAATCCACCGGCAGTGGGCCTTGAGTCGCTGAGCATTCGGCCCGATTGTACGCTGCGGTCTTCTGGTCCAACGCGACACTCGACAGAAGCGGAGTTGCATGCCTGTTGTGCGTCCTCAAAAGAGGCGTGTGCAGTACAAGACCAAGTTGAGCATGTGGTCGGCGGAGCGGGAGGAGGCATAGACGTTGGTGTTGGAAGTGGCGGTGTAGGAGGCGGTGTAGGAGGCGGTGATGGTGTCGGAGAAGGTGGGGGTGGTGGCAAAGGAGTTGGTGGGTCTGGTGATGGAGGCGTGGGTGGTGTTGGCGGTGTTGGAGGTGGCGTTGTGGGTGGCGGTGTAGGAGGCGATGGTGGTGTCGGAGAAGGTGGGTGCGATGGCAGAGGACTTGGTGAAATTGGTAGCGGAGGTGTGGGCGGTGTTGGTGGTGTTGGAGGTGGCGGTGTAGGAGGCGGTGTGGGAGGCGGTGATGGTGTCGGAGAAGGTGGGGGCGATGGCAGAGGATTTGGAAACGGGGGTGGCGGGGGTGGTAAGGATGGCGACAGCTGCGGTGCGTCGACGTAAAAGCTGGCGAGCAAAGCGTCCCAGACACTACGAGGTCCACCACAAGCGCTGTAAAAAGGAAGCGCGACAAAACGCGGCGTCATGTGGTCATTATCTTGAACCACAACGAATTCACAGTTTTGGCTCTGCATGTGACCCACCATGAGTACAGTGTGGCCAACAGCAGAGCTAGGATTGTCATTGTTGATGACGTAGGTGTCTTCCGTAGAAGGGCTCTTGAGAATTGCAGGCCCCATGTTGTACAACGAGATGCTTGGATCTTCACCACTTTCTTCATGTCGATTCTGCACACTGTAAGAATCCAGAAACAATACTACGACGCGTCCTGCATCGACAGAAGCCTTGAGTACTGAAAGGGTGCCTCCTGGATCCGATGCTGCCATTGCAGTAGCTGCAAGCGGCACCGCCCCGGTGACGGAAGTTGACCCCTTGTGCATCATGTAGCCCGTCTTGCCCGCCATGGCAGTTTGCTTGTAGAACTCGGTTCCGCCTGTGAGGGCACTGCCGACAAGTGTACCGGCAAACGTTCCCGATACCGATGTAGCTCCGTTGTTGTTTGTGTTGAAGAACCAATCAAAGCTTGGAGCATGGGGCAGTCCAAGTATGCCACTGTAGTCTACCGGATTTGACGCCATCGTTGAAGGCCCGTCAAACATGAAGTCATTCCAACCTGGTGCGGTGTCGTAGGCAATGTTGACAGGATACGGCGTTCCTGTTGGAACTTGGGGAAGAACTCCAGCAGCGTACAGAGCAGCAGCTTGTGCCGCGAACGCAGTGGGAGTGCATAGGTTGCGTTCTGATATTGACGGCTCTATGAACCATGGTTGTTGGTGATCTGGAGCAGTCTGAATTAAGCTTCCCAGAGTTACAGCCACCGTCGTCACCATTAGAGGGGGCGGGTGTTGTGGCGAGGGCGAAGGTGGAGGTGGAGGCAGTGGCAAAGGAGATGGTGACGGCGTTGGCACCATTTGGTAACAGGGGCATAGCATAATCAAATTTGGGCTTCCAACATTACATTGGTGTTGCTGGCTGTGATAGGGGTAATAGCAAGTCTTGTGTGAGTGAGAGGTACCGCTGTGGTCAATATACTGCGTGAAAAATTTCTGTCCTTGCTGTGTTTTGACCTCTAAACAGTCGTCGAACCCACTGTCAGTGAAGAGATTCTCACGCTCGTTTTGCGTGTCGACCATGTGATAGTAGTCGGAATACTGCACCACCCCCGTGGGACATTCAAGGCCTATATCCCCACAAATGTTGTTGCACGTTTTCGAAAACCAATCCGCTTTCACCCATGTAAACGATCGAATCATTGGCGAAGGTGGCGGTGGTGGAGTCGGAGGAGGTCGATGTGGTGGCGGTGGAGGTGGGAGAAAGGGTGGCGGGGGTGGCAAAGTAGGTGCCACAAATGTGCTCGCCTGGCCGCACCAACACAGGCGGCGGCTGTTGGCATCTCTGCCCGTGCACGCAAAGTTGCGACTGCTGGAGATGACGTCAAAGGTGACGCAGGTATCTGAGGCTGGCACCGCATACGGGACAATGCTTTTGGAAGACGTCTGCACGGTGTTGCAATTCGTGAAGCCAACACTGGCAAAGGCGGCCTGGACGTTGTTGTGCACCCACGTGGTCCAATCGGCGTCGCTCGTGACTGCTTGGCAATACCCATAATTTTGGCAAGCGCCGTTGCAGTGCTCGTTAAGCTGAGCCAACACAAACTGCCCAGGCGGCGAAGGCGAGGGAGGCGGTGGAGAGGGTGATGGATCTGCTGTAGGTATAGAAAAATCTGCATCGCTCCCGCAAGGACAAACTCGAGCTTTGTCATTAGCGCTTTTTTCACATAGGAAGGTTGAACGTAGGTTTGCCATGCATCGAGTACCGCCATTGAAGCTTTCCGTAAAGGGTGCCTTGGTGTTTGTGTTTACGCTGCCTGTAAAGTCACATACCACGCCTACGGCAAGTAGAAAGTTTGTAGTAATGTCGCTTTGAAGCCATGTAAGTGCGTTTGAATTTAGAAAATCAATGGTTTCGCACGCCGGAGCGTTTGCATTGGAACAGGCCGTATCACACGACTCGCCAGGCGCTCCATGAACCCATGTAAACGCGCCAGATACGACATGAAAACCTATTGCCAACAACACCAGTGTGGCCCTACATACCCACATGGCCACGCCGCGTTGCTATACCTAAGACAAATTATCAGATAGTTATGATTTTGATAAGATCCATAGCTATGTGCTTTAGCAGGTAGCTGAGGCCAACTCGACGCTTTCATGTCCGATGAAGGAGGTAGCGTCACACTTGTCTTTTACAGAATAGGGTCAGGATCTGAAGTATTCAAGGAGCCATTCCTGAATTTAGTCGCTGCCGCGTGCCAGATGTCGACATTCACACACGTCGAGCTAGCCATTGGTGCGTATCAAGACACCAACCAACACGACAAATATTTGTATGTTACCCTTGAAATTGAACACTGGTAATCTTGTTGTGCTATTCAAAGGTAACGAGGCAGGGGCTATGGGGCAAATGTCCAACGTGTGTAGAATATTCAACGACGATACTGGAGTAATACTTTTCATGCGACATACAAGCAATTTGCATGTTTGCAGCCAAATGTGCCAACCGTGCTCGTGGTGTTGGTGTACAGGTTGAATTAACGTCAAGGACTGGACGAAACCCCCAGGTACGAAACAGGTATCGCCTCAAACGCTCACCTCTATAAACTGCTGACGTTTCATGCAATGCTTATGTGTGTTTGAAGTACTCGTACCTGTCGCTCGGTTGCTCTAAAAAGTCGGAGCAATGTATGCTCGCGTATGCACGATCTCTTGTTGGAAAGCCGTTCTCCAACGTTGGTATGGCACGATCAATCGTGTTTCCTCGTAAAAGTGATGGAAATTCATTCTTCTGTGCCGGTACGTTGTTTGTTGCACTAAAACGCTCCCTTGCCTGTGCTGACAAAGCTTGCATTGTCTCGTTTGTTTATGTGTGTGTTTGTTGTGCGCGTACGCGTGTAGAGCTAGTTGCATCCATATTGAAAAAAGGCGGGCTCATGTCACAGTCCAGCAATCCAGGGGCGGCAACGCCACAAAGCTTGCACAAACTGTACAAGAATCAAGCTGCAGCTACAGCGAACCCTTACACACTGCGAACGTTCACTTCCACCACGACTAACGATTCGGAAAAACGTAGCCTTTTGGGCTTTCAAGGTATGCTCTCATCTTCAAAACATACTCGGAATGGCATCTCGGCGGAAACTATGCGCAGCCGAAGCGATTCTCCTCCACGAGCTAGCTTCCGGTGTGTGTCGACTAGCAGTGCGTCAACGTCTTACCGGGGATTGAAACATACGAAGACGTAAGTTGAAACGTATTTTCGATTTAAGCCAAATGTATTCATTTATAACACATATGTTTTCTAAGGTAAATGAATGCATTATTGTACAGCACCACAAACATGATTTCTTGGTTGTCTCACAACCATGGTCGAACAGCTAGCAAAAGCAAATCTGATGCAGAAACACACGCACTCGTGCCTTTCATATCGCTTACACAAAATACTCGACAGCTACAAAAATCTACACTTCAAAGTCCAACATCAAAAACACCCGACGACATAAAAACGTTTGCAGCACCAACGCCACCGAAGTACTCGCCCAACGTCAGTATAGAAAATCCACCGAATACCTTTGTCCAATTTGCTAAGACGAATTGGTATTATGGAGTTGCTTTCTTTGCACTCGCATTCACGTTTCCTGCAAGCATTTATTCAGTCGCAACTGGAACCATACCTCTTCAGCAAGGCTCCAAGAGCAGGCCTTCACCACCTTCGCCGCTGCGTTCACCCTCGCCCCCTCCCCAATCGCCTCCGCCACATTCGCCACCTCCTCGACCCCCACCCCCATCTCGTTTGCCACCACCACTATCGCCCCCTCCACCACCAATCCCACACTCACCTCCATCCCAATTGACTCCGCCACATCCATCGCCTCCGCCACATACATCACCTCCGCCACCTTCATCGCCTACGCCACCTTCATCGCCTACGCCACCTCCATCGCCTCTGCCACCTTCATCGCCGCCTCCACCCTCACCCTCACCTCTTTTGCCACCACCATCATCGCCTCCGCCCCCGCCGGAATCACCCTTACCCCAATATCCGTCGCCCCCGCTTTCTCCTTCACCATCTTTGCCTATTACTTCGCCGCCTTCGGTACCATCTGACTCACCTTCGCCACCGTCTCCACCACTACCCAACTCAATATCACCACCACCCTTTTCAACTCCAGAAGCTAAACAAGTAGTGCAAACATATATTACCACGAGCCGTGGTAATGTCTCGTTGTATCATTCTAGCTTGCGGTACAACAATACACCTCTCCTGCTGCTGTTGCATTCTTACGAAGCATCGGCCCAATTGATGATAGATTATTTTGGGGATTCGTTTGGTACACCCAACAGCAACCAATCCGAAAGCCTTGCACTTCGCCTAGGTTTCATGTGGGCATCGCTTCCTGGTCAACAAATCAACGAGCACCAACTTTTTTGGGATGCAACAGATGCATGTTGCACGCCTAGTATGTACACTGCAGGCAGTGACGCTGATGTCGTTTACATAAAAGAATTTCTTTCGTTGTTGCAGTCGGATGCGTTCATTGCCAGTGGCCCAGAGCGCAAGGTTGTCCTTATGGGCATATCCAATGGTGCGTTCATGGCGCATCGCGCAAGCTGCGACATTCCTTACATTCGCGGCATAATTTCCGATGCGGGTCGTGGTTGGAAGGATTTCTCGCGCTGCAACAACGAAAGCATTCCTAACCTTGTCCAACTACAATTTGAAGAAGACCAAATAGTAAGATTTGAAGGCGGTACATTGTCTCATGCTGTTTTACACTTATCACACTTGGTGTTTCCTTACCCAGGGCATTATGAAAACATGCAACAGTGGGCAACACGCGCAAACTGTGGCACATACGTTGAGACACATACGACCTACCAAGATTTTTCCAATAGTATGTACTCGGGAGTTCGAAGGTTGTTCCTTGGAAGCTCAATTGACAGCAGCATCACGGACCGATTGTATACAGAGGATGGCACTTCGTCATGCACATCCGTCATTCGATCTATTGTGTTCCACAGCAATGGCCACGGATTACAGAATTACTCATTTGCATTCTTCC
>Ga0160423_10000397_pt1 | contig 35309 bp, 44 predicted proteins | sample CRUFie14St8metaG_FD_108191 | JGI IMG/M metagenome (GOLD analysis project Ga0160423, IMG submission 108191) | Marine microbial communities from the Costa Rica Dome - CRUD Field 142mm St8 metaG | ecosystem: Environmental > Aquatic > Marine > Oceanic > Photic zone | place: Costa Rica: the Eastern...
CCAAGATTCTTGATTTGATACTTGTAACCACTTCCACAAGCAGATGCAGCAGGTAAGAAAACTGATATATCAGCAGAGGGTGTAAGAATATAGATTTCCTCATTATCTGCATGTGTAGAAATAGTGTAGTTTGCACTTGGTGAAGCACTTGTCACAGTAGGTGCAGAACCCCCCCCACTTGCTTGATCGACCCAAGCTAATTGCACCGAGTTTGGTGAGCCACCATTTCCACCATCAGTCTTTAATACTTGTCCATCAGTTCCCACTCCTGTGGGTAAAACAAGTTCATAAGTTGCGCTAGCACTATGTGCAGGCCCTTTCAGCGTAATACCATGTGAGTTTTGCTCACAGTTTAGAACAATTCGCCCACTTCCACTTGTTGCATTGCCCTTGATGATGAATGATCCGTTTCCATCAGGAGCAATCTCAATATCACCGTTCGAGCTTGAGACTATATCATGACCGTTGACATCTATATTGCCACCAAGCGAGTCCGCACCTGTGGCGCTTAAAAAGTCAGTGCTTGCACTTGTTGACGCTGTGCCAAGACCTAAATTAGTCCTAGCTGTCCCTGCGTTGTTTAGATCGCTTAGATTGTTAGCTATAGCCAACTTGGTTGAATCGGTCGCTGTCACTCCTGTCAACTGACTACCATCAATCGCAGGAAGACCAGTAGAGTCCGCCACAATTACGTTTCCATTTGCTACTCCTGTTGTTAACGTTGCAACATTACCAAGGCCAAGATTGGTTCGTGCTGTCCCTGCGTTATTTAGATCACTTAAGTTGTTAGCAATAGCGAGCTTTGTTGAATCGGTCGCTGTCACTCCTGTCAACTGACTACCATCAATCGCAGGAAGACCAGTAGAGTCCGCTACAATCACGTTTCCGTTTGAAACACCTGTGGTCAGCGTTGCAACGTTGCCAAGACCAAGATTTGTTCGTGCTGTGCTTGCACTGTTCAAATCGCTCAAGTTGTTAGCTATAGCCAACTTGGTTGAGTCTGTCGCTGTGATACCTGTTAACTGACTACCATCAATCGCAGGAAGTCCAGTAGAGTCCGCTACAATCACGTTTCCATTCGCTACACCTGTTGACAGTGTCGCTACATTGCCAAGACCAAGATTTGTTCGTGCTGTGCTTGCACTGTTCAAATCGCTCAAGTTGTTAGCTATAGCGAGCTTTGTTGAATCGGTCGCTGTGATCCCTGTTAACTGACTACCATCAATCGCAGGAAGTCCAGTAGAGTCCGCTACAATCACGTTTCCATTCGCTACACCTGTTGACAGTGTCGCTACATTGCCAAGACCAAGATTCGTTCGTGCTGTGCTTGCACTGTTCAAATCGCTTAGATTGTTAGCTATAGCCAACTTGGTTGAGTCGGTCGCTGTTATACCTGTCAACTGACTACCATCGATGGCAGGAAGACCAGTCGAGTCCGCTACAATCACGTTTCCATTTGAAACACCTGTGGTCAGCGTTGCAACGTTACCAAGTCCAAGATTCGTTCGTGCTGTCCCTGCATTATCAAGATCGCTTAAATTATTAGTAGTAATTAAAACATTGGTCGGTTCAGTATTGTCAATCTTATCAATCTTGCTGTTTGTGATTGAACCGCCCATATCTTCATTTATGAGCAAGCTGTCGTTTACGTCCCAAGTTTGGCCGTAAATTGTGCCACCTGTTGAGATCTTATAATAATCACCTTTTTCAGCGTTTGCTAAACTTGGCAAGCCTGTTGTTGCGTTGAATGTTCCCTTGTATTCAAGACCACCTGTGAAGTCTAAAGTTGCAAAGCTTAGAGAGCCACTTCCATTTGTTTGGAGAACTTGATTTTCTGAACCATCAACAGTTGGAAGACTGTATTCAGTCCCGACACTAACACCACCAACTGTGATTGTGTTCGTTGTTGTTGCGCCTCGTGTCGTGACATCGTCGAGAGTGTCAGAGCCACCACCACCGCCACCAGTGCTTGAATATGTATCTGTCTTAATTGCCATGATTCAACTCCTATTTATTAAAGCCACAAAGGATGACAACTTGATCAGAGCCAGCGCCCTTTGCATATGCAACTGAAGTGACTTCAGTTCCATTTTGTAAAGCTTGCAGATCAATTTCAAATCGACCAAACACAGGAACAACGCCATCTGTGTTTGTCTTGCCATCTCCAGCACCAGCGGCCGCCCTCGCTTTGAAAAAGCTCAGTGTTGATGTTGAAGAGCTTGTCAAGTTTGCATAAGCAAATTGAAGACCATCTGCAAGCTGGGTTCCTGAGATTGGATCATAGAAATCATTGCTTGTAAGTGAGTGCCAGTCAGTGTCATTGACTGATGATGCATTGTAAGCACCGAAGACTTGACCAGCTGAAATTGGATTTTGTACCCCTTTTTTATTGTTCATTTTTTTCTTCTTCTTTCTTCAAAAGGTTACGTTTCGCCATGACATTTGCGCCAGCGTAGATGAAAAACAATGTATCAATCAGCCCTAAGACTTCAGTGTGTGCCTTATCGAGTAGCGCAAGAATAAAACAACAAGCAAGTGCAGCATAGAAACCAAGTGCTTTGCGCCCACCCGCTTTTTCAGTCAGTGTTTGTTCACTCATCGAAGTCATCTCCAAGCAATCTATAAACGTGTGCAAACTCTTCAATCTTGCGCTCTCGTTTAATGACTCCCTCTCCATATTCGCCATCTCCCAAAGTACCATGTGCATTGCCTTCAATCGTTGTGATGTAGCCATCTTTCAGCGTCGAGTTGTCAACACATAAAGTGATATGATCACCTTGAAGTGCTCGCTTTGCTGAGTACACAACAACAATATCACCTGGCTGAACTTTAGCATGATCAATGCAACGAGAAGTTTTAGACCAATTTTTATAAAGTCTATAGCAACTTGGAAAGATCTTCTGACGAATTGGGAACTTCACAGCTGTGTGACAAAAAGCAGCAAAAAAACCACACCATGCATATTGTCCGTTTTTGGTGTAATCAGCTTGCCAAGACCAGCCTGAACCCTCTCGACTTTTGCAATAAGCGTCAACTCTTGAGTCAGGGTCAATGACAACACGCTCCCACTCTGAATGCGCTCTGTCTAAAGCTTGACGAGTCTGTTCAGAAAGTGCTGGAGTTGGATAATCTGCTTTAAATGCATTTGATTCAAGTTGTTCAAGATCGAGCATTGCTTGATTCAACGCTCTTTGAGTTCTTCGAATAATATGATTCTGCTCTTCAATCTTTGCTTCAAGATCTGCTTTTGTAGGCATTATGAAAACTCCTTTGCTTCAACTGTTGTGTCAATGATGTCGTTTGAATTAGCAAGATAAGCGTCAGCTTGATGACGAGCGCTTGCGTTTGAATATGTCGTTGGCTCAAGTGTGCCACCTGTTGAAGTTATACCATGAGCGCTTGTAAAAGTTATAAATGTTCCTGAGATCGCTTGTATCTCAAGACCTGTGATTGCGTTGTCATGGTCGCCTTTCGGAACATAGTCAACAACATCGCCAACTTTGAAAAAAGTGTCGTCAGCTGTGCCATAAATGTCATTGAACACAGTCACGCTTGTTGTTGTGTCAATCACTTCGACTTCAGCTGTTGAGTTCCACGCAACAGGAGCTAAGCCCGTTGTGATGATCTCAAGTTCACAGCCTTCACTCATGAGTTCTTGATGAATTGATCGAATCATGCCAATACCATCTGTCACACCATAGCTGTCTGAATAGCCTCGTAAATGCGGGCTTGATACTGAAACATAAGAACCAACATCTAAGAATATGCTTGCACCGCTTCCAATTGAGCCACGCCAAAGCCGAAGAGGATTGCTGAGAATGTTAAAAATTCTGTTTGAAGTAGGCAAGAAGCGAGCGAAGCGATCCCCAGCGAATCGACCAACATCAGCGCTTGTGACTCCTGGCAAGCTCAGGGTGATCTTGCTTGACTCTCCGCCATATCGGTTGATTGCTTCTTGATTGTTGAAGATAACTTCACTTAAGTATTTATCTTGCTCAGGAGCATAGTCAAACTCGTATTTAATTTGTGTTACAATATCATCATAAATGTCCCAAGTTGGCGGAGTGTCTGCGAGCCAGTCACCGCTGTTGATTGTTGTGCTTACATCAGCTTCACGTTCTTGACCGATGGCTTGAAGCGTGATTTTACTGCGGCCTGTTGCTTCATCACGTTTCATGATCAAGACAGCACCGACAAGCTTTAATAAACTTTCAAATGTGCCTCTAAGGTCTTCACCACTGCCAGCAAATGTGCTTGACAATGTAAATGGACAACTTGAACCGATGGCCAAAAAGCTTTGCTCATTTATATCATCTGAGTGAATATTGAATCCCATACTCAGAACATCATAATCACCGTTGATTTGACCACCACCACCGCTCTCAAGTAGCTTCAACATGACGCTGCCAACATCTTCACGAGTCAATGAAGCGCCTTTGAAAATCAATGTTCGTTCTTTGTCTGTCCAGTCACCAAAGCTCACATTGTTTGAGAAGTCGTTGGTGTCACTGATATGAATCAAGAATCCAACATCTGAACCGCCAAATGTTGCTGTTGTCTGATGAGTTGCTTTGAATGACTGAGTCTTCACAGTGTCGCTTGCTCGCTCATAATATGAAACAACAATGTCATATTCAACGCCAGCTGTTGCGCTCGTTGGTAAACCAAGAGAGTTTTCAACTAATATGGCTGATTCATATAATTGATAGTAGGCTTTAGCAACATCACGAAGTTGAGCGCTTGCACCAACTGTTCTTGATGTCGTTGTCACTGATCGAGTGAACCCAAGATCACCCTGTCTTGGTGAGTTCAAATAAGGGTCATCGCCCTCGCCAATATCAATTGCATAGTTCAAGCGGCTTAAGTCGTCTAGTTGATAATTAGTCCCTGAGCTTGACCAATTTTGAATGGCCCTTGCTAAATATAGTTCTGATTGTCTTCGTGAGTATCGACGAAATCTTGCGTAATGAGTCCACAGAATAAGCGAGCTTGTGAACGGTGAATTGCTGAGCTTTGTTGCTCTGATTGTATTGTCAGCATTTAAGCGCCACTTCAAAAAGCCACCGCTCAAGCCTTGCGTTGAACTAGGGCCATCTGAGTCAAGTGTGTCATTAATTACGTCAGGCCAGCGCTTCACTTCATCATTGCCAAGCTCATGTTGCTTGATCTCATGAAGAGGAAGCTTCACTTCAAATGTTTCAGTGTTTGTGATCTCTGTTGCGTTTAGAGCGTTGTTTGGTGTGCTGTCTGCGTTGACAACATAGCCTGGCAAGCCAGTGTCAAATGTCAACGTTGTTGGAAATACGCAATCACTATCAAGAGCGCTGTCAGTTGTTCTTTTTAGTTTTGGATATCTGGGGTGCTCATATGAATAATCATCACGATCTTGTCCGCTTGGCAATGAAACATCAAAGTCATCAAGCAAGTTTTGAAAACCACGCTCAACAGCAACAGTTGTTTGAAACGTGCTTGCTGTGATTGATGCGCTTGTATCTGTGAGCAAGCGCAATGTTGAACCATCGGCTGTGAAGTTCAAGCTTAGTGCATATTCAAGAACGCTTCCAAATTGACCATCGAAGTAATGAAAGTCTTGAAGTAATTGTGTTTGATTAATCTTGTCACTAATCTCTGAATCAATCAGCGCTGTCAAAGGTACAATTGACAAAGAGACTGTGTCACCATCTTCAATGTTTGGACTCTGTTCAATGAAGCCATTTATGATTTCAACATAGTCACTTGTTGTTCCATCTGAATACCGATGAGCCGCAAAAAGCTTGGCTCGCCTACCTCTGAATGTTGTGATTTCAGTTGTGACTTCAGGAACAAATGAACCCTCCAAATCAACAGAGTGACTTTGCTGTGTAGTGTCACCTACTCCACGATTAGACACAAACAATCTGTTGCTGAGGTAGTTTGTCACTCTGACAGTCTCTGAACCTACATGAAATAATCTTGGATAAGTTAATGATGCAAGATTCTGATCAATGTTGAAGATGGTTGATGTTCTGTTTGCTGTGCTTGTCAACTGTGTTCGTGTGCCTGCGCTCCTAGCGCCACACCTCCCAAAGATGATGCCAGGATCACCCAAGTCAGCTTTTTTGTCAATTTGTAGCGTGATGCTCAAAGGGCTATATTGTGCGATTCCTCCAGCGGGATCAACCGAAGCGCTAAAAGCGCCAACTGAGATAATGCCTTGTCTGTCAATGTATGGAATTGACGTTGCAATATTGGTGTCAAGATTGCTTGAAGTTGGTGGCGTATTGCTATGAAAACGGTATTCAAGACCGCTGACTTGAAGCGCAAAAACTCGTCGGCCAAGATCGCTTGAAATACTCATGTTGACACCTCTGGAATTAAAACATCATAAACATGAATGGTGGCTGGCAACAATAGATTTGCTTCAACAACAATGTTCAAAAGTTCGCCTCTGTTTGCACTTGGAACAAACAAAGGTCTTGGCGCTTCGGGTGTTGTATTCGTCGGTGCTTCGATTTGCGTAGTACCTGAAAAAGCAACGCTCAAAGCATCTCTTGTATTGTCTAAATCGACACCCTCAAGAAACCTCATACCATAATCAAGAATCGTTCCTGTATAGCTGTTTGATGCTGTATCTCTTAAGCTTACGTTTAAATACACGTTGCCAAACTCAAAGTTTGAAGCTCTGTATTGAACAATGATAGCCAAGTGTGAACTGAGTGCTGTTGACTGATAAAGTATGTTATAAGTATTTGATGTTGTGATTGATCCGCTTATGCCATAGCCAAAGTTAATCATGCCACCGATGGCTGGTAAGACTTGTTGACCAACATGATAATGTGCTTCACCAAGAAACTTACAATTTGTCAATTGAGCTAGAGCATTTGCCATTTGTCCCACTGTGCCACCGAAGACAATTTGATTATTGTGACATGATTCTTGAGCTGGCAATTTTGTAAACGCTGTTGGAATAAGCATTTCACACTCCTATAATTGACAAGCCTTTGATGTACATTGCTGAATTAGTTTGCTTGTAATTCTGACTTAATAGCGTTTCTGTGTTGCGTGTCGTGTTTTCAAGTCCAACTTGATACATTGACATGTTGAATTGATCGCTGATTTGAAGTTCATTCAATCGCAAGTTCAACCCAAAGCTATTCCAGCCATTTTGAATTGGTGTCAGCTGATGACCAAAGATGTCATAAGACTTGTTGGCTGTGTAGTTTGCAATGTTTATGAATACATCAACATCAAGATTGATTTGATTCATGCCAGCAAACAGAGCAACGTTTGAGTACATCACTTGCTGGTCGAATATGCCAAGTCCAACTGGTGCATTGTGGCCAGTCATGGTGTTTGAGCTGCCTGACCAATTGAAGAGAGAGCGGCCACGTTTGCGAAGTATTTCAATGTTGCTCAGTGTCTGAACGCCAAAGCGAGCTGACAAGGGGAGATCAGCACCAAGTCTTGAAGCGCCAACAGGTATGAACTCATCATCACCTTGTTCAAGCGCTCCTGTTGCGAGCGGTGAAGTCAATGGTGACCATCTTCCACAAACTGAAGCCACTTCAACATAGTGAGTGATTGCAATTGATGTCACATAAAAACGACAAACAGCAAACATTTCATTTTCACTTGCTGTGATGTTCACAGTCAATTCATCAAATTGCGCTGCATATCTTGATGAATCACTGACTGTTGTTGAAGCTGTGTAACTGTTGCCTGACAGAGGAAAGTATATTTCACATTCAACAGTTGCATTTGCTTTTGTTGTGTGTGCTGCGACTCTGAACTTGAATGTATTATGAATGTTGCTGGGTCTTGCAATATACCATTCACACACTTGAACTTTAGTTGTTGAGTTAATTCTCAAGACTTCAGCATCCCAAAGCTGATTGACAACATCATGAGAACCGCCATTTGCAAATGCATAATTCTGCAAGTCACCAAGCTTTGATGCTTCTGTTGTTCTGATTGTCTGACTTGCTGACACACGACCAGGATCAACAAGCTGAGGACTACTTGAAAAAGAATTGCTCATAGGTGTTCAAGCTCCATTGATACAGGGACACGTCTACGCAGTCTAGTTGGATAAGCAAGATCATAATTAGCAGTCAATAAACTTGCTCTTATTCTTCCTTGATCTCCGTTATCTTCGCTCGTGTAAAGCAAATCATAAGCGCTTTGAGTTCCGACAACTTCAGCTGTTGTCAATGCTCGCCTTGAATCACCCCAGCCTTGATAAAAGTTGATTCGCTCTCCTGGCCCGACTAAAGGCAAAAAACGATTTATAAAATGTCGATAGTCGTCAACTTGATCAAGCAATGCATCAAGATCAAAGCTTAGGACTCCGACAACATAACTTCCGATAAAGTTTGCAACATAGCCGCCGCCAATTTTTCTGCGGTTTTGTCCGACATTCTCCACTCTCAGATGATAGGACTGATATGGCCTTGTTGGAAGCAAAGCCCCAGCATTCACCAAAGTTGAAGTCAGTCGTTTGTAGACTCCGCTTGTCGTCGGTGTCTCGTTGCCTGTAAAGCCTAGTTGATCTCTCAGTTTTGTGCTTGACCATATTATATCTCCAGCGCTCGATGGATAAAAACAATGAGTATGGCCGTCGTTATCAATCGCCCAATAAATATCAGTTTCGCTTTGCGCTGTATTGTCCAACTCTGTCAAGCTGGTCAAGCTGAAATCATCAGCATCATTTTCACTTTTTCTGAGAAAAGTTGTCACGTCTTGAACGTCAGGCACGTTTAAAGGAAAGCTGAATGTGCCAGCGCCAACAACTTCTTCGATTTGGTAAAGTACGTCTTCAAGCTCAATCAGTCCCCTTGTCCAGTCGTTGGGAGCTGTCACAATATATTCAGAGCCAACAAGCGTTGCATTCAATTCACTTGAACCAAAGCCAAATGGGTCATCAGTTCCGCTTTGCGTCAATGTGAAGTCAACATCACTTTTGACTTGAATCTTGTCATCAGCGCTGATTGAGATCGACCAACTTGACGCAGTGCCAAAAGTTGCATCAGTTTGAAGTTGGTCAGTACCATGCACTGAGCTGTTTGATTCTCGATTATTCAAGAAAAAAAGCACGTCTTCATAAACGCCTTGCCCCTGTGAGAAGTCAGGCATGTCAACAACGCTTCCACCGCTCCTTGTGAAAAGCTCTTGATCTGAAAAACTTCTCATGTCCCAAGATGCAAGAAGTCCAAATTGTGGTGCTGGGTTATTCAAAGGCATTTACATTGCTCCTCTTCTTGGCGCTCCACGTCTTCTTGTATTTTGCAGTGTTGTGATTCGATCCGCAAGAGCTTGTTCAGCTGCTCTTTGTGTATCATAGATCACAGCGCCACCAAAGTTGATGTTGAACACCATTTGACTTGTGTCAGCTTGCTCTCGTTGCGGTGTGCTTGATGTCATTGGTGATCCACTCGGCGAAGTAGATCCAGCACCTCTGCCAGCTCTTGACATTGCTGTGTTTGCGCTATTTGTTAAAGCTGCGCCACCGATGCCAGCGGCGGCGGCTGCACTTGCAAAAACTCCAGCGGCGGCGAAGTGATTTGCTGACACAGCTGGCATTGTGAAAGCTGTTGCGATACCTCTTGCTGTTTCCATCATTGCCTCAACAGCGGCCTCTTGTCCTAGTCCCTTTAAGAGTTGACCAAACATCAAAGGAAGCGTTTGTGACTCTTGCGCTCTGAGCTTTTGACGCTCCGCTTCAAACTCCTTTGTGATGTTTGTAATTTCTTCTTCTTTTTGACGTACAAGATTTATATCATTAGCGGCTTGAGCTTGCGCCATCTCTTCACGAGCTTTGACAACATTTTGATCAAAGTTGTATCTCAACTCTTCAAACTGCAAATCAAAGTCACCAGCATCAACAAGGCTTTGATATATCGCTCTGACTGAAGACCTTGTCAAGTCTTCACTCATTGACTTGAGTTTATCAATTGAAGCATTTAAGGATTGAGCCAAGATCTTTTGACGCTCTATTGATTGTCTTCTCTGAAGCTCTGTGATTTCTTCTTGTGTATGCTTGTTTAAGCTTAATTCTTTTTCATAACGAAGTTCTAAAAGTTTTAGCTCTCGTTCTGTTTGATTGCTGATCTGTTGTGCATCAAACTCTTGTGATTCAAAGATGAAGTTTGCTCTGTGTTGAGCAAGTCTTTTCTCTTCTTCAAGTCTTCGTTTTCTACTCTCTTGTTCAGCTCGATCTTTTGCCTCTTGTTCAGCTTGATCTATCTTGCGCTGTTCAATAGTCAGCTGAGTCAAAGCATTATTATATCGCTTGAAAGCTATAATCTTTTTATTATTGTTATCTTTAGCAAGCTTCAACTCTTGTTTATATTGAAGCTCAAGAATCTTCTCTTGATCTAGTCCCATTATACGAAGACGATCAATTTCAAGACTTCGGATCTGAGCAAGCTCTGCTTCTGTTTGCCGTTCTTTAGCAATTCGCTTTGCTCTGTTAGCGGCTGCAAGTGCTCTTCGTTTTGCTTCTTCTTGCTGTGCTTTTATCTGTGCATTCTTTTGAATCTGCGCAAGCTCAAGCATCAAACGTTTTTGCTCTGCTTTTTCAGCCTGTGCTTTGATTTCTCTGCTTAATGTTTCTTGTGCTCTGATTTCTCTTAATCTTCGATTTGATTCAATGATTGCAATCGTTGTTAGATTCTTTTCAGTTTGCTCTTTGAGCTTCAATTGTTCAAGCGCTGCATCTTCCAAAAGCTTTGCTTCAGCATTAAGTTGTTCGCCTCTGAGTTTTGGAGATCGCTTTAATAAACGCTCTTTTTCAGCCTCAAACTTTGCGAAGTTTTCAGCACCTCTTCGACCAAGTTCAATTGCTTCTTTTTCTTTTCTTGCTAGCTTTTCACTTAGTCTAAGCCTTGTTCGCTCTTTACTTTCTATTTCAGCTTGGGCCTTTGCCATTGCAAGTGCGGCTTGTTCAAGCATTCTTGATGAAGCAATTGATTTATTTTGACCCTCTAGAATTGCTTGATTTGTCTTCAGCCGCTCTTTTGCTTTTTTGATTTCCTTATCTAATCTGAATATGCGCTTGTCAATTAATGCGTTTCGCTCTCTTGTTTCTTGTGCCGCCTCAATGTCAAGCTTGGCTGTCATGCTGAGATTCTGCAAACGCTCAACTTCTGAATTATTGAGTATAACTTGATAAGTTGCCAATTCTTCAAGCGCTGAAGTCAACTCAGATACTGAAGCAATATAAGCATCATGTCTGATGTTTACACCATTGATTTCATCTTGATAATCTCGCCACGCTTTGGCCACTTCAAAAACAGCAACAGAGACTAGACCCAGCGGCCCAAGTAAAGCGCCAAAACTTAAGCCCGTTGTCCTTGCTGAATCACCCAGTGCCATAATTGAGCCAATTGCACCTTGTGCAGTTGCTCCCACCGCTCCAAGCTTTTGTGTTGCTGTGTCTCCCATACTTGAGATTGCACCGCTGACACCTGTGAATGTTTCACCCACTCCTGTGAAAGTTTTTCCTAGATCCTTGCCGCCCTCTTCGATTTCTTGGAAGCCTTGATCAACTTGTTCAGTATTTAAAACAACGTCAATTTCGATTCGTCTATTTGTTGCCATGCTGAGCTTCTTTCATCATACGTTCTTGTGATCTATAATGCGCTTCTTCTGTGTTTGAGTGTAGCACGTCAACCGCTTCAAGCAATGCGCAAGTTGGTTTTGGATATGTGTGCGTAATCTCAGCGAGTCCAGCTCTGTGTCTGTGATATGCTTGAATGATTGAAGCGAGTCTGTTTGCTGAAGCAACAGGACAAGAGCGAATCCTTAAATCAGAATACTCTTCACCGCAGTCAGGAGCGACACGATAACCTGGCAAGTATGGCCCTTGTTCATCAGTCTGAAGCATAGGCAAGCCTTTTTGAAAAGCTCCGCCACAATTACCACGAAGTCTTCTTAAACCTTTTTTGGCTTGGCATTGTTCGCATGACCAAGCTCGCCCCCTCGAATGACTAAGCCAAACCGAAGAGGCCAGTGCTATTTTCCCGAAATACCGAGCAAACTTATTCTTTGGATATGTGCGACCAATTCAGAGATTGCTTTGATTCTTGCAGATTCTGGTCTGATCAATTGAACCTTTTCAATGCTCGCTTCTTCATTGTCAATGTGAGTCAATGAAGCTTTGATCATTTCAAAGTACACTCGATTCAAGTAGGCTTCATAATTTGCCATTGCTTCACGCTCTTCATCAGTCAAGCCATGATGCCAAACAGCACGAGCTTTTGAGTCAGTTGGCGCTTCAACCCACAACAAGCGACCAAGTTCACTTCTTGTGTAAGCACCAGCAGCAACTTCAGCTTCTTCACGCTCGCTCGGTGACAATGCTTTGATTGTGAATCTTGTTGCATCATCACTCACAGAATCTAATTCATCAAGATCACCGCTTTGAATATACGCTGACTTTTGTTCGTCTGTACCTTTGACACCCTCATCACTTGTGATGACAATGTCAATTGTTTGATCTGAGCTAGTTAAGAAGCTTAAAGCCATTTTAATCACCAATTCCTAAGCCGAGTCTAAATGGAGAGTTGCCAGCGTTTGCTTCATAAGCAGCTGTAGAGAAGTCTCCAGCATATCTTGATTGAACGTAGTTTAGTTGCTGTCTGACAATATCGTTTCCTGAGACATCGTAAACACTAGGGTCACTTGTCAGCATAGCCGCTGGAAGCATGATTGCACAGCCTTGACCAGTGCCTTGTGGCCCTGTCCCAACTACAACCTGTCTGACAGTCCTATTGAAGAAGTCATCAGCAATCGTTGTGTTGACTGTTGACAGAGTCAACGACAGCTCAACTTGTACGTCGCTGATCTCCATGTTTGACATTGCAAGAATACTATTGCTGTGTCCCATCGGTGTCAGTGTGTTTGTATAAGTCAAGCTGAAGTCTTCACAGTCAAGCGCTGTTCTTCCAAGCTTGTCACCGCTTGTTGCGTTTGTAAGTGAACTTGGTGCTGTTGAAGATACAACAACATAAGCACCTCTAAACAATGGAGCTGAACCGCTGTTGTAAGTTGGTTCAACTGGGCCTGTTGCGCTTGAATGATCATCTGTGATGTAAGCAGCTTGGAAAGTGAATTCACCCATCAAGCGACCGTTGTCAAGCGTGATGTTTAAGCTTTCCAGAACACAGCCAAATGCTTCACTTCTGAAGTTCACGCCATCAATACGAAATGCAACAGAGCTTTCATAATCACCTGTCAATGTTCGGCTTGGTGTGTACCAAGTTTGAAGACCACGAATTGCAGTGTAAGAGCTTGAAGACAAAGCTGGTGAGATTGTCACGTCACTGCTTGCGTCTGCATTGTCTGTCATTGCTGAGTATTCAGCACGACCATTGATTGAACTACTGATCAAAGTTCCAATGTCAGCAATAGCTGGAGCGCTTGTCGGTGTGTAAGTGTTAGCATCAACAGCGGTCACAGAGTCACTTTGAACACTTGGAACTTTTGTTTTGAATCCAGCTCCAAGCAAGTAGCCAAGATAGTTTGTTGAATAGTCACTTGCAGCACTTCCGATGGTTGTCAAGTCAACTCGACAGACAACTTGTCCTGTTCTTCTTCTGACTCGACTTCCTGAGCTGTACACAGTGTCAGGTTCACTTGGCACATTGTAAGAACCATCTCTTGCATCATTGCGATCTGAAACAATCGCTTCACCAGGAATCACGATCGGGTCACGCTCGCAAGGAATTGAAATGAATGTCAAGCCGCTTGAGCTTGGTAAACCTGTTGACGCTGCGAGTGAACCAAAACTTGATTCAACAGCAATGCTTAAACTTCTGTGTGTTACTGCCATTTTTAAGACTCCAAATAGAGAAGATCAAAAGGAAGAATCAAGAGATAAGCAAAGACTTCACCTCTGTCATCAAGTATTGTTTCAAGTGTAGATTGAAGAGGAATCAAACTAATTATGCCTGTTGTTGCTAGTGAATATTGTGGGCCTTTTAATTTGTCGATTAAATCAGCAACATCTTCATTGATTTGTCTAGTCAAGAATCCTGAGTCATGAGGTATGTCATATCGAACACGACATTGAATCCTTGTACGCTTGCGCCCACTGAGGCCAGCCGCACCATCGTCAATTGGCAAGCCATCAATTGCAAGTTCAAAGTAGCGTGTTGAATTGGGCCTGTCTTCTAAACTTGTTGTGAAGCCACCGCCACGATTGATTGCAACAAAGCCATGATGCGCATCAGTCTTTGGATTGATTGCTTCAATTGAGTTTTCTAAATACTCAAGCGCTGAAAAGATACCTTGTGTCATTGTAGTTTTCTCCGCAAATCAAAGTCTACAGCTCTTACAAGAATGTCAACTTCTTGATCTGTCAAACCTATGAATTCACGATCAGCGTTGACGTTATAACCATAGTTTACATGCTGTGTTAAACCGATCTTGAATCCGTTTGCTGTTGCTTGCTTGACAACAAAGTTGTTGAGCATGTTCCCGCTTAATACTAGATCAACTTCAGCGCTTTCACCTGGTGTGCCTCGTCGTCTGCTCTCGTGCTTGTATTGTCTATAGCCCTTTTGATAAAACACGCTTTTACCAGTGCGAGACAATCGGCCACCTTTTGGCTTGAGTCTTGCGCCACGTTTCACAACATAAAGCGGTCTCGTTGAATATGCTCTGAAGCTTCTTCCATTTGCATCAATGCCCTTGCTTGTCCTCATCTTGATTGAAGCAAGTGTATTCGACGCAAGCACGAGACTGTCTCGCCTTGTCCAAAGCGCTCTGGGTAGATTTAAGTTTACTCTTGCTTGCATCAGTGTTTCATACCTCGTTTTGGTGTAAAGAATGAATCACTAGCTGTCTTTGAGTAAAAGCGCCACGATGCACGAAAGTCTCTTGCGCTTCCTCCACTTCTTGGCAAGATCTCTTCACCGCTGTCAACAATGCCATCACCATCAAGGTCAAGCGAAATCGTTGCAAGTGCTTTATCTGTCAACTCTTCACAGCGTGTTCTCATTGCTTGAGCTGCGTCAAGTTGAAGAGCTTGTTCATAAACTCTTGCGGCCGCACAATAAGCGTGAGCAAGTTTGAAGCTTTCAGGATTGAATACTTCATCTTCTGTGATATCATCAGCTGTTAAATGATTTCTGATTGTCAGCACCATCTCTTCAAGACTCGCTTTGATTTGCGGTTCAAAGCTTGACTGTCTTCTTGGAATCATGTCTGCAAGATTTGCAAACGTGTTGACCAATTCGTCATGATCAAGACCAGTGTCAAAGGGCCTGTTCGTGACTTTAATCAACCCCTTTTCACTTCGTGCTTGATTCTGACTTCCAAGATCAGCTGTATAGCTAATTGTAAATGGATAATAGCCTGGTGTGTCTGTCACTTGCGCTGTTGTCACTGTGCCATAATACATTGCAAACTGAAGTGTTGCGCTTGTGCTTAGGTCAATCTCTCTTGGCAACGGTTCAGCAAGTATTGCTGTTGTGTCCACGATTCGAGAGATCTTGACAGCAAAGTGCGAATCTCCATTTGTGATGATGAATGCTCTGACTTGATCAGACTGGAGAGCTGTTGCGCTTGCGTTCAGTGTCAATGTGCGTCTGTCATTTGCAACAGCTGTCACAGTCAAGTCTGCTCTGCTTTGTGTTAATGTGATACTGACATCACCCGAAGCGCCAAAGATGTCGAGTGTCACCGCTCCTGTTGTTGGTGCTGGTGAGTTCCACTCAAAAAGCAAATTGTCGTCTGTCGCTACTTTGATCATGATTACCTCTTTGCTTTTGCGTTTGCTCTTGTGATGTCGCTTGATTTCGCTTTGGTCAAGTTGGCCGCTTCAATGAAGCCTTCACTGACAGGACTCCAGCTGTGCCTACAATTATAACCGCCACCGCTGATTAAGACAGACAAGCCCTGTCCATTGTTAAGCTTGTTCATCTGTTGCTTGTCCACAACGAGATTGATCAACTGTCGACAGAATGGCCTTGTTATTCCATCTTTTGGCCCAGTGTATAAATAGTGATCAAGTCCAGCTTGCTCAGCAACAGCGGCATTGATCGAGCGACCATAAGAACTTATTTGTGTTTTTACTTCTGTTAGCTGGCGGCCTATAGAGCGTTCAAGCTTAAGTTGTAAATTGCTCGCAATCACTGTCGATGGTACTTCAAGCATGACATCACGCAAGCTTTCCGCAATGCCTTTCTTCACAGGTGGAAGTATAACATCATCAAAAACTGTTTGCGCTGTGATTGCTTGTATTGCTTCCATGTCAGAAGCGATTGCTGAAAAGTTAACGTCAGCTTTAATTGCTGAAATTGATTTTTGGACAGCTTGCCTTATTAAGTCAGTCTGTTCTATAAACTCATCAACAGCAAGACCAAGACCGCTTTGAAGTATGAACTCCAATAATTGCTGGTCATTGTATCCAAGTATGGATTGAACACGTCCTGTGTTGATGGCGGCTTCGATTGTTTTAGATAAATCAATTGCAGATGTTTTTAACGCTTTAGCAAAAGCCTCTTCAGCTTTCACTTCAGCTTTTAATTGATCTCGTCTTGCTCTGATCAGTGTGGCCATCGGCCCAGACTCAGCTTTTGCTTGTCGAGTCAAATCAGCAATTGCTTCTTTATCAGCGTCAGATTCAGCCAATAAAGTTGCGTTTGTATGTTGATGACCACAAGAACAAGACATGATTCACCGCTGATTATAGACAGTCCGTGATGATGCGACCAAGAGAAGAGTCAACAGCGTGGAAAGTGCCAATTTCTTCAGCGTAAACATATCTTCTTGTACTGTCGAGACTGTCATATTGACCGCTGACCATATTTGAAAATGATAAGTTTAAAGCTGCAACTGGCATTCCTTTGACGTTGCCTGACTTCTGAACAATAGCGTCTGAACCCTTTAAGATACCCATAAAGAGTGCGTCACCTGTCCAAATGTAAGATTCAGAACTAGTTGCGCCAGGAATCGCATTGTCTTGACGAGCTTGGCCAACATAAATGTTCGGAATACCAAGAACATCACGAAGCACAGCAATGACCGCTTCATCATTCAAGATGCGTTCACCGCTTGCAATACCGTTTGGAGTACCACCCACTTGAACATATCCACGAACTTCAGGATTTCTTGCAAGCTCTCTGAAGAGTTGACGACCAAAAACAAGAGTGTCGGGATTAATGCCATGAGCCGCTTCAAAGACAGTGTCTTTTAATTCGTGAAGATTGCTCAAAGCTTCAGCGCCAGCTGCGTTGAACTTGCCGCCAAACTCGTTTGTTGCTGTGTCATTGTTAAAGTTGTTTGTACCAAAAAGCAAATCAGCTGCACGTTTTTCACGAGCAAGCTTCATAACACGAGCTACTTTTTTTGCAATGCGAGCTTCTTCAGAGCCAGGATATTGACTGTCAAAGATGTCCTCCATTGCGATTGAATCGCTCGCTGAATAGATCTTTGCTTTGAAAGTTTGGCTAGTGCGATCAAAGCCACCAATTGAAGTGCGGCTTGATCCTGGCGCTCGCTCAAGATCAAGACCAGCTCCAGCACCCATAAAGTTTCTAGTGTTCTCAACTAGTAGAGTGCCTGAGCGCTCAGGTACTTTGATTGTTTCAAAGATCTTGTCAGCAATGAGTTGATTATCACTTGGAACTACTTCTTGTACAAGGCTAGTTAGGATCTGGTCAACTGGGTGTAAATTAGAATATGAGGAAGCCATTGTTCAACTCTCCTTAAGGAATTAGATTGCTAGGGCCAGTGAACTTGATCAATACTTGTTCATTAGCGCTTGAAGAAGCTTGGTTGATATTCGGTAAGATTTGGCCAATTGAATAATTGCCTGTTGTTGCGTGTGCAATAACAGCGCCCGCTGTGGTCGCCATTACAAGTGTATTACCAGCAGTTAAGCCAGCAGAACCGACAATCACTCGTGATTCACCTTGAATAAGCACGTCAACAACTTCACCATCAGCACAAGCTCTTTGAGCAATACCGATGCAACGTGAGTCACTGCCCGCAGTAGTCACAGCGACCTTACCAGCGTTTGTTGTTGAAACAAGAGCAAACTCAGTGATTGCTCCATCTGCCACGAAAGTCTTAATGCTATTATTCATGATTAAGCTCCAAATACTTTGTTGTAATAGTCAGGATTAGATTTTGCGAATAGCTCAAGCGCTTCTGAATAACTTACTGTTTTTTCAGTTGCGAGCTTACGAACTTCTTGATCAAGAGTTGCTTTGTTGATCTCTTGACCGCTTGCGCCATGTCCAACTTCAACAAGAGGCAATGCGCTGTTTGCTGGTCGCTCGCTGAACATAGTCCAAAACTCAGATTGCAATTCACGCAATTCAAAAGCCTTGCCAGCAACAGCCGCTTCTGATGGTGTGATTTTGCCTTCATTTAAAAGATTGTTGATTGCTTCACGCTTCTCGACTTCACGCTTTTCAGCTTCGATTGCTTCAAGACGCTCTGACAGTTTAGCGTTGCTCTCACGAAGTGCAGTCACTTCACTGAGTAAAGTTGATTCAGACAATTGCTCTGACATCTTGTAAGACTTCTTGACTTCTCTCTTCTCGTCATGATCGGGACTATGAGCAAGTTTATTCTCTTTGTCTTCGTCTTTAGACTCAGCCATCTTTTTTTTCTTGTCTTCGTCTTCTTCTTTCATGGCCTCTTCTTTTTTATCGACCATTGCAGATTCAGACTCTTTCATCATGTCTTTCATCTTTTGTTCAAGTTCCTTGACCAAAGCGTCTTTAGCAACGAGCATTTGGCGAAGTTCTTCAACAGATAAGCTTTCAATGTTGTCCATTGAGTTTATCCTTTCGTTTAAAAGTACCCTGCCAATTTTATCGTTAGATTGTGCAGGTCTGGGGGTGAGTGTAATTGCTAAAAGTTGAGCGTCTCCGACTTTTGAACCGCCATCTCTTGAGAAGACTTCACCGTTCAGAAACTCAGGACTTGACCACAGGACACCGCCAGCGGCCTTGACTACATCAAGGCCACGTTCATTGTATGCTGGTGTTGCGTAAAGGCCATCCTCACGAAGTTCAAGGTCAACGATCAATCCAAGAGCGTTGCCACTTTCGGGAGGTGCTGGCGATCCACCTTGAAAAGGTGATGTTGCATGTTGCCAGTCAATGATGACAGGGTCACTTTGTCTTCGCTCGTTGAATACTCTGATCATTTCAGACAGTAGCTCATGATCAATTTCTTGACCGATATTTTCACCATTCATTCGTGAGCTGACTTGACCAAGAGCAAGTGTCTTGAATGGCTTTCCAATGGTCAATCCATCAGGCAAATCATAACTTGGTTCACCTAAATGATTGAGTTGAATTGCTTCACCATAAGCACGAAGACTTGTCGCTTTTTCATCAGCACGTTTCATTTGATTCACAACTTTCCTTGCAAATGAGAATCCAGCGTCACCGCCCCAGCCATTCCAAGCTTGCCAACCTTTGCCTTTGTCACTCCACGTTGAACCCTGCTTATCGACTTCATGGCGTGTGAAATAAGCAAGCATTCTTTTGACTGTGTCAGGTGACAAGCGCTTTCCGTTTGCCAAGTCTCTTGCTCTTGCAATACCAACGTCAGTCATGCCTCGTTGACTTGGTGGCTTGCTTGCTCTGACTTCAAGCGCTCGTTTTGCCGCTTCTTGCGCTCCCTTTGGCGGAGTGAAGTCAATGTGACTGTATTTGTCAGGAATCGAAAGCGCTTCAGCTTTGGCTTCAGTTCTTTGCGGGTGTCCCTTTGGCAACAAGTCAAGATCTGTGTTGTATGCTTTTTTTCTCTCACCTGTGCCAACAAGTTTTAAGAAAGCTTTAACACGAGCAAGCGCCCACTGAGTACGATTCATGCCAGGTCTATGACTAACTGAAAAAGCTCCAGCGCCACGCCTAAACACTGCTTTAAGTGTGCCTAGATCAACCTTTTTGCTTTTAGCTTTGTATCTGTCATTGTGCTTGTCTCTCATGTTTTCGAGTGACTTGACAGCTTGATCACTGATCTTGATTCCACCTCGTGAACCGCTTGCACTTCCCTTTGGATTCTTTGCGCTTCCTTTAACTTGGTCTTTTTTTGGCGCTGGCGTTTGTGCCTGAGTTCGCTTCTTAGACATTGCGCTTCCTCCGCTTGATGAGTTGTTCAGCAAGTGCTGAAACGCCACCGCCACCGCTTAGGCTTGCAGTCCTTTCAAGTGCTGAGCGCTGAGCGTCTTCAGGTAAATCACCGGCTCCAAGACGTTCTCTGATTGCTCGCTCAAGTTCATCATCGGGAGTAAGCAAGCCAGCTTGAACAAGGCCAGGTAACATGCCAAGACTTTCAGCAAGATCATCTGTGTCAAGTCCTGTGTGTGTCAGCTTTGGTAGTTTGCTTGGATCGACTAGGCCATAGTTCCACCGAATCAAGCGGCCAATTGTGCCGCCGCCACGTCTGTCAACTCCGCTGACTTGGCTTGCGACAAGATCACAAAGATTGATCGCTGCTCGTCTGAAAACTGACAGATGTATTTCACCAACTGACCTTGCGCCAGTCTCGGTGTTGCCAAGATCTGCAAACTGAGTCAAAAAAGCCGCTGACATTTGAGAGTCACATTTTGTGATGATCTCAAGCGGCCCGCTTGCATATAAGTTTGGCTGTGCTGCGTAAGTGTCAAAACTAACAGCATCGTTTTCAACTAGATAGGATTGTTCAGCGCTGATGAAGAGTTGTGCTTGTGCCTCAGCATCATTGACCATTGCATCAATGTCTCCATCGGTTAAGCCAAGTGATTCAGCTTGCGAGCGATCAACTTTTACTTTTGGAGTTGGCACAGCCCAGCGATCAAGACCGACACACATTAAGTTGCTGACTCTTTGCTTTGTTCTCCACCACCACCACACAGGCCGAAGCATACCGACGCCCTCAAAGTTTGACCCCGTTTTATTCAGCGTCAAAAGCAAAAGCTTATTCGATGGTATTGGCTCAGGTGTATATGTCAACCCAACAACATTCTGAAGAACTCCATCAAGATTTTGATTGTCTCGACTTAGCCACTTTTGGTGTGCTGATGGCTCTCTGTCTGCATAGTGATCAAGCCAAACTTTGATGTTGCCATTTGCGCAAGGGCCAACTCTATAAACTTCTTCAGCGTATCTATAGCCAACTGGCACAAACTCGAATAAGTATGCCAGTTGATCTTCCCAGCTTAAAGTCATTTGACCAGCATAACCATCAAAGCCAAATGCTTCATTTGCGTATCTTGCCAACTCGTCAGCCAATGCATCGTTTTCAATGCCTGGCTCAAAGCGCCATGATGCTGACATTAAAGTTTGACGAAGCATGTGCCAAGAACGTCTGACAATTGGATCAGTTCTCAACATTTCCTCAGCTTCTTGAACCCAATTTAACCCAGTTAGTTTTGGATTCTGCTCTTTGCCTGTGATCATTCCACCGCTTAACTGTGTGCCTGTGATCCCTCTTGTTGTGAATCTGGGTGTTAAGGCTCTCATATGCTTCGGAGAACGCTCTTTTGTTTGATCATAAGACATTAGCACCCCTTTGAGTTCTATTGTGCTTACAAACAATATAAACACTGAACAACAATTTAGCAATAAAAGCTTGTTCAGTATGTTGCAAGTGTTTTCTGTAGATATAAAAAAAGCCACCGACGGCAATCAGTGGCTTTTCTGTCATTCTTGTTCAACATGACAAAAGTTTTTTAAGTCTGTCTTTTGTCTATGTCAATTACTTTTTTGGTATCCATTCTTCAACAGTTGGATCAAGAATCACTTGATTAACAGACCTTGTTTTAATCGGCTTCTGACCACTGAACATTGAAAGCTTGTCAATGACTGCGCCTTGCAATTCCATGAGCTGATCAGTCTTCAATTGCATTTGTATTTGTGCATCACGCAATCTTGCAATCAAAGCTTCCCTGTCAGCATTTGCCGAAGCTAGTTTGTCTTTGAGCTCTTCAACTTCAGACGGATCTCGGCCGCTTGCAATTGCGACCATTGAAGAAATTGAACCTGTGATCACACCAAGAATACCAACAAGAACATCACGATTTTCATCAACAATTTTGACATATGTCAGGAACAAGATCAAGCCAACAATCAACAGCAAAAACATGACGCTAAACCACCAGCCTCGTCTTGCTTTGACATCTTTTGAAAACTCTTTAGCTTCTTGTCTATCTTCGATTGAATTCATAATACACCTTGTAAAAACATCATGATAAACTCAAGAACGTGATCAATCCAAAAGAAATAGTCTTGTAGTTCATTCATGCGTCTTGCGTGTGGATCAATCAAAATTGGAACTGTTACTGATGCAGTATAGAACAGCATGATCAAACAGAAGCGAACATAAAACCATATCAACCACTCTTTTAATTTTCTGTCTCGCATCTTGCTTTTGATCTTCTTTGGCCCAGCAACACGCTTGACTTTGTCACCTCCAGGCGGTGGCTGCAATGATTCAATTGTTGCGCCAACTGTATAAATCAATTGTGTCTGTTTGACTCCCTTGAACTTGTATTCACCAGCGCAAGCGTATCTTGTCCCCTTTGGCGTAAAGCTGTTTGTTCTGCCTTTAATTGCTTTCATTGCCTCAGCTGTCAGCAACACTTGACCAGCTTGACAAAGTGACATTGTTCTTGCTGCTATGTTCTTTGAGATCCCCTCAAGTTCAATACTCTTTGCTCCTGTCATCGTGTATATTTCAGCCTGTTTGACTTCGACAATGACCCCCCAGTGTATGCCAATTCGACAGCCAAGCCTTGTTTTTTGTGGAATCGTTTCTTGATAAATCAGCGCAAAGTTTACAGCGTCAATTGGTCGCTGAAAGCTCAGCAAGAAGCCATCTGATCTATCAATCTCTCGACCGTTGAACTTATAGATCAGCGACCTTGTCAGCCTGTCATGATATTGAAGCCATTGTGCCGCTTTCATTGCGCCTACTGACTGAACGAATCTTGTTGAGCCAATTAGATCAAGCAGGACTATTGCAAGCTTTGTTTCGATGAGTTCCATTCAGAAGCTCCTTGTTTGTGATCCTCCAACTTTAACATTTCTATTTCTAACAGCAACAGAGCGTCTTGGCTTATACTGTTTATCAAGTGCGCTCTCATGCCAATTGAACATGATGCAATCATATCTTAAAGCGTCAAGTGGATCTTCACGACCATCTTTTTTTGGCTGCTCTTTGTTGTCCCAAGCATAAGACAAGATTGCTTTTCTTATGCTATTTCCACTTACTCGCTCGCCTTTGTCCCACACTTCTTTGGTGATTAAGTAGCGCTTTGAATTGAAAGCACGTTTAAGTCTTTGGACTCCGTTCAAGATGTCAACTTTGATAGGGTCGCTTGTATGACGTAAAGGGACACCAATTCCTTTTGGCGGTTCTTGTCGCATAACTCTGAATGCGCTCTTGCCTGTTTGGTCATTGCGAGCTTTACCAGCTTTGTCAGCAACGCCAGCATCAAGCCAAATGCGCTTGCCTGGTGCTTGACTCTTCAATGATCGAGGCCACGCAATGGACAAGATTAGCGTTGTTAGTTGGTCGGTTGTCACCTCTTGCGGATTGATTTCATGACAAATGACAGATGCGTCAAGCTCTTCATCATATGCAATGATCAAGACTGATGGCTTCCTAAATCCCCAGTCAATAGCAATGCGCCCTGTCATGCTTTCTTTATATTGCCAATTGTCAATGACATGGCTTGCTTCGTTAAACTCTGAATAAATTAAACCTGTTGGTGGCTTTGGTTTATTCATGATCATCGCTTCTCGTTCGTCAGGAGGCAGCATCTTGGTCGCTTCAAACCATTCATCAGCGAGATTGTCTTGGTTGACATATGAACTAAAAAGTAAAGGTGTTAAGCCTTGATTCTCTGCCATATTGACCCACCAAGCATCGACGACAGGCAAGCCAACTAAGATCAAGATTGGACTAGGCCCAGCTCGAAGACGACCAAGTGCTTTATGTGCCACTTCCATTGTTAACGTTTGACATTCATCAATTAAGCATACTCCGCTTGTGACGTTTAAACCCTCAAGCGGGTTGTGCGTTGCTTCTCTTGTGCCTGGTCGAAAGTAGCTCCGACACCAAACAGTTGAACCATTGTTGTTGTCAGTCCATTGTTTCATAGTGTGGTTATATGTCCAGCCAAGAGGACTAAGCCACTTTTGCATTTCAGGCATCAAGACTGAATTGTATCTTGGTGTTGTGTCAGTGACTAAAAGCGATGAAGTGCCAGGCCTTGTTTTTGACAAGTAAAGAATGGAGAACACAAGCGCTGATGTCTTGCCTGAACCCCAGCCACAACGGGCCGCAATCACTTTGTCTTTGCGTGTTATGCCTCTTATGATTTCAAGCTGAAGTGGATTTAGTTTGATTTCAGTCATGATTTGATCTAGTTTTCTAGTTGTATACAGCTGTCGTTGTATTCATGTCAATGAAGCCTAGCTTTCGTCTGTGTTCTCCCTAGGCGAGGCTAGGCTTTCTTTATTTTGCATTTGCTCTTCAAGTTGCTTCATCATGCTGAGTACTTCTTCAGAGCCATCAGACTTTTTTGAAACATTCATTTCAATTTGCTTCAAGTCGCCATAGTACTCAGGAAAGCGCTTTGACAAACGCCAAGCCCAGCCACGCCAGTCCATCTTGTCATCAATGCACCTGTCAAGCCTTGCGAGCATGACCGCTTCTGAATAGCCAATTGCAGCATCAACTTCTTCAGCATATGCAGCGTTCTTTTCATACCAGTCATAGTGCGTTGTACGACCAACTCCAGCCTGAGTGCAAGCGGCATGAATTGACATACCAGCTCTGATGTTATCCAAGAGAAGTTCTTGTTTTTTCTCTCGTTGAATCTGGGCTTTCCCCTTGCGTTTAGTCCTGGTCTTCTGTGTCTTCGATGTCTGTTTTGTCCCAGCCATAATGCTCACCTATTGCTTGCCAAATTGTTTGATATAGCTCTTCACTCTCTTTGTGAAGCGGAGAGCAATCAGTATCAACGAGTCTTTTTTTGATCTCACAGAGTGCATGAAGCACTTGTTCCTGCCTCGTGCGTGTGCGTTTTTGTTCGTCTTGTTCAGTCAAAGCTTCATCAAGCAAGCTCTGAACATCATCAAGCAACATCACAATGTCATGATTTGTGATAATCGCTTTTTGAATCTCATTAACAGAGAAGCCATCTTGATAGAGTTTCACACAGAAAAGCTTTAAATACTCATCATTCATTTAATCACTCGATTCTAAAAAGTAGTTACCTTAATTTATGATAACTCAGCACTAGAATCAAAGTAAGCTGACATTGAAATTGGAAAGCACTTTTCAAGCGCTCGTTGAATCTGCTCAGCGATGTCTTTTGTCTCAGGCTGTGCATGTTCATGATTCCTGAGTTTGATAAACTTAATCCAGTTGTGGAGATTGCCTGTCATATAGAATGTTGTATATGTCGATTGTGGCAAGACACCACGAGCGATTTCACGAGAAACACCAGCATTAAGCAATTGTTGATAACTAGCAAGACTGAACTCAGTCGCAAGCTTGAATGCGCTTTCAGCTTCACTTGATTCAACAACTCCATCTGAACACTGAAGATTGTCTTTTGCTTGTCCCCTCATCTGACTAGGCTTCCAAAAGTCAATGCGCTCTGAAGTGTACCGCCTGCTTACTTCATTGTATGAGAATGTTCTATGCCTCATGATTTGAGAACGAACAAACATAGGAACGATCAAGATGAATGTAGCAATGCAATGTTCAAAAGGTGAAGTGTGATTGTGTGAAGCAAGAAACGTGATCAGCTTCTTGTCTCTGTCTGTCAGTTGCGTTTCAGCATGATCATCTTTGAGAAACGAAACACGAGCTGCGTCAACAATACGCTTGTCACTTCCCATAAAGTCAATCAGCTTTGCGCTCCCATTACCATCTTGATAAATTTTACTCATTAGTTGGTTTCTCCTTAATCAGCTTCGCAACTGCATCTGGTGTGAATTGACTGTTGTTTTTTGGAGTAGTCAAGCCAGCCTTGTTGAAAGTGTCTGCAATCTGCCCAAAACTGAAACCTAGTTTTTTATACTGAATAGCAAGCATTCTGATCTGATAGTCAACTTTCACTTTGAGTTCCTTAAGTTTCTTTTGACTGAAGATAACAGCGTCAAGACTTTCTTCCTTTGTTATCATTTTAGCTTTTCAATTAAGAGCAATAAGCCTTCAATGATTCGCTCGTTTCTTGATAATTCATCGCCTAGCCAGTCATATCTTTGATTCATTGTATCTATCTTTTTTTGTAGTTCATCAGCTTGAACTTCGTCACTTTTAGGCTTTGTTGGCTGGCCTTGTGTAAAGCTTTTCAGTCTTTCAATTTCCGCTTCATACGCTTCTTTTTGAAGTTGGCTTAAGCCTTTGTCCTCTTGTTGATTCATGATATTTTCCTTTTGTTCAAGCTCTTGTTTAAATTGTTCGATTTGACTTTTCAATCTGCCACTTAATGCTAATTGCCCATGTAAGCGACTGCATATATGATTATAAAGTTTTTCTTTGAATGAATCCGAAGCCCATTCAAAAGGTGTTTGAATATGCTCGCTTTCATTTAAAATAGGATTGATCCAATTCCTAAAGTTGTCCCAGTGCAAGCCCTTGTTGTTTTCAGGCTTCAAGCAGCCATAAAGATAAGGCTGACTTTTTCCAAGCTTTCTTGAAATGTCTTCAAAAGGTTCACCACTACGAATTGCATCTTCAATCAAAGCTAGTTCGCTTTTTGAGAATGGCATATCTTCTGAAAGATTGCTTTCGATCTCTGTTGCTTCAAATGTAATCTGTTCTTGCGCCTCTTGCACCCAGCTTAATGGCTCAATGTTTTGAGTGATTATTTGTGTGAAGTATTGATCAATCTGATCAGATGTTAAGCCAAGATCAAGATCTTTGACAAACTCCCTCAAGCCATCACATTGACCTGAGTTCTCATTGTTCTTATGTTGATTTACTGCTTGTTTAATCCGACCAGCAAACTCAATCACGCTTTTTGATTCAGCGATATAATCCCAAAAAAGTTCATGCGTCAGCGTCTGATAAGTAATTATGTTGTTATGATTGATTAAAACTTTATAAGCAAAAAAGTGATCACTTGCGTCAAGCCCGTCAGTTGCCAGGTCTTGAATCACCTTATTGACAAACTCGCTATAAATCCCCAATATCGCCAAACTGCAATTTGCACTTTTTCCCATCTCGATCAGCTGCCAAAGTAAGCCACTTTTATGACCATTTGATTGAGATGATCTTTTAATATCATCTCTAATTTTTTTTGAGAATGAGTCGATAGTTGATTCAGACTCTAAAGTTGGAATCCTGTGTGATTTCACTTCAATTAGACTGTTTGTGTCACTTTCAATAAAATCAGCAATATATTTAAAGTCTGTGTCTTTAGTTCTATCTAGAATCAAGTCACACAATTCAAAGTTTTCAGCCATGTTTTTTTCAAACAATAAGCCAATTTGTTGAGAATTGCTCAGTGTTGCATTCATGTCTTTTTTTCTCCCTCTTAAATCTTTCGTGTTGGTAGTCTTCGATCAACATCATTGCCTGGCATTGTGCCATCTGCTTTGATCACAGTTTTGATTGATTTCACATTGACATAGAATTGCTTGTCAAAGCTCTTCAATGCTCCCTCAACAAGTATTGTGTCGCCTTGTTGGGTAGTCTCTGCGAGCATTCGACCAAGTTGGCCAAACACACGAACTTCATGTATTTCAATGTGCTGCTTAGCTTGTTGATCTTTGTCAACATAGCTTTCAATAGTTCTGACTTTGAATTGCAAGAACTGAGTGTATTTATTCTGTTCGATCTTTGGCGCTTCGACAACATCGCCTTGAATCATGATTGTGTTGATGCTTCTCGCCATCTGTTATTTCTTTCCTGAGTTTGACAAGCCTCCCAGCGAAATAATCCGCTGACTGTGCGGCTGTCGGTAAATGTCTATTTTCTGTCCAGAAGTTGTAGTAGATTTGAGCTTGCTCCAGCTCTTGTTTTAGCTTTTCGATACTCATCAATTCCGATCCCCAGTAGTATTCTAGCAACCTTTGACAATTGCATTTGTTCAGTCTGTGCAATAGCTGATAAGTCAGCTTTCACTTCTGAACATACTCTAAAACCGATCATTTTTAATTGATGTTCTTTATTCATGAATTACCCCCGCTATTATGTTAACGCTTTGTTAACAAGGAATAAGACATAAAAATAAAAAAAAGCTTATCTATTCAAGAATTAAGATCTCATACTCAACAAAAGGCTCACAACTAACTAAGTCAAAAATGTTTAACATTAATTAATTAATAAATTGTGAATAGATAAGCTAGACGAACAATTTAAAACAAACTCAAAATAGTTTCAAGAGTTATTTCACCCCCCACGCTGACAAGTCTCCGTTGTCCCCTCGTCTATCTCGGCCTTGCATATGAATTGGCTTCTTGAACATTGCCTGTAGTCGACTTGCGCCAGCTTTGTTTTTATTCAAAGCTTTGTTGAATAGCTCGTTTGGAGTCAGATTCGTTGTCATGACAATACTCAGTTTGCCAGCGGCCCAACGTTCATAGATTCTTTGAATAATGTCAATCGTTGTGGCTTTGAACCATTCAGTCATATTTGCGCCGCCGCCAATACCACCAAACTCGTCAAACAAAAGCAAGTCAACTTTTGCAAGCCACTGATCAAGGGGATTGTCATTATTGCCTTTGAACGTTCTTTTGATTTGATCAATCAATTGAGTATGAGTTGTAAACATGACTCGATGATCAGAAAACACCGCTTGTCTTGCGAGTGCATAAAGCAATGAAGTTTTGCCATTGCCAGGTGAGCCATAAAGATAAATGCTTGGACTGACATCAGCTCTTTGATCTTTTGGAGTGTTCAGCCAAGTCACAAGCGTCTTCACTCTGTCGAATTGCTCTTGAGAGTCAAACTCATAGCGGCCTAGATGCATACCGATTGCATCATAGGGTAATTGAAGATCATTCAGCTTTTTCAATCGTCGTCTCGGTCGCTCGCAGTATTTACAAATTGTTGCAAATCTATTACCCAGTTCACAAACCGAGTAGATAAATCCCTCGCCACATCTTCCACAGTATGGAATCTGTTTAGTTTTGAAGTAAGCTGCGGCTTGATGGATCATGTCGTGATCTTCAAGATTGTCATGATTCAGATTCCTGAAGTCTTTGAAAACCACCTTTGGCTTTTCTGCTTTTGGCATATTGGCCCGTAATCGTTTGAACTCTTCAAGATGTCGAGTGATCTTGTGAACTTCGCTTGCTAAGCTTTTCATGTTAATTGTCCTTGTCGTTGTCAGTGTCAATGTCAGTGTCAGAGTATATGTCAGAGTGAGAAGAAATCAAAAGATCATTCTCCAAATGACCTCCCCAGAGATAAGAGTTACGAACTCCCCAGTCTGAAGCATCTTCATTCAAAGCAGAATCTTCAATACACTCTTGACCCAGTGTCATGTTTATATATTGATATTTTATTGTAATATTCTCGCTCTCTATTGATAGTGACCTGTTTCCTTTGTCATTGAGTGACCTATTTTCTTTGTCACTGAGTGACTTAATTCCTTTGTCACCCTGTGACATAGTTTTGATTTCTTCAAGCTTGAAGCTTGGCTTGGCTTTAGTCTTGCTTTTGTAGCGCTTGATCTTAGTTGCTTTGTACTCTTGGATAAGCTTTATGTTGACTTTCGTCGGTGGTGCTGTCCGCTTTGTAGCTTTGAATACATCACGCTGAATTAAGCTCAAACTCTCCAGCTTTTGAATTGCCTTGCCAACTGTTGGGAGCGTTAAACCACAGATGTCAGCAAGATCTCTCTGAGATACATTCTTGAAGCCTTTTGAGCTTTCCCAAGTTGCCCAGTCAACTCTTGAGAGTATACCGATTAAAACAAGCTTTGCTGATGCTGTGATGTCACGTCGCTTCATTACCTGAAGACTTAATTGGTCTTTGAGTGCAAGACCGTTCTTTTGTGTAGTCATTTCATTTCTCCCTTATATAGTGAACAAGATTTATCACCTCAACTTCATTTTGTCTACAATTATTTTTTACTACAAAAAAACTTGACTATGCTTTTTTAGTCTGATAAATCTTCATCATGTTCAACAGATCGCCAGCACAGGAGAAGCGGTAATGAAAAAACTTACTAACCAAGAAATTAATTTTTTTATCAGTGAAATGCAGCAAATGAAAAAAACAAACGCTCGTTTTTTAAATGCAAGCGGTCGTAAGCAAGCACACTCTCGTTTTGATTTAAGTCTTGAAGGTGTTGATTATCTTGGTCGTGAAATCAAAGCAAAGCTTTACTGTGATATCTCTTGCCGCTTCAATCGTTCAACAGCACCAATTTTCATTGATGGCAAAAAGTCAAACATTAAGGGCTTGAAGAAATCTTTACAAGATAAAATGGAGCAAAACAATGACTGAAGAGAAACGCAAGCAATTAAAATCAATGGTAAGACTGAGCACGCTCGCAGAGCTGTCAGGAACACAGGTTTCTTACTTATCAAGAATACTAAGCAATCAATCAAAGCCAAGTTCTGAACTTGCGGAGCAACTCGCAAAGACAGCAAATCAAATTGTACTTGCTCACAAGCTCGCAGAGATCGCCAGCAAGCTTGTTCTTGATAATGAGTTTACAGCACAAGACTTTTTACAATAAGGACAACTGACATGGACACAACGACACTATCAATTGCAATGCGTATTGAACTACATCGCATCAAACATCAAGACAATTATGAAGCTGAGAACGATGATCAAGAACAAGACGACATTGCTCAATATGAAGAAGAACTAAATGCTGAACTCGACAGAAAAGCAGCAAGAGAACTAAACAACTAAACAAGGGCACTGACATGAATGCTGACAATCAATTAATTGAAGACTTTAAACTTGGCTGCTTAATCGCTTTAATCTTTGCGCCATTGCTTTTTGCAATGATGAGCTTTGGCGGCTATGCACCAGCTGATGAATGCGCAAATGTGATCAATGGCGGTATGAGTTACACACGAAAGCAAATGCTCGTCAATGCTGAACCTACATACAACAACATCAGAGCTTGGTGTGTTGTTAATATAGAGCAATGGCAAGACAAACTTGATGACGCTCGTGATTATCAAACAGCTGACTATCAATACTAATAAAACAATAAAGGGAGAACACAACATGAAGTCAATTTATATTCCAAATACTCTTGAAGAAGCCAAAGATATTGCAACACTTTTAGGTGATGACAAGCCAAAAGACTTGCTTAAATGTCACTCTGCTTTTGGTCATCATTTCAATTTTGATATGGGCCTTGTGTCTACTCAAGCATATTGTCTAAGAGGCAAGCCAAGCTTGAATGCTGACGCAATGGCTGGCATCTGTCGCAACTCAGGACTTGTTCGTTTCATGCGCATTGCGTCTTGGTCAGCTCAACAATGCACAATGGAGTTTGCAAGAACAGATGAGCCAGCTGACATTGTCCACACGTTTCAATACACATTTGAGATGGCGCAAGCGCAAGGATTGACCAACAATCGAAACTGGCGTCAAATGCCTTTGCAAATGCTTAGATCAAGAGTCTTGACAATGGGACTTCGTGCGACATTTCCAGACGCTGTTAGTGGTATTTATTCAGCTGACGAGATCGCAGACAACACAAACATGAGTGATGACGAGCGAGCGCAAATCAGCGCTGACTCACTTGGTGAAGAGATCAACGTTAAGCAGCCAGCACCAAAGCGTCAAGCACCGAAGCGTCAAGCACCAAAGCAAGAGCAAGCACCGCAGCAAGCGCAAAAAAAAACTGAAGTAAAAGCTGAAGCCAAGACAGTTTGGTCATTCAGTAACGAGCAAGAGTTTTGGGACGTAATCGACGAGCATAATATTTCAAGAGAAGCGGCCCAGGGCCGATTGAATCGACAGAAGCTTGATCCAGCAGACATGACTCCTGAAGAACTTGAAGACGCTTTTTACAGCTTCATCAAGCATGATGTCATTCGTAGAAGCTGGTCAGATTTTACGAATTGGTGGCTTCATGAAAACAAGGAAGCGGTCGATGGTGTTCACGCTGGCTTTGTCGCACAATACCCAAAGCTTGCAGACTGTCCTCCTGACGTTTATGGCCCTCGAATCTGTGAACCCGCTTACGCTGAGCTTATCGCTGAACTTGATCGAATACCGGACGAGTACATGAATGAAGCTCAAAGACTGATGGTGTACATGAAGAAAAACGACTGGAACAAAGTCAACGAGTTCTTTGACCTATGTTTCAATTGAGACAAGCTTGACGTTGTTTTCATGTAAATATGATAGTCCTGAGCTTGTCCGCTGCGGACAATACACTTTGACAATGCCAGCGTGATGAATTGCTTTTGCACACATTAAACAAGGATCACAATTAACAATAAGCCACTTTCCAAGTGTTGAATTACCTGTCCTTGTAGCGTTTAGAATAGCGTTCATTTCTGCATGATGACAGCCAATGTCATTCTGTGCTCCGCTTTCAATTGCTTGTTCATCACGCTTGCAAGTTGCGCCTCCGCAAAAGTGATTTAGGCTTCCTCTTGGTGTGCCGTTATATCCCTCACTGATGATGACATTAGTCAAAGGGTCAATGATGATTGCGCCCACTTTGCGACGTGGGCAAGGAGAGCTTGAAGCGATCAATTCACACTGTTGAATGCGAACTTTTAAATGCTTGTCTTTCACTGTTGATTGATTAACAACGTCAGTTGCGTTTCAAGCCTGGCATTGCTTTCAACGAGCTGATTAAGCTTTGTGTTGATTTCATTCAATTGCGCATCGACATTTGAAGCACGAGTTTCAAGAGATTTGATCTGTTGCTTCATCTGTCCAAGCTCTTCAGCTTTTGAAGCTTTGTCTTTTACAGTTGAGAACCAAAAAGCCGCAAGCGCTAAAAGTTGACCAATGTCAATTGGATTCATGCTGTCCATAATTTCACTTCTTTGCAATAAACAGTGTTGTTGTCGAAGCTGCTATAATAGCTAAGCCACCGCTCACATATAGAAGTATTTTATTATAGTTTTCAGAATCATTCAATGCGGACTCAGTTTGTTTCAATCTGTGTTCATAAGCTGTTAACAAATCTTTCTGACTTGACTCGCGATTCAGCGCAATGTCAAGCTGTCGCTTTGCGCCTTTCATGCACTCGTTTGCTGTCTCAGTAATCGCCCACGAACACAAATCAGTTGAGCTTTCCATTGCTGATTTTAGACGAACGAAATCATGAATTGACAGCATCATCTTTGTTGTTGATGCCACTTCGCCAGCTTTGATTTTCTCTCCTTGAATTATTTCAATACCCTTGCCAAGCCAAATTGCTGTGGCTGGTATATCAACGAGCGGAGTCATGAACATCACAACGCTTAAAAAAAAGTTCATGCTCAATCCTCGCAAGCTATAGACTTGTAATTGTCAAGCGCTTTCTTAGTCTGCTCATCACAAACGCGCTTGCAATCAATCACTACGCCACCTGTTTTGGTTGATCTACAGAGCGTCAATTCTTCATTCAATTGAATTGCTTTGCTCGTAGCCTCTCGCTCTTGGACGATGTACTCAGCACAGACAGCACTGGGCTCTTGATAGCCGAACATGTACCCAATCACTAAAGCGAGAACGATGCAAAAACAGGCGATTGCATAGGGTATCGTTTCTCTATTCACTAATAATTGTTCAATCATTCTATTCTCCACACTGCAAGTCTTGACTTGCCTCCATAGTTAGGAACTGTGTATGCATCCGTTGGATTTATGACAAAAGAGGCTGAACCCTCCGCCCACATTGATAACTCAATACTACTCCCACTTTCAATGTAGGCCGTAGCAATTTGATTTTTGTAGGGATTGCCTGAGTTGATCATCCCGTTTTCTCTGCCCTCATGACCAATCGTCGTATATGTTGTTGAACTTGAATCATACGACCGCCAATAATATTCAATATTCCAAGTACCCCCCGCTGCACGTTTCACACTCAATGCACATTCAAGATAATATTTGCCTGCTGGCAAAGTAATTCTATCGTCTGTTGTGCTGACTGTTGGAGTATAGTTAAAATAATTTTGCTGGGTGTAAATAGTTGAACCTAAACCCACAATAGCGCTCGCTGTGCTCCTGCTTTGACTGTCAGTACATGTGAAAATATGCTGACTTAGCTTTAGCTTGTGCATTCTTAAAAATGTCATAATTAATCCTTATTTAGTCACTCTGTAGTATTCTAAATGAGTCCAATCGAGCCAGCTAAACTGACGAGTGCTAACAGCAGTATAATTTTCATAGATCTTGACCACATTATTTCTGCAATAGCTTTCAGAATCCCCTTTCATGTACTGAGTATCATTCTCATCACATGTTCGGCCGCTAAAAACATATTTTCTTTCTGTTGTGTCTGTCTCATTATCACTAGCGCAATATTGAGAAAGCCTTAATGATGTTGCCTGAGATTCATTTGCACAGATTCGACTAATACCTAAAATCGGAGTGCTGAATGTAGTGCTACGATCTGATGATTTATATACAGCACCACTGTCTAGAACATCTGCAAAACCAATCTGGTCTACACTTAATTTGTTATTGCCGCCGTATGAAAAAACAAGCCCTAATGCTGGCCGTTTTAAAAAAGTCATAGATCACCTCTACTAATTCTCACATAACCACCTGAGTCAGTAGCTGAGCCACCAAGTGTAGTTAATCTCAATCGAACTTTGACGCTTGAAGTGACGTCAAAAGCATAAACTGCTGCTGAGTTTTGGCCCGTTCCATCCCCTGTTATCGGAACTTTTCCAACTTTCCCAACGTCTGCAAATGAACCACTTTCGTCAGACTGCCAGGTAAATTGTACATTAGCTGTTGTTGTGACGTAGGGAACAGCATAAAGCACATATCGACCTCTTAATAGTGTTATTTCGTCACTGTCAGATCCGCTAATTGATAGCGACAAATTACCGACTGCATTGCTAAGCCCATAAGGCGAGCTTGTGCCACTTGCGTAACTATTACTTAAGTCAGCTATTGCTATTTGTAACGAGCCAAGTTTATGAACAAAAGTCATAATTGTCTCCTTAAATAATGAACCAACGGTTATTTGAGCCATCAGAAACAAGTGTTACACTTTCATATTGCACAATGTCGAAAGTTGTTTGTGTTGAAAAGTCTATATATTCGCTTGCTGTCGAGTCAGGAGTTATTGTCAGAGTATAATCACCAAGATTCTTGATTTGATACTTGTAACCACTTCCACAAGCAGATGCAGCAGGTAAGAAAACTGATATATCAGCAGAGGGTGTAAGAATATAGATTTCCTCATTATCTGCATGTGTAGAAATA
>Ga0160423_10000398_pt1 | contig 35255 bp, 29 predicted proteins | sample CRUFie14St8metaG_FD_108191 | JGI IMG/M metagenome (GOLD analysis project Ga0160423, IMG submission 108191) | Marine microbial communities from the Costa Rica Dome - CRUD Field 142mm St8 metaG | ecosystem: Environmental > Aquatic > Marine > Oceanic > Photic zone | place: Costa Rica: the Eastern...
TCACACATACTTGCTTCAAAAAAACAAAAGAGAAAATTATTTTCTGTTTTAATTGATCCAGACAAGCAAGATAAAAATTCTCTTTTAAAAACAATAAAAACTGCAGAATCTGCTAAAGTAGATTTTTTCTTTTTGGGTGGTAGTTTACTCACATATGATAATTTAAATAACTGCATAGTTACCATTAAGAAAACAACAAAAATTCCAGTAATATTATTTCCAGGAAATACAATGCAAATAAATCACAAGGCGGATGGAATTCTTTTTCTATCACTAATTTCAGGAAGAAATGCAGAAATGTTAATTGGCAAACAAGTAATAACAGCCCCCATTTTAAAACAATCTTCACTAGAAGTAATGTCTACCGGATACATGCTAATCGATGGAGGTAAACAAACTACTGTATCATATATTAGTAATACAACACCTATTCCTTCAAATAAACCTGCAATTTCTGCGTGTACTGCAATTGCAGGTGAAATGTTAGGCTTGAAACTTATCTTTATGGATGCTGGTAGTGGAGCTGATAATCCAGTTTCACTTAAAATGATTGAAACAGTCAGCAAATCCATTAACGTTCCTTTAATTATTGGAGGAGGTATTAAATCTGCTGATCAAGCTAGGAAAAGTTGTGAAGCTGGAGCTGATATTATTGTTGTTGGAAATGCAATCGAAAAAAACTCCAATTTAATTTCAGAAATTTCTGATGCAGTTCATAATATGTGATACTATGAGATTTTTTCAAAAATAAATTGTAAAAATTACATACTTAACTAATAATTAAATGAGTGAAGTTTTAATTTTAATTCAAAACAATTTTATAGAAGCTAGCGCTGTTATTTTCTCTGTTATATATGTTTTATTAGCTGCAAAAAAAAATATTTTTTGTTGGTATGCCGCAATTGTAAGTGTTCTACTGTATTTTTTTATATGTATCGATGCTAAATTATATGCTGAAAGCGGACTACAGCTTTTTTATTTATTTATGGCTTTTTATGGCCTTTATAGTTGGAATAAAAAAAATGAAACAAACATAATTAGCATTAATGCAAAAACTCATATAAAATTAATACTAATTGGCTTGTTCCTTACCTTTTTATTAGGTTATTATCTAACAATATACACTAGTGCTGCCTCCCCATTAATAGATTCATTTACGACAATTTTCTCAATTATGAGCACTTTCATGGTAGCTAAAAAAATCTTAGAAAATTGGATTTATTGGATTATAATCGATATTGTTTCTATACAACTCTATATTAGTAGAGAGCTTTACTTAACAGGACTTTTATTTTTAATTTATTCTATAATTGCAATTTATGGCTATTTTACTTGGGCAAAAAGATTAAATCATAATGCAAAATAAAATTATTCTAACTGGTCCCGAATGTAGTGGAAAAACAACTTTATGTAATCAGCTTAAAACATACTTTAAACTACCAGCCAACAAAGAGTTTGCCAGATCCTATTTAGAAAAATTAAACAGGAAATATGTCAAAAAAGATTTGACTTTAATAGCTAAAAAGCAGTTAGAGTCAGAAAGAAATAAAGTTTTGCTGGACACTGATTTAATAACAATTAAAATTTGGAGCAATTACAAATATAATAATTGTGATCAATGGATACTTGACAAAATACAAGAACAAAAAAATCAATCTAGATTTTATTTTCTCTGCAAAGGAGATTTAAGTTGGATACAGGACGGTCAGAGAGAAAATCAAAACGAGAGAGATATATTGTTTGACCTTTACAAAAATGAACTGAATCAATTGCAATTTCCATATTATATAATTGAAGGTCAAAATAGATTTGAAAATGCAAAATTTAAGCTCAAAGAATTTGGCTTCAAATCATAGATTCATATATATTTGCAGAAATTAACTTAAGGGGGTGCTTTTTAGCTGAGATTATACCCGTTGAACCTGCCATTGGTAATTCATGGAAGGGAACTAGTTGAGTTGTTGAATTTCAATATCCCCTTGTAAAATATATTTAAAATGCGCGTCAAATTAATTCTATTAGGATTTACTTTAGGAGCTGTAATAACTAATGCTCAACAAAAAAACGATAGTATATCTATTTATAAAAAACTTGAGCAGGTAAATGTAGAAGCTGTTAGAGCAAAAAAAGAAAGCCCAATATCATTTTCAGAAATGAAAAAAAAGGAGATAGAAAAAGTAAATTTAGGACAAGACCTTCCTTACATAATATCTATGACCCCTTCGGTTGTCACTACATCTGATGCAGGTGCTGGAATTGGATATACTTCCTTTAGAATTAGAGGTACTGATCCAACAAGAATAAATGTTACTATCAATGGAATCCCTTTAAATGACGCTGAAAGCCAAGGAGTATGGTGGGTTAACATGCCAGATTTTTCGACCTCTGTAGAAAACATACAAATTCAAAGAGGTGTAGGTAGTTCAACAAATGGCTCATCAGCTTTTGGAGCATCAATTAATTTAAAAACTAATGATATAAAATATAATCCTTATGCTGTGACAAGCAATATGATTGGTAGTTATTCTACATTTAAAAATAATATTGAATTTGGTACTGGATTATTAAACAATTCATTCATGTTAGATGGAAGAGTTTCACAAATCATGTCTGATGGTTATATTGATAGAGCAACCTCTGATTTAAAATCATCATATTTTCAAGCCACATACCTTAATAATAATTCTATATTAAAAGGAATAATTTTTACAGGCAAAGAAAGAACTTATCAAGCCTGGAATGGTGTTCCATTAAGGTATTTAGACTCTAATAGGACATACAATAGCTACACTTATGAAAATGAAGTTGACAACTACACTCAAACTCATTACCAAATTCACTACAGTAAACAACTTCAAGAAAATAGCTTGCTTAATGTGTCATTGCATCATACGCATGGTGAAGGTTATTATGAACAAGAAAAATTGGGTGAAGAACTTTCTAATTATGGGTTAGAAAATATAGTTTTTGGTATCGATACCATTAAAAATACTGATCTAATTCGTAGAAAATGGCTTAACAATGACTTTAGCGGACTAGTTTTTTCACTCAAACATAAATTAAATGATATTGACCTTAACATTGGTGGTTCTTTTAACAGGTATACTGGAGATCACTATGGTAATATTATTTGGATGAAACAAGCAAGTAATGCAAATTATAATCATCAATACTATTTTAATGATGCGGAAAAATCCAATCGTAATTTTTACGTTAAGGCAGATTATAAATTCAACGAATCAACTAACTTAATGCTTGATATTCAGAGTAAAAGAATATTGTATTTTTTTGATGGATTTAATGATAACGGGGAGATCGCAAAACAAGATGTTGCCTTAGATTTTACAAATCCAAAAGCAGGTATATTTCATAAACTAAACAACAACCAATCAGTCTATGCCTCATATTCAATTGGAAATAAAGAGCCTAATAGAAATGATTATGTTGAAAGTTCACCAAACTCAAGACCACAGCATGAAACTCTACATGATATAGAATTAGGCTATAAACTTGCAAAAAACAACACAATTCTTTCTGTAAATCTATATAATATGATGTATGACAATCAATTAGTTCTAACTGGACAGATTAATGATGTAGGGGCATATACAAGAACTAACGTTGATAATTCATTTCGAAGAGGAATTGAGATTGAAGGAAAACAAAAATTATTTAATAAATTACAGATACAAGCTAATCTAACACTAAGTCAAAATATTATTAATGAATATGTAGAATACGTTGATAACTGGGACACTTGGGAACAAGAGCAAATAGTACATAAAAATACTGATTTGGCTTTCTCTCCAAATTATGTCTGGGCTACACAATTCAACTATAAATTAGGTAAAAACTTATCTTTGGACATAAATAGCAAATATGTTGGAGAGCAATATATTGACAACACCTCGTCTGACAATAGAAAACTAGATGATTATTTAACTCACAATCTACAATTGCAGTATAATGTAAACTCAAAGCTCTTTAAAACAAGTAAAATATATTTTAGAATAAATAATGTTCTAGACAGTGAATACATTAGTAATGCTTGGGTGTATAGGTTTATTTCTGATGGATATGATCCAAGAGCTGATGATCACTACGTTACCAAAAATAGTGATGGAGGATATAATATGGCTGGATATTTTCCTGAAGCAACAAGAAACTACATGCTAATGCTTGTTTTAGGATTTTAAATTTTTACAGCTACAACATATTATTTTTTTTTTTTAATTTGATATTAATGCTCTTTTATTACATTTGTGCTAAATATTTTTCATGGAATATAATACCAAACGAGAATCATTGACAATTCCTGAATATGGTAGGCATGTTCAAAAAATGATATCTCATGCTTTAACACTAAAAGATAAAGACAAACAGCAAAAATGTGTTGACGCCATTATCAAGTTTATGGGTCAAATGAATCCACATTTGAGAGACATTAAAGAATTTTCTCATAAACTATGGGATCATCTACATATTATGTCAAATTTCGAAATAGATTTAGACTCACCATATCCTAAGCCTGAAGCTGAAAAACTCAAAGAAAAACCTAAACGGATGAGTTACCCAAAAAATAAAATACGCTTTTCATACTATGGAAATACAATTTCAAGTATGATTGATGTAGCTATACAAAAAAAGGGCGTGGAAAAAGAAATTCTTACTGGAATGATTGCAAATCAAATGAAAAAATCATACATCCTTTTCAATCAAGGATCTGTTGATAATAATATTATAAAACTTCATTTAAAGCAATTATCGGACGATCAACTTAAGTTAAGTGATGATTTCGAGTTTGTTCGCTCATCATCAATTCGTCAAAACTCAAATAACAAGAAGTTTCATAAAAGAAAAAATTTTAAAAGAAAAAATAAATGACCGTTTTCAAAGTTAAAGGAGGAACAAAATTAAAAGGAACTCTTACACCACAAGGAGCAAAGAATGAAGCTCTACAAGTATTATGTGCAGTGCTCCTAACTGAAAAAGATGTTATAATTGAAAACTTACCTAACATTCTTGATGTAAATGTTTTAATAGATTTACTAAAAAGCTTGAACGTTGAAGTAGAAAAAATTAAAAAAAATACTTTCAGATTCAAAGCAAATAATGTAGATGTTGATTATCTATCATCTGAAGAATACAAAATTAAAAGTAGTAAAATTAGAGGTTCAATAATGATTGTAGGACCTTTATTAGCAAGATTTGGTAAGGGATATATACCACAGCCAGGTGGAGATAAAATTGGAAGAAGACGCCTTGACACACATTTCACAGGCTTTGAAAAATTAGGAGCACAATTTATTTATGACAGTAAAGAGGAGTTCTATAAAGTTGAAGGTGAAAATTTAAAAGGAAACAATCTCTTATTAGAAGAAGCATCAGTTACTGGAACTGCTAATATTGTTATGGCAGCTAGCATGGCTAAAGGAAAGACAACAATATACAATGCCGCATGCGAACCTTATTTACAACAATTATGCAAAATGTTAAATGCAATGGGAGCTAAAATTTCAGGTATTGGGTCTAATCTTCTTAAAATTGAAGGCGTTTCGAGTCTAAACGGTTGTAATCATCGAGTTTTACCAGATATGATTGAAATTGGATCTTTTATTGGTCTGGCCGCTATTACCAAATCAGAAATTACCATAAAAAATGTTTCTTTTAAAGATCTTGGAATTATTCCAAATACATTTGAAAAACTTGGTATTAAACTTGAACTTCGTGGAGATGATATTTTTATCCCCGCTCAAGAAAATTATACAATAAAGTCTTTTATTGACGGATCGATTTTAACTATTTCAGATGCACCATGGCCAGGTTTTACACCAGATTTACTTAGTATAATTGTTGTCGTTGCTGCACAGGCCAAAGGTTCTGTTTTAATACATCAAAAAATGTTTGAATCAAGATTATTTTTTGTTGATAAATTAATTGACATGGGAGCTAAAATTATTTTGTGTGACCCTCATAGAGCAACAGTAATTGGATTAGACCAACAAGCAAAATTTAAAGCCTCTTCAATGAGTTCACCTGATATCAGAGCCGGTGTATCACTTCTAATTGCTGCATTAGCTGCAGACGGAGAAAGTACAATTCATAATGTCGAACAAATAGATAGAGGTTATGAAAAAATTGATGAGAGATTAAATAGCATTGGTGCTAAAATTGAAAGAATCAATTAACAATGAAAAAAAAAATTTTCTTTTTTTTAAATATTATTTTCTCTGTTCAACTTTTATCACAAAACATAAGTTTTGATATTGGGTCACCTGTTTCTCAAATTGAATTAACGGGCATCAATAAAGAAAAAATTAAATTGTCTGAGTTACGAGGGAAATTAGTACTTATAGACTTTTGGGCATCATGGTGTAAACCTTGTAGAAGAGAAAATCCAAATAAAGTACTTGCTTACAAATACTATAACAATAAAGAATTTGTAAGTGGAAATGGATTCGAAATTTACAGTATATCACTTGACAAAAATATCAAAGCATGGAATGAAGCTATAAAAAAAGATAATCTTCTTTGGAAAAATCATGTGTCCGATTTAAAAGGATGGGAATCTGAAGCTGCTAAAACTTACAATATAAAATCTATTCCATCAAACATTTTAATAGATAAAGATGGAATAATAATTGCTAAAAATTTAAAAGGTAATAGATTAATAAACTTTTTACAATCTCAAAAAAAACTTAAGTTTAAAGAAGCTAACTGACAAATTGTCTTTAAAAAATCGTGGCAATATAATTGCAGAATCACTTGATTAAAAGAAATCCCATATGACTACAAAAAAAACAACAAAAAGTAAAAGTTCTAAAACAAAAGCTAGTAAAAAAAATAATTTTAAAAAAGAACTCGAATTAGAAAAAGATAAAAATCTTCGATTATTTGCTGAATTTGAAAATTATAGAAAAAGAACTGCTAAAGAACGCCTAGAGCTTTACAGCACTGCTAACAAAGACATAATGTTAGTGTTACTGCCAATACTTGACAACTTCGAAAGATCAATAAAGGCAAATAATTATTCTGATAGTGACGGACCCACACTAATATATAAACAATTAAAAGCAGAGCTAGAAAAAAAAGGCCTTAAAGAAATGGAAAGTCCAATTGGAAAAGAACTTGATACCGATTTTCATGAAGCAACAGCAAATGTTCCAGCTCCAAAAAAGAATCAAAAAGGAAAAATAATTGATGTAATTGAAAAAGGTTATTTTCTTGGAGAAAAAATTATAAGATACGCTAAAGTAGTAGTAGGAAACTAATATTTATATATATGTCAAAAAGAGATTATTATGAAGTTTTAGGAGTTGGAAAAAGTGCTGACTCTAAAGAAATAAAGAAAGCATACCGAAAACTGGCGATTAAATATCATCCTGATAAAAATCCTAATAATAAAGAAGCCGAAGCTAAATTTAAAGAAGCTGCAGAAGCATATGAAGTACTCAGTAATTCTGAAAAAAGACAAAGATATGATCAATTCGGCCATGCTGGTATGGGAGGAAGTGGCGGTGGATTTGGCGGTATGAATATGGACGATATTTTTAGTCAGTTTGGTGATATCTTTGGTGGAGGAGGATTTGGAGGATTTGGAGGTGGTGGAGGAAGAAGAGTTTTGAAGGGTTCTAATCTTAGAATTAAGCTCACTTTAAACTTAAATGACGTTTCCAACGGAGTTGACAAAAAAGTCAAAGTTAGACGATTAATAGTTGCTGATGGGGTAACATATAAAACATGCCAAACATGTAATGGAACGGGAAGTGTGACTAGAGTAAGCAATACAATACTGGGACAGATGCAAACTTCAAGCACATGCCCTAGCTGTAATGGTATTGGTAAAATTGTAGATAAAAAACCATCTAACACTGATAGTAATGGAATGATAAAAAAAGAAGAAACTGTTAGCATTAAGATTCCTGCTGGTGTTGAAGAAGGAATGCAGCTAAAAGTTAGCGGAAAAGGAAACGCTGCACCAAGCGAAGGAGTAAATGGAGATTTAATCGTATTAATCGCTATCGAAGAGCACCCGACTTTAAAAAGAGATGGACAAAATATTCATTATGATCATTACATTAGCTTTGCCGATGCGGTACTAGGAGCAGAATGTGAAATTCCAACAATTAATGGTAAAGTTAAAATCAAGCTTGATTCAGGAATTCAAAGTGGTAAAATACTTCGTTTAAAAAATAAAGGACTTCCTTCTGTCAGTAGCTATGGTGTTGGTGATCTATTGGTACATATAAATATTTGGACTCCACAAGAACTAAATAAAGAAGAAAAAGATTTTTTTGAAAAATCTAAAAAATCAAACAATTTTATTCCTGATCCTTCTAAAAATGAAAAATCGTTTTTTGATAAAGTAAAAGAAATGTTTAACTGATTATTAAATCTATGCTACTAGAAGCAAAAGATATTGTTAAACAATATGGAGACTTTTATGCACTAAAAAAGGCAAATATTTCAGTGCCAAAAAATAGTATATATGGTTTACTTGGTCCTAATGGGGCAGGTAAAACAAGTTTAATGCGAATAATAAATCAAATTACCGCTCAAGACAGTGGAGAAATAATTTTTGATAACAAAAAATTACAACGAAATCACATCAAAGATATTGGATATCTACCTGAAGAAAGAGGGCTTTACAAAAAAATGAATGTTAAGGAGCAATGCCTTTATTTAGCTCAGCTTAAAGATATGCCTTATAATGAAGCAAAAAATAGACTGAATTTTTGGTTTGATAAATTAAATATTACAAGCCTTCTCAGTAAAAGAGTTGAGGAACTAAGTAAAGGAATGGCTCAAAAAATACAATTTATTACAGCTATCATTCATGAACCAAAATTATTAATCTTTGATGAACCTTTTAGCGGCTTTGATCCAATAAACGCATCGTTAATTAAACATGAAATTTTAGAACTTCATAAAAATGGTACAACAATAATCTTTTCAACACATCGAATGGAATCAGTTGAGGAAATCTGTACTCATATCGGGTTAATTAATGACGCTAAAACAATATTAGAAGGACCAATTGATGATGTTAAATCAAACTTTTCTGATAGTTCCTACGAAATTATTTGTGAAGATTATGAAAAATTAGAATCAAGCTTTTCTTTCAAAACTAAATTACACAAAAAAAATAAGCATATCATATCGATTAATGAGGATATTAATTTTAAAAATTTTATGCAAGATATTATATCTAAAAATAAGGTGGTTTCATTTCAGAAAAAAAATCCAACTGTAGAAAGTATTTTTATTAAAGCCGTTCAAAATGGATAAAATCTGGTTAATAATTAAAAGAGAGTATCTTGTAAGGATTAGAAAGAAATCTTTTATTGTAATGACATTATTAGGACCATTTCTGATGTTACTTGTTATGTTTTTACCAATATATCTAACAAACCAAACACAAACTGAAAGAACAATTGCAATTTCCGAACAAGATTTTGATTTGTTTAATAAATTAGAAAATACCGATTACATCAACTTTGTAGTAACACCTGCAAGTCTTTTTTCAGATTTGAAATTAAATTTTGAAGATGAGTTGTATTATGCATTGTTAGAAAAAAAAGAAAATGAAATTATTTTATCATCTAATAAACAAGTTAGTCTGTCTGTAAGTAATGAAATCAAATCACAAATTGAGAAAAAAATTGAGCAAGAAAATCTTGTTAAATTAGGAATAGATATAAATTTACTTGAGAAAGCAAAAACTAATGTAGTTGTATCCAATCAAATAATTTCCAAAGATGGAATTGGTCAAAAGTCAAAAACCGAATTGAGTATGGCAATTGGTTTTATTTCTGGACTATTAATTTACATATTTATTTTTATGTATGGAACTATGGTTATGAGAAGTATTATAGAGGAAAAAACAAATAGAATTGTTGAAGTGATTATTTCCTCTGTTAAACCTTTTAAGCTAATGATGGGAAAAATTATTGGTGTATCCTTAATTGGCTTAACACAGTTTGTACTTTGGATATGTTTAACTTCACTATTTTTTTTAATTGTGCAAGGATATTTTGGTAACATTACAGAAATAGAATCTTCTCAAGAAATTGAAATGCAATCCATGATGCTAGAAGGATTGATGTATTTGAACAATATAAATTTAGTTGAAATATTGTTAGCATTTTTGTTTTACTTTTTGGGCGGATATTTAATGTATGGATCATTATTTGCAGCGGTAGGATCTGCTGTAGATGCTGAAGCAGATAGTCAACAGTTCATTCTTCCTGTAACTGTTCCTTTAATATTATCATTTATTTTGATTCAACCTATTATGGAAAATCCAGATAGCTCGCTGGCTTTTTGGATGAGTATTTTTCCTTTAACCTCACCAATTATAATGATGGTTAGAATTCCATTTGGCGTTGCTGATTGGGAGCTTTTGGTATCTATTTTAGTTTTAATTGGGTCATTTATTTTAAGCACCAAATTTGCTGCCAAGATATACCGTACAGGCATACTAATGTATGGTAAGAAAATCAATTACAAAGAGCTTTGGAAGTGGCTTCGATATAAGGGGTAAAAGTATAATTTTCATAAAAAAACCGTGTTTTTTGACTAAAAACACGAAAAAAACATTAAATTTTTTAAACATTTTTAAGTACTTAAATTATTGATTTACATATGTTTACGATCTATACAAACACATTTATGTTAAAAAAGGTTACTTTTTATTAGGCCAGTATTGGAGAAGTATTTTATCTTTGCAGCGTATTAACCAAAAATAAATTTAATATGAAAAAGAATTTACGAAATGTATTAGCCCTTGCATTAGGACTAATGACTACTGTATCTTTTGCTCAGGACTGGAATGTAGATTCTAGAACGAGAATGGATATGAGTGAAGTTAACGGTGAAGATTACAGACTAACTACTCAAAGAGTTACTTTAGGTGCTACTTGGGGTGGTTCAGACTGGGGAATTCACACAAGCTCTGACTTTAACTACAACTTAGGTGATCTCAACTTAGGTCAAGCTAGAGTTTCAGCTACAGTTTATGAGGCTTACGCTTCTGCAAACTTATTTGGAATGGCGTCAATGACTGTTGGTCGTCAAGCTCTTGAGTATGGATCTGGTAATTTAGTTGGTATTAACAACTGGACTAACGGAGATAGAAATACTTGGGATGGTATGTCTTTTGGATTTGATTTAGACATGGCTGATGTTACTTTAGGTTATGCTACTAGAAATGATGGATTAACAGCTGCTGCTAATTTATTATCAACTGGTGATTCAGCAACTATGAGTGATGACTTAACTAACATGTACTTAAACTTAAATGGTGAATTTAGTGGTTGGAATGTAAATGTTCTTTACTTAACTAATTCATTAGCTGATGATGCTGCTTTTGGTGTTGATTTATCAGGAGGTATCATGGGAGCTTCAGTTTCTGCTTCATTAAACGAAGCTTACAACGGTGCTACAATGAGAGGTTTTGGTTTAGGTTACACTGTTAATGACAACATCTCACTTAATGTAGGTCAAACTACTTATGGTGATGAAGGTGAATTCGGTGGATTTGCTGGTAACATGGGTAACGGTAGAGATGGTTCATCATGGGCTTCTCACGGTAACTTAGGTTTCTTAGGTGCTGGTAAAGAAAACTTACACTATGGTCTTTCATACACAATGGGAGGTATTTCATTAAGCGCTACAATGCATAGAATCACTGATGGTGATAATGCTGATGATGTAGCTGCTGATCCTGTTCTTGGTACAGCTGGATATGCTGCTGATGACTATGACAGACAAGCTATGGAATTAGGTGTATCTTATTCTTTAGGAAGCAATGCTTCTTTAGGTCTTAAGTATGTAACAGATGAAACTAAGAACGATGGTTCTGGTGTTGCATCTGAGCAAAACAAATATACTTGGTTAACTTTAACAGTTACTCCTTAATTATATAAATAGTACAAAAAGGGGTTGGATTACCAACCCCTTTTAATAACTTAAATTAATAACTATTTAAATAATATACAATGAAAAAATACTTACTAACTGCACTAATCGCGTTTTGTACAACACTTTTTGCTTCAGCGCAATTCATGGTTGTAACAACATACGATAGTGACAAAGACGATTCAGAACAAATTACATCTAAAGCTGGTATTGGATACATGGCTACAGATGCGTTCACTTTAGGTATGGCTCGTGATGGAGATGATAACTATGATTTTTTCGCTAGATATACAGTGAAAGATAATATTTGGTTAGCATTTTCAATGCCAACTAAAGATGGATCTGATAGAATGAACGTTGGGGCAGGTTTTTCTTTTCAATTATATAATGGATTATACTTCGATCCAAACTATACTATTCCTGTAAAGGAAGTAGATGGAAAAAGAGATGGCTCTGCTAATTTTAGTTTATCTTACAGATTCTAAATAAAGAATATACAAACAAAAAAAACCAGCTTTAAGCTGGTTTTTTTGTTTATAAAAGTTTGTAATAGAAACTATATCAATTCATTTACATTTTCAAAAGCATTAACAATACCACTTATATTTTTTCCTCCAGCAGTTGCATAAAATGGTTGCCCACCTCCAGATCCTTCAATATGTTCAGCCAAGATATTTATCATTTTATTTGCATTGTATTCTTTTGCAACTAGATCATTTGAAATCATTAATGTTAAGATTACTTTATCTGAAACCCTTGAAGCTAACAGTACGATTAACTCCTTTTCATTTTTTAAAGAAAATGAAATATCTTTCATAGATTTAGCATCTAAATCAACTTCTTTCTTGATTAGTCGAATACCCTTAACTTGGACAGCTGAGGATAATAGCTCTTTAGCTAAAATTCTATTGTCATTATGTTTTAATTTTGTGAGGTCTTTTTCAAGTGATTTGTTTTTATTTAGCAACTGTTTAACTGTAGCCAACAATGTTTTAGTTTTTAATTCTTTTTCAAGGTCATCTATTTTAGTTTTATATTTATTTATATACTCGATAACCTCCATACCAGTAATTGCTTCTAGCCTTCTAGTTCCTGCTGAGATAGAACCTTCCGATGTAATTTTAAATAGTCCTATTTCGCTAGTACTGTTTACATGAGTTCCTCCACACAGCTCTTTAGAGGTGCCAAATTGTATCATTCTTACTTTATTATCATATTTTTCACCAAAAAGCATTAAGACATCTTGCTCTTTAGCTTCATCTAATGAAATATTTTGTTCATTAAGCAAAATATTTTGTAGAATCTTCTGATTCACATCATATTCTATAGCTTTTAATTCTTCATCATTTACCGAAGAAAAATGAGAGAAATCAAAACGCAAATAATTACTATTTACTAAAGATCCTTTTTGAGTAACATGATCTCCCAGTCTTTTTCTTAAAGATTCGTGTAAAAGATGTGTTGCACTGTGATTTCTAGAACATGCATCTCTTTTTTGTTTATCTACTTGAACATGCAACACCTCATTTAATCTTTTAGGAAGTTCTTTTACCTTATGTATTATTAGATTATTCTCTTTTACTGTATTGAAAATATTGATGTCTTTGTCATTTAATTTAATTCGACCTGTATCACCGATCTGACCACCTCCCTCTGCATAAAAAGGAGTTTGATCGAAAACAATATCGTAGCTAATCTTATTTTTTTCTGTGACTTTTCTATATCTTGTTATCAAAACTTTTGCATCCAAATGAGCATAGCCTATAAAAGAGTGCGAACTATCACTATCAAAAATAGTCCAATCTTCCTTTTCGCTTTCACTTGCTTTTCTTGATCTATCCTTCTGCTTTTGCAAAGCCATTTCAAATTCTTTATGATCAAAAATACAATCATTTTCATTTAAAATCAAAGATGTTAAGTCAACAGGAAATCCAAAAGTATCATACAATTCAAAAACTTTTTTTCCTGATATTTTTTTACTATTGGAATTTTTAATAGTTGAACTTAAAATATCTAACCCCTGTTTCAAGGTAGTGAAAAAGGATTCTTCTTCATTTTTAATTACCTCAATTATTAATTCTTCTTGTGAAATTAGCTCTTTATATTGATTTGCATAATTCTCAATTAAAATTGGCACTAATGAATAAATAAATGGCTTTTTTAAATCTAAAAAAGTATATCCGTATCTGACTGCTCTTCTAAGTATTCTTCTAATAACATATCCAGCCTTGGTGTTTGATGGAAGTTGACCATCTGCAATTGTAAAAACGATTGCTCTTAAGTGATCGGCAATTACTCTTAAAGCTATGTCATCTTTTTCATTATCTCCATATACTCTATTTGACATTTTTGCAATTTGCTGAATAATTGGCTGAAATAAATCAGTATCATAATTTGACTGTACACCTTGTGTAATCATTGCAAGTCTTTCAAAACCCATACCGGTATCAACATGTTGACATGGTAGTACTGACAATTTTCCTGATGCAAGCCTATTATACTGCATAAAAACTAAGTTCCAGATTTCAATGACATGAGGATGATCCTTATTTACTAAATCAGCACCAGAAAATTTATTTCTTTCAATTTCTGATCTATTGTCATAATGGATTTCGGAGCAGGGTCCACAGGGACCTACTTGACCCATTTCCCAAAAATTATCATTTTTATTTCCCTCTAATATATTGCTTTGTTTAACTAATTTACTCCAAATATTAAAGGCTTCATTGTCTCTTTCAACCATATCTTCCTCCGACCCTTCATAAATAGTAACATAAAACCTATCTTTATCTAACTTACATACTTCTATAAGAAACTCCCAAGCCCAAGTAATAGCCTCCTCTTTAAAGTAATCTCCAAAGCTCCATGATCCAAGCATCTCGAACATTGTATGATGATAAGTATCGTGTCCAACTTCTTCTAAATCATTATGCTTACCAGAAACTCTTAAACATTTTTGTGTATTTGCAACTCTTAAGTCACTTATCTTTGAATATCCTAAAAACACGTCTTTGAACTGGTTCATTCCTGCATTTGTGAACATCAATGAAGGGTCATCCTTAACAACTATAGGAGCAGAATCAACAATTTTGTGATTTTTATTTTTAAAAAAATCTAAATACGATTGTCTTAATTTTTTTGCTTTCATATGGAAAATTTATACATAAAATTACAATAGTTTTATATAAATCAATTACATATATATCTTTATCTAAACTTAAATCAGTACTTTTGTTAAAAGTATAATTTATCTTAGTTATGGCTAAAATAAAATATTATTATGATAAAAATAGTCTAAGTTACCAACGAATTAAACTTAGTCCTTTAACTAAACTTAAAAAATTTATTTATTTCTCAAGTTTAGTTGCTTTAACCTCTTTTTTATTAATTGTTGTTTTTTTCAATTTCTTTGATAGTCCTAAAGAAAAAAAATTAAAATCGGAAATTCAAAATTTAACTGAACAATACGAATTAATTGATGAAAAATTCAATCAAGTTGAATTAGTGCTCGATGATTTACAAAAAAGAGATGATAATATTTATAGAGTAATTTTTGAAGCTGAACCAATTGCAAGCTCAATAAGAAAAGCAGGTTATGGAGGTATTAACAGGTATAAAGAATTAGAGGGTTACAGCAATTCTGATTTAATCATTCAAACAACAAAAAAAATAGATCAAATATCAAAACAAATGTATATTCAGTCTAAATCTTTTGATGAAATAGTTGATTTAGCAAAAAACAAAACCAAAATGCTTGCATCTATTCCTGCAATTCAACCAGTTTCTAATAAAGATCTAAGTAGAATGGCCAGTGGTTTTGGATATAGAATTCACCCAATCTATAAAACTAGGAGATTACATGCTGGTATGGACTTTTCTGCAAAAACCGGTACTCCTATTTATGCTACTGGGGATGGAGAAGTATTTAAAGTAAGTAAAACAAGAAAGGGGTATGGTAATTATGTTATAATTGATCATGGATATGGTTATAAAACTTTGTATGCGCACATGAGTAAATTTATTGTAAAGAAAGGTCAATCTGTAAAAAGAGGAGAAACAATTGGATTTGTTGGAAACACTGGTACATCTGTTGCCCCTCATTTACACTACGAAGTTCATAAAAATGGCAGAAAAATTGATCCTGTTAATTTCTATTATAATGATCTTAATGCTGAAGAATACGAAAAAATGAGAATTATTTCTTCTCAATCAAATCAATCATTTGATTAATGGAAAGTAAGTCTAAAAAAATTTTTTACTCTATTGGGGAAACTGCTAAAATTTTCAATGTTAACGTTTCATTAATCCGCTACTGGGAAAAAGAATTTAGTATTTTAAAACCGAAAAAAAATAAGAAAGGTAATAGATTATTTACTCAAAAAGATATAGATAACCTACATTTGATTTATAATCTTGTGAAAGAACGAGGATATACATTAGAAGGCGCTCAAAGGCAATTGAAAAGTAATAAAGATTTAAATTCTGAAATTGAAATTATTAATAGACTTAAAAAAATTAGAAGTTTTTTAATTGACTTAAAAAATGAACTTTAATAATATTTTTTTTCAAGCAGGTATTCTTGAACATATTCTGTAACACCTTCTTCTAAAGAATAGAATTTTTCTTTAAAACCTATATTTCTTAGTTTTGATATTTTTGCTCTTGTATAGTATTGATATGTATTACGAATATCATCTGGAATATCAATATATGAGATTTTACACTCTTTTTTCAAGGCTTTAAACGTTATGAAAATCAAATCATTAAAAGATCTGGATTCACCAGTTCCTAAGTTGTAAATCCCACTCTTATTTTGGTTTTTGAAGAAAAAAATTAGTGTTTTAACTACATCCTTAACATATACAAAATCTCTAGATTGCTCGCCATTGAAGAAGTTTTTTGAGTGTGATTTAAATAATTTCATCTCTCCTGATTTCATGATTTGATTATAAGCATGAAAAATTACTGAAGCCATTCTTGATTTATGATATTCATTTGGACCATAAACATTAAAAAATTTTAAACCAACGAAAGAATGAGGTTTGTCTATATTTGATAAAATCCATTTATCAAATTTATTTTTATAAACGGCATAAGGATTTAAAGGTAATAATGAAGATATTTTTTCGTGATTATCATCAAAACCAAACTCACCCATTCCATATGTAGCAGCAGATGATGCATATACAAATGGTATGTTGTATTTTACACAAATTTTATATAATGATTTTGAATAATTTAGATTTAGATATTTAAATATTTCAATATCTAACTCGCTAGTATCGGTTCTAGCACCTAGATGGAACAAAAAAGAAATATCTTTATAATTATTATTAAACCAATCTATAAAATGATTTCTATCAATTTTTTTGTGAAACTTACTATTTTTTAGATTCTTATTTTTGTTTTGACTTGAAAAATCATCAACTAAAATTAAATTATAATATCCTAAATAATTTAACTCACTAACTAAACACGAACCTATAAAGCCTGCAGAACCCGTAATAATAATCATAAAGCAAAAGTACATTAAAAAACAATACATTTGTAAAACTAAATTTGTAATGATCTTTAAAAATTTTAAAAATTATTAAGTGCAACATATTAAAATATTAATCAAATATATTTGGTACTATATAACCTCTAAAAATGAACATTCAGTTCATAGTCCTTTTGTATATAATTTTGTTGTCAATGTTATCTACAACAAAAACCAAATTGAGGACTTCGAAAAAATTAAACTTTTAAAACAAAAATTAATTAAATCAAAAGATAAAATTAAAATTGTAGATTTTGGTGCAGGAAGTAATATTAATAAATCAAAAGAAAGACAAGTAAAAGATATAGCAATAAATTCTGCCAAAAATGAAAAATTCGGTAAGTTGTTATACAGAACTAGTCAGTTTAGTAAAGCACAAAATATTGTAGAACTTGGAACCTCATTAGCCATTAGCACATGCTATTTAGCAAAAGCTAATCCTTCAAGTCATATATATTCCTTTGAAGGATGTCCAGAAACAATTAAGATAGCGAAAAAAAATTTAGCATACTTAGACATAAATAATGTTTCAATAATTGAAGGCGACTTCAAACTTACTCTAGAAGATAAATTAAAGAAAATAAAAACAGTAGATTTTGTTTTTATTGATGGCAATCATCAAGAAAAAGCAACAATTCAGTACTTTAATTTGACATTAAAACATTCACACAATGACACAATTTTCATTTTTGATGATATTTATTGGTCAAAAGGAATGGAAAATGCATGGAATCATATAAAACAACATGATCAAAGCACAGTTACGATTGATTTATTTTTTGTTGGTATAGTTTTTATTAAAAAAGAATTAAGTAAAGAAAACTTTATAATTCGCTTTTAATAATAGTAAATTTGCATAATGAAAATTTATACTAAAAAAGGTGATTCTGGATATACACAATTATTAGGTGGAACTAAGGTGCTAAAATGTAATAACCAAATTGAATGTTATGGAACAATTGATGAATTAAACGCATTTATCGGAAATATTTATGATCAAAATATTAATATGCATCAAAATAAAGTACTCAAAAAAATTCAAAATCAATTATTTAATTTAGGATCTATAGTTGCCTATGATAACACTAAGCAGATTAAACTGCCTGATTTTGATGCTAAAAATATAACTTCATTAGAAAATGAAATTGATTTAATAGATAACGAAATTCCTAAATTAACAACATTTATACTCCCTTCAGGTCATGATATAGCATCTAAATGTCATATTGCAAGAACAGTTTGTAGAAGAGCTGAAAGAAATATTGTCAAGATTTCTAAAAATAAAAAGGAATATCTGATTTATATAAAATACCTTAACAGATTATCCGACTACTTGTTTGTTTTAGCAAGATTTGTAATACATTCAAAAGGACTACCAGAAACCAAATGGGAAAAAGATGACTAAATCAACAAATAATTCAATAAAAAAGATACTTTTGCAAAAAGATTAAACACAAAAAAATGTATTGGACACTAGAATTAGCATCGAAACTTGAAGACGCTCCTTGGCCAGCTACCAAAGAAGAATTGATTGACTATGCAATTAGATCTGGAGCTCCTATGGAAGTAGTTGAAAATCTTGAAGAGTTAGTAGAAGAAGAGCCTGGTATGCAATGGGAAAATATTGAAGATATATGGCCTGACTATCCTTCAAAAGAAGATTTCTTTTTTAATGAAGAAGAATATTAAAAGTATACAAAATTTCATTTTTATAGTTGACAAATGTCAGGAATAATAAATTTTTTTAGCAAATTATTTGGTAATAAATACGATAAAGATATTAAACAAATATCGCCAATTGTCTCTGAAATCAATGTCTTATTTACTGAATTAAAAAACATCTCAAATGATGAGTTGCGTGAAAAAACACTGCACTTTAAAGAACAAATAAAAACAATAACAAAAGAAGAGCTCGATCAAATTGAAAATTTGAAAAAAGAAGCTGAAAACAAAAATACGCTCAATCAAAAAAAACAAGAGAACTACAAAAAAATTGATGATTTAGAAAAGTTAATTAAGACCAAAAATGAAGACCACTTAAATAAAATTTTACCACATGCTTTTGCTGTGATGAAAGAAACAGCTAGAAGATTTTCGGAAAATAAAAAAATTGAAGTTAAGGCTAATGAAAATGATATTTTATTATCGAATGATAAAGATTTTGTTTCAATAAAGCAGGGTAAAGCTACATATAAAAACAGTTGGCAAGCGGCTGGAATTGACATTACTTGGGACATGATACACTATGATGTACAATTAATTGGTGGTATTGTTTTGCATCAAGGTAAAATAGCAGAAATGCAAACAGGAGAAGGTAAAACACTTTCAGCAACTCTTCCTATCTATCTGAATGCTCTAACTGGTCTTGGTGTTCATTTAGTCACAGTAAACAATTATTTAGCAAAAAGAGATGCAGAATGGATGGGTCCTCTTTTCCAATTTCATGGTTTAAGTGTTGAATGTATTGATAATTATCAACCAAATTCTGAAGAAAGAAAAAAAGCATATCAAGCTGATATAACATATGGAACTAATAATGAATTTGGGTTTGATTATTTGAGAGATAATATGGCTAAAAGAGCCGAAGATCTTGTACAAAGAAAATTAAACTATTCTATTGTTGATGAAGTAGACTCAGTTTTAATTGATGATGCAAGAACACCATTAATAATTTCTGGACCAACTCCACAAGGTGACAAGCATGAGTATAACGACTATAAGAATAAAATTAGCAATCTTGTTAATGTGCAAAAAAAATACATTACATCAACTTTATCAGAAGCAAAAAAACTCATTATTAATGGAGAAAAGGAAAAAGGTGGGTTTAATCTCTTAAGAGTTTTTAGAGGCTTACCGAGGAATAAAGCTTTAATTAAATATTTAAGCGAAGAAGGTATTAGAGCTTTATTACAAAAAACTGAAAACTACTATATGCAAGATCAAAACAAGGAAATGCATAAAGTAGATAAAGAGCTTTACTTTGTAATTGATGAAAAAAATAATTCAATTGAGCTAACAGAAAAAGGCATACAATTAATGACAACTTCAACTGAAGACAAAGATTTTTTTATTTTACCTAATGTTGGTAATGAAATTGCACAAATAGATAACTCATCAAAGTCTGAAATTGAAAAAGCTAAGGATAAAGAAACTATTCTAAGAGATTTTGCGGTAAAAAGCGAAAGAATTCACACAATTAATCAATTATTAAAAGCATATACTCTTTTTGAAAAAGATGTAGAATATGTTGTAATGGATAATAAAGTTAAAATAGTTGACGAACAAACTGGAAGGATTATGGACGGCAGAAGGTATTCTGATGGACTTCATCAAGCTATTGAAGCTAAAGAAAATGTTAAAATTGAAGCAGCTACTCAAACATACGCGACTGTAACATTACAGAATTATTTTAGAATGTATAACAAAATATCTGGTATGACAGGTACAGCAGAGACAGAAGCAGGAGAGTTTTGGGAAATTTATAAGCTTGATGTAGTTGCTATCCCAACTAATAGACCAATTGCAAGACAAGATAAAAATGATTTAGTCTACAAAACAAATAGAGAAAAATATAATGCAATAATTGAAGAAGTTACAAAACTTTCTAAAGAAGGAAGACCAGTTCTAGTAGGAACAACTTCTGTTGAAATATCTGAGCTATTAAGTAAAGTTCTAAGCAGAGGAGGAATAAAACATAATGTGTTAAATGCAAAAATGCATCAAAAGGAAGCAGATATTGTATCATTTGCAGGTAAAGAAAGTGCAGTAACTATTGCGACAAATATGGCTGGTAGAGGTACCGATATAAAATTATCAGAACCAGTCAAGGATGTTGGTGGACTCGCAATTATTGGGACCGAAAGACATGACTCTAGAAGAGTTGACAGACAATTAAGAGGTCGATCAGGAAGACAGGGGGACCCTGGTTCCTCGCAGTTTTACGTCTCATTGGAAGATAAATTAATGCGATTATTTGGATCTGAAAGAATAGCAAAATTGATGGATAGGATGGGACTTGAAGATGGCGAAGTAATTCAACATTCAATGGTTAGTAAGTCTATTGAAAGAGCACAGAAAAAAGTAGAAGAAAATAATTTTGGAGTTAGAAAGAGATTACTCGAATATGATGATGTAATGAATCAACAAAGAGAGGTTATTTACAAAAAAAGAAGATATGCTTTACATGGTGATAGACTATCCGTTGATATTGCAAATATGATTTATGATACATGTGAAAGTATTGTTTTTGAATGGCATGAGCTAAAAGATTATAATTCTTTTGAACTTGATTTAATAAGATTGCTAGCTACACAAAGTCCAATTTCTAAGAACAAATTTAATGAAAGTACAGCTGAGGAAATAAGTGAGCTAGTATATCAAAAATGTTATGAAAATTACAAACATAAGTCTGAATTTATTGCCCAAAAAACTTATCCTGTAATTAAAGATATTTTTGAAAACAAATCGGCTACTTATGAAAATATCATTATACCATTTACAGACGGTATCAAAACATTACAAGTTGTTACAAATCTAAAAGAGGCACATGATTCTAAAGGTAATAACATTGCTGAATCAATTGAAAAAAGTGTGATGCTAGCAATCATTGATGATGTATGGAAAGAACACTTAAGAGAGATGGATGATTTAAAGCAATCAGTACAAAATGCTGTGTATGAACAAAAGGATCCGCTGTTAATTTATAAATTCGAATCTTTTGAATTATTTAAAGCGCTTATTGAAAAAATAAATAGAGAAATCGTTACATTTCTACTCAAAGCAACACTTCCTACTAAAACAAGTGCCCAAGAAGAAAGGTATGATTCACAGATTAATTTACAAACAAGTCGTCCTGAACAATCCATAAATACAAACACTAGTCAATCTGAACAACCACAAAAAACTCAACCTATAAAAGTTGAACAAAAAGCTGGTAGAAACGAAAAGGTTACTATAACAAATGGAAGTGAAACTAGAGAATTAAAATGGAAGAAAGCACAACCTCTCGTTGAAAGCGGTAAATGGACAAGAATATAATCTTTACTAAGTATTTTAGCTAAAACTGTTCAAGCTAAACAGGTATGTTAATAAGTGTATAATCTAATTTGGATTGCAAATATTATTTCTTAACAATGAATAAAAACCACTCATTTTTTATTTAAGATACCGAAAATCGTGATTATTTTTTATATTTTTTAGTGAATTATATATTAAATGAATAACACTTTCAACATCTTTTTTATGTACACATTCTACAGTAGTGTGCATATATCTTAATGGTAAAGAAATTAATGATGATGCCACTCCACCCGTTGTATAAGCAAATGCATCTGTATCTGTTCCAGTAGCTCTAGAAACAGCTCCTCTTTGAAATGGTACTTTACTTTTTTCAGCAGTATTAATTATTAACTCTAATAAATTATTTTGAATAGCAGGACCATAATAGAGTACTGGTCCCTTTCCACATTTGATATCACCTTGCTTTATTTTATTAATCATTGGAGTTCCTGTGTCATGGGTTACATCAGTTACAATAGCGACATCAGGTTTTATTGTATTCACAATCATTTGAGCACCTCGTAAGCCAACTTCCTCTTGAACTGAATTTGTGATGTATAATCCAAATGGTAATTTAACATTGTTTTCTTTTATTAAACGAGCAACTTCAGCTATCATAAAACCACCTATTCTGTTATCTAAAGCTCTTCCGACAAAATAATTATTATTTAAGATCATAAACTCATCTTCATAGGTCACAACACATCCAACATGTATCCCAAGTTTCTCTACTTCTTCTTTAGTAGAACATCCGCAATCTAAAAATATATTATCTAGTTTGGGTGTTTTTTCAGTACTGGATGTTCTAGTATGTATAGCTGGCCAACCAAAAATAGCTTTAACCATACCATTTTTAGTATGTATATTTACTCGCTTAGATGGAGCAATTTGATGATCAGAACCTCCATTTCTTCTCAAATATATAAACCCTTCTTTTGTAATATAATGAACAAACCATGAAATTTCATCTGCATGCGCTTCAATTACAACCTTATATTTAGCATTTGGATTAATTATTCCAACAACAGTACCATATGTATCAACAAAATGTGCATCGATATATGGTTTAATATATTCAAGCCATAATTTTTGCCCGTTAGCTTCAAATCCAGTAGGAGATGGATTATTTATATAATTTTTTAAAAATTTTTCTGATTTTTTATTTATAATACTTTTTTTCATAATTTATTTTTTGAATTCTAACATTCCTCTATTTAACCAATCTTTAAATAAAGATACTGTTCCATAATCTTGATAATTTGCAGGTTCAATTAATAGTTTTTCACTGTGATCTAAAAATACATAATAAGGCTGTGAATTTGTCCCATATTTATTAGCTTGTAGAACCATCCACTTGTCACCTATAGTTTTAACCTTTTTACTTTTACCAGCTAAAGTTGTTTCATATTGTTGATCAACTGGTAATTTAGTTCTTTCATCAACATACAATGATATAAGAACTAAATCATCAGCTAGCATTTTTTTAACTTCATCATCAGACCATACTTGCTCTTCCATTTTTCGACAATTAACACATGCCCATCCTGTAAAGTCTAGCATAATAGGTTTGTTTACTTTTTTTGCATATTCAACCCCCGCTTCATAGTCATGAAAAACCATAATATTTTGTGGACCTAGATGTTGATGATTATCTGAATTTTGATGATGTATACTATTAACTCCACCGATTCCGTGTGGAGATTCACTATAATGCATTGGAGGAGGAAATGCATTAATAATTTTTAAAGGTGCTCCCCAAAGTCCAGGTATCATATAAATTGTTAAGGTACCTGTTAAAATTGCTATAGATAGTCGACTAACTGAAATATATTTTAAATCTGAATCATGTGCAAACTTTAAAAAACCTAATAGATACATAGTTAATAGAGCAAAAATTACAATCCATATTGCAATAAATAATTCTCGTTCCAATAAATGTGTTTGCATTACCAAATCAGCGTTTGATAAAAATTTAAAAGCTAATGCTAGCTCTAAGAAACCTAATGTAACCTTTACAGAATTTAACCATCCACCAGATTGAGGTAAAGAATTTAGCCATCCAGGAAAAGCAGCAAATAATCCAAATGGCAAAGCAATAGCTAATGAAAAACCAAGCATTCCAATGATTGGTCCCATATAGCCACCTGTTGCAGCTTCAACTAACAATGTTCCAACTATTGGCCCTGTACATGAAAATGAAACTAACGCTAATGTGAATGCCATGAAGAAAATCCCTATTAATCCCCCTTTAGATTCAGCCGCAACACTTTTATTGGTCCAAGAAGATGGTAATTGTAATTCAAATGCTCCTAAAAAAGAAGCTCCAAATATTATTAGCAATAGAAAAAAACCAATATTAAAATATACATTGGTAGCCATATTATTTAATGCATCTGCACCAAATATTGAGGATACACCTACACCTAGAGCAACATATATTATCATTATAGAAACTCCGTATATAACAGCATTTAGTATTCCTTCTGATTTTGTTTTAGATTTTTTTGTAAAAAAAGAAACTGTCATTGGAATCATTGGGAAAACACAAGGGGTTAATAGCGCCGCAAAACCACTCAAAAATGCTACAAAAAATAATATCCAAAAATTACTTTCTGCAGAATCAGAACTCTTAGATTTTTTTATAATACTATTATTACTTTTTAAATCTTTATCTAAATTAAAATCAAAAGAAAACTCTACTAGTTCTGGTGGCAAACATTGTTTATCATCGCATGTCATATAATATATCTCCCCTTTAATGGTAACACTTTGGGACATATCTTCTAGTGACACTCTCTGTTTAAATGTAGTTTTATCTTTAAAAAACTTCAACATCACATCAAAATTAGGATCGTATTCTTCATTTGCTTTTTCCTCAATAACATCCCCTAGTAATTTATAATTATTAGTTTCTTGAAAAGTAAACTCAGTTGGAACAGGCCCATCGTCAGCTAAGCTTTGTGAATATATATACCAGCCTTCATCTATGTTAGCGGTAAAAATTAACTCAAATTCATTTTCGGATAATATTTTATGAGAAAATTCCCAAGAAACAGGGGTAAAAATCTGAGCATTTATATTAAGACTAAATATTGTAAGCACTAAAATTAATATCTTTTTCATTTTTTATTTATTTTTTCATTTAAAACTCTATATAATTCTTCAGTTTTCTGACTTCCAATCAAATACACAAGACCATCTTTATCAACTAGCTCTATAGCATATTCTCCTCTCGTATAAAATCTGATTTTTTTGTTAAAGTGCAAGTTATAAACTGTTCGATTGAAAATAAATTTACTATATTTAACTCTATTAACTTCAACTAAGTGGTCAATATTTATTTTTACTTTTCTTGTTGTCCATAAACCATCAAGAATAACTGAATTTTTATTAACCTCAGTTCTAAAATGTAGAACAAAAAACAATAAAATGGAAATTAATATAATAACTATACCAATGAAAAAATATACATCGCCTGTTTTTTGTTGATTTTCTCTAAAATAGTACATTATAAAACAAAATACTGCACATATTAATCTTGTACTTAATGATATTTTATTTAAACCAAAATATTGTTTTTCTATGAATTTATAGCTGGTCATTAATTTTCGTGTAAAACTTCTGCAATGTACAATTTTTTTGTTTTTGGAGTAACTTTATATCTATCATCAATTCTATAACCAACAATCCAAATTATATTTTTCTTGTCACATAATATCCACTGTTTTTCCTTCTGTATCAATGAGAACTTTTCATCTACAAAAAAATCACTTATTTTTTTATGATTTTTCATACCTAAAGGAATAAAACTATCACCGAATCTCCATTTACGTAATTTTAATGGAAAGTTAATTTTTGAATAATCTAATTCTGCGACATCTTTATTTAAAGAAAAATTTATTTTTTTTGATTTTGAAAATTTAATCGAAAAATTTTCATTTTTAAAATTTATATTTTCACAAAGTATATATTGTTTGGAAGTTATGTCTTGATTTTTTGTAATAATAATGCTTTCTCTATCTATTATTAACTTGTGAGTTCTTGAATAAAATATCTTTCCACTTTGACCATTTAAAGAACTTATAATGTCATCAACTTTTACAAAACCAAATGGACGTAACAATTCAAACAAATAAATTTTTAATGGTGATAATTTATTTAAATTTGAAATATTAATATAAAAAGCATCAGATTTTTGCACCACTATTTTTTGTCTAATCTTCTGAACATAATCCAAAAAAACTATGCTAGTATTTTCTAAAATTTTCATTTCATTAAATATATTTTCTTTAATAGATGGGTTTAAGTTTAATAATAATGGAATTAACTTAATTCGAATTTTATTGCGTAAGTACTTTAAGGAATCATTAGTAATATCTTCTCTATACTTAAATTTATTTTTACGTAAAAATTTAATGATCTGAATTTTTTCGATAATTAAAAAAGGTCTAATTACTTTTTCAGTTTGTTTAATACCTACTAGTCCTCTAATACCACTTCCTCTAATCAAGTTAATAAAAAATGTTTCTATTGAATCATCTTTATGATGAGCTGTTGCAATATAATTAGCATTTCTATTTATTAATAAAGATTTAAACCAATTATACCTTAGTTGTCGAGCAGCCATTTGTATTGATACCTTATTTTTTTTGGCATAATGAGATGTTTCAAATGATTTTACATGAAATTTGATTTTATATTTATTAGCTAGTTTTTTAACAAAATCTTCATCTTCATCAGAATGTTTATCTCTTAACTTGAAATTACAGTGTGCTAGCTCCATATTAACACCAAAAGATCTGAAAACATGAAATAAACAAACACTATCAGCACCAGCGCTAATAGCAAGAATAATTTTATCCTTTTTTATTGAAAACAAATTATTACTAATAATATGATTATAAACTTGTCTTTCAATCACAATTTAAAGCTTTAATTATCGGATTAATTTTAATTAAACACTCTTTGTACTCAAGATCAGGATCTGATTTTGCAGTAATTGCACCACCTACTCCTACTGAAAGATACTTTTGTATAGCATTATAAACAATTGTTCTTATTATTACATTAAAATCAAAATCTCCGTTTGGATCTATATAACCTAACGATCCAGAATAAAAATTTCTATTTTTTTCTTCATATGAATCTATTAACTGCATGGCTCTAAGCTTTGGTGCACCAGTCATCGATCCCATTGGAAATGCTGATTTTAAAATATCTGTGAAGTGGATATTTGATTTTGCTTGTGAAGATATTGTGCTAATCATTTGATATACATACTCAAAACCATAAACATTGCATAAATCCTCAACATGTACGCTTGATTTTTTAGAAATTTTTGACAAATCGTTTCTAACTAAATCTACAATCATTACGTTTTCAGAAATATCTTTTTCACTTTTATTTAATTTATGAAATAAAGATTTATCTTGTTGTATTGTACTTCCTCTTGAAATTGTTCCTTTAATTGGCTGTGAAATTAAAGAACTATGCTTTTTCTTAAGAAATCTTTCAGGGCTTGCACAAAGAATAAAATTATCATTTAACTTCATAAATGCTGCAAATGGTGATCTTGTTGTTGAATTAAGTTCTAAAAATAATTGTTGTGGTATAATTTTTACATTTTTAGCAAAAAACTCAACACAATAATTCATTTCGTAAATATCACCTCTTTGAATATTTTCTTTTATCAAATTTATTTTTTTTATATACTTATCCTTAGACTCTACGCACGACAATGTAATTTTTTTTACTTTCTCATATTCAAAATCAGCACTTATATTGATAAATTTATCTGTATTTTCTTTTGACTCATAAGTTAAGACTTCAAGAGTTGTATTTTTAACCAATAATAAAAATTTAGGAACAAAAAAATGAATTTTATCATTTGTATCTTGATTATTATTATTAAAACTTTCTATTTCATTTTTCAGGTTATATGAAATATACCCAAATAACCAATCTTTAGTCTTGTTATGAAAGTTCTTTAATGATTTTAGAGAATTTTTGTTTGATCTTAAGTGATTCAAACTATCGACTCCTGCTATTAAATCATAATTTACATAATCTATTGGTAAAAAATTAGATTGTGATTCAGTGTTAGAAACTAAAATATTTATATGTGAGACTGAATTACTAATAAAAAGTAACTTGTTTAATATATCTTCACAAGATTTTATTTTATAGATGTACTTAAATCTTTTGATCATATCACAAAAATAATAAATGATAACTATTAAATTTTATATTTTTGAAATATGAAAGTTATTGTGTTTATTATTTATTTTTTTCCAATTTTAATTTTTTCTCAAAGTGAAAACACCAAATGTGTAATCAAAAATGAAAAAGGAATAAACTATTTAGTATATAAATATGAAAATATTTTAAGAAATACAGGCGGAATTAACGGTTGGAGATTACAATTAAAATTTAAAGCTAAAGAATCTGAGATTGTCAAAATAAAACTACAATTTATTGAATTGTTTCCTGACATCCCAGTTTTTCTTGAGTACCAAGAACCATATTATAGAATTAGAGTAGGTAATTGTAGAACAAAGCTGGAGGCTTTAAAAATAAAAGATATAATAAAAAAATATTTTACTGATACTTATCCGGTACCTGAGATTATTTCAATTACTGACTTAAATTAGTTATTTTAAAACTCTCTTTACTTCAATTTCTTCAAATGCTTCTATTACATCACCAACTTTTATATCATTATAATTTTCAATTGACATACCACAATCAAAGCCTTTCCGTACTTCATTAACATCATCTTTAAATCTTTTCAATGAAGATAAAACACCAGTGTAAACAACAACCCCGTCTCTTATTAATCTTATATTGTTATTCCTTTTAATAACACCATCTACAACCATACATCCAGCAATAGTTCCAATTTTAGAGATTTTGAAAATTTCACGAACCTCAACATTACAAACAATTTTTTCTTCTACATCTGGAGAAAGCATACCCTCCATAGCCAATTGTAGTTCCTCAATTGCCTTGTAAATAACAGAATATAATCTGATATCTATTTCTTCAGATTCAGCAAGTTTTCTTGCAGATAAAGAAGGTCTAACTTGGAATCCAATAATAATTGCATCAGATGCTGCAGCTAACATTACATCTGAATCAGATATTTGACCCACCGCTTTTTGAATAATATTAACTTTTATTTCATCAGTAGATAGTTTTTCTAATGAGTCTGACAATGCTTCAATTGACCCATCAACATCCCCTTTTACAATAACATTTATCTCTTGAAAATCTCCTAGAGCTATTCTCCTGCCAATTTCATCTAAAGTTAAGTGTTTTTGTGTTCTTACACTTTGTTCTCTTTGTAACTGTGAACGTTTTGAGGCAATTTTTTTAGCTTCTTGCTCACTATCCATAACATAAAAATCATCACCTGCTGTTGGGGCTCCATCAAGTCCTAACAAAACAATTGGTGTAGAGGGTCCAGCTTCCTTTTTATTTGCTCCTCTTTCATCTAATAAAGCTTTTACTTTACCGGAGAATGAACCTGCTAAAACATAATCTCCTACTTTTAAAGTTCCTTTTTGAACTAAAAGAGTTGTTAAATAACCTTTACCTTTATCTAATGAAGCTTCAATAACAGTTCCTTGTGCATTTCTGTTAGGATTAGCTTTTAAATCTAGCATTTCTGCTTCAAGAAGAATTTTTTCAAGAATTTCAGATATTCCAGTTCCTTCTTTTGCGGAAATATCTTGTGATTGATACTTACCACCCCAATCTTCAACTAAAAAGTTCATTTCAGCTAACTCACCTTTAATTTTTTCTGCATCAGCAGTTGGTCTATCAATTTTATTAATCGCAAAAATAATAGGTACACCAGCAGCTTGAGCATGACTAATAGCTTCTTTTGTTTGTGGCATAACTCTATCATCTGCGGCGACTACTATTACAACAATATCTGTAACTTTTGCTCCTCTTGCTCTCATAGCGGTAAATGCCTCATGTCCTGGTGTATCCAAAAACGCTATTTTTTTACCGTTTTCTAATGAAACTTCATAAGCTCCTATATGTTGAGTAATTCCACCTGATTCACCAGCAATAACATTGGTTTCTCGAATATAGTCCATGAGTGATGTTTTACCGTGGTCAACATGTCCCATTATAGTTATAATTGGTGCTCTTTCTAATAATTCAGATTCCTCATCAACTATTTCATCAATTGATTCTTGCACATCAGCACCAACGAACTCAACTTGAAAACCAAAATCTTCAACTAACATTTGTATTGTTTCCGCATCTAACCTTTGGTTCATACTTACCATCATTCCAAGACTCATACATGTTGTAACAATTTCATTTACTGTTACACTCATTAATGTAGCTAACTCGTTAGCAGTTGCAAACTCTGCAATTTTTATAATTTTATCAGATGCTTCTTTTTCTAAATTTTCTCTTTCAGCAACTTCTTTATGTGCTAATCTTTTTTCTCTTCTATTTTTAACAGATGATTTTTTTCCTCCGCCTTGTAATTTTGCTAAAGTTTCTCTTACTCTCTTTTGTGTTTCTTCTTCACTAACTTCAACTACATTTTTTTTGTTTTGCTTAGCTTTTTTAAATTTCGATGGATCAATCTTTGGCTTTATTATACGCTTTCTTTTCTTTTTTGAATCTGCAGGAACTTCTTTAGGCTTAAATTTATCTAAATCAATTTTTTCTCCTGTATCTTTAATTCCTCTAATTTTCTCTACATTAGTAGAAATTTGATTTGTTTTCTTTTCTGAAACACTCTCTTTACTTTTTTCAGGTGGAGTAGCATCAAGGATACTCTCTTGTTTAGACTTTTCTAAAATTATTTTTTCTTCTTCTTCTTTTTTTCTAATAATTTCTTCTGCTCTTTCAAGTTCTTTTTCTTTTGCTAATAAATCAGCAGATAATTTTGCTTTTTTTTCTGAATCAAACTCTCCCAATAACTCCATATAAATCTCATGAGATACTTTTGTATTTGGTTTTAAATCCTCTATACCCTTTGACTCTAAAAAAGAATAGATTCTATCAATACTGACGTTAAATTCTTTTACTAATTTATTTAACCTTACACTTTTTGTTTCTGACATATAAAAATTATTTATTAATCTTCAAACTCTGACTTTAAAATACCTATCACATCTTCAACAGTTTCGATTTCTAAATCAGTTCTTGAAACTAGATCCTCGGTTGATAGCTCTAATACACTTTTTGCAGTATCACAGCCAATATTTTTAAGAGCTTGTATTACCCAATCCTCAATTTCATCTCTAAATTCGTTAATATCTACATCATCTTCGAAAGTATTTTCATCTCTATATACATCAATTTCGTAACCTGATAGCTTTCCTGCTAAATTGATATTATAACCTCCCTTTCCAATTGCTAAAGAAACTTGATCAGCATCCATAAAGACGCTAGCTTTTTTTGAATCCTCATTAAGAGTTATAGAATTGATTTTTGCTGGAGATAAAGATCTTGTAATTAACAATTGTGTATTTTCTGTGAAATTGACAACATCAATATTTTCATTTTTTAATTCCCTAACTATACCATGTATTCTTGAACCTTTCATTCCTACACACGCACCTACAGGATCGATTCTATCATCATATGATTCTACGGCAACTTTTGCTCTTTCACCAGGAACTCTCACTACATTTTTTATTGTAATAATTCCATCAAAAACTTCTGGCACCTCTTGTTCAAACAGTCTTTCTACAAATTCAGGAGCAATTCTTGAAAGAATTATATTGGCTTTATTATTTTTTAATTCTACACTTTTTATAACTGCGCGAACATTATCACCTTTTTTGAAAAAATCTTTTGGAATCTGCTCTGATCTAGGTAATGACAAATCATTTCCTTCATCATCTTGTAATAGAATTTCATTTCTCCAAATCTGATAAACCTCCCCATGTATAATATCACCAATTCTTTCTTCATATCTTTTCATTAACTCATCTCTATGTTGATCATTAATTCTTGACATCAAGTGTTGTCTAATAGCTAAAACTTGTCTTCTTCCAAACTCAGATTCAAAGCTAACCTGTTCAGACACTTCTTCTCCAATTTCATAATCATCTTCTATTTTCAAGGCATCTGATAATGAAATTTGTGCTATTCCATTTTCTACTTCTCCATCTGCAACAACCTCTCTATTTTTCCAAATTTCCAAATCTCCTTTGTCAACATTAATTATGACGTCAAAATTTCCTTGTTCGTCATATTTTTTTGCTAACACTGACTTAAATACATCTTCTAATATATTCATCATTGTCTCTCTATCAATATTCTTTACGTCTTTAAATTCCGAAAATGATTCTATTAAATTTTCTACTTCCATTATTAATTATTTAAATTTTATTTTAAGTTTAGTCTCTTTTATATCTTCTTTATTAATTATAACTTTCTCTAATACATTTTTTTTTGATACTTTTTCTAAAGTTAAATTATCCTCATAACTTATAATTTTTCCTGAAGTTCTTTTTCCATTTTTTAATAAAACTTTAACATCTCTACCAACATTTTTTAAATATTGCTGATCAACTAAAAAAGCTCTATCAATTCCTGGCGAACAAACTTTCAAAGAATAATCCTCTTTTTCTCTATCAAAATAGCTTTCAATATACTTGCTAACATCAGTACAGTGATCAAACGTCACCCCTTCATCTAAGTCAATCAAAACAGTTATATCATTAGTATGGCTAACTTTAATATCTACTAAAAACCCACCAATTTGATGCATTTTTTTTTCAACAACACTTCTAATATCTGATTCTAAAATCATAACTAAATCAAAGAAGAGGCTTCCGCCTCTTCTTAATCTTTTGCAATTTTTGCACAAATATATACTATTTCACCAAACTAGGCAAATTTATTGTACAACAAGCCTTTTACTCACGTAAGATGTTGCCGTATAAATTTGTACTATATATACTCCTTTTGGATAATTTGATAAATCAATTTGTTTATTATATTCTCCAGAAAATTCAAGTCTATTATCATTAAAAATTCTTTTTCCAAATGCATCTATAACTTCAACAGAAATATCTTCATTTTTATCGGTAATATAGGTCAAGCTGAATACGCCTCTTGTTGGGTTTGGATAAACAGTCAAATTGTCACTTAATGAAACATCTCCACCATGTATTCTAATTCCTGATGGTGTTGTGAAAAACTGCCACTGTTTCCAAGGAGATGAATTGTTTCCACTAGGGTCACAAATTGCTTTTACTCTCCATTTATAAGTAGTTGATGGAGTCAAACTTGAAATATCTAGCCAATTAACATTTGATGTATCAGTAATTTTAGTGTTAAACGGTGCTCCATTTACTAAGTACTGTATTCTGTAACCCCATGCTCCTGTTGGTGTTGCATCCCAGTTTAAGGTTGCAGAAGTTGATGTGATATTATTTTCAAAAGGATTTGTTGGTTTAGTACAAACATTTTGAGTTGTAAGAGTCGCTGTAACCCAGTTTGAAACATTTGTTCCTGAATTATCACAATAACTTCTTACTTGCCATTCATAAGTTGATCCTGGAGTTAAGTTAGAGAAGTTTCTTGAGGTATTAGTTAAAATAATACTATTACCCCAAGCATTAGAGCCTTGTAGTCTCTTTCTTAATTCATATTTTACAGCACCTGACACCGCATTCCAACTTACAATTGAACTAGTTGTTAAAGGAGTCGATGATAGTCCAGTTGGATCAGGACATGGAGCCAATGTTGTAAAGTTATTTCCTAAAACTGGCTGAGATAGATTTGAGGATGTACATAATGATATAACTTGCCATTCATATGTTGACCCAGCTGTTAAACCAACAAAATTTAGTGTCTTCGTATTTCCTGAATTTGAAGCTGTAGCACTTACACCAGCAGATAAAGAGGTGACTGGTGTTACAGATGGGTTTGTTCCACTTCCAATTAGTAAGGTATCCCATGATGAAGCATTAATATCTTTGAATATGACAAAATATGTATTTGCATTTGGTCCTTTCCAACTAACTTTAGCTGTTGTTAGTGTATTCTGATTATTGTAAGTCGATAAATTTGTTGGAGGAGCACATGGTGCTAGTGTACTGAAGGAACGTAAAGTACTCCATGGTCCAACAATATTGTTTGTTAAATCACAAATAGATCTAACTTGCCAATAATAAGTTGCCTGTTGTAACAATCCTGTTTTTGTAACTGAGGTTGCAGCAAGTGTATCATATGTCCAAACTGATGTACTAGAATGTCTAAATCTTAATACATATACCTGAGCTGAAGGATGAACATTCCAGTTTAAGGTAGCATGATTTAAAGAAATATTAGATTCAGTAGTATTGGATGGAGCTCCCACACAACTTACAGGAGTTGAAAAAGTAGCTAGTGAACTCCATGGTGACAAATCTGACGTGTCCGTTGAACATATACCTCGAACTTGCCATTCATAGCTTGCTCCGTCAGACAAATTACTTATATTTCTACTAGTTGAAGTTATTCCACTTACATTTTTTGTCCATAAAGAAGTCCCAACTTCTCTCGCTCTAATTTGATATGTTAAAGCATTTGATGTAGCAAGCCAGTTTAATTTCGCACTAGTATTTGTAATGTTGTTTGTAAATAATCCAACTGGAATAGCACAAGGATCTAAAGTTGTAACATTAGTTCCAGCAACAAAAGCAGAATTATTTATCCCTGACGCAAGACAAACACTATTTACTTGCCACTCATATGTTGTCGATGCACTTAA
>Ga0160423_10000399_pt1 | contig 35160 bp, 36 predicted proteins | sample CRUFie14St8metaG_FD_108191 | JGI IMG/M metagenome (GOLD analysis project Ga0160423, IMG submission 108191) | Marine microbial communities from the Costa Rica Dome - CRUD Field 142mm St8 metaG | ecosystem: Environmental > Aquatic > Marine > Oceanic > Photic zone | place: Costa Rica: the Eastern...
CCCGATGATGTTGATTCTCCATCAGCAACAGTTCTGTTTTCGACATTCCAAACCGCTCATGTTGGCATCCATTACCGCGGCCAACTCAAAAATGGCGAATGGCTTCTTGTGAACGGCGCTTCGAGTGGAGTAGGAGCGGCCGCTGTGCAACTCGGTGCCGCTGCTGGTGCAAAGGTCATTGCAACAGCGAGCACGGAGGCCAAGCGTCAACATTGCATTAAACTGGGCGCAGACTTCGTATTCGACGCCGGATCTGACAGCCTTCGCGACGACATCATGGCGATTACCGAAGGACATGGTGTCGATATTGCTTTCGATCCGGTCGGTGGAACGGTCGGTGAGGTCACCCGCCGGGTGATGGCGTGGGAAGGTCGTCTGGTCGTAATCGGGTTTGCGTCAGGAGAGATTCCGTCATACCCAGGCAACCATCTTCTTGTGAAGAACTATTCGGCAATCGGGCTGTATTGGGGCGCCTACTCTGATCACGGTTTTCATGACATTGTGCTTGCTGCTCATGCTGACCTAATGCAGAAGTTTCAATCTGGGGTTATCCAAGCTGATGTCACCAAGGTGTATGCACTCGAAGATGTCCTAGATGCGTTAGATGCTCTTGAGAGCCGAACAGTGACAGGGCGCCTCGTCGTTGCTCCGTAGCCATTCACCCCAAATCATCTCGAACCACAAGAAATGCAGCGCCTCTTTAGGAGAAAGTCGCTCGTACTAATTTCTCCGTATGGCCGACCTTCATGATCACGTCACATTTTGCGATCTCGTTCTCACTGCCCTCCGGCGTCATGCCAATAAAGACGCCTTCAGGTACGAGGGCCAGACGATTACCAATGCCGAAGTTGAGGACGCGTTATCTCGCATAGTCGATCTATTACAGCGGCGAGGTTTTCAACACGGTGATGGCGTTGGGGTGCTATCACCCAACCGACCCGAGGTGTTTTATGTGCAAACCGCTCCCCTATTCGCTGGCGGACGCTACACGGCGCTTCACCCGATGGGATCATTCGATGACCACAAGTACGCCTGCGATGAGGCCGAGCTTCGATTCTTGTTTGTCGACCCGGCGTACGCCGAGAGAGGCGGTGCACTGAAAGAAGCCTGTGCCGGCGTTGAGGAAGTGTTCTCGTTCGGCCCAGCTGATGGTGTTGTAGACCTCGACTCCGAACTTTCTGCTGCTGAGCCCGTTGAGTTGCAGTTCGGTACTCGCTCGCCTGGTGATCTCGCCTGGTTGCTGTACACAGGCGGCACGACGGGCGTGCCGAAAGCGGCAATGCTCCCGGAGCGTTCGGTAGCCCAGATGGTGTTCGCAACATCGATGGGGTGGGACCTTCCTCTCGATCGCCGGTATCTCGCCGTCGCCCCAATTTCTCACGCGGCTGGAATGCTCATCGTTCCGACCCTCATCACGGGTGGCTCGGTCACATTGCTGCGCGGTTTCAGTCCTGCTGACTGGCTTGCTGCAGTTGAGCGTGATCGAATCACTCTGTCACTTCTTGTCCCGACAATGATTTACGCAGTCCTCGACCACCCTGACCTCGACTCCACCGACCTCTCGACCCTTGAAACCATTATGTACGGGGCATCGCCGATGTCGCCCACCCGTCTTGCCGAGGGCATTGAACGCGTTGGCCCTGTATTTGCGCAGCTCTATGGGCAGACCGAATGTGCCGGCATTACGTCATCAATGAGTCGATCTGATCACATTCAGACTGATATGCAGAGACTCAGCGCGTGCGGGTTACCAATGCCGGGTGTTCGGGTCGAGATCTTCGATGAAGATGGAAAGCCATGCCCTATCGACACACCCGGAGAGGTTTGCGTGCAAGGGGCGTCCGTCATGGATGGATATTGGCGTCAACCCGAACTCACCTCCGAAACATTGGTTGACGGGTGGCTTCACACCGGCGATATCGGTGTGCGCAGCAACGATGGGTTCATCACGCTCGTTGACCGAAAGAAAGACATGATTGTTTCAGGTGGATTCAACGTGTTTCCGCGTGAAATCGAAGATGTAATCAGTGAGCACGTTGCCGTGTCGTCGGTCGCGGTCATTGGAGCGCCGGACGAAAAGTGGGGGGAAGCTGTCACTGCAATTGTCGTGCTGAAGCCTGACACAGGTTGTGACCCAGATGAGCTTCGTAACCTTGTTCGTGAACGCAAGGGGGCGATCTATACGCCAAAGATTGTTGAGTTTGTTGACGCTCTTCCTCTAACTGCGGTTGGCAAGCCCGACAAAAAAGTGATCCGAGCTCAATATTGGTCAAGTACTGATAGAAGCATCTGATGCTTCCCGCCACCTTGAGCAGAGCACTACAATCGACCTAGGTTCTGTGTCGCGGAAGTTGACTAGCTGCGAGAGCGCCGACAATTGAAAGTGTCGCTGACAATACAAAGACCGTTGTGAAGCTGCCTGTTGCATCGGCGATTAATCCACCGATTTGCGGTGAGATCATTTGAGCGATGCCGAAAGAAAGCGTCGCTGCAGCGAATGCGGGGCCATATGTACTGCTATCGGTGTGGGCAACGATGTGCCCGGTGATAAGTGACGGAGCCCCTGAAAATCCTAGTCCGGCACCAATTGACGCTATGGCGACAACAGGTTGTTGACCTGTCAAAACCAGCAAGCCGCATACTGCGTACATGATGAACGCTCCCATCAGAGTGGTTCGCCGACCAATGCGATCTGACAGCGCACCGAGAGCGACTCCGCCAAATGCCGCAGCAATTCCCACCAACGAAAACATCAGTGCAGCTTCAGAGGCAGAGAATCCTGAATCGTCTTTCAGTCGGGCAACAAGAAACGCTATGACCAAGATGTAGGCAAAGCCGTATGCGGTGTACGCCACGGTTATTGGGATCCATGCCCTAACTGTTCTAAGAGCGCCAAAACCCCCAAATCCTCCAGATGCCGCTGGTCGTTGCCCTTCGGATTTAAATATGAGCATCGTTCCGGTGAGCACGATGACAGCTATCGAGAACTCGATCTTGTAGACGAGTTGCCAGACCTCGGCCGCCTCTCGGGTCCGCCCCAGCCATGAAGCAAGTTGGCCAGCGAACACGATTCCGATACCAATCCCTGATCCAGCCAGGCCAACGGCAATACCGGCCCGTTCTGGTGGGAACACCCGCGCACCGATTGCAGGTGCTGGAATCCAGATGATTGCCCCTCCAAGACCCATAAAAAACAAAGCGATTCCAAGAACTGTCGCAGAGTTAGAAAATGCGGCAGTACCGAGCGACACAGTTGAGATAGTGAGTCCCAATCTGACTAGTTGCACCGGGGTCAACTTCGAAGACACCCACGACATCAACAGCGTTCCCAGGAGGTATGCAGTGACGTTCACTGTGCCGAAAAGCCCAGCCAGGGTATTTGAGCCATCGAGAAGCTCATCTCTTGCACCCGGAAGTGCGACTCCCCAGGTGAAGCGCCCAAATGCCTGAGCCACACATGTTGAGGACATCACAACTGCAACAGTGAAAATAACTCTGCCTCGACGAGGAAGATTTATATCGGGGGTTTCACTCACAGATCGACACTACAGCGAGTCGCCTCCATTAGAACTGGTCGCAGCCGGAGAGACTGCATCTCAATCACGAGCTAGCAATCTGCGTTTGTGCGTTCAATGTCAATAAGATCCTCAGTCCTCCTCTACCAGGGCGACAGGAGATCCTCACCAACAACGCTTCGCGCCAGTTGTTACAAATCAGATTGCTGGATTGACGCACAGCCATTTTGATTTCGGGTCCCCATCCGGTTCCCTGAGTGAGCCACTCATCGCTCTTCTGAAGTTAACCAAATGTACACATACTGTCTCTTTTCCGGACTCAAAGAACGTGTTAGGTTCGCCTTACGAGAGAAATTCTCTCCGGATTTAGCAGGGGGTCAAAATGACTTATCTTTATTCAGTGTTGGCGAACGTCGGCGATAAAAAAGCCTTTGCCGAGGCCGACATTATGGGAAATCTTGAAAAGCTCGGGGTCAAGTCTTACACGGCTACCGAAATCGTCATGGGCGGCGAAATGGCCGGCATGGTTGTAATCGGGTTCGAGTACGACTCAGTCGATGCAGCAATGCAGGGACAAGCCGGCTTTTATCAGGACAGTGACCTAGTGGGAATGATGCAAGCCACACAGGTTCAGATCAATCGCAGGATCTTGTTCCGAGTGCAAGCAGAGCGCGGTGAGCGACGGGGTCAATACGGAACCATTCTTTACATCGCTGGCCGCCCTATCGACGATGCAACCATGGAAAGCAACATGGATCACAACTGGTCACATATTCAAGAAGGCGCAAATGGTCTGACATGGCTCATGTCAGTCGCTGCTGGCCCAGCACCTTTCAACGCGACGGCCGTTACGTGGGCAGATTCATTGGATGATCTTTTGGCCGTCTCCAACAAAATGTTTGCTGACCCCAAGACGATGCAGATGATGAGCGACTCAGGCGCCCAAATTCTCGGCCGCGTCATCGGTCGCAACATGTTCTGAGGTACCCACGAACATGACATACGCACAAATCATGGAGTTCGACATGGACTCTGCCGAGGCGGTTGAGCTAATGAACAAATACGCAGAGGAGGGCAAAGGGGTGTCCTACGCCCGCCGAGCTCTTGTCTGCGCAGACAGGAACAGGCCGGGAAAAATCATCCAGATTGTCTTCTTCAACTCTGTAGAAGAAGCTGAACTCAATAATGACCTCGACATCACACAAAACGCCGCAGCCGAATTTTCGGCGAAGGTGGGCGATGTCCAATTCAGTGACCTCGACGTTCTCGCCGATGTCACTCTTTAAGCAACACCTTTAACCACTGGAGTAATTACATGAATGAATCAACATATTTGGAACTTGGAAAACAAATCTCTGACCGTCTTCGGTCATCTCAACTCGCCTACTTCATAACCTTTTCTGCACTTACTGCAACCATCGTGTTTGGCAGAGGCGATGATGTCAACTTATTGTTGACCGTCGCAGCGATCGGTATCGCCGTGTTCGGCATCCTCTCGTTTGACGCTTCACAGCAGTCATTCATCCAGCTGAATAAGTCAATGCCACAGAGCATGGAGGGAACGCCTATTGGCGAAGCGACCAAGAACGAGGCGCAGTTCCAGTTCTACCGGGCAACGAATGCCATCTTTACGGCAGCCCTCGCAGTTATTCAGATCATCACCATCTACAAATAGGAGCACATCGTGAGTTACACATCATTTTCCATTGGACGACCTGGTCGCGCCTATGACGGAGTAGCCATGGGTTCCGATGAATGGAATGCCCTCATCACCCGGCAATTCGAAATCCTCGGCGAAGGCAATGCGGAGACTCTCGTCGGTGGTTTCGCTGCAGGAATTGGCAAATTTGTCAATGTCAACACTTATCCAGACGTTGAATCGTCGACTCGGGTCATCGCCCGACTTGCGGCCGAGCAGCTGTTTGAAGTCGAGTCCTCGGGGCCGTTCGTGTCCACCGAGGACATGATGAAACTGATGACGAGCTGAGGGAGCGACATGACTTCGATAGCAGTAGCAACATTTCGATGTAACTCAGATGGCAGATCTGCACTCATTGACTTCCTGTCTGGCGAAGAGGGACTCTCCGTAACCCGCGCCTACGAAGGTGCGATCCGAGTTGAGACCCTACTGAGCAACGACAGCGACGACCTAATTCTTTACGAGGAGTGGGAAACCGTAGAGCATCATCAAGCGTACGTGGGCTGGAGAGTCGAGACCGGTCTCGCAGATTTTCTTTCATCAAACGGAATCGAATTAGAGGTCTCGTACCACGAATTAACGAGCATCTGATGTCTCCAGGCTCAGGCTGCAATACGAAGGTCTGAGTCAAAGTAGACGCTGACGCAAGAAGTCTGTTGTTCAACGGTGCTTTCTAAAGAAGTACCGTTGAAGAATGGTCTCCAAATATCATGACTTACGAGCGGTCGGAGTCACTCTTGACTCAAACGACCCTGACCGCACCGCCGTCTTCTGGCAGGCTGCCCTTGGTTTTCGCCGACGAGAAGGTGACGGAAACCCGTATATCACGCTGTCAGATAGCCCTGCGGGGCGTCCCCTAAACCATCTTACGATCCAGCGGGTGCCTGAAGGAAAGACTGCTAAGCACCGCTTGCACATTGACCTTTTCGTCTCTGACGACGCAGAATCGGTGGCTGCACTTGTCGAACTTGGCGCAAAGGTGCTCGTTCCCGCACAGGGCTCTGGCCACATGGGTATGCGAGCAACAGTGATGGCTGACCCCGACGGTGGCGAGTTCTGTGTGGTCTGCAAGGCCTAGCAACTGGCGCGCAAAAAGACACTCAGATATTTCACAAGTATTTGGAAGTAGCCCGAACACCCCAATTGGCTGATACCTTTTCATAGCCGTGAGCACACTGCGAGATATCCCTGTAAACACCATTACCGGCGAAGAAACGACCCTCGGGGCAATCGAGGCTGAAGTAATCCTCGTTGTCAACGTCGCATCGAAGTGCGGCCTTACTCCCCAATACGAGGCACTCGAGGCTCTGCACCGCTCGTATTCCAGTCGAGGTCTCTCCGTATGCGGTTTCCCTGCGAACGACTTTCGTGGTCAAGAGCCTGGAACCGAGGAAGAGATCGCTGAGTTTTGCCGAGCGGAGTATGACGTCACATTCCCTATGTTCTCCAAAATCGTGGCCACTGGCAAAGATCGACACCCCCTTTACACTGAAATGATCGCTCAGCAGCCGGTACCAAAAGGCAACCATGAGGCGTACCGAGAGCGTCTCCATGGCTTCAACATTGAGACAACGGATCCACCTGAGGTGCTGTGGAACTTTGAGAAGTTCCTGATTGGAAAAGACGGAAGTGTGGTTGACCGGTTCTCACCTAACACCAAGGTTGACGATCCGATCGTGATTGAGGCTATCGAGGCCGCTCTCAAGGCCTGACGCAATCGCCCTATCTCATGCCCATGGCAGCGTGGCCATGAGGATTGCCCCGACGGCAAGGAACCCCGTACCAATTAACAACATTGTTGTTCGGTAGCGGGAGGCCGTGATCGTTACCGAAAGACCTGTAAAGAACAGAGTCACTGTCAAGAGCGTTATCGCCATCGAGTAATCGTCACCATTCGAATTTGCTTCGCCTGCAAGAACAAAAAGCTCGTCTGCGTCGCCTAATAGAGCTTCGCCCTCTGTATACAGGGCGTCGTCGTAGTCGTCCCCGAATGGCGCAAGATCATCGTTAGTGAGCCAAGCCTCAACTGCTGCGACACCATCGGCTGACATATTCGCAAAGATCTGATCGCAGATAGCGCCGTCACCTTCTTCTTCGCAGACTCCTGAGGAAAACAGTTCAACGAAAAGAACTTGATCGAGAGAACGAATAGTGTCTGCCTGTTGGAGCAGATCGGTCGCTTGCGTTGTCGTGTTGACCGATTCTGTCAACAGCCCGTCTTGCACTCCGCCCCACAAGGTTGATTGATACGAGCCCCACGCAATCAGAACAGCTGCGAAACCGAGAAGAAAGGTTGCCGAAAGATCCAACCGGTGGGCAACCCTGTCAATGAATTCCGTTCCAAAAAATTTCTGTGAGGAAGATTCCGAAGATTCAGCGTCTCCCCGATGAGATTCAGAGGTCTCTGACATCCCCCTACCCTACTGCGACTGCGCTCTGTGCTTCAGAAAGCTCACCGTCGTTCGAAATCCGGCTGAGGAGAAAAGCCAACGGGTGTTCGGCTCCTACTGGCCGTCAAAACCGCGATAGGTCGCGATTTCTTTGACGCTTCGCCGTTCTGACACAACATCATTGGCCGGAAAATCGTCAGCCGGAAAGCCCATCGCAACAGTGATGACAATGAGTTGATCCTCAGGAATCGACGCTTCTTCACGAACAACCGACGACTGATAAATCCCCTGCCCGTTAATCACCGCACCAACGCCACGATCCCACGCAGCGATCACCATCGCGTAAACGAACTGGCCCAGGTCGAAGTAGGCCTCGGTTGAATCAATGAGGTCTCGATCAATGCAACCGATGACCGATACCGGAGCGTCAAATTGCCGGAATCCGCGCATCGCCCAATCTTGCCGTTGCTCTTTGTCATCCCAGCCGATGCCTGCAGCTTCAAACAGTTGGGCGGCAACACGCTTTTGTCGATCGCGGTGAGCGCCCTCATATCGAGTGTGGCCTCGAATCTCACGGTCAGGTTTCCCGGTTTCCAGCATGCGCTCGGTATTACCGGTTCGGATGCGGTCAAGCACATCGCCGGTCACAACGTGAACATGCCAGGGCTGCGTGTTCATCGACGACGGGGTCTGAGCTGCGACTTCAATAATTTCGTCAAGCAACGCCTTCGGAACCGGCTCTTGCTGGTAGCCGCGAATGCTTCGTCGTTCGAATGCAAGTTGCTGAAATTCCATGGTTGCTCCTACGTCGGGGGTTTGTTCAGACCTTAGAACTGCGGTTTGGACGGTTCCGAACCGGGGTGCTCCGATGACGGTATAGCTCTCTAACTGACCACCTCGGAACTGCACCCTTGGACGACAATGGACCTCCGGCCAAGCGGTAAGGTCACTCTCATGCACGTAAGCCAACTCTGGCGCTACCCGGTCAAATCAATGATTGGTGAGCAGATCGACTCAATTGACGTCACGGGTAACGGGGTGGCTGGTGACCGCATATGGGCAACTCGCGACCTTGAACGTGGCGGGATCCGCGGAGCGAAGAAGATCCCACTTCTTATGCAATGCGAATCTCGACTCCTCGACGACGGCCATGTTGAAATCACTACCCCTACTGGCGAAGTCACGACTTCGAGCGCAGCAGAGGCGAACAGTGTGCTGTCAGATGCGCTTGGGCATTCGGTCGAGCTCGAAGCATTGCGACCAGCATCAGACAGTGAGCACTTTCGGCGTGGAGCGCCTGATCTCGACGACCCGGTGCAAGAGTTACGGAATCTTTTTGGCCGTGTTGATGACGAGCCAATTCCGAATCTTGGTGCGTTCCCTCGGGATCTCATGGTGACTCTTGCTGAGTACGAATCGCCACCTGGCAGCTATTACGACATGTTCCCTCTTATGTTGATGAGCGAACAGTCGATTTCTCACCTGAAAGACGCGCTCCCAGATTCTGCGGTTGATGTTCGACGCTTTCGACCTTCAATCGTGATTGATGCTCCGCCAGCGAACGGCGACACGGCTCTTCCCGAACTGTCGTGGGTTGGCCGAACCGCAACAGTTGGTTCCGCCACAATCGACTTTGTCATTGCGTGCCCACGCTGTGTGATGGTTACTCGGGCTATTGACGACAGCGTCGGTGACGATCGAGAGGTGCTTCGATATGTCGTTCGAGAGCTCAATCAAGATGTTGGCGTCTATGCCAACATCATTGAGCCCGGAACGATTTCGGAGGGCGACGAGCTCACCTTCATTTGAGACCTACATCTGAGTATCCCTGTTCTGGTTTCCTGACTTTCGTAGGGTGACGTCGGTGACAGACGTCACTAAGACATCCGCAAAGGAGGGTTCATTATGGACCAAAACAGATACATGCAAATGGCGCTAGCCCGCGCCGCCGATATTCGAACAATCGTTATCTCTTTCACTCTCGCTCACGCAACACTCAGTATCGTTCTGGGCTTTGCAGGAGCCGGCCTCGATGATTCCGGCATCCGTCTAGCCCTTGCCGCGTGGATCGTTCTTGGTTCACTATGGTGCGTTGCATTCATGGATGATGCGCTGCAGGACATGAATGCTGCTATGAGAGATATGGAAGGCTTCATGGATACTGCGATGGGTAAAAGGCTCGAGAAGGCGCCGATCACCGTGTTCCGCATCGCCAATGTCGTCATCGTGGCTCTTATCGTTATCGCTGAGATGATGGCGATTTACTAATTAAGGGGACAAACACGATGAAGTCAAAAGACCTGTACCGCTGGATTGATCACCGAGCCACGATGCTGTGGGTGAGCCTCAAATGCCTTGTGTTCCTCACAGTAGGCGTTTCGATAGTCGTTGCGATTGGGGATCTTTCAAGCGGGGCATCAACTGCGCTATCAATCGCCGTTGCTGGAATCGGATTCTTTCTCTGGTTCGCGGCGTTTGGCGCGGTCATGGATATTGCAGCGATGCGAAATGATATGGACGACGACCTCAAAGGGAGCACGTTCGGCTCGAACTTTGCGAAGGCGCCATTCCCTGTCTATTTCGGATTGATGACATTGGTGATGCTCGGCACCCCAGTGATGCTCATCATCATGTTGAAGTCGTAACGACGTCAACACTCTGCGAACTCGCCTGCTCCGTCATTCTGTATGAAAGAGTGCCGGAGCAGGCGCTGATCCAGTCGAGTTCTAGAGAGAATTCTCCGTCTGCCCCGTCGGCGAGGATGATCCCTATCGTCGTCACGTTTTGAGGTTGAAACGGCGGAGCATCTACCCGGCGACCAAAGATGCGAGCTTCGAGGTCGTCAAACGAGACGTCGATGACTTGCCAGCCGTCTCCTTCTGTCTCCAGAGGCGCGTAGTACGTGACACGGTATGCCTGGGAGTCAATATCGGTGAGGAGTACCTCGTATCGGCGTTCATCGGTGCGCAACCTCATTTGCAGCCGATCTGACTCGTCGAGACCACCGTCGAGCAACCTGCGCACCGATGAGAAGCCGCCACCGTCAGTGACGATGTTCCCAGTGAATTGCATCTGGTTGGTTTCTGTTGTGACTGCGCCCTGTGATCTCCCGCCCATGACGCCGTCGTTGACTATTACCCACGGCTGGTCTGCTGATTCCGGTAGTCGTTGACATGACTGGCGATTATCTGGGTTCGTCCGTTCGGTGATGTTCGTTGTGGTGACTGTTGCTTGGCTCGTCGAGGGTTGTGCAACCGCTGGTGCCACCACTTCTTCTGAGACGGATGTCGTCGTTGTACCGAGGGCTTCGGCAGATGTGGTCGTCACCATCGCTGGACTCGGGTCTGCACTAACGTCCTGCTGCCGGGTAGCTGAACATGATGCAGCTACTACCACAACAGCACACACGCAAAGAATCCTCACGGTCAAAGTTTGAAGGCAATGTGTCGATTTAGGGAACTCTTGCTCAAGAACAGAAGAAGAAATAATAGAAATTGCGAGATCGTACGAGGTAGGTGCTCTTGAACTGCGAGACAACACACCGTTGCCCACCATCAAGGGAGAACATTATGAAAACCATCCGCAACACGATCGTCGCAGCTCTAGCTTTTGCTGGAGCTTTCAGTGCTGGGGCAGTCGCTTCTGCTGCACCTGCATACCCATCCGATCAGACACTCACCGTTCAGCTCGTTGACGCAGAGTCAGTACATCCAATCGCGGGCGCGAAAGTTTCGATTTATAACTACGTCACAGGGGAAACAATTCTCATCAAGTCCGACAAGAAGGGTTGGGTCAAGGTCGACTCGCTCTACGGAGATGAATTCGCAGTTCATGTTCGTAGTACGGATTGGCACTGCGGTGGCCAACTGATGACCGACCACTTCGATCGCTTCGAGCATGCGAACCTTTTTGTCAATCAACGAGACGGAAACAGCTTCGCCGCCGGTCATCTCGGGGTTGCTGCAATGAGGCTTCGTCCAGCATCTGGAACCTGCTGACCGGCAGCTGCGCCGCCTAAATGATGTCAGCGGGCGGGTAACCGCTCGCTGATTTCGCGTGCAAGGTCTTCACAATCAGCGGCGCCAATGTAGAGATACCGACCGCTATCCAGTTCAAGTCTCACCGCGTGATGGCCACCGGCTCTCCAAAGCATCCCGTTTGGGACCGCGCGAATTCCCCAGCCGTAAAGCGCTCGCATGCGATGGGTTGATACGTCCACGATTTCAGAAAGTTGCACTGTGCGTCGAGGCCACCCGTAGGCGAATACCACCTGAAGGTTGATGTGACTCACGCGCACACTCATTTGCCGAAAGCCTGCCGTGAATGCAACAGCGGCGAAAGCTGCTCCTAGCGAGGCCAGACTCGAAGCCTTGAAACCAGATTCAATGATCGGCCAGCCGATGACGGCGGCAACTGAAATTCCAATCACGATCTGAGTGCGAGAGGACAGAGAGTTCGTGAAGACGACTTCTTTCGGTTCCTTGACCAATGCTGGGCCTCTCTCTGACTTGACAATCCGCCTGCAAAAAAATTTTCAACTAAGAGGTGCCTTTACGCCATCTTTCGACTTCGGAGGTTCAATACGCTCTGCTTCACGTTGAATGCCTTCGATCACGGCCTCCATGTTCCTTCGGTGCTCGAGAAGTCGCCGGCCGATAATCTTGCCGCTCTTCTCTGGCATCTGAGCGATGGCATGGCTGATCCCTGATGGACCTGGCCCAAGGGTGACAGAGAAGCGAAGCCGAGTTGCGCCCGCAATTCGTTCAAGGTCAAAAAGCCACTGCGCCCCAGGGTTATCGGGGTCAGATGTCACCCACCCAAACGATTGCTCTGGCGAGTAAGAGCTGACAAAACACGGTACATCCCATTCGCCGATTGCTTCATGTTGATTGGACCCGGTGAACGATGATCCGACTGTGACTTCAGCATCGGGGTCGTCCCAGCGTGCGCCGACAAATTCAGAACTGAATTCGGCTCCAAAATTGATATCGCTCACAAACTGCCATATCGATGCTGGCGATGCCTTGATATCCCGTTCGACTACAACTCCGGGACCATCGTCGATGGAGTGGTCGACGTGGGGCCCTGTCGCCCAGGTTGTCGCAAAGCGATCGAAGTAAGTGACCTCTCGCGCTGGCCGTCGCGGCGCAAGACGGACATCGGTGCCTTTCATCCACGCCACGGGAAGCATTGCGATTTGTGTCATTCCCTCGGGAATGCCCAGCAGCTCGGCGAGATCGTCTCTGCGAGAAAGTATTGCGGTTGTCCATGCCGATCCAAGACCGCGAGCGCGCAACGCAACACAAAAACTCCATGTTGATTGAATCACTGAGTCAAACAATCCTGGTCGCCCGCTTCCATCGTGAACCCCAATGATGGTGGGAATCACGATGGCAGGCACTTCAGCTAAATGTTCTGCAAGGTGCGCAGCTGATGCCATCACTTTTTCTTGTGGGTGGCCGGTGCCTTCAAGTTTTTCGTATGAGGCGATCATCCACTGACCGGCAGATTCCATGTAGATCTCTGCAATGCGATCTTTAATCTCTTGATCTTGAACAATGATCCAACGTCGACTCCCCTGGTTGCCACCTGATGGCGCCTGCTCAGCAATATCTATGCACTCGAGAAGAATTTCTTGGTCAACCGGTCGTTCAAGATCAAGTCGGCGGCGCACCGCTCTCGTCGTCATTAATGCATGATCAACTGACGCAACGTCGAGCTGCATTTCACTTACCCGGCATCATTGCGCTTGAAGCTTCGGTCATCAGAGATGTTGCGTGATTGCGCGCCTGCTTACAGAGCGACACGAACTCCTCGCGCTCTTCAGGGCTTAAAACTTCAAAATCTTTTGCGTGGAGTGTGTTGGCGTGAACTTCTATTTCTTGACGTCGGCCCTGGTTGGGCTCCCCATCTGGAAATGGTGCTTTCCAGCCGAACATCTCGGCGTTCCACGCTCCCGTTGGTCCGCTCATAATTGCGTCGAGTGGTGACAAGCCCGAGCCGAGCATCGCTGAGCAGAACCGTGAAAACCCAAGTTCTCTGAGGGTCTGACAGAGTTGCATTGTTCTTCCTGCGCCCAATTCTGGGAGTGATTGATCACGCCAGCCGACAAAGAGAGGTGCTCCGAGTGGGCTCGCGGTCCTCACGACCCGTTCAGCGAGTTCACCGAGCCGCTCAACACCGTCGAAACCTTTGAGATGGTCTTCGCCCCACTTCTGACAAATCTTTGCGTAAATCGCTGCACCGTCTTTCGGATCAAACTGCGAGCGTCCCTTTACGGTCTGCTTTGAGAGAAATCCAGGGTCCCAAAAGAACGCCGCTGCCACCACATTGTCGACAGGGCAGTCGCCCAATACCCCTAGCCTGCCAACCGCATAACCTGCGATGCCGTCTGGCATGCCGGCTTCAACAGCCTGCTCTGTGGTTGAAGGTGCGAGCAACCAGTGCATTGCGAGCATTCCAATCGAGCCCCGCATGCTTTTTGCAACATCTTGACTTTCCATTTCGCCACCGTAATTCGCTCGGTGGAATGGCGAAGAGTTGGTGCTCTTTCTCAGCGAAGTTCTCTCTAGGTGCTATGCCGAATGAACGTCTGCAACGAGTTCTTGGAGTTCGGTGAGGTGATTGTCATGCACTTGGCGCGGGCTCGCTCCATATTTGACGCACAGGGCCGCAGCGCATGCCGTAGCAATTGCGTGCTGAGCGCCATTACCCATGAACTTGGTGACCGACCCTGCGACATGGGTGACACTGATGTGCTTGCCCGCCATCATGAGGTTGTCAATTTCTGACGAGTACAGACAGCGAAACGGGATCGCGAACGGCAGGTCGTCTCGGGTATCCCATGTCCAATCTTTCAGACGAAAGTCGTATTTTTCATGGATCGGGTGATGGAGGCAGAAGGCGCCCGAATTTTTAACGATGGCATCTGGAAATTCGGTGTGGTCCCGTATGTCATTCTCGGTGAGAATGTAGTCACCGACATAACGACGAAACTCTCCTTGACCCGGTACGAATGCGACCCAATCAAATTCGAGATTGGCCCACTGGTCGGCTTCCATTGTCTTTACGTTTCTCATTGTTCCGTACACTGCTCGCAGCAAGTGGTCTCGAATGTGCTCGCCTTCGGTGTAAGGGTCGTTCCACTGCCCGTATTCCCAGTAGTGCGTAAGTCTCCTCGTGAGATTCCCAAATGAATCGTCTTCGTTGGGTCGGAAGGCGTCGATGACTGGCCCATCACCGTTATCTCGGCCAGGTTCAATCGCTTGACCCCCAAGGTCGGCAAAGTCTTTGGCGACTTCGGTTGCCCACGGCACATCGGGAAAGTCGACAGGGTGGTCTGCTTCTCGCGTGCGGAAAAACAATGTGTGACCATGGTGTTGATCAAGGCGTTCCGGTGGGGCATGTGACTCACCAAATTCTGAGGCACTCTCGATTCCGAACATGGTCGGGGCCCCTGACAGCATTCCAAGAATTGCAGTTCCGGTGCAGTCAATGAACTGGGCTCCTGAAATACGGATTTCTTTCCCGCTGCGGGCGTGTCGAGCGTCTACCGACAAGATCGTTCCCGCATCGGAGACAAGATCGAATACTTGAAACTCGGTGTAGATCTCAACATGAGGTTCGGCGTTGAGTTGTTGGTGCACCTGAAGATTTCCTTCAGGAGTTCGAGAAATGGCTTCTGCAACGAATGGGCCCTTTTCTCCTCGGGGTCCGATGCCGATCTCCGTGCTTGCGTTGCCTCCGAGCACCGGCCGATTTTGGATGAGTGCCACGGTTCGGCCTAGTCGCGCTGCGGCTAGCGCACCGATCGAGCCGGTCACTCCTCCTCCGACAAAGACGACGTCAAAACTGCCAGCCTCTTCGGGTTCGATCGGTAGCCCTCGTCGCTCTTTTCGCCAACGATGGGCATCTTCGTCTATTCCGTCAACTGGTTGGGAGCCGGTTGAGCTGAAGAAGAGCGCGTCGCACCTTCCATCGAACCCGGTGAGGTCACATAACGCAATGTCGACCGACCCTTGTTGCAGGTCGATCTCACCGATGCGTTCCCACAGCCAGTCTCCGCCATGACTGCCACATTCGTGTTCAATGACGTTTCCGTTGATTGCAACATTGAAGCGACCGGGGTGGTGAGCGGGAACCCAGTCTTTTGTTCGGGCCCACACCTGGTAGCGACCGGCGGTGACAACTTCGATCGTGGTTTGGGCGTCGTCGACACGTCGGCCATAGCCGTGAGCGAGCAGGTATGGCGATCCCATTTCGTGTGCGAATTGGGAGTCGAGTGACCATCCGCCGTAATCGGCGAATTCCTCTGTCTCAACAAGAATTTCCCCAGTCACGAACTCGTTCACGATCATTTCCTCCTGACATATCGAGCCCTGCAGAACAAGGCCGCTGGCCCTAGAGGCCGTTCATCCACTCTTGGATTGCTTGACCGATTTCACTTGGACTGTCTTCCTGCAGGAAGTGATTGCCTTGCACAGTTACTTCAGAAAGGTTTGGCCAAGACCGCACAAACTCACGTTGCGCACCAGTGAGAATTGCTCCAGGGTCTGCGTTGACGAAAAGTTTGGGCAGCGAGGCGCCTGACAGCCAATCAGCGTATGACTGGACTATTTCAACGACCTCGACTGGTTCACCGTCGATGGGGATCTGCCGAGGCCAAGTAAGAGTGGGGCGTCGATGTTGAGGCTCTGTGAACGGTTTGCGGTATTCATCCATTTCGGCCGGTTCAAGGTCTCTGATGATTGAGCCCGGTAACACTGCTTCGACGAAAAGGTTCTTTTCAATAACCATCTCCTCGCCGGCATCTGACCGGAACGCTTGGAAGATCGGCCGCGCAAGTTCTGGCCACTCGTCCCAGGTGACAGGGCGAACGATCGCTTCCATGAACACAATTCCTGCGACCCGATCGCGATGACGATTTGCCCAGTCGAACCCGAGTGCTGACCCCCAGTCGTGGATAACCAAAATGATGTCATCACCGAGGTCAAGTGCATCGAGAACCCCATCGAGATATTCGCGATGTTGAACGAACGTATATTGACCTGGGCTTGTGTCGTCGAGTTTGTCGGAGTCGCCATGGCCGATGAGGTCTGGGGCGACACAGCGAGCGGTGGTTGCGACGTGCGGGATGATGTTGCGCCACAGGTAGGACGATGTTGGGTTGCCGTGAAGAAATACGACTGACTGACCTGACCCTGAGTCGTGAACGGCCATTTGTTTACCGTTTACTTCAATCATTTTCTTCTCAAGCGGATTCGAACTGATTGGCATGGGGGAACTCCTTTAGAAGACTGCTTCTGAGTTACCTTTGCCGCTCACCGTCAACTGTTACGAGTCAGAGGCTGTGCGCTGTGGTTCGGTTCAGGGTTACAGATCTTGTTCGCGTTGATTGCGAAGGCCGATCGGTGGGCCAAGTATTTCGTTGATGATCACGGCGTCTCGAAGGCCACCCTGCAACAAGCCGCGAATGCGCTGCTGCCGTGTTTTCATTTGGGGTGTAGATGTTCGAGTTGCTCGAGTTTGGGTGCGCTCTTCAACGTTACGAGGCTCGGTTCGCACCCGGGCGTGTCGCTTGAACTCGCGCGGGGCTTCAGTCGTCCGTGGGCGTTTAACTTCGGGGGCCGAAAGTTCCTGTCCTGATGCCTCGACCGCCTGCTCGCGGCGCGCTTCTTGGCGAAGCGATTGAGCGACCGACTCGCGCCCAGCGACTTGTTGCACCGGCTGCGCTGCCTCCGTTGGCTTCGTTTGCTTCGGTTGTTCTGCTGTGAGCGCCTGTTGAGGGTTTTTCGGGTACGCCGTTCTCGTCGTCCACCCTTGACCGTCCCAGTAGCGATATTGGTGTTCGCCCGATGGGTCTGGATACCAACCTGGCGGGATTGAACTCACTGCTCTGTGGAGTCGTCGTCACTTGCGATGCTGCTACGCATCTGGGTATCTGCCTGCACGTTTTGCATACGGTATAGATCCATGACACCGAGATTGCCTGAGCGCAGTGCCTCTGACAATGCGAGAGGGACTTGAGCTTCTGCTTCGACCACGCGAGCGCGCATTTCCTGTTCTTCAGCAACAGCCATCGCACGACGTTGCTCCGCTTGTGCCTGAGCGATCTTTTTGTCGGCATCAGCCTGATCGGTCTGGAGTTCTGCGCCAACGTTTCGCCCAATGTCTACATCGGCAATGTCGATCGAGAGAATTTCAAAGGCAGTTCCTTCGTCAAGCCCTCGTTCGAGTACTCGTTTCGAGATTGCTTCCGGGTTTTCCAGCACCCACTTGTGGCTCTCTGCGGAGCCAATTCCTGACACTGTTCCTTCACCAACACGGGCGATGACGGTTTCTTCTCCTGCACCCCCGACGAGGCGGTCAATATTTGCTCGAACTGTCACCCTTGCGACTGCGACGACCTGAATCCCATCTTTTGCAACTGCAGCGACCCTCGGAGTGTCAATAACTTTCGGATTCACGCTCATCTGTACCGCTTGCAACACGTCACGGCCAGCAAGGTCAATCGCAGTTGCACGCTGCCATGGGAGGTCAATCGCGGCACGGTCAGCCGAAATCAGAGCATCAACGACTCTTCCGACATTTCCACCTGCAAGAAAGTGGGCCTCCATCTGGCCGATCTCCAAGTCGATTTCCGCTTTCGTCGCACTAATCAATGGGCGAACAATTTGACCCGGGGGCACCTTCCTGAGTCGCATACCGATAAGCGTTGCAATCCGCACTCGAACGCCAGAGAACAATGCGGTGATCCACAGGCCGATCGGCACGAAATAAAGAATGAGGCCGAAGAAAAATACGACCACTCCGAGTAGAACTAATGCCACGATGTCACTTCCATTCATTACTTACCTCAATCAGTTGCCGGAGCGTCCTTATCGGAAGGTTGCTCCTCCGGAGAGTCTCCCACGGATTGTGTTGAGCGCTCAAGCCGTTCGTTTCCGTCGAAAAAGTTCAACCATTTCCGGGGCCGGATGGATGGTGATTCACCCTGCGCAACGGTGCTCCTCAGCATGATCCCTCGGTCAACTCGCTGGGGCCGAGAGTTCCGGAAAACAAACTTGATCGAAAACGCAACAGCGATAGCTGCTCCGACCAGCGCAATCACCACGGTGAGAACTGCAGTCCGAAGTGTTCCTGAGGGCGCATAGTCAAGGTTTCGTCCAAGCAGCGACATCACCATTCCGGCGACGAGCGTAACTGTTCCGGCAATACCGGCGATACCGAACCCAGGAATCACGAACACTTCAACGGCGATGAGAGCAATGCCGATGGCAAGCAACACGGCGTCTTCCCAGCCGGCGAGTTTTGCGAGCAGATGGCCCCAGAAAAACAATGCGAAAAGCCCTACGCCACCGAGGGCGAACAGGCCGCCAGAACCCGTCGTGACCTCAATAATGAGTAGTCCTATCGCAGCGAGAAGCAAGAGCCCTGCGACCGTTGGGGAGGTGACGAACCGAGAAATCGTCTCGAGTATCCCTGGTGTTGCGATGTCGACTGAGTCGGCATCAACGCCGAGGTCGTTTAAGACATCATTTAGACCGGCGATTTCTGCTGCTGCGAGACCGCCTTCTACTGCCGATGATGCAGTCAAGGTAAGAAGGTCGCCTTGATCAATGATGCCCGCAATTTCAATATCGGGGTCAACCATCGCCGCCGCATACGTTGCATCTCTTCCGGTCGCTTCTGCTGTTGACTCGAAGAGGCCTCGAACCGCTGAGATGGTTTTTGCATCTGCGGTTTCACCTGTTGCCCCATTGATTGGTGTTGCTGCTCCGATGACAGCGCCCGGTGTCATATAGATCGTGTCGGTGGCGAGAGCGATGAGAGCGCCGGCACTCAGCGCCGTGGTGTCGACAAGGGTGATCGTCGGCATATCGGTTGCGAGGAGTGCATCACGCATGCTGATGGCAGCGTCGACACGGCCACCAGGTGTGTCCATGACCACGATGAACGCAGTTGCTCCACTGCTTTGTGCTTGATCGATCTGACGTTCGAGAAATGCCGCAATTCCGAGATCGATTGTCCCTGATAAGTCGATGACGTGAACTTCGGTTGTTTCAGCAAGTGCTGGTCGAGAAAGCCCAGCGATAGTCATCAGTACTCCGAGAAGCACAAGCACTGAACGTGATATGAGTTGGCGAAGGCGATCGATGCTGCTCGTCTGGCGCATGTCAGTTGCCACCTGTCGGTTCTTGATCCCAGATCTGCCGAGAAGGTGAGTCGCCGTAGAGCACTTCGGCTGGACTGCGCTTATCGATGTTGCCGGTCAGTCCGCGGTAGACCCCGAGTCCACAGAGTTCGCGAAGTTGTGGGGTGAACGTCGCCATGATGTGCGGTGGGATTCCAAGTTGGATGTTTTCTTGCTGCCGAATGAACCCTGCGCAGTAATTCATTGCAATACCGACCCGAGTTTCGTCTGTGGTTGTGTTCGCTCCCCCGCCATGCCACAAGCTTCCATGCCAAATGAGCACACTGCCTTTCGGCATTTCAGCCGGCATGGTCTTAACGTCGGTTTCACCGTCTCGGTAGTTGGGGTTCTGCCACAGATGACTTCCTGGCACGAGACGGGTCGCTCCGTTGTCTTCGGTGAAATCGGTGAGAGCCCACATTGAGTTACAGACGGTCGCGATGTGCGGCTTTGCGAGCGGCTGCACTTGGTCATCCGCATGAAGCACTTGTGCGCGCTCTCCAGGGCCAATCGCAATTGATGCAAGACTCGAGATGAGACATTCAGCACCGAGGACAGATTCGACGACTGGCAACACTGACGGGTGAACGGGCACTTGTTGCCAGAGTTCGCTGTATGCGAGCAAGTTGTAGGTCCTGGTGGTGTGGTTTCCTTCGAATTTGTTGTTCGCAGGCCTGCGCTGCAGTTCGTCTTGTAGCCGCTCTACGTCGTCTCGCAACTCGTCGATAAGTTCGAGATCGATCGCGTCGTTGATAATCGTGTATCCGTCTCGAGACAGTTGCTCGAAATGAGAATTCACGTCGATCGACACACCATTAGCGTAGATCGTCGTCGGGCTGTAGGTTCGACGGGGCGTCGAACATGAATTCTCACCTTTACCGTTGCATCATTGGCCTCGCGGCCCACACCCTTGTGATCGCTGGCTGCGCAGGAAGTAGCGATGTCGCTGAGACTGCCGTAACGGCCGAATCGTCGGGGACGGTCACTGTCGTTGAGACAACAGTTCCAACGGCTCCGTCAACGGTTCCCCGAGCGACGTGCCCTGAAGATGAGTCAGGTGAACTACGGGCGGTCATCGAAGCGCAAACATTTGCGATATCACGGGGCGATTTTGTTGCCGCTCTCTCGTATTCCTCAGCGTCATTTCGTTCGAACACCACAGCTGAACAGTTCGAACGCATGATTTCTTATGAGTACGGGTTTCTTTTAAGAAATCCGTCAATTTCAGTGGCGGCATGCCAACTTATGGGTGATTCACGAGATCTTCTCGTTGAACTCGGCACCGAACGCCGCCATGTCATGGCGTATGTCCTCACTCCAGATGAAGGACAGTGGCGCATCGATGTTGCGGCTCTGCTCGGCGAATTTGATGGAATGACCGCATGAGTGAGGCGAGATGATTTGCGTGGCAACATGGAACCTGTGGTGTCGACATGGCAACTGGCAAGAACGTCAACCAGCAATCTTTTCAACACTTGCCGCCCTCGATGCCGACATTGTTGGGTTGCAAGAGGTGAGCACAAAAGACCCTGACCAAGTCGCACAGCTGCGCAGCGAGTTGGGCTGCCATGCCGCTGTCTCACCTGATAAAGAGCATGATCGCTGGGGAATCGCAAACGTGATTGCAAGTCGATGGCCGATCATCAGCCACGGTTGGGAGTATCTCGATGTTGGCGATATGCCCCCTCACCGGACGGTGTTATGGGCACGCATCAACGCACCTGTAGGCGACCTCATGGTCTACTGCACTCATCTCTCACATGGGTTTGACAACAGCGAACTCCGGCAGCGTCAGTTAGCCGAAATCTGCGAGCTCATCGTTGCCCAACGGGGTGAGGACAGCGATTCATACCCACCGATCTTGATCGGTGATCTCAACGCCGTTCCTGAAAGCGACGAGATTCGACGCCTGACCGGTCTAGGGCCGGCATATGCAGCCCGTTTTGTGACGACAGATGCGTGGGCTCAACGAGGTGAAGGGGTTGGCGCAACCTACTCGTCGAGCAATCCGTATGTCCTTGATTCTGCATGGCCCGAGCGACGTCTCGATTACGTAATGTCGGGCTGGCCGCGTTCTCGGCCGAAAGGCAACCCGGTCAGCGCTGAACGTTTTGGTATCGAGCCGGTGAACGGTGTCGTTGCGAGCGATCACTACGGCGTGATTGCTGAACTCGCCACGTAACTCGGCTGTTGTAGTGCCCTCAGGAACGGCTACGGCAGGGTGACGAATCCACCTTGAGCAGAGACGTTTCCTGCATAGTCGGTGATCACGAGTTCGACGTAGATCTCGAGACCTGAGTCAAGGGGTTCGAGATCGTAGATCAAGTTCGGAAGATCTGCGTACAACCCGACTTCACTGAGGGTGAGCCATTCGGCGGTGCCATCTGGGTACTCGTTCAGCACGATGGGGAAGATCAGGCCATCAGGGTCAGCTGAAAGTTCACCGATCATTCCGTCATCGGTGAACTCGTAGTACACCTCACTGACGATGTTGCCTTCGGCATCGAGCGTCAATGCAAGTACAAGGTCGTGGTACGGGTCGTCGGTATCAAACTCTTCTGGTGGCATGTACCAAAGGGGTACATCAAAGAATAGGAATCCTGACTCTTCATCGAATTCCATGTCGAGGTAGGCGTAGTCGGTGTCGATGCCGTCCGACAATGTGAGTGCTGTCAAGTCATAAAAGCCGTAGACCTCGCCGGTGCCGTCGCCATATGAGGTGTAATCAGCTGGCTCTTCTCCAATGAAGATGATCGATCCATCACTGTCATCGATTACCCCGTAAAGAATTTCGGCAGAAACGATGGAATTAGACCCTCCTTCAATGACGGTTCCGAAAACATTGATGCCTGAATCGTCAAAGAAGTATTCGATACCGATCTCTTCATCGAATCCGGCGGTGCCTGTAGAGGCGAGTCTCGATCCGCCATCGAAATAGGAGCTGAGAACCATTGACCAGCCGGGCACTTCTCCAAGATCAAAGTAGTCACCATCGAAATAGTCAGACGATGGTGGGAAGTACACGCTGAGGCCGGTGGCCTTTGAAGTTGCAATTCCGCTGATCTCATGGATGACGACTGTCTCGAGCGCCCCCAGCACTGCGTCGGCTTCGGGGCGGACAGAAATGTTGTTCTCCGACAACTCGGTCATCAGAACACCGAGGTCCACTGCATTGGTTGCAAGTGACGGGTCAGGGCTATCACCAAACGCGAGTGAGTCTTGCCGGGCGGAGCCAAGTGCTGCGAGTAGAGCATTATCAGCAAGCTCCATGACGTCACCGAGCTCTCGCAGTGCGGAATCAAGTTCGCCAAGTTTGGTGAGGTCAACTGCCGACAACGTGATGTCGAATGCGGTACCAAAATCTTTTGCGTGCGCTTCATAAGTATCGACGATGGTCGTTGCAAGTTCGGTAGCGGTGACATCATCTCCACTGCGGAGAATTTCGAGAGATGAGAAATCCCAGCCGTGACCCGGCTCAAGTTCTTCTGATGCAACCATGACATCGGCGAGGTCGCGCATGGCGTGGGCAACCTCGAAAGTGCCCATGAGGCAGGCATCAAATCCGATGAGGTCGAGTCGATCAACTCCGGTTGCATCGAGTCCTGCGGCGATCCCTTCACTTATTTCGGGGAGGGTGAGAATGTCTTCGCCATCGGTTTCGTCAGGACCCATACCGGGCCAACCGGCACCGTGATCCCAGATAATAAGCGCATAACGGTTCGCCGGGAATTGCCGGATTCCAGCAGTCACAAATTCGGCAAGTTCGTCTGCAGACCCAGTGTTCACCTCTCCGAGATCAACTGATTGGAGTACCTCGTCTTTCCCAACGTGAATGAGTTGCGTGCCCTCGAAGTTCCCGAGAGGGCCTACCTCGTCATCCGAATATCCAGGATGTCGATCAATGAGGGAGACGATATTGAGGTGCTCATTTGATCCGGCCTCTGCCATTTCGAATATGTCTCCGACAGCAAATGTCTCAAGGTCATTGTCGCCCATGACATACACCAGGACCGTCCAATTGGCTTGTCCGCTGTCATTTGTGATGCTGGCAATTTCTTCCTCGCCTGCACTCTCGTCGGAGGCGTCATCGCCGGCCTCGGTTTCTGCCTCTCCGCTGCGGTCTTCATCAGTTTCTTCAACAATTTTGCCGGAGTCGTCAGAAGCTGGATCTCCGCCACAAGCAACGGCTCCCAGCCCAAGGATGAGAGCAAGTAGTAATGGACGAGCGCGAAACTTCATAGTCAAGTTTTGCACACGCCACTACACAAAATCGTTTCCGAGTGAGCAAGTTATGCCACTGGCGGCTTGTTGATTGGGTGGCTCCACTCGTTGAACGGCATGTTTGAGCCGAGCACCACGCGAGTTTGTGTACCAGCGAGCGTTCGATGAAGCCATCCCGCATCTGCAGTCACCATGCATCCCGGTTGAACCTGTGTTACCGCGCCTGTCTCATCGGCAAATGAGCCTGACCCGGAGACGACGATCGCCACCGAGTTGAATTCGTGCCAATGCAACTCTTCATCGACGTCATGTGAATCGTCGAATGCAAGTGAGTGATAGCCAAGCGATTGCACATAGTCGAGGGCTTCATGTTCGGTTAGCGGCTCGCGTTGGGTAAACGTCATCAAAGAACTCATTCTTCGACCATATCCGACGGTCGTAGCAGAGCCCGACTGATGGGCAGTGACGAGTCAGAACGAGAGAACGACGTCGGCAGTTGCACTCATGGCGACCACTCCTGGAGGGCCGCTCCACACCAAACCGTCTGGGTCCATGAGCACTTCGGCCGCATTTTCTGGGGTGACTCCGACAACTGCTTGAGAGCCTGTCGAGCAGGCGATCTTTGCCCCTTCGTTGAGGGTATCCATCATTGTCCGGCATGTGCCTGATGGCATGCCAACCCGATCATCGAGACCGTCGATGAACTGTCCTTGCAGAAGTTGAACTGCGTGCGAGGCAAAGAAGACTTCGACTTCATTACCGGTGGTCACTGCTTCAGCTGCGCAGGCAATCGCGACTGCACATTTGCGAGGGTCGACGTCTGGATCTGTCGAGATCATAAAAAAGTATTTGGTCATTGTTTCCTCCAATATCGTGCTCGGCGCAGGCGCTCAATCGATGAACTTTGAAGGGTCATGGTGAACTTGCCTTTAGCTTCTTGATGTGAAGGTAGCAGTCCCTTATTCGGTGACGGTGATTGTTCCTTGCATGGACGGATGCGGGGAGCATCCGTAGGCATAGGTCCCGGCACTGTCAAAGGTCACCGAATGACTGTCACCCTCTTGCAGCCCAGATGAGGAGAGCGACGCCGACCCGCTAAATGTGACGGTGTGGATCGCAGAGTCCAAGTTTGTCCAAGTGACGGTATCGCCAACGCGGATGGTCAACGCTGACGGAGCGAAACTGAATCCGCCGATATCGACCGCATAGGAAGACGGCTGCACCACCACCGGTACCGTCGTAGGTGTATCTCCAATAATTGTCGTAGTCGGAGTTGGAAGTTCCGCCAGTGATTCACATGGTTCGCCGTCGCCGTCAGAGTCAAGGAAGGCAACGTCGCCGTAGTGCGGGTAGTAGTAGTCGAACCAGGCTTTGGCTTCCTCATAAAAGTCAAAGTCCGAGCAGTTCTTAGTGTTGCCAGGGTTCGGCGGGATCCCATCATCGGTCGATGAAGGGGCGCTGGGTTGAGTTGCCGTTGTGGTCTGCGTGATAGCAGCACTGGTCGATGGTGCCGACGTTGGCATCGTCAGGTTCTCGACCCACCAAGAAATCTGGCCTTCTTTCCCGCAGTACCCAAGCATCTCTTCAAGTGCATCAAACTCCGCTTGATCGACTGACAATCCGTACGTGTACTTGACAGAGACAACCATGCGGGCTGTCACGCACCACACCGGTTGCACGGGCCTCCACTCTGCAACATCTTTATCGCTTTTGGATCGATTCGATGAGGCAGACACCAACACGAGGTTTCTCTCGTCGTTAGCAAACTCCTGTTTTTTTGAACGAGACCAATTTGCGCCGCCAGAATCATGAGCTTCTGCGAGGGACACGATGTGATCAACATCAAAAGATGAAGAGTTGTCTGTCGTCACACCATCGAACCATGAGTACCAAACTCCACCTAAAACAGAACAGCTGTCGTAATCAAGAACTGCGTCCTCGAAGGCGTAAAGCATCACAAGGTCTTTACGGCTGTCACATCCAGTTCCGTTCGTATCTCGCCAGTGAGGCCAACTGTCACGGTCATACCCCGACCTCGGCTGCTCCTCTTTTAGCGAGATTGCTTTCAAAGTAATTAGCCAACGTTCAGTCTCGTCAATCTGGCCTTCTTCATTATCGAGAAACGCATTTGGAGATAAGGATGAATCGGACCCAGTCTCTGAGTTTGCTGTTTCGGAATCGGACTCTGCTGCTTCGACCGCAGTTGTTTCAGATCCAGTCATGTTGGCTGTTGTTTCGATCGTTGGCGTTGTCGACTCAACCTGCTCGGTTGATGTCGGCAGCCTTTCGGAACATGACGCGGCCATTACCGAAGCGGCCAGAACGAAAGCGAGCGAGCGAAGATCCCGCTTGGGCCTCTCGTCAAACCAGCCTTTCGGATTACTCATAGTTGCTATTTCACCAAATTGGATTGCACCCAACCGAGCCGGTTATCAACATCTTCAAGAGATGGCTGCTTGTTCCTACTGCTCGTCAGAGGGGGCATCGGCCACAACAGCCCCTTCACGCTGATAGAAATAGCAGGGCTATGGCTGAAATCTCGCTCGGAGTCGATCCATGCTGAAGTCACTGGGAGTTGTGGTTGCCCAAGCAACCCGACAATTCCGATCGACAGATCAAGCGACCCCTCGTGGACGCTTTGAACGAGCGCAGCAGGTGGCCCAACGGACGGAGCGCCGGCGCCGGCGCAGAACTGTCATCTTCCTTTCGCTCATATTCATAATCCTGGTGCTGTCGTTCAGTTTCCTCTTTCACGAGATTATGGCTCGAGAGGGAAGGTCGTTCTCATGGCCGACTGCCATCTACTGGACGATGACCACCATGACCACGCTCGGATTTGGCGACATCACGTTTACCTCCGACTTAGGACGATTGTTCTCGGTTCTAGTTCTCGTGTCGGGATCAGCATTTCTTCTCGTCGTACTTCCCTTTGCATTCATCCAGTTCGTGTTCATTCCGTGGATTAACGAAAGAGAGCGTCGTCGGGCACCACGAGCGCTGCCACAGTCGACCTCGGGGCATCTGATCCTCACTGCGCTGGGACCTATTGAGCAGGACCTCATCGACCGAGCCGACAAAACGGAACTCCCATATGTGCTCGTAGTTGAAGACGTTGGTGAGGCCGCTCGTCTGCACGATGAGGGCCGAAACGTTATCGTCGGAGCACTTGACGATCCGGGCACGTATCACAATGCCCGCGTGGAGAACGCCGCTCTAGTCGTCGCAACCCAGAACGACCAGATCAACACCAACATCGCCTTTACTGTTCAAGAGATCGCCCCTGACACCACCATTCTTTCGAGTGCCAACGCCCCTGCATCCGTTGACATCCTTGAAATTGCAGGGGCTGACCATGTTGTACAACTTGGCAATATCCTTGGCTACGCAATGTCGGCAAGGGCACTCGGCCTCGGCGGCAAAAGTCACCAAATTGGAAATTTTGCCGGCCTGCAAATCGCTGAGGCAGGCGTGGTTGGCACCGCTCTATCTGATCGTTCCCTTCAAGAAACTCAACTTCGATCACTGGTTGGCGTAGGAATTATTGGTGTCTGGGATCGTGGCGACTTCTCCGTAGCAACTGGAGAGACAAAGCTGTGCGACTCATCAATTCTGCTCCTCGCCGGCACAGCCAATCAGCTGGCCCGTTTTGACGAAGAGTTCGCTGTGCACTCTCCTACTGATTCGAAAGCAATCATCATTGGCGGTGGTCGTGTTGGGCGGGCTGCAGCTCGCTCATTTATGTCGGAAGGCATCGATGTCACCATCATTGATCGTCTCGCTGAGCGCCGGCGTTCAAAACCGTCTTATGTGATCGGTGATGCTGCTGACCGGTCCGTTCTTGAGGCGGCCGGTATCGAAGATGCGGGAGCGATTCTGATCACTACTCATGACGACAACGTCAACGTTTATCTCACCCGTTATTGCCGGGGTCTGCGTCCCGATGCACGCATCGTCTCACGGTCAAACCTCGGGCGGAACGTGACAACCCTTTACCGAGCTGGTGCAGATGCTGTGCTCTCTTATGCGGGGACAGGCTCTGCAACGATCTGGAATCACTTCCGAGGTGATGAAACCCTCCTAGTCGCTCAAGGGCTCAACATGTTCCGAACTCCAATTCCGCGTGAGCTCATTGGTTCAACTCTTGCTGATTCGCACATTTACCGTCGAACCAACTGCAACGTGGTCGCCATCGAACACGATGGCACGATTCGCGGTAACCCGGATGCTCACGAGCCCTTGCCAGCCACTGGGGAGCTCCTCCTTGTGGGAACTGACGTCGCCGAAGAAAAGTTTTCTCAGGTGTTCCCTCATGCGCGCCGCCGCCCACTTCTCACGCGTGGCCGCCGCTAAAAAGACGCAGTCTCCCGTTACGGCACCGCTAGCAGATCGTGTGACGATCATTGCGATGCGGCGAACTACGGTGACGATCTATGCGAAAACTCTCACGATTTGCCTGGTTGGTTATTGCGGTTCAGATCTTCTTCGTCGTAATCATGATCGCCATCTATTCGGGCGGGGATTCTTGCGTTGCTGAAGACAGCATTGAAGGACTTGTTGCGGAAGTTATCTGCGACACAGCAGACGAATTCATAGCCCTTGTGCTCTTCATGACCGCCGGGTTTTTTTGGGCAATGTCAAATCTCGTTCTCGGGATCGTCGCAGTCCGTCGCCGGAAGAAGGAACCTAGCGACTCACTTAGTTGAGCGTCGGAACGGCTGGCGGCTCCGGTACGTTCCGCAGCGCCAAAGCCACTCGGCGGGACCAAAACGAAAACGCTGCAACCACCACGGTGACCACCAAAGCTGTAACGCCCAGATCAGCAGTATCCAAACAAAGATCATTGTTCTCGTGAGTTCAACCTCTTGAGCCAGAACAAAGAGCGTCGACAGACCGAGCACCGTCTGAGAGAGGTAATTTGTCATTGCCATCCGGCCCGCAGCTTGCAGGCGTTGCTGCAGTTTGCTGACGTCGTTCTTCCAAAGAACAATTAACCCGATGTAACCGAGCGCCATCGGGATAGTGCCGAGTCCGAGAGGAATATGTCCGACCAAGGCCGTCCGCTCGGACCAGCTATCCACGATGTGAATCGCAACGCCGCCGCAAGTGACTAGGAGCCCGACCCCCAAGCCCCAGCAGGCCATCTTCTTGTACATCTCTTGCGATCGTTGGCCCTGCACAATGTGGAGTCGATACAAACTCACTCCGATCAGCATGAACCCGATCGAACGTAAAATCGCATCGGCATAAAACCAGGTTAAAAGCTCGGATTCCAACAACGGGGTTCCTCCGGGAACCCAGTACTCGCCAATTTGATAGCTGCCGTCGTTGACTCCAATCTGCACCAGCCATGCACTGAGAGAACCAATTACTACAAGCCCCACTCCCACTGCCATGAGAACTTTTGGTGATCGCCGGTGAACTGCAAGCACGATAGGCGCAGATATCGCGTACGCAGTTAGTACGTCACCAAACCAAAACCATGCGTGAATGGTTCCGATGACGAACAGCAGCGTGAATCGCCAGAGGCTTAACCAGTACGGATGCGCTGTCTTCGAACCTGCTCGTTCGCAAAATATGACAACCCCCACACCAAAAAGCAACGAGAATAACGCCATCATTTTCTGTTCGATGAACAGTTTTGATCCGATTCCAATGATCCAGTCGAACGGTTGTTTGGTTCCTGCGGCGTCAACGTTGCTGTAGCCAGCGAAATCCATGAAACCCCACGTCAGGGCGTTCATGGGGAGAATGCCAAGGATTGCGATTCCTCGGATGAGATCCAGCGATGTCACCCGCTCTCCTTGAGCGACCGGCGAAGATCGAGATGTCAGGTTGGTCATTTCTTCGGCCTTCGGTGATCGAGTCGCTGGGCCTCTTCACCTTACATCTTTGTTATTCAACTGAATGAATGACCCACGAGAGCATCGCTATGTTTGCGCCGAGACACGGTTATCTCCGTCGCTTTTTTGCGGAAAACCAGATGTGCGACCCAAATTGGTCTTCTTTTACGGGTTTTCCGTGTACGACGTACCAGTCAACTCCGGCAGTCACAGCTTTCAGGTACCTGCGCATTAGGGGGCCGACAATGATGGCGCGAAGAAGTTGGCGCAACCCAGGTGTTCCGCTGACCGGCCGCGGCCAGACTTCGATAGTGAGACGAGTGCGCTCATCGCCGAGCGAGTGGAGGCGCCAAGAGACGTGAGAGGTTTCTTCGCCGATGGCCCCGATATCAAGTTCGTAGCCGATTCCGTCGGTCCAGCCAGTGAAGTGACGGTGGTAAACCCAGCCGCTCCGATAATGCACCTCGTCTTGCGCTCCCACACCTGGCCACACTGAGACGGGGTTGCTCGAACAAAATGGGTGGAGGTTTTCGAGGATTCCGGCAGTTGAGATTGCAGCCCAGACACGCTCGGACTCGGCGTGGATGTTCCTGCTCACCCGCACAGGACGCCCTTTCATCGGAGAAGTTCGCTGGTCCATTCTCTGAAGTTTGTCTCACAGCTGTTTTCTGCCACGCACGCTGCTCTTTGAGCGCAGCACGGAGTTCTGAGGGATTGATGCGGATCAGGTAGGCATTCCCCTTGTTTTGCATGCTGAATGTGGAGTTATAAAAGTTGCCGTTTAGGTCCTAGGAGTCTCAGCCAGGGATGAAATCTTGGCTTCCTAATGAGGCGTCGACATCGGGTACCTCGGCGCAAATCGACGATTGTGCGGATGCGACATCGAGTTGCCAAATCCCGTTACGAGAGCGATAGGGACGAATGCTTTTCGGGCGGTGTCTCTCGATGGTGAATTCAGCGTGCTTTAAGACTTCGACCGAAATGTAAGAAAATGTCTTTCGGAAGGAAGACATCGGTAAGAGGTTTTTGAGGGTCTGTCCGCAGCTGAACAATCCGAGTACATTTACAGATGTGACAGTTGTTGCGTCTGAATTGCAATCCGATCAGCGACTCCTTGCGCGTCGCAAGAGAGCAGACCGTGAACGCTCTGAGGTCAGGGTCCGGGTTCTTAGATCTGCTCGACATATTCTTCGCGAAGGATCAATGTTTGATCTCTCAATAAAGAGCCTTGCTTCTGATGTTGGGGTTAGTCGCCAAACGATCTATCGACATTTCCCCTCCGTGCAGGATGTGTTTCGTGCACTGTCTGACGAAGTGATTGCCGATGTCTACTCGAACCTGCCTGATCTCCCATTTGACGATCCCAGCTACATTTCAGCGTTTGTCGATGTGGCAGTCAAAACGTTTTGTGCTGATTCACAGGTGGTTCGGGTGCTGGTTTTGACCTCAGCGATTGGTCGCGCAACAGGTGATTGGGTGCAGATCGACCCTGAACAAGTCCTTCGCGCGGCTCTCACAGAGATGCCAGTTGCTTATCGCCCAATCTCTCCTGATCCAAAAGTGGCTGCACGAGTTCTCATCACCTATTTTCGAGGTGCACTTTACGGGTGGGCTGCGGGATTTCTCACCGATAGCGAGTTCGAACAAGAGGTTCGAAAGGCAGGACTGCTTGTAGTCAAATGACCGCATTTCGTGGTTCCTTCAACGCTCCGAGGACGAAACGTACCCTCGTTTCGCTCATTAGTTTGGCGCTTGCGACTGCTCTAGTTCTGCCGCCTCGCGGAGGCGATCCTGTAGTTGCAGCATCAGAGGGGGACCTTGATACTTCTTTCGATACCGACGGTTGGAACACCATTTCCGGGAATGATCTTTGGTTTGGGGCGATGTCGGTTGCCGTTCAATCGTCCGGCAAAACGGTGGTTGCCGGCGCCCGGATGAACGGGATGCAGTTCGATCCGTTACTGGTTCGCTTCAACCTTGACGGCAGCTTGGACACTTCTTTCGGTTCTGATGGGACTGGAATAGTTGTAGAGCCATGGCCCGACGGCGAAACGATCATGGAGTGGGTGAACCGATCGGGCGCCGCCGTTGACATTGCGCTGCTATCCGACGATCGGATTGTGATGACGAGTTCGCCGTCAGGTAATGACGAGCGGCACGGCATCATGCTGTTCAACTCGAACGGCGTTTTGGACACCAGCTTCAGCGGGGACGGTCGACGCAAGATTGCAAGCGGTGGGCCGAATGTCGACGTGTGGACCACTGCGGTTACCGTCACCTCAGACGACAAGATCATGATTGTCGGAACCAGTCCTGATGACAGCTGGGACTATCGGATGAAGGTGTACCGATTGAACACCGACGGGTCTTTCGATACATCGTTCAGCAACGATGGGATGCGAAACGTCAATTTCCCTGGTGGAGTAGATCATCTGGCAAACGCAGTCGTGATGGCCGGAGACAAGACGGTCGTCGGAGGCTCCGCAGCAGCATCGTGGAGCCGGCACGATATGGGCATTGCGCAGCTGAAAGCGAATGGACAAAACGATTTGTCTGGGTTCAACGACACAGGTAAGCGTTATGTGGATTTCGGCTTTGGTGACTCAGACGTCCGAGAGTTACTTGTTCAAGCTGACGGAAAGATCGTTGCGATCGGCGAATCACAAGTGTTTGACAACGACGACTCCGTCGCCGTCACACGCCTCAACTCGGATGGATCATTGGACACATCGTTTTCCGGAGACGGCAAATTCGCGCACGACTTCGGGGTCGGTGATTCCTATGGGTGGGCAGGGGCGCTTGATGCGGACGGCCAGATCGTGATTGCCGGTCAGTACAACAACGGTACCGATGATAAGCCGTTCATAATGCGGCTCACCCACGACGGTGAGCTCGACACGACCTTCGGAACCGGCGGCGTTCGAACATACGATTTCATCGGCGGTAATGCAGAGTCGTTCGATGCCGTAGCGGTCTCAGGAAGTGCCATGGTTGTTGCAGGAAGCACAGGCTCGTCAGCGCTTGCGGCTCGCCTGTTAAACATGTTCGAAACCGATTCGGTCTTGAACATCACGTATGACAGCCAGAACGGTTCGGTGGTATCAGACGGGGACTCGACAACGATTACGGGCGGGTCAATCAACGCCTTGCCTTCGGACCCGACCCGCGCCGGCTACACATTCACTGGCTGGTACACCGCTTCGCAGGGTGGGACCAAAATCACTTCAGGAGCAGACCACAACCAAAACAGCGACTTCACCCTTTACGCCCAATGGGAACTGGCGATAGCGACGGTGTGCGGCAATGGGAATTCTCTCGGCATGTACCAGAGCATCACCGTCGACGGAGTTGTCACCTTTAAAGAACTCGACGTCGACCTTGGTGAATACGTTGATGTCCCAGGAGTGAGCCTTGACCTGCGGCCTTTCGGTCCTTGGAGTAACAGCGTTCAGATCAATGGCGCTGGTGTCGATCCGACATCAGGGAAGATCTTCGGGGCGATCAACATCAGTTCAACATCGCACATCATCCAATTCGATCTGACGTCCCCAACGCCGTCAGTTGGATTCGTGGGGAACTTCAGCAGCGGAAAAGTGTGGGCAGCAGACTTCCTTGCAGATGGCACATTTGTCTTCCATGACGACGTTGCGTCGGTCAACAAGGTGCGCAGCATCAGCAACCTTTCCGGCCTGCCGGTGTTTGAGACCAGAACTGAAGCACCGGTGCTCACACCGCAAACCCATCAAGCAACAGTCTTTGAGAACGCCGGCGACATCACGACAGTCCGACAGTCCGATGGCACCGAACTCCTCATCTCTTACGACTATCCAGCGGACAAAGTAGCTGTTGTTAATGCGTCAGATCTTGACAGTGGGGCGCTTTACACGACAACGCTTCCTGCCGGGTTCGACACTTATGGTTATAACGATGTGGTCGGCGCTGCGTGGGTGACAGCGTCTGGCGACGCTTACTTCAGTTTGAACAATGGGGGCGGTATTTACGCTGTCTTCGCCGACGATCTCGACACCACCAACCAGACGGCAGTGCTGTCAGCGACCGAAGTGACATCGACACAGCAAACAAATAAGAACGACGGCTTTGGTTGTCCGACTGCAGCAGATGCACCTGACGAAGCCGGGGCGGCATCCGAGGTCACCTACACAGTTACTTACTCAGCGAATGGCGGCACCAACGTTCCAAGTGATCACACATGTGAAGAAGGGTCAACAGTAATTCTGGATTCACCGAGCCCGACTCGAGACGGGTACACCTTCACAAATTGGTACTGGCAGGGCACTCCAAGTATGACGTGGGGGACTGCAGCACTTGTAGACAGTCTCCCCTGCAACGAAGACCTCTATATCGAGGCCCAGTGGGCTGAGGTCCAGCCAGAAAACGTCGTTTACGACATGAATGGCGGGGACGGGAGCAACGTTTCTTTCAGTTGCACTCCGGGCACCCAGTTTGAAGTCTGGACTTCGGTGCCTGAGCGAACCGGATACGACTTCGTGTCTTGGGAAGACTCCCAACTTCCAGGCACCTTCCATCTGCCAGGCGACATGCTTGACTGCCGAGAGTACGCGTTGCGAGCCGTTTGGCAACCCAAAATCATCACTTTCGACCCCGCTGGTGGGACACCTGATCCGTTCCCAGATGCTCAATGCGGCGGAGACGGTCTCTTCACTGTTCCCGGGCCACCGACTCGGCCGGGCTTCAACTTTGTTACCTGGGTTGCCTCAGTACCAGGTGCTGAAGGGCAAACTGCTTCGCCATACGGTCTGGCGAGCTGCGATGTTCAGAGTTGGACTGCACAGTGGGAAGCGGTCAACCACACCTGGACCTACGACCCCGACAACGGTGACCCCGTAGAGACTGAGAGCTGCCCAGACCAAGTAGATACGGCTGTTAATGCCGCACCAACCAAAGATGGTTTCGATTTCTTGCGTTGGTCCGTCGTCGGCGAAGTCTCCACAGGTAATGCCGATCCAGGTGATGTACTTCCTTGTGTTGAATCGATGACATTCACAGCGCAGTGGGCTGCCACGCCAGATCCGGAACCAGACCCAGACCCAGATCCGGAACCAGACCCAGACCCGGAACCCGAACCAGACGGGGACCTCGATGGTGACGGTGTCAGCGACGGCGAAGAAGAACCAGGCTGTGAATTCGATGTCGACTGCGACCTTGACGGCCTCACCGACGACCTTGACACAGACGACAACGACCCCGACCAAGACGGCGACAGCATCCTCGACGGTGCAGAAAACGCTGGCTGCATTACAGACCCTGATCCGAGTTGCGG
>Ga0160423_10000400_pt1 | contig 35155 bp, 20 predicted proteins | sample CRUFie14St8metaG_FD_108191 | JGI IMG/M metagenome (GOLD analysis project Ga0160423, IMG submission 108191) | Marine microbial communities from the Costa Rica Dome - CRUD Field 142mm St8 metaG | ecosystem: Environmental > Aquatic > Marine > Oceanic > Photic zone | place: Costa Rica: the Eastern...
AGCTGAATAGCAGAGTCCTTGATGAACCAAGACTCCTCAGGGTTCCTCACGGCCCGGATCGTCAGCTCATAAATCTCCGGAGTCACTGCGTCAGTCCGGGATAGGAGGGCTCCAAATATCGCTCGCCGTACCCTCGGGTCGCCGTGCTGCAAAAACTCCATCACCAGGTTATTCCTCACCTTGCCGCTAACCGTGCGTCGGCCAAGATAGCCACTCGCCATCCCCAATGCCTTATGTGCGGCAATATTGCGGATATTGAAGTCATGGTGATGCATGTACTTCCGAATCTCCTCGTCATCCGGCTCATTGGAGTCATGAAAGCGACGAAGAAAATGAAGACTGGAGTCGCGGGCCAGAGTCTCAGAGGAAAAATCGTATTGTTTATCATTCTCCCCACGCACTGGTTCCCGCCTGACGAAAGCATCATCAGCCGCAGTTCCCCATGGTCGCGCCGGGAGCTGATAGCGCTTGGAAAACTTGGTTGGAGGCGCACCGGTGATGCGGAGAGTCTTCCTCGGCATGGTATAGGCCAGAGGATAGGCTACGCCCCACTGTTCCTTGTCGTAACCCCCTCCTCCCAGGATTCCAAAAGAGCCGTCGAACCTGCGGGACAGATCATAATGCCACTTCCGATTATCCATGAATTCCCGGTAGTGCTGCGGCCTTTTATCATACAGGAGACCCATGGCAGCACTGCGCCAGATTTCACCGATGCCCCCTCCGGTATGTCCATGCAGCATGAAAGTCGTGGTGTAGAAACTCTGGATGGCACAGACATCACGAGCCCGGGCGTAAACCGATTGCTCTCCTCCGAAAGCGAGAGCCGCCGCTGCTGCCATGGCGATCGCCAGTTTTCCATTCTTCCCGTTGTCAACGAATCCAGTATAGGGCCGGTCATCTCCATAGGGGTTGTTTCCCCTGCCAGCATAGCGAAAGAAATGGCGGAGGGCCCCGTGCAATGTCTCGTCCGGCACCTTAGCCCCACATTCCTTGGCGAGCAGCAGGAAGGTCAAAACGTGTGTTCCCGCTGCATTCAGGTGCCCCTGCCCGTAGCCCGTGAGCGCTGAACCACGGCCGGCCCAGGCATCATTGTGCTGGGTCCTTGCTGCACTGTCGACCCACTCCTGCACCTTGGCCAAAATCTCAGGGTCGCCCGTTCTCAGGTAGCACTCCGCAAGCCCGATGCCTCCGTAACCGACATACCAGGGATACCTATGAGCCGAGGCCTTCCGGGCCCATTCTCTGACGACCTCCAGATCCCTGTTATCCCCGGTGGAAAGAAGAAAGAGCATGCCAATGTCGGCCAGCCCCTTCTGGGTATCTGGACGAGACAGGTAATCTGCCACCTGCCGAACGATCTTGTCCGACTTTGGACAGTTCAGGGGCCAGGTCCTGCTGTAGGCCCCCAGCACCGGAATCTTCACGCTGACCGGAACATCCAACCCCTTGATCTCAAACCGGAGAACACCATCGGCGGCTTCGGCCTCGGCAAGAAGCTCGCCCAGATGGATCCGGGGATCAATCCCGGAAAGCTGCTTGCCGTTGATGGATTCAATAACCTGACCGGCCTTCAACTTACCCGTTGATGCAGCCGGGGAACCTTCCTCGATATTGCTGATCCGCATGACGAATGCTGGTTGGAGAAGATCAATTCCCATCCCCACCGGACCAAAACGCTTAATGGTCTGAAGGGACTTCTTCTCCCCCGGCCGGGTGGAGAACAGTCCATGCGGCTTCTCGTAGAAAGATTGCGCCCCCACCAAGTCGGAAAACAGAAGAAGTATAGCAGCGGACACACTATAATTGCCTCGAAGCTGGCATCTCATTTTTTCTTTCTTTCGGGTTGTTTGAACGTCGCCCCCGGACTCTTAGCGGGGCGGAGCCGCACCGTGACTTTAGTCCCTGAGGGCGGCAGGGCCTTGGTATTAATTTCCCAGAGAAGAGCCCGATTTTCCCGGGAGTGCACACCTTGCAGGCAGAGTAATTCATCTCCAAAAGTCGCTAGCGAAATTAGGTTCCCACTCCGGTCTCCCTGGTAGACCCGTGGACCGCCCCCGTTATCAACCACCCGGGAGCCCGCAAAGAGAAAGGCATGAGTGGGAAGCCGTTCCTCGACGGCCCCATCTCCATCAACCCTGTCACTAACACGAACGATGAATTCGCTAACCGGTTTTTCGATTAGCTCATCGTCCTTACCTCTCCATGCGAGGAAGACCTCTACCAGATCTCCGGAAGGAGGAAGATGCCGCCATTGCTCCTCCCCGCCTTCCACGCGTTCCATCAGGGCAGGATTACCAGACTCGAGCCCCAGCAGGAGAAGAGCGGTATGCACGTGCAAAGGCCTCGCCTCCATCGAGAGAAGAGATTCATGCTCCTTTCCGCCCTTGGCACACGCTACGAGTTCCAAGAGTCCTTCCCTCAGACAGATCGTGGAATCAACTGTCACACAGCGACCTACAGGATCCACCTCGATTCCCGGCAACTTGACGGGCTCAGCAGTTGCGCTCGTGACGGTTGAAGTCACGATCATCGTCAGAATTCTGGATACTTTCATGAGCACCTTGCCGTCAAGGAGCTTGGTGAAGCAAATCAACCATCACCTTTCCCATCGCCTCACCTACGTTCATATAGGTTTCAGGATTCCCTCCATAGTGGCCGCTTGAACCTCCTCCCTTTGAGAGTGGGTTACTGTAGACGAAACCGACCTGACCCTCGAGCTCGGGATCGTCGCTCTTTGAAACAGCCTTCATTGCATTGAGAATCACCCCATCTCCACTACCCGATCCCTCTTTAGTCTGGCCCAGAGAGGCACTGACAAATCTGGCTCTCGGGGCATCAAAGTCCTTACGAAGAGACTTAATCAGCTGAACCAAGTTCTTCTCGTAAGATTCATAATGTGCTGCGTTCCGCATATCCTTGTCCCCTTGCCACCAGAAAAAACCGGCAACTTCGTATTCCTTCGCCCCCGGGTAATACTTATCGAGATTCTCTAACACCTTCTTAGCTGCCGCAATGTCCCCGTCATACTGACACCCAGCATACCATCCTTTAGACATATCGCCTCCGGTGTCACCTCCGGGATCATCCGGGGTGCCGCGGTAACCAGGCTGCATCTTTCCGCCGTGCTCCCAAGGTTCCGTTCCAGGGGGCAAAAGGTCCCAGCCAAGACTCCGGTTGCCAATACAGCTCTTGAGAATCATGACGGGGGCGTCTGTTACATGGCCCAGAGCATGACCAATACCGATTTCCGGGCCAATGTTTCCCTGAATCGTCATCCAATCGTTGGTATAGTCCTTGGCAGGACTATTGCCTGAACACATCACTCGCACGTTTCGGACATCCTTACGTATCGTCCATGCTCCGGCATCATCCACCAAATATGGATATTTTTCTGGAGCTATTTTCTGGAGAACGTCTGGCTTCCCGAAACCAAGCATGTTGGATTGCCCCAACAGTATATACACTTGGACCGGCTTGCTCATATCCGCCTCTTCCCCATCAGGGTCGGGCCAAATCTCAGGAAGCTCTTCCACCTCGCCCGGTAGGGAAGAGGAAGAACCGAGAAAGCTAATATCATCTTCCGACAACAGATCCTTTTGAAAGGTGATCGATTTCCCATTAGGGAGAACCACGGAAACTTTTCCACTCACCGCGTCGTAGGCCTGTAACTTGCCCTCGAAAGTCTTGGACCCGTCTGCACTTGTCCAAGTGCGTGCCGGCAGACTAACCATCAAAATGGAAAGAAATGCAACAGCTGCTGAGGCGATCCGTCGATTCCTCAGGGGATCTATCATCAGGCGAAGAGATACGGCTCGAGTCATGACCTGAACGGTGTCTTTGAACCTACCGTAGAACCAGAAAAGAAATCATCTTTTTTGCGTTTATTTTACGCTTAATTGCGACATGCTCTCTGTGCGATCGGACCCGACCGTTGGCTCTCACGGGATTACCGCTTCTCTCCAAGACTCTCCCACTCGGTAATATGGAAAAACCACCACTCCGTCCACGAATTGCTATCTCACTCGAGTTGGATCAAGGATTCAAACGACACCAGGAGAGCTACGCCGGCTGCCATCAATATGCCGATGCCGCCGGATGGCATTGCACCATTGAACCCGCCATCGATCGAGTCCTCATGGAAAGCAGGGGACCCATTCCGTTTGACGGGATCCTCGCCCGAGCCACTCCCGAAATCGCCAAGGCGGCGAGAAAAAAGAACGTCCCGTTGGTGAATATCTGGTTGAACTCCCCGGTCCAAGAACTTCCAAGCGTATTTCCTGATTTTGAGGGCTCCGGTGTCCTCGCAGCAGAGCACCTGTTGGCACGAGGATTCCGACATCTCGCCTATCTCGGATATCGTAGCGACATCGACTCGCGTCTTCAGTCAGAGGGCATGAGAAAAGTCACTCGCCGGGAAAACTGCAACCTGACCACTCATCGGTTTTCCCGCACCAGCATGGAAGGCCCTGCCCGGGGCTGGCAACCATTCGTCACTGGAATCCGATCATGGATCGAAAGCTGGCAGCTTCCGATTGGCGTTCTCGTCTGCAATGATGTCTTCTGTCGCTACCTGATAGATATCTGCCGTTCAAAGGGTCTCCACGTCTCGCAAGAGGTCGCCATAATTGGGACATATAACGAATCAGAAATCTGCAACGCTCCTCCCCCTTCCCTGACGAGTATCGATATGAATTGCTCGCAGGTCGGCTACCGTGCAGCCGCTCTTCTGGACCGCCTTATGAATGGGGTCAAACCACCTCCCGACCCAATCATGGTAGCTCCAGCAGAACTACTCCCACGGCAGTCCACTGACCTCCTGGCAGCCGACGATCCCGCTGTCACAAAGGCGCTACGTTTCATCGCGGATAACACTCACGACAGAATCAGAGTCCCCGATGTTGTGAGCGCCGTAAATACCAACCGAAGATCTCTCGAGAAACGATTTCGGCAGTCTCTCAACCGCTCCATCGGGGATGAAATTAACCGCCTTCGTCTGGAGCGGGCCAAACGCCAGATGGTCGGAACGAAGGCCTCTTTAAAGGATATTGCTGCCAGCACCGGATTCCGTAACTCGGACCACTTCTCTAAAGTGTTTAGTCGGATAGAAGGAATTTCCCCCTCTCATTTTCGCTCGGAAAGGCAAAAGGCATTTCTGCAGGATTAACATTTGCGTCCCTCGCCCCTCCTGCATCTTCGCGCAGATTGCCCTCTAAGCATCGTCCTCTCTGGTAGCGAAAAGCAACTCTAAGGCTACCACCTGTAGAGTCACCAAGCCCTTGTCCTCGAAAAGGCCTATCTCTAGAGTACTGCATGATCAAGATGATCGCCCCTTTGCTCCTGCTTACCTCTCTCGCTCAAGCCGTATTGCCCGGACCCCTTTTCAGGGTAAGGACGAAATCACGGAAGCTTGGGTTTACTTTACCACCGCCCAAGGTGCGTGGAAAAATCGTAAGTGGAACTTCATTCCGTGCGATGTAGAAGAAAAGGAGCTGGTTTCCCGGAAGGGCCTTCCCGGAAAAACCACGGCATTTCTTGTCTACGTTTTCCGCGATGTTTGTGGTTTCCGAAGTAATCACTCTGCCTCCGAGCTGGTAATCATGGGAAACTAGAACGACCCCCGCAGCTATCGGAAAACCGGAGATCTGGGCACCCTTTCAAGGCAGAGCCTTTTTCCAACCAGCCTTGAGAATCTCACCGTGCCGGTCGAGTGTCTCAGCGTATCCCTCCTGCCCCGCAACATTCTGCATCTCATCCGGATCTGTTTCATGGTCATAGAGCTCACGGGCTTTCACTTCGCCGCTCTTCCAGTCCCGCCACTCCACGTAGCGGTGTTGGTCGGTCCGGACTGAATAGCCCATGATATCTCCATGACTACGATGGCGGTTCCCCCGGTAGGACCGGGGATACTGGCTGAAAGCTGCTGTTTTCCATGAGCGAAGAGGCTCATCCAGAAGAACCCGGAAGCTTGTTCCTTGAAGGCCTTCAGGAACAGCAAACCCACAGGTTTCGACGAGAGTGGGGTAAACATCCACAAGCTCTACGAGAGCGCTGCTCTCGGCGCCGGTCTCTTTCTGTCCGGGGGCTGAAAAAATCAGAGGAACCCGCACTGACAACTCATAATTGTTCGCCTTGGCCCAGAGACCCTGTTCTCCGAGGTGGAACCCATGATCTCCCCAAAGGCAGATTACTGTCTCCTCACGTAACCCGAGTGCATCTATCTGATCAAGAAGGCGTCCTACAAGAGCATCTACGTAACTCACACACGCATAATAGCCGTGACGCAATTCAGCCGCCTTCTCCTTAGAGACCTTTCCACTACGAGAGATGTCGGTATACCCCTCCAATTCTTTCCAACTCCTCACCGCAACCTCCGGCGCACCCCTTGGATGTAACCTAGAGGCGGGGGCCGGAAGGGTCTCGCGGTCATACAGGTCCCAATATTTCCGAGGTGCACAAAACGGCAGGTGAGGCTTGCGAAAACCGACCGCCAGAAAAAACGGCTGATCTCTCGTTTTCAAACAATCCAACGCCTCGAGGGCTGCCTCACAAACCACCCCATCGATGTAGGTTTTATCCGGCACATCCGCCGCCTCCGAGGAGGCCCGCTTGAGCCCCTCACCCTCGAGATTTTCAGGAGTAGCATAACGAAGATTCGCTGCTCTGACATTATCATGAAGCGGGGCCTCGGACCAAGAGGGCTCATCTTTTGAAGGAGGACCTCCTCCATGAAATATCTTTCCAATAGAGCGACAGTGATATCCTTGTTTTCTAAAGAACTGCGGCAAGGTAACCACATGGGGTAGAGCTTTACGGAAGTGGGTATTCAGGTCCCACACTCGAATGGTATCGGGGCGACGCCCTGTCATGAGGGAAAGACGCGAAGGACTGCACACCGCCTGCTGGCAATAGGCCTTCCGAAAGATAGTGCCGTCGCTCGCAAGGCGGTCGATATTCGGTGTTCGTGCCACCTTATCTCCGTAACACCCGAGCATAGGCCGCAGATCATCAACCGCGATAAACAACACATTGTGAGAGCGCTCTGCGCCGAGAGAGAGCGAAAGCACGCAGGCAGCAAACCCAAATCCAATGACAAGATTTCTCATACCCTCATCGGCTTTTATCAAAAAAGTATTCTCGATAGTTAAGTTTCAGGTCGGCCTTGCTGGGAATACCCCCCTTCATGCAAGCCTCGATCTCGGACTTCAACTGGAGAACCTTCTTCCGATCGAGAAGGGGATCCTTCGTCGATGTGCGCCATTGCAGTAAACGCTTCTTTAAGCGCTGGAGAACCTCCGCATGATTCGAATCCTCCGCGAGATTCTCGAATTCATGAGGATCGTTTTTCAGGTCATACAGTTCAAACTCAGGAGGATGACGCATTCGCTGGTACGCACCCCTAACTGGCTCTCCTGCTACTAAGATCGCTTCCTCAACTCCCTTAAAAAATCGTTTAAGCGTGAACTCGTAACCCGGGTTGATCTCTCCTGCCATGAGATTATGGATTAATTTAAATTGGGCATCACGTACACTCCGCTGAGGGTAGTAGTTATGTGCGGAGTGAAGGTGGAACTCGGCAAAGAGATGCTTGCGCCACTCCACACTTTTTCCTTCGAGCAAGGAAACAAGATTACGACCGGGAAGCTCTCCAGGCAGCGAAACACCCGCCATCCCGAGAAGTGTGGGCATCAAGTCGATGGTGGAAACCAACTCGGAACACCTTTCGCCCCTCTTCCAGTGTTTTCCACCCGACATAATCAGCGGGATCCGTAATCCTCCCTCGAGGGAGGTCCGCTTACCCCGCAACATGTCTGCTCCGTGGTCCCCGAGATACACAATCAGGGTATCCTCATATTTTCCGGACTTACGCAAAACTTCCAGAAGCTCACCAACCTGGGAGTCCAACCGACTCATGCAGTTATAGTAGTCGGCTGTCTGCTGGCGCAAATCCGGAGTATCCAACCCAAAGTAAGAGAGCGACTTCACCTCAGCTCCCGTGAGAGGATTCTCGGGAACTCCCCCTACGGACTTTAGGAAAGGACGGTGAGCATCAGGATAGTTTACGCTGAGGAAAAAGGGCCGCTTGGACTTCTTGATGAACTTTTCCGCCTCGCGCGCATAGTTCTGAAGTTTGTTCCGACTGAAGTTCGAGGACTCCATCCTCTTGAAATCGAAAGGAAAGGCTGATGCAGGATTGACGTGAAGTTTACCAATGATCCCGGTGCGGTAACCCACCTGCTTAAGACTACGAACCAAATTGGGGGTATCCTCGTGATAGAGTCCGAATTTCCAGGTCGCCAGCCCGATCTGCCCGTTCTGATGGGGATAAAGCCCTGTCAGCAACGCCGCCCGTGATTGACTACACCCCGCTTGCGGAACGTAGGCTCTCTCAAACAAGACTCCGTTGGCGGCAAGCTTATCGAGAATTGGCGTCTTTACGAAGGGCTCTCCATAACACCCAATCTCTGGCCCATTATCCTCGGATACAATCAATAGAATATTGGGACGCCCCGGCAGCAGTGAGGCCTGCACAACGGTGAGGACGACGATCAGAAGCCCTTGCACCAGATGCAGCGGAGCGGGCAATGTATCACTTTTAGTTGAGCTCACGGAACCAAGCAGGATCTAAGAGTGATTCAGCAGTGAAGCCCAGCTCAATGTCCAAAGCCCTCGCCTGCAAAAACATAGACCCCCCTCCCGGCCACGAATCAGAACAACCGAGCTACGGACTCGGAGACGAATTGATATTGATTCATATCTGACGCCGATTACTTTCATGTAGAGCCCCTTCTAAAACATGAAAAAAGTCCTTCCCCTAGTCCTGATCCTCTCTGTGGCTCTGAATGCCTGGCAATTGACCAAGAATTCGAGCGCGACCGGGAAAGCATCGGATGATCAAAAATCATCACGATCCGACAATTCGCTTCAGCAGGTATCCCTCTCTGACCGCCGAGCTCCCATCAAGAAGGGCAACACGAAAAGCCCGGAAACAGCTTCTTACAGCTCACTCGATGAGGTTCTTGCTATTGCGGATCCTCTCCAGCGCTATGAGGCCCTTCTTGCATTCATCAAAAATCTCGATCCGGATGAAATTGAAGGGTATTTGGGAGCCCTTCGATCCGGCAAGGGAAAGATGGACGGCGAAACAAGTTTACTCCGGCGTCTTCTCCTCGCCAGGTGGACGCAGGAAGACCCGGATGCCGCGTTAGCAAGCCTTTCCTCCGCAGGCGGAAAACAAGCCTATGCAGACGCAGGAACAGTCCTCAGCACTCTCGCCGCCATGGACCCTGCGCGCGCTGCCGCTTGGTTGGCTGATCCTGAAAACTCTCTTCTCAGACAACCCTGGATGGGTGCAATGCTAAGCCGAAGCATCGCTGAGCAATGGGCGCGGCAGGATCCTGATGCTGCTCTGGCATGGGCCTCATCGCTCGACCCAGAGCAGAGGTCAGGAGCGTATGCCGGGATTATCAATAACATCATGGAAAGTGACCCACAGCGAGCCGCAGCCCTTGCCATGAGCCTTGATAGTTACGATCGACCGAAATTGCTCGGGCAGATCGCACAATCCTGGGCAGCACAGGACCCCGCAGAAGCGGTGGCTTGGGCAAATTCGCTCAGCGCCTTGGATCGCGAGGAATCCCTCCAGGAAGCTCTCGGGAGCTGGGCTGTTTCAGACCCCTCCAAGGCCGCGGCATATGTTGACCAGATGCCTGAAGAGGAACGGGCCGCAGTCGTGGGTGAGGTTGCGCGAAACTGGGCCCAGCAGGAACCCGCTGAAGCCGCTGAATGGCTTGGCAATCAGCCTGAGAGTGAGGGCAAGGCCGGCGCGATGGGTCAAGTCATGTGGAACTGGACTACCTCTGACCCGGAAGCCGCAGCCAACTGGCTGGGAGATCAGCCTGCGGGACCCAGCTACGACAATGGCGTCACCGGCCTCGCCAAAGCCGCAACCCATGCTTATGACGATCCTTCCACCGCAGTTAACTGGGCCTCCACGATCGAAAATCAGGACCTCCGGGATCGCATGACCAGCCACACCCTTGGAGCGTGGCGCAGGCAGGACGAGCAAGCCGCCACCTCATGGGCAGCTGAGAACCAGGTCGAGCTCCCCCCCGCACAACCTCGCGGCAAATAGAAAAGGTGCTACTTCGGTTACGGACTGGCGGCAAGGTCTGTAACCGTAAAGCCCTTGAATTGGACCCATCCTGCGTGACCCTCTGCTCCATAAGTTTGCAGACCGATCACGCCCGCAGCCACATGTTCGGGCTGAGGATTGGGATCCGTGTAATCGACGATCGCCTTGCCGTTTAGCCACACTTGGATGTGGGCGCCCACTGCTCGAATTCTCAGGTGATTCCACTTCAGCGGCTTCCTGATTTCGTCCTTCTCATCACCCTTGTCGAGCCACTCCTTGTAATGGAGACCAACATATTCTTCAGCAGCACCACGACCGATGTTCACCTGATAACCCCGCTGTCGCCCCTCCCCTGGCCCATGGCGAAGGTATACCCCGCTGTTATATTTGCCGTGTTCATCAATTTTGAATTCTAGCTCCAGTTCGAAGTCCTTGAACAATCTCTTGGTCATCAGAATTCCACTCTTTCTCGGATCACCATCCTGCCCACCAACAATAGCTCCATTCTCGACCCTCCATTTGGCCGACCCCACCGAATGCCACCCTTCTAGTGATTGACCATCGAATAGAACAATCTTTTCGGCCCCACCTGAGAGAGACCCAAGTGACAAAAAGGCAGAGACAAGAATCAAAATCCTCATGCCCTACTGTCCCAAACCTGGTTCAGCGAGCGAGAACTAATTACGAGTTCAACTTTTGAAAAGGGCATTGGCTCCATTCCTCTACAACCCACAAATCCTTATTCCGCCAAGTCCATGGGCACAATTTCAATTCCGCTCAATTGGGTTGCGCCCCTCTTTGCTGTGAGAGCAACTTGGAGGCTGCCCTCACTTACGATACCGTCAAGAACTACGGCAACAGCCGTCAGCCTGCTACCTAGATTGAAATCCGTGCTGACCGTCTGCCCCTGCACCTGAATGTCGAAACGGCGTTCGTCGCTGGCAGGGTTGGCAAAGATGAGTCCTACGCGGTAACTGCCGGACTTCAGGCCCCTCAGCGTAACCGATTCCATCCCCTCAACTCCGGACGCCGCAACCCAGGGCAAGCCTGCATCATTCCTCATCCATATGGAGTGATGATAGTAACTCTTGAGCTTTGCAGGAACCGTAACGAGATCGAGCTCCGGGGAAGGCCCACCCATACTGGGGAAATCGAGCCAGAGCGTTCCGCTCTCGGTCATGCGATCAGCTGGCGCTCCAAAATTGATCCCGATCCTCTGGATCTTGCCCGCCAGTTTTTCCTTCGTGATCCGTCCCCAAGTCGTCCATTGCTCGTGACTTTCGGGTAAGTTGTACATCGCAAGCCCGGTCGGAAGCGGATAACTGCAGGTGCATCCTTTGTAGAAGTAAGGCAGGCTCAGCACTCCATTGGCCGGCACAATACTGTTGGTGCAACCCGAACGCGGCCCGCTGATGTTGATGGTCCCGCTATCAATTCGCTTGTCGTAGAAAGAAGCCGTCCCCGAACGCATGGTGTAGATATGGCCGTAGTCAAACCCGCCATCGCACCCGTAACTCTTGGGAAAAGTACGCGCTTCGGTCTCTCCCGTGATTGGATTCTGCCGGTGCCCGGCCACTGGAGCCTCGGGCTTCCAGGCGCTTTTCTGGTGAGACGGCCGATACTGACTCGGTTGCACCGTCTTAAGGTCCACGGTAGCCGCGGCCCTTAGTTTCAGGAGCGCTGATTCCTCCGCACTCAAAACACGACCAGTATACACGTCCGAAAAGTTTGGAGGCAGGAGGCGGTAGTCAACCTTCATCGTGCGGGTGGAGGCATCGAGCCAGTTTTTGGTGGTCGTAATCATCACCCCATCGATAACCTTGGGCTGCGGGGAGCGCTTGAAGTGGCCCAGCGTATCATCGAACCAGAGCACTCCAAGCGGGGCCTTTACCAACTCATCGAGGCTGGGCTTGAAGTCGCCATGGTAGTTAGTTGTTCCGGGGAGAGCGCCCGCTCGCAACCTGGTCTCGAGCTCCCCGCCATGATGCTCGATGAACTTTCCTCCGTAAGGACGGACCGATTCAAAGATGCGCTCCCCCTCGTCGCTTGGTATCTCCTCACCGAGCAGGACAAAATCAGCAAAGTAAGGTGGCATCTCAAATCTGGCCGGGTCATCTTGCCACACCGCAACCCGCGATCCGTAGATTCCCACTCGGGAGAGGACCTCCCGGAGAGCTCTTACTCGGTGCCCTTCCTCTTCCACAACCAATAATCTGAGCGAGGTTTCGGAAGCGAGATGTACTAACGTGTCGGCATCAACTGAACCAAGGAACACCCCATAGCCATGCCGCGGAATTTCACCCAGAAGCTGGCTCGAAAGGGCGGTAGCCTTGGCTGGTAGCGGCGGCGTAGCTTCGTGGCGGCGGCTCTCGCCCCGAGTCCCACGTCCAAACGCATAAAGCCCGCCAGCAGCAGTGGTAACAAAAAGTTTGTCGTCCGCAACGACCATGGAGTGAACCTCTCCGGGGACCTTTTCATAACCATTTGCGAAACGGATTTCCTGATCACCCGCTCTGATAGTACTTCGCACCTCCGGCTTACCCTCATATCGCAAGCGATCCTCGTGACGAACATAGTTAATCCCCATGTCGGCTAGCAAACTCTTACGCTTTCCTTTCTTCTCCTCGCTTTTTCCAGCCAGAGAAGCATACCAGCCCCCTGGCACCCGCCCTCCAAGAGGAAGTTTGAAATCCTTCAGCTTGCCCGTCTTTAGATCGAAGCGACCCGGATAGGCATTACTGCTAGGCACAACGAGCTCCTCACCATCGATGAGTAAATATCCCTGTGGGGCAATGCCCCCAATTGCCACCGCATTATGTGGCTGTCCGCCGTAGAGATGACCGGTGCTATCATTGACCCAGATCTGCTCTCCCGTTGCCGCTTCCAGACAAAAAATGAATACGCCTTCGAACGGCCAGACTCCGGCCGCAAAATACACCCGGCCCTCCTGCACCACGGGACCACCTCGAATGGGCCATACCGAGGTGAGCCGCTTATTTCCAATCAACTTCCGTTCTGATGGTACAGGTCTCACCTTCCATACCTCTTTACCCGTTGCTGCGTCCACGCAGTAGAAACATCCGTCATCCGCTCCAAAAAGAACATTATCCCTCCACGCCACAGGAGCCAGCCGTACTGGTCCATCCGTGAAAAATTCCCAGAGCAATGCTCCCGAGTTGGTGTCGAAGGCCATCACCTTATCCTCCCGGTTGGATGCCAGAAAGAGACGTTTTCCTTTCACGATCGGCTCATACCCTCCGTCGAACTGCAACCGGATATCGTTAAAGGCGGGCAGAGGCTTGGGCAGCTCACGGCTCCAGAGAAGACTCAGCTCATCCGTCAATACCTGCGGACTCTCAGCCGTCCGTTCAACATCATGGCGCCACATGGGCCAGTCTTCCGCAAAGGCTGACAGCCCCGCCGCACAGAAGAGTAGGAACAGGATTTTCATCATCATTGAATTCAGTCAAAAGACGGTTTCCTCGACAGCTAAAGCACAGCGCACAGCGAAGCAAGATACAAGGGAGATCGGCTCCAGTAGATACATACTGAAACTTCGATTCACAAAAGAGATCGCCAATCCTTGCCTTGATTTGAGAATCTCTCCCGGCCCTCGAATGAAACGCCTCCCGCTCAACCTCATTTTTTTCCTTCTCTGCTCCACTCTGTCTGCCCAAGCCCGGCAACCCAACGTCCTCTTCCTCGCCGTTGATGACATGAATGACTGGCTCGGGTGTATGGACACCAGCCCCAGTGCGATCACACCCAATCTCGACAAGCTGGCAGAGCGGGGGGTGCTTTTTACTAACGCTCATACCGCTGGGGTCTACTGTGCCCCCTCCCGCGCAGCTATATTTTCTGGCCAGTTTGCGTCGACTACAGGGTGTTATAGAACCGCAAATTATTTTGTACACCTTCCGGAAATAGATGCTCTTCAGATGTGCTTTTCCAAGGCCGGCTACACGACCCTCGGCGCAGGAAAACTTTTTCATCACCCCGCCGGCGCAATTGACCAGCGAGGCTGGGATACCTTTTTCCTCAGAAACAAATCCCAACGCACCAGTGGGTGGCCTCTCAACTCATGGTCCGACGAGACTCCTCTTCCGCACCCGTTTCCCGCCAGTATTTACAACAGAGGGCGGGAGATCACCGGCGGGATGTTTCTGGAATGGGCTGCCCTCCCAGATGAACAAGAGGAGCAAATGGCTGACACTATCCGCGTCAACTGGGCTGTAGAGCAACTCCAGAAAGAGCATCAGGAGCCCTTCTTTCTCGGCGTTGGCATCTACGCTCCCCATTATCCTAACTACTGCCCCCAGAAATACTACGATCTTTACGAGCCAGAGAGCATCAAGCTCCCTCCCCTCAAGGAGGACGACCTTGCCGACCTCCCGGAAAAAATACGCAAGATCAAAACTGCGCGCTCAAGAATTATCGAAAAACTGAGAAAGCTGAATGCTTTTGATGATGCCATTCACGGATATCTGGCCTGCATCAGCTATGCGGACGCAATGATGGGGCGCGTCCTCGATGCTCTTGAGGCAAGCCCTCACGCTGACAACACTATTATCGTACTCTGGAGCGACCACGGCTATCATCACGGCCAGAAGGGAGACTGGGGAAAACATACCCTCTGGGAGCGCACTTCAAATGTCCCTTTTATCTGGGCCGGTCCGGGTATAGCCCGGGGCGCACGTTCCAATGTCACGGTAAGCTTGATCGACATGTTTCCTACTCTGGTCGAGATGTGCAACCTTTCCGCTCCCCACCAGAAACTGGAAGGTTCATCCATAGCCCCTGTTCTCAGGAATCCTGACAAGGCCAAAGACCGGACCGTCTACCTCCCTCACATGCATCCAGGAGAGTATGCAACCATTAATCGTAATTGGCGCTACATCCGCTACGGAGACGATGGCGAAGAGCTCTATGAGCTGCAGAAGGACCCTCATGAATGGAGAAACCTCGCGGATGATCCTGAATATGCCGAGCTGAAGAAAACGATGCGCGATGCAGCTCCTGCTACTTTCGCTGAACCCCGCGAAAAGCTGAACAGTCGGCGCGACCTTCTCATTGAGGGCGAATCTTTCCATTGGAAGAAGGGAGCGAATCCTCCAATCCGAGGAACAGAAAACAACGCATCAAAGGACCAGCCAGCAAACCGAAAGAAGAAAAACGTCCTCTTTATCGTGTGCGACGACCTGAACACGCATGTCTCTCCGTCCGGGTATGATCCTATTCATACACCTACTCTCAGCTGGCTCGCTACCGAAGGAATGACTTTCACGCGCACCTTCTGCCAGTATCCGGTTTGCGGTCCCTCGCGCGCCTCCTTTCTCAGTGGCCTCTACCCTGAATCAACTGGTGTTTTGAACAACACGGCCGACATCCGGAAGGAGCGCCCTGGCACGGTATCCCTGCCACAATTCTTCAAGGAGAATGGGTATTGGACCGCGAGTGTGGGCAAGATCTTTCACTCGCCCCGACACGAACATGGCGAACTCGCATGGCATGAAGCCCTCCGTTTCCAAAATGACGAACTCGAAGTCGTGCGGAAAGCGCGCGGGAAATTCGAGGAACAGTACGGATCAATCGAGGCTCGTCCCAACCGGAAAAGTTGGAAAGAGCTGAAGAGGAAAGTTTCGGAAAAACTGGATGCCCAGACCCCTCCCGGACGGGGTCGAAGCGGACTGACCGACGCACAGCATAAGGACGGTAAGAATGCTCGACAGGTCGCTCAGTGGCTGCGGGCCGATACCCCCGGCGAGAAGCCTTTCTTCATTGCCTGCGGTATTCAGAAGCCACACGTCCCCTTTCTTGCCCCGGACAAATACTTCGATCTCTACCCACTGAATGGGATTGTCTACCGACCCGATCAACCCGACCTCTGGGGCAGCCTTCCTCAATCAGCGATCTCGAAGCGCTACAGTGCCTTCGGGTTTGAACTGGGAAAAGAGAACAACACCCTGCGCAGGGAATACATGCAGGCCTATCATGCCTGCATCTCCTTTATCGACGCTCAGTTAAAACTGGTCTTTGATGCCTTGAAGCAAAGCGGCCACTGGGAGGACACGATCATCGTTTTTACCTCCGATCATGGTTATCACCTCGGCGATCACTTCCTATGGGGGAAAGTGACCCTCTTTGATATTGGAGCAAAGGTTCCTCTGATTATACGAGCTCCGGGAATTACCACACGTGGAACCACTTCCGAGGCCATGGTCGAATTGATCGATCTCTACCCTACGCTGGCGGATCTCACCGGACTCAATCCACCTGAACACCTGCAGGGAATATCCCTTCGTCCACTTCTCGGGCACCCTGGACGGTTGGGAAAAAAGAACCATGCTTACAGTGTGGTTACCCGTGGTAATAGTCTGGGATACGCCCTCCGTAACCAGCGCTGGCGCTACGCGAGGTGGCCTGATGGAGAGGAACTCTATAACCTCACCAACGATCCCTCAGAGAAAAACAACCTCGCTGGTGAGACTCGACACGAAAATCGACTGAAAGAATTCCGCACCCTTTTGACCGAGAAGCAGCAGCACGCCAAATCCGCCCGGTAGAGCAACCGGATCCAGACATCTATTTCTCCCCTCCCTCCAAGAAGGAGAGGAGACGATCCTCTCTGATTGCACCCATTGCCCCGTGGCCCTCGCCTTTGACCTTGTAATGCACTACCGCGCCATCGAGGTAGGAAAACTTCTCCAAGTTTCCGTCAACCTCGCTCGGTTTGGCCAACTGCTCCCCTTCGTAGCCCATAGCCTTTGCCCAGAGATAGGTCGAATGCTCGGCGTGAACAAAACCCAACTTTCCTCCCTTCGCAGGAATAGCCCGCGAAAGCCCTCCCTCGTAAGGGACCAGATTATCTTCTGTTCCAGAGATATTCATTAGCCGTTTCCCTTTCATCGGCACTACTGCTTTACGGTAGGCATTATCAGGGCCCTTGGCCTTGAACGCTTTTCCGTCGTGCTGATACACATTAAGCGGACTTACTCCGCTTACATAGTTTCTTATGTTCGGCAAGCGACACTCGATCGCGAGTTGATTCACCAGAGCTGCCCCATTCGAACTCCCAATGATACTAAAATTTTCCCGTTGGACGTTATCGTATTCCGATACCTTCTTGATGATCTCCTCAATGAACCCACGGTCATCGGCCTTGGATCGCTCAGAAACAATATTCCAACCTCTGGAATAGCCCTCCGGACATATCACGATGTAGTGCCTTGCCATTCCTCTGTGACGCCGCATGAATCCTTTGAAGGCTCCTCGTGCGTTACCTCCTCCACCATGCAGGAAAATAACCACAGGACGTTTCCCCTTCCTGCCCTCGGGGACGGAAACAACATAAAGCCGCTCAAAAGAACGCTCCTGCTTCCATGACTGTGAAATCTTATATTCTCCTGACTTTAGGTCTTCGGCGTTCAGCACCCCGAACCCTGTCAGAATGAGTGCAGAAAGAGTGCGAATCAAAAAATTCATCCCGGAAACCTGTAGAGGCTAGCACCTTCCGCGTCTACTTAAGAAAAAACGCGCGCTCTATTTTATTTTTGTCCAGTGAGCTTCGATGGTGACATCGTCGGAGGGCATCAGGAACCTGATTTTCTCAAGATGGGGTTGCACCAGCGCAATCGAACCATCAGCGGTCCAATGCAGGACCTGCGCTGTCCGCGGACTCTCAGGATCGGTGCTGACCACAAGGGTATCAACTGGAAAGAGGGGGTTGCTTTCTCGTCCTTGGAGGAAGCAGCACCAGATACCGCGAGAAGGAGGACAGCTGCTACTACTTTCATCATTTGAAGGTTCCCATAGCTTACTCCTTCTCTCTCTCTCCGATACAGAAGAGGTGCCTCTCTCCTCTGATAAAGAGCTCACGACCTGCTGGAGCCGGAGTCGCATCGACTCCCTCTCCCACCGTATTGATTCCAACGACTTCAAACTTTTTACTATCTTTGAGAACCACCGTTGTTCCACTGCGACCGGTCACGTAGACAAACCCCCCTGCCGCAATTGGTGACGCATAGGTCCGGGAAACTTCCGGAACCCGCTCTATGACGTAGTGCGCTTCACCGCTAACCGCATCAAGACATGTCAGCATTCCTGATTTGCCACTGTGATAGTAGAGTCGTGATCCTGAAATCAATGGGGAAGCAATATCCGGGGTATGGCGATCCCGATCCCAAACCACACTCTTCGTCCCTTTCAAATTACCCCGCCCCCCAAGGTCAAAGGCCCCGATGAATGCTCCTCGGAAGCCACTCCCAACAATAGCGAGACCATTAATAGCCACCGCAGAGGCCACCGGCCGCTGCGTTTGCCCTTCACAGCGCCAAAGTTCTTTCCCCGTCGCGAAATCATATCCCCTCGCACAGGTCTGCCCATTCATTATCACCTGCTTGCTCCCCTCATGATCAACAACCAGAGGAGTCGCCCAGCAGGTGGGCTCCTCTTTCCGGAGCGCCTGCCAGAGAGTCTTCCCATTTCGACGGTCCAATGCATAAAGCGATGAAGGCCCATCATGATCCCAGGGAACAAGAATCCTGTCCCCATGAATGGTAGGTGAACTGCCCTCCCCGAACTCGTTTCGAGTAGTCATCTTTCCAAAATCAATCCGCTTCCAAACCGGAGTCCCGTCCATTCGAAAACAGAACAACCCCCGGGAACCGAAATGAGCATAAACGAATTCACCATCAGTACAAGGGGAAGCAGAGGCGAACCCGTTCGTTGAGTGTGTTCCCTCATGCGGCACAGCCTCAATCGCAGTTCGTTCCCACCCGATCTTTCCTGTCTTGCGATCGAAGCAAAATAGTTTGAACGCCAGCTTGGATAACCTTTTCCCATCGAAACCAGACTGCCCTGCCGTTGGGACCGCCGAGACAACAAAAACACGATCTTCCCAAACCACAGGAGATCCCGATCCTCTGCCCGGGACTGGGACTTTCCACCTGATGTTCTTGCTCTCTCCCCAATTCGTCGGAGGCTGCGCCTCTGAAGAAGATCCGTTCCCTGTCGGCCCACGCCAATGGCCCCAGTTTGCTGCAGAAAGGTTACCCGGTTGCACCAACAAGGCTGCTAAAATGAAAAGATGACGCATAAGCATGGGTTATTTGATCCTTCATATCATTTCTCCCTTTTGATCTAAGTGCAAACTTGTTTGAAGAACTAGAAGCTATAATTCATTCCCATCCAGAAGGAGCGGGGTTGACCGATGGAGCGTAATCCAGTGCTGCTGAGCCCCGTGGTGATCTCTTGATCAAAGAGATTCTCAATGCGGGCATGCACCGTCACATTCCCGGCCAGCTCAAACTCTCCCCCCAGTCGAGCTGTCCACCAGGACCCGAGCCGACGATCTCCCATGAGATCATCGAACTGGCTGCCGCCCATTTCCACCTCGGCAAAAACTCTCAGCCTGTCGAGTGGTCTACCCCTTACTCCCGCGATGAAACTATGCTCAGGACTCTGCGGAAAAGACTGCTCCTGAAGTCTCTCCTGTCCCACTGCCTTTGTGAATCTCGACTGGGAGAACAGATATTTCAGATTGCCACTCCACTGCGAAGAAAACTTCCAGCGCATGGCAGCGGAAAGACCCCGGACCCGGGCATGATCAACATTGCGGCGCTGAGCCACAGATCCCCCCTCCGGAACAAACCCCGCAAGCGACGAAGCCTCATCTGGGTGGGTGATCGGAACATTAGCAATAATATCATCAACCCATTGGTGAAACAGGCTCAGCTCACATGAAAACCCTCGCGCAGGTTTCCATTCCATTCCGAGATCGATGGTATCAAAGCGCTCTACTTGGAGACTGGGATTTGCCTCCGTAATATCATTACGAACTCGAAAAGGGCGGTAGAGCTCATTGATAGTGGGAAGACGGAACGAACTGGCAACAGAAGCATGAATCCCAAGAGGTTTGGTGAGTTGATATCGCAATGTTCCACTAACTGACGCTTCAGTTCCATCCCGGTCACCATAAGAAGAATTGCGCAGCAGGTCACCAGTTACGGGCCTTCGCTCAATACGCACGCCATCACTGAAGGCCCAGTAATCGATCCGAGCACTACCCGCAAGGGAGAGACCTGTGGCAACGCCCTCATGAATTCCGCGCAGAAAAACTCCCCCGATCAGTTGCTCGCCACCGGCTTTCCGTTGTCGAAGAAAGGCCCCATCGACAAAGCCTGCCAACTCATTCGTCTCGCCCCTCAGCCGTCTCAGATCTGCCCCAAGAACAACCTTCATTCCCTCTGCCGGGCTCAGGGCTGCAGTGAAGCCGCCACCCATTCCCTCACCCGGCACATCAAACTGATCGAGGGCAGGCACCTCGCGGCTTCGATCCGCAGCGACCTTTGCAAAAAGTGCCTCGAATTCGCGGCGCTGGTAATATGCCAGACCCTGCCATATCACAGAAGGGGTATTTCGGGTAACCCGAATTGATAAATCAAGAGCCTCGGAAGCATTCCTCGAAAGAACAGTCCCGTTGCCCCTTTGTTCCGTGTGCAGGGACACAAATGGTTCGACGGTCAGCTCATTGTCCGGACGCCAGACAATACGGAAATCGGCACTGCGCGTCGCCAATCCCAACCGGCGATCCACTGATCCACGCTGACCCTCCTCTAACCCATGGAATCCGCTGGAAATAAGGGTGTGCACAGCCGCTTGAGCGGCCAGACTGGCATCAGCATTCTCCCTGCTACTCAGCAGGGTCAATCCGCGAGTTCCATGGCTTCCCGCAACGGTCTGTATTCTGGTGAGGTGGCCCGACGGATCACCTCCTGTGAGGTGCACCACTCCTGCAGGACTCTGGTTGCCCCACACAGCAGCCTGCGCGGATGGAATGATACGAGCGGAGTTCAGGGCTCCAGGCGCATATCGGGACCAGGAAACCCATCCACCAAAGGGATCATTCTGGGGAATTCCATCCCGCAGAATAAGAGTTCGAGCCGCCGCACTGGCACCGGCCCCTCGAAGACTCACTCCTGCAGAGGTCGGGTTACCAAAAAGGGCTGATTGCCTCCGATATAATGAAAATGAAGGATCACCCGAAAGCATCTGGTCGATAGTCCGGGGCGCCTCAAGCGCGATGTCATCCGCAGACCAGAAAGCAGCCGCTTCATCCCCCTCAATGAGCCGCTCTGCAGTGACCCTCGTCTCCGGCAGAACCAAGATCTCTGAGAGGGACTGAGCACCAGCACTCTCCACGAGGAGCAGCCCAAAGATTACTAACCCGCCTCTGGGGCAAAATTGAACTAAGGAAAGCTTTGTTCCACCCCGGGATTGCAGGCACTCGAGGATCATGATTGCCTGAGTTTAGAGCAATCTCGGGAAAAAGCGATTGCGCGGACTGAATTTGAACGAGTTTCAGATGATCGAATGACACAAAATACATTCTCCTTCCACCCGGTTTGCCCCTAAACTCACTCGCCGTGAAAACCCACTTCGCTCTATTAGGAGCAGCTGCTCTTGTGGCCATCTGGCCATCCGCCGGCAGCTCTGCTCCAGACTCTCAGGATTGGCCAGTCTATCTGGGCGGAAAAGAGCGTAACCTGTTCTCTCCCCTCGCTCAAATCAATCGCAGGAACGTCAAATCCTTGGAAGTGGCATGGAGTCATGACACAGGTCACAAGTCGGAATACCAGGCCAATAATTTGATCATCCGGGGAATCCTTTACACCCCTACAGCAACGCGTGAGATCCTCGCCCTCGACGCAGGAACGGGAAAGACCATCTGGAAATGGGATCCCGGGCAGGAGAAGACTGGGCGTGGCCGGCAGCGCCAGCGGGGGCTGGTCTACTGGGAAAATAATCAGGGCGGGGAGCGAAGACTCCTTACCGGTGTAAAGGGACACCTTTTCGCAGTCGATCCTGACACCGGCAAAACTATTCGAGAATTCGGGGAGAATGGATCCATCAACCTCGGCTCGGGACTCAATACCCCGGGAGTCATCTACCAGGACCTCGTTATCGTGGGAGGTGTTGGCGGGGTGGGTGCTGTCCGTGCCTACGATGTCCGGACTGGAAAACGTCGTTGGATTTTCAACCTCATTCCCCGCCCCGGTGAGTTCGGATACGAAACCTGGCCGCCGGACGCATGGAAAACTGCTACCGGGACCATGCCCTGGTGTGGTCAGTCTCTCGACGACAAACGCGGCATTGTCTACGTGGCTACCAAGACAGCCGAACCTGACTTCTATGGAGGCAACCGTCACGGGATGAATCTTTTTGCCAACTGCCTTCTGGCTCTCGACGCAGCAACCGGCAAACGGATCTGGCACTTTCAGATCGTCCACCACGATCTACTCGACAAGGACCTTGCATGCCCTCCCGTCCTACTCACGGTCACTCATAAGGGAAAAAAAATCGATGCCGTGGCGCAAGGAACCAAGCATGGGCTGCTCTTTGTGTTCGATCGGTCTACCGGAGAACCTCTCTGGCCTGTAGAGGAACGCCCTGTCCCCCAATCAGACCTCATCGGGGAACAAGCTTGGCCCACTCAGCCATTCCCCACCAAACCCGCACCTCTCATGCGCCAACGTTACACCGAGGCAGACGCTTCCAATATCTCTCCCGCTACTCACCAACTGACCCTAGACCGCATCCGGGCATCTCCCAACTTTGGCCCCTTCCCCGCCCCCAGCCTGAAGGAGACCATCATGTTTCCGGGCTTCGACGGAGGAATGGAATGGGGTGGCGGAGCTGCAGATCCAGATGGCATCTACTACGTGAACATCAACGAAATGCCATGGATCGTACAGATGATAGAAACCAAGCGCGCTGATGGCACTGGTCTCGTTGGTGGCGAACGGGATTACCTGATCAACTGCAGCGCGTGCCACGGAGTTGACCGCAAGGGCAACCTCGCCGCAGGATTCCCTCCTCTTCTTGATATCGGAAAACGTAAATCGCGGGCGGAAATTGAAAAAATAACCCGTGAAGGAGCGGGAAGGATGCCCCCCTACGCCTCCATGCCTGAGAACAAGCGCAAGGCTATCCTCGACTACATCCTCAATGTGCCTTCTCGCAGTGGAGACCAATCTAAGAATGAAGGCCAACCTTCATACGCTTTTGGTGGATTCCGAAGGTATCTGGACCCGGAAGGCTACCCCGCTATCAAGCCTCCCTGGGGCACCCTTAACGCGGTCGATCTCAATACGGGGGAAATCAAGTGGAAGGTAATCCTCGGCGAGTATCCCGAACTTACCAAGCGAGGCATCCCTCCCACCGGAACAGAAAACTACGGAGGACCGGTTGTCACGGCCGGAGGGCTCCTCTTTATTGGCGCTACCGCCGATGAAACTTTCCGCGCCTTCGATAAGGACACCGGGGAAATTCTCTGGAAAGCAAAGCTCCCCTTCGGCGGGAATGCCACTCCTAGCACCTACATGGTGAAGGGACGCCAATACGTGGTCATCTCTGCCGGAGGAGGAAAATCCAACCGCCCTCGCGGGGGGATGCTGGTAGCCTTTGCTTTGCCCGACACCGAAAGACCAGAGCCGAATTAGGCCTTGTAGCAGAGCTTTCGTGGACGCGTATATTTCACGCTATCCGCCCTTCTTGGATGGACCGATCAGCTCAATAAAGTTGCCATCTGGATCTCTGAATACGGTCAGAAAATTAGGCCCCCCGATGGAAGCCGGAGTTTTCCCAAGGGTTTTCACTCCCGCTTTCTTAAGGCGTATCATAACCGCATCCATATCAGTGACAAACAGGGTCAGGTAAGAGACCCCCAGCGTAGTGTGGATAAATTCCTGATCCGGCTTCTTACCCTGAGCTTTGGGAAACGCCATCATCTTGAGCTTTGACGCCGGCTTGCCGGCAGCATCCACGGCCACAAAGACCCGTGCAGTCACATCCTGATTATCGGTCAGACCAAAATCACCGGTGACCTTCCCAGGCACCTTGAACCCATTGACTTCCTTAAGTCCCACAACTTCGGTGTAGAACTTGGCAGACTGATCAAGATCGCGAACCACGATTCCCAGATCGATCACTCCGTTGGTGTAGAGCTCTCTTCCCTCCTCCTCGGCAGGAGCCATGGACATCATCAGGATCGCGGCGAGTGAGGCAGAAAGAACTTTGGTAATCATCAAGAGTCCACGCTAGGAACCACTACCAATCGCGCAAGAAGTTTATCCCGATGCTTTGGAGTGACCCACGCCGGGCATGCCGGTCTCCCGAAAGCCGACCAAACTCACCTGCAGACCCCTCGCACAACAATTCGCGCACCCGGGCACCAATCCCCCTCCAGATTCCCCTTTTCTTAGCCAAAGAGGTCCATAACCGGCTCCGTAACCCCATCCGGAGTCACATAGAAGGGCCTTTGCTCGACCGCATAATGATGATCATGGGGGATGCCAAGCGCTCGATAGATACTAGCATGTAACTGCTGGGTATTCACCGGATTCTTCACCGTAGTGCAGGGACGCTCATCTGCAGTCTCCCCATAGACAAAACCTTTTTTGACACCGCCTCCAAAGAGAAGAACGCTTCCTGCTCCGGTGAAATGGCGATGCATCCCGTAATGCTGGGGACCATCAATCCTCGGAGGCACGTTCACCTGATCTTTCACTCGTTTCTCAGGCTTACCCTCCATCATCATGTCCCTGCTGAATTCACTGGCCACCACAATCAAGGTTCGATCCAAGAGTTTACGTTCCTCGAGGTCGAGAACCAGCTGGGCGATTGGAGCGTCGATCATCTGCTTGAGCTCCTTCATTCTCGTATGCCCATTATCGTGAGTATCCCAGTATTTGAATGGATAATACCCATGCGTAACTTCAATGAAACGGGCCCCAGCCTCGGTAAGGCGTCTGGCAAGAAGGCAGCCCAGCCCAAAGCGTCCACCCACCTTATATGTGTCGTAGCTTTCTTTTGGTTCGAGGCTCAGATCAAAAGCCTTGCGAGCCTTGGGACTGGAGAGCAAGCGATGAGCATTGTCGATCGACTTCAACAGTGAGCCACGTTGATACTCAGACCCATGTTGCTGGATCGGACTGTCAGCCAGAAGCTTCTTATAAGCCTGATACCGCTTCGAAAAACGCTCGTCGCTCATCCCCGGAGGAGGCTTCACAGCCTCCACGGCCTGATCAGGCTCCACGAGGAAGAACGGCCCAAACTCACTTCCAAGGAATCCAGCGGTATGAAACGCCTTAAGAGATTCTTTTTCTCCACCATCGAACGTTTGACCAATATCTATAAAGGCCGGGAGATCCGGATTCAATGGGCCCAGACTACGCGAGATCCATGACCCGATATGAGGCGCCGCCACGGTAAGAGGCGGCTCGTACGCAGTGTGCCAGTGATACTGATGCCGGCTGTGAAGAATGAATCCCAGATCCGCTGCCTGGTATGTCTTGATCAGAGTTCCCCGATCCATCACCCGACCGATCTTTTCTAGACCCTCCGTAAATTGGAGACCATCCACCACGGTATCGACTGCCGGAAAGGTGGAGAGAACTCTCTTCGGGTCTAAACCCTTTTCGTAAGGAACGTAGCGCTTGGGATCGAAAGTGTCTGTGCTAGCCATCCCTCCTCCCATCCACAGCACGATCACTGTATCCGCCGTGGAGTTGAGAGGTGCCCCACCCGGCTTCGCAAGAGCGCTGCTCGATGGGTAACCTGCAGCCAATGCACCAAGGGTCGCGGCCGAGGCTGAAGAGAGAAAATCGCGGCGGTTTTTTGGGTTAGTCATAGCCTTAGCGCTCTACACAGTCGCTCAATGAATTAACTGAAATTCCGGATGCATTACCAGCATCCACAACAAATCTTCTACCCCACGTGCGGTTGCCGGTCGACCGATAATCTCCAACCCCGATTCTAGCTCCTTGTCCGAAGGAGCCCGAGCGAACGAACTCACGAACAGATCCTCTACCAGAGCTGTCGGAGCCCGCCCTGAATCTAGCCATTCCTTCCCCCCCTTCGCCACCAGGTCGGCCACGGACCTGCCATTAGCCAATTCGATAAACTGCGCGGTGGTAGCCCTTGACTCCCGGCGGGTTACTACCACGTCCCTCTTGGGCCTTCCCAGCGTCCGCATCAGGTGGTCGAGATTTCGCGAACCAGCACGCTTACGCCCGGTTCCGCGCGCTGCCGCCGGCGACCCCTTTGCTGCCAGAATGATTTGGTCCAATCCATCAAGAAACTGCTCGGCGAACATCCGCCGGACCACCGGACCCCGGAAGACAAACTCATCCGCCTCTTCATTCAGAGAGACCGCCGGCCTCTGGTAGGCGCGAGAATTAAGAAGAACACTCATGGTGTGCTTCAGGTCATACCCGCTCTCTGCCAGGTCGACAGCAAGCCAGTCCAGCAGATCAGCATTCCAAGCCGGGTTGTCCATCTCGTCGACAGGCTCGACCAGTCCACGGCCAAAGAAAATAGCCCACAACCGATTAACCATCGTGCGGGCCATTCGTCCGTTTCTTGGAGAGGTCATGATCTCCGCGAGCTGCTCCACCCGTTTCTCCGGAGGCGCCCCTGGGTCAATCGTGCCGAGCTCCGGGTAGAGAAAGGCTGGCTCAGCCTTTTCTCCGGTAGGCTTATCACAACGATGAATATCAAGTGGCCCACCAGCGAAAATTGCTGCGAATGAATACGTCTCCTTCAGAGTCCAGTCATTGATGAAGGAATCATGACAGGAGGCGCATTTGATGTTCAGTCCCATGAAAACCTGCGCCACATTCTGAGCTGCCTGCATTTCCGTTACCTGCGAAGCATTGACCGTCCCTCTCCAGACGACCCCCTTGATAAAGCCATCCGACCCCCCTACTGGGTTGATCAGCTCCCTCACGAACTGATCGTAAGGCTTATTTTCAGACAAGGCAGACTTCAACCATCCCGTAATAGGCTTTCCCCCTCCTCCATGATACTGACGTGTATAACTGTTTCTTAGGCTGTCATTCCAGAACGTCACCCAGTGCTCGGCGTAGTTGTCCTTGTCCGCAAGAAGCTCCTTCACCAAATGCTCTCGCTTATCACTGCGGGTGTCCTCTCTGAATACCTTCAACTCCTCGGCCGTCGGCAGAATTCCGAGCACATCCAAAAACACTCGCCGAGCGAAAACACCATCTCCTACTAAAGGAACCTCCTGGACATTATTTTCAGCATAGTAGGGGGAAAGAAAACGGTCCACTGGGTTAGCTGATTTCCCTTTCGGTAGAGCCACCTTACGAGGCGCGATCGGAGCGTTGCGAAATTTTGCAAAGGTAAAGCCCTTTTCCCACTGCATTCCCTGGTCAATCCAGGCCCTCATGATCGCAACCTCCTCAAGGCTCAGCGGATCACCTTTGACCGGCATCCTCTCGTCAGGGTCATTACTGAGAAGAAGCTCAATCAGTAAGCTCTTGCCACTATTTCCCGAGATGACCGCCGGACCGCTGTCACCCCCTCCGACAAAAGAGTGAATATGATCCATGTTAAACCCGCCTTTGCTTTGCCCATTCGCGTGACAGGTAGTGCAGCTCTTAGAAAGAATTGGTTTAACGTCTTCTGCAAAATCCACCTTGCGGGAGAGCGCCGACGGCATTTTTCGAGGTGTGAATTCCGCCTCCGCGAAAGCATCGCTACCCCCGAGGGTCAGCACTGCTAGTAAAGAGCAAATGAAGGATCGAGGCATGATGGGTTAATGGCCTGTGAACCCTCTCTTGATACGGCAGAAAATTTTTGTTGTCAGCCCAGATTCGCAGAGACTTACCGGAAGGCTTCTTTAATTCAGGCTCAACGATTTTTTCCGGTTCGAAAACCTGAAAGCCCATTCAGCCTCTTGATCTTAACGCCAGGCTTTACTTTGATCCGCGTGAGCGCATGGACAGGATACTGGTCCCATGGGTCACAATTCCGCATCCCCCGGTAATCACTCGTTTGACCGGCAAGCCACTCTCAGGATCATGGGTCAGGGCATCCTCGGTCATTTTCTGCTGCACTTCAAAACGTCGAGGCTTCTCATCAGCATTTTCTGGAATCGTCTCGTATACGTAAGTAGCCATTTGTCGGTGAATCTCGTAAAGTTACCAGCGAAGCTAGCGCCGCCATGCTATCGGATCAACCCGCGAACAAACAAACCGAATCTGCATGAAACTGGACAAGCATGGCCGATTTATAAGCAGAAAACTAAGGGGAGACCGATTCTTCAGGCTGATCGTTACCCTTCTCTTGCTGAGTGTCGCATGGTGGGCCCTTGAATCGGTTGGATCGAGACCGGGCACACGCACAGGACGAGTGCATACCGAAAGCCTTACGGAAATCTCGGGAATCGTTCTGAGCAGAAACCATAAGGATGTAATCTGGGCCCATAACGATTCAGGAGACGAAGCCAGAATATTCGCCCTTGGGACTGATGGCAAATCCCTCGGAGTTTTTCGGCTGGAAGGCACCACTGCCATTGACTGGGAGGACATCGCGATTGGCCCCGGACCATTGGCAGAGCAAGATTACCTCTACATTGCCGATACGGGGAACAATGCCTTATCCCGCCAAACCGTTACCATCTATCGCGTCCCGGAGCCGGCAGTTGACACAACAATCACCTCGAGAACACAAACGCTGACTGGTGTTGAAGCCCTTTCCATGCGGTTTCCATCTGAGCCACGAGAGTGCGAAACCCTGTTAGTTGATCCTCTCAACGGAGATATCTACCTCGTGACCCGGGATAGGAGCGAGAGAACTAAAGAGGTCGCCTCAGTCTTCCATGCCCCCGGGCCCCACAGAGGCGGATCCCCCCAAACCCTCAAGGACCTCACCAGCTTTGTTCCTCCAGCAAGTATCCGAGGCGGAGATATTTCTAGAGACGGACGCTTGGTTATTCTTCGGAGCCATTCTTTGCGCCCTGAGCGGGGTGCTCTTCTTTGGAAGAGATCGGATCCCAGCTCTCCGCTGCACGAAATATTTAGCGATGAACCAACCAACCTTACAGTTCGCGCTGAACCGCAGGGCGAATCCATTGCGTTTTCGCCTGGTGGCGACTTCTTTTTCACTGTGAGCGAAGGCAGCAAGGCCCCGATTTACCGCTTCGAGGTTCCATAAACTGACGGGAAAACCAATTCCGACTCATCCCAACTATAATTGTTCTTTTGAACACGTATGAACGTGGACAGAGACAGGGACGTTTGGCGATCGCCATGCTCCTTTTGAGGCCTAAAGTAGTTTAAACAAACTGAAGTTTTTATTCTGTTATGCTGACCATTGCCGCTCAAAAAGGACAAGCCTTCTGTGATGGCATGACACGCCGGGGTTTCCTGAAGATTGGCGCACTCGGACTGGGAGGGGCTTCCCTCCCCCAAATTCTACGCGCCGAATCGAAAACCCAGCTTAAGCCCCTCGATCACAAGGCGGTCATCATGATCTTTCTCGCGGGTGGACCTCCCCATCAGGATATGTGGGACTTGAAGACTGAGGCTCCTTCCGAGGTTCGGGGCGAATTTAATCCCATTAAGACGAACGTTCCCGGTGTTGAAATCTGCGAGCTGTTCCCGCAGATGGCCACGATGATGGACAAGTTTTCCATCATCCGCTCGATGGTGGGCGCCGGAGGTGGTCATGATGCCGTTCAGTGCCTCACCGGGAGAAAGCCTCAGGGACCACAGCCTCCTGGAGGCTGGCCCAGCATCGGATCGGTTCTCTCAAAACTCTCGGGGCAGACAAGGCCCGGAGTTCCCTCCTTCCTTGGCCTGTCCCCCAAGTGCAAGCATGATCAATGGGGCGACCCGGGCCAATCGGGATTCCTCGGCCCTTCTCATGCAGCCTTCTCTCCTTTTCGTGGAGGGGGAAAGAAGGACATGGTCTTAAAGGACATCAGTATTGAGCGTCTCGCGGACCGGAAGGCCCTGCTGAATTCCTTCGATAATTTCCGCAGGGAGGTGGATCACTCTGGCGCCATGGAAGGACTGGATACTTTTACTGAACAGGCATTCGGGGTCCTGACCTCAAGTCGTCTGGCGAGGGCCCTTGATCTGAGCGCGGAAGATCCAAAAGTCATTGAGAGGTATGGAAAAGGGACGGAGAAGCTGACTGCTGATGGACCATGGAAGCGGCTGGACCAGTTCCTGATGGCTCGAAGGCTGGTAGAAGCTGGGGCTCGCTGTGTCACCCTTGGCTTTAGCCGATGGGATTGGCACGGTGGTAATTTCAAGCGTGCCCGGGAGGACTTTCCGCTGCTTGATCAGGGGATTACCGCCCTGGTGGAGGATCTGCATAATCGTGGGCTGGACAAGGACGTGAGTGTCATCGTGTGGGGAGAGTTCGGGCGCACCCCGAAAATCAATAAGGATGCGGGGCGCGATCATTGGCCCAAGGTCTCTACCGCCCTTCTCGCTGGCGGCGGAATGAACCATGGTCAGGTAATTGGGTCAACGACCCGCGATGGTGGGGAAGCAAACAGCCGGCCCGTGGAATTCCCAGAAGTGTTCTCAACTCTGTATCACTGTCTGGGTGTCGATGCACGGCGCACTACGGTGAATGACCTTTCCGGGCGCCCCCGTTTTCTTGTAGAAAGTGAGCACGCCCCGATTTCTGAACTTGTTGGATAGCCCCATCTTACCAGCCGTGAAACCTATTCTTATTCCTCTTTGCATCCTCCTGGCAATTTTAACCGTCGAAAAGGGCGTTTCCGAGGAGAGCCTAACAGACCAAGCCCCGGTCGCAACAGGGAGCAGCCCCCAACAATCCCCAGATGCGGTCGCTCTCCAGTGGAGTAGCGGGGAAGACATTACCATGACGGGGCCCCACGACCTGCATCAGCTTGTGCTTACCTCGCACGAGGGCGACGGAAAAAAGGATGTAACTGCAATAGCTGAATTTTCGGTGGAGCCGTCCGGCATCGTGACAGTTTCTCCGACCGGACTTATTCGAGTTATCGGCAACGGTAGTGCCACTATAATTGCAGAATACGCGGGTTCACTCCTTTCGAGAGCGATCAGTGTGAATCAGGCAGATGAACAGCTTCCGATCAGCTTCCCCAATGAAATCGTGCCTATTTTTACCCGCCATGGGTGCAACGGAGGTGGATGCCATGGAAAGGCTGAAGGCCAGAACGGATTTAAACTCTCACTGCTCGGTTATGAACCACAGGACGACCACGGCTATCTAGTACGAGAGGGACTGGGGCGGCGCATTTTCAGAGCCTCGCCAACCCACAGCCTGCTTCTCCTCAAAGCTAGCGGAGAACTTCCTCATCAGGGAGGATCCCGCCTTACTCGAGGCAGTGATGACTACAAAACAATTGTCCGGTGGATTCGACAAGGCCTCCCCTATGGATCCGCTGGTGATTCTTCGGTAACTCGGATATCGGTTGAGCCGCGAGAGCGTCTGACCCGCGCCAAGGCCGTCCAGCAGCTAAGAGTCGTTGCCCACTTCAGTGACGGATCCAGCAAGGACGTCACCCGTATCGCTCAATACGAGGCCAACGACGAGGAAATGGCGATCGTGAGTGACCAAGGCCTTGTGACCATGCAGGAGCGAACGGGAAGCACCTCTGTCATGATCCGGTTTCAGGAACATGTTGGTGTCTTTCGGGCAACCATTCCTCTGGGAGCACCAGTCGATAATTTGCCGTCCTCCGACAACGTTGTAGACCAGCACATCTTCACCAAGCTTCGCACCCTTGGCCTTCCACCCTCTTCGCTCAGCGATGATTCCACCTTCCTCCGCAGGGCCACAATCGATATCGCAGGGCGACTCCCTACCCTCGACGAAACAGATACGTTCCTCGCTGATACCGATCCCGAAAAACGCACGCTCAAAATCGACCAACTGCTTGCAAGCACTGACTACGCCGACTACTTCGCCGGCAAGTGGGCTGCTATTCTTCGCAACAAACGTAGCTCAGCCCACCATGCGAGGGGCAGCTTTGCCTTTCACTCATGGATCCGGAATTCTCTCCATCACAACGTGCCCTACAACTCGTTTGTCCGCCAATTCGTTGCGGCATCGGGGGAGGTTGGCAATAACCCGCCTGTCATCTGGTATCGTACTGTCAAAGACAGCAAGGAACAGCTGCAGGATGTTGCCCAAATTTTTCTTGGCCAGCGCCTCCAGTGCGCCCAGTGCCATCATCACCCTTACGAAAAATGGAGTCAGGACGATTATTACGGGTTTGAGGCCTTCTTCTCCAAGGTCGGCCGGAAGCCCGGCGCCCAACCGGGAGAGGAGGTCATCTTTAACAAAGTTGGAGTAGCAAGCGCAAAGAATCCACGAAGCGGGCGCGCCCTTCACCCCAAGCCCCTTGGCGGGACAGAGCTCCGCCTCGCTCAGCATCATGACCCCAGGGATTCCCTTGCAGACTGGATGACCAACGAAGACAATCCCTTCTTCGCCAGAATGCTGGTGAATCGCTATTGGAAACATTTCTTTGGACGCGGCATTGTTGACCCGGAGGACGATATGCGCGTTACCAATCCTCCAACCCACCCCGAACTTCTCGACGCTCTCGCCAAGGGTTTTGTCAAAAGCGGATATGATCTAAAGGGGCTTGTCCGCACAATATGCAACAGCACTACCTACCAACTCAGTTCCAATCCTAATGATTTCAATCTGGATGACCGGCAGAATTACTCGCGATTCTATCCCCGGCGCCTACCAGCCGAAATTCTTCTCGATGGAATAAATACGGTCACCAACGCAAAGGAAAAGTTCAGTGGACAGCCTCAGGGAATTCGCGCGGTTCAACTTCCCGATGATCAATTCACCAAGGAGTCCTACTTTCTCTCAGTGTTCGGCCGCCCGGACATGAACAGTGCCTGCGAATGTGAACGAGCAGACGATGTGAACCTCGCACAGGCGCTGCACCTCGTCAATTCCACCAATATTCGAAACAAGCTCGCCTCCGATAATGCAAGGGCCGCTCTTCTTGTTAAGAATACGGAATTCAGTGACGAGGCCCGTATCAGCGAATTATATCGTCGGGCGTTTTCACGACCTCCCGGACAGGATGAGCTGAACGTTGGGATACGTTATCTTAATCGAAAACGCACCCCTGTGGATCCCTCGACCCTGAGTGAGGAGGCCAAGAAAAAACAGCCTTCGCCAGAAGCACTCGCACGTGAACCTTATGAAGATCTGATCTGGGCTCTTCTCAACACCAAGGAGTTTCTCTTCAACCACTAACAGTCAACCTGGTATGACCAGTTCAAATACCAGAGAAAGAAGCATCTTCACTACCTGCCTCCTCATCGGAGCCTCCCTGGCGACCGCTCAGCTCCCTCACCCTGACCTGCAAACTATTTTTCCACAAGGTGGCCAGGCGGGACAAACAGTGGAAGTAGTTATCGGAGGCACTGAACTTGGAGAAACCACAGAACTGCTTTTTTCGCACCCGGGAATCAAGTGCGAGCAGATACCGGTAGCCGCCACCGAGTTCACCCCTGTTGGTCACAAACCGCTTAACTACCGGGTTTCCGTCGCTCAGGATGTGGCGCCCGGCGTCTATGAAGTCATCGCCGCCACCCGGCTCGGCATGAGTGCGCCGCGTGCCTTTGCCGTAAGCTCCTTTCCAGAAAAGGTCCACCAAGTCAATCATTCACCCGAAACAGCAGAAGAACTACTGCTCAACACCGTGATTAACGGGCATGCAGATGCTGCGGCAGTAGATCACTACAAAGTCAGCCTCAAGCAGGGACAGCGGGTAATCATCCGATGCGAGGCTGAGATTATCGACTCCCGCATGGATGGCACGATTTCCATAGCGGACAGCGGCGGGCATGAATACAAGCGCGACAGGGACACCAGCGGTCGGGATCCACTACTCGATTTTACTGCTCCAAAGGACGACCTCTACTTGCTTCGTGTGCACGATTTCACCTACGCGGGAGGTGTGCATTACCCCTACCGATTAATTGTAACCGATGCTCCTCACATCGACTTTATCGATCCGCCTGCCGGACCCCTCGGAACCATCGGCACATTCAAGATCTATGGACGCAATCTACCCGGAGGCAGCACCGGCGAAGGGATCCGTCTCGGACTGGAGGAACTGGAAAGTATCGAGGTTGAGATTCCCTTGGACCGGGGGAAACCTCTCGAACTGGAAGCAGGAGGAATTCACTCCTCTCTCGTCCCTGGAATGACCTGGCGTCTGGAGTCAAATGGCAGGAAATCTAACCCCATCCGTGTTGGTTTCTCCCGCTTCCCGGTGATGAAGGGTAATGAGGGACAGGAGCAGGCAATCCGGGTTCCCAGTGAAACTCACGCACGTTTTGACACCAAGGGTGACCTCGACCAATACCGATTTGAAGCCAAAGGAGGAGAGCCTCTGTGGATAGAATGCATAGCGAGTCGGATCCGGGCAGGCTCCGATCCCGTTCTGTGGATTGATCAGGTCACGGTAGACGCTGAGGGAATTGAGCAGTTCAAGGAAATCGCCAGTAATGATGACTCAGATGGAAATCCTGGTGGAGCAGATTTTCCATTCCGAAACAATGACTGCTCGCTGCTCTTTACCCCTCCAGGTGACGGCAACTACCGCCTCCGCATTCACGATTATACCGGTGGTGGCGGCCCTGCTGATCTTTATCGCCTCATCATCCAACCGGGCGCACCGGATTACGATCTTGTGACCACTTCATGGTATGCCGCCCCCGCAAAGGCTACCAAGGCCATCTCCCGTCACAGTGCAATCATCCGACGAGGCGGCACGGCCCTGCTCCGGGTTTTTGCGATCCGTAGAAATGGCTTCAAGGATTCCATTTCCCTTTCCGTGAAAGGACTCCCCGATGGCATCGATTGCCCCCCCGTCACCCTTACGGCGGAGCAAGATACTGCAACGCTGGTTCTTTATGGAACCAAGGAGGTCGAGAACTGGCAAGGTTTCGTCAGGGTAGTTGGAACTGCTGGCGAAAGCGAACGAACCGCTCGTCCCGGGACAATCTCGTGGTCCATCGGCAATAGAGATACCGAGTTCACCCGAGCCCGTCTTTCCTGCCAGCTGCCACTCTCTGTCACCGCGGACGAACCCGCACCAATTATTATTCAGCCAACTTCAGATCGCTATGAGATCACCCTCGGAGACAAGCTGGAAATCCCATTCAAGATTGAAAA
>Ga0160423_10000401_pt1 | contig 35153 bp, 22 predicted proteins | sample CRUFie14St8metaG_FD_108191 | JGI IMG/M metagenome (GOLD analysis project Ga0160423, IMG submission 108191) | Marine microbial communities from the Costa Rica Dome - CRUD Field 142mm St8 metaG | ecosystem: Environmental > Aquatic > Marine > Oceanic > Photic zone | place: Costa Rica: the Eastern...
ATTCTACCAAAGGCTATCCGAATCGTATCATTTGATACACTACTACATTGTTGAGGTGACTATCATGCCAACACCATCAGAAAAAGCACACAAATACGGAAAACTATCTCACGCTGAATATGCCAGTTGGTATGGTCAGCAGATAGGAGTGGTTTCAGGCGACCTCGTTGCTGCTGGTGAGAAGCGCTCAAGAGGTCTTATTGAAGAGGCTGTTGAGGCTTTACTACCAGTTCTAGTAGAAGTAGAGGAAGAATTAGCGACTCCTGAAGATATAGGCGAGACTGAAGATTTCCCAGCAGAATTAACTTACGATGCTATGACAGCGAAAGAACTGAAAGCATTATGCAAAGACCGTGGGCTACCTGTCTACGGCACAAAAGCCGAACTCGCTCTACGCTTGAAGCGTGACGATGAAGGTATATCCGAGTCCACGACTGAGACGGAAGCCCCCGCAGAAGCGGCTGCTGAAGTAGAGTCGGACACCCCCGCAGAAGCGGCTGTGACCAATGGTGAGACAAATGACGAAAGTAATAGCGAACAAGAATTTATTGATGAGACGGAATGATGAACAGAAACACGAAGTAAGAGTAGACCCCGACGACCCCGAACTTGTAATGGAAGTTTGGATTAGGGAAGTTTCTTTCTTCGACATTCAACTTGCCGCACAATCAATGTTTGATATCAAAAGCGATGGTCAAATGTCTCTAAACCTAGAAGGTTACTACAAATACGCATTTACTAACTGGGTAGTGCGAACTAATCCTAACTTATCCAGCGACGAACTACTTAACATAAAGGGTTACATTGGTGAACAAATCTCAGCATTATTACCAAGCCCGAGTGAACTTGGTGAAATGATGTCAGGGGGGTTTACCAACGGCGGGAAAAAATGATTGAGGCATTCCTCAGTCGTAAAGTCATAAGGACACCTGCCGATTTAGAACTCGCAATCGAGATGAGAGTATATGTTGTGGCAAAGCATTATGGGATATCAATAAAAGAGGTGCATGAGATGAGTCCACAACAGTTCGCACAATCTTTCGCTTGGGCCATGGTTGGTCGTAAAGAGGAAGAGAAGGCTCAAAAAAGAGCCAACCAGTCTAGCGGTAGCGGCGATAGAGAGACTGTATCCCTTGATTATGATTTCTTAAACACGGAGGATTTCTAATGGCAAATTTGGCTGGCCTGACAGTAGCCCTTGGTGGTTTATCATCAGGAGCAGGTTTTGTCTCAACTATTTTTGGAACATTAGGTAGTGTATTTAGCGGAGCAATAGGAGTAGTAACGAGCGTATTTTCAAGTGCAATTAGTTTTATCAAAGAGAAATTTAGCGGAGTAAAAGACTTTTTCGACGCTAACATAATGCCTATTTTTCAGGAGTTCTTTGATTTCATATCCCCAGTAGTTGAGTTGATTGGCACTTTAATAAAGGACTCGCTAGGTTTAGCATTTGAAGGTGTCAAAATATTATGGGAAGCGTTAGTAATAGGCATGGATGTATTATGGAATGATATTATTGTTCCTTTATGGAGTTTAATAGGCCCGGTGATAGAAGCAGGTATCGCTGTTATAGGTGTGCTGTGGGATACATTTGTAGGCGCTATGAAGATTATTTGGGATAATCTAGTAGTTCCTTTGTGGGATTCGGTTGGAACTCCTATGACGATGGGTATTACTGCAATCGGTGCTGTATGGGATACTACCATGGGATTGATGGCCTTAGCGTTTAACAATCTTATAGTTCCTATATGGAATTTAGTTGGCCCTGTTATACTTCTAGGTATCAAGGCCATACAAGTTGCATGGGAAGTATTAGTCGCTGCTATGAAGTTAGTATGGGATTATGCCATAAAACCACTTTGGGATTTCATCGGCCCTCCAATTATTGCTGGTATAACTGCTATTAGAGACAACTGGGATTTAGTAGTTTCATTCATGAAAGAGTATTGGGATAGAACACTAGGTGGTGCTCTTAGTTTAGTATTTGATGGTTTATTACTAGCCTTTGACGGAATAAAAATGGCATGGGATGGTATAGTTGGTGCTATAGAGTGGACTTACAATAATATTCTAAAACCTATTTTTAATGCATTCAAGGCTATAATCGAAGCAATTTTAGTGCCAATAGAAAAAATCGTAGGCGCTGTAAAGAAAGTGGTTGACAAAGGAAAAGGACTTATCAAGAAAGGTCTAAAGAAAATTGGATTTGCAGATGGTGGTATAGCCAGTGGGCCAAAGACAGGATACGATGTCACACTTCACGGCACAGAAGCAATAGTGCCTCTACCTAATGGTCGTTCTATTCCTGTAGAACTCAATGGTGGTGGAGGTGGAGGTGGTAACACTTTCAACATTACAATCAACGCTGGCGGTATGACGGACAGAACTGACAAGCGTGAGTTTGCTAGAAAAATAAGCAACGCTATACAACAAGAAATCGCTCGTGCTTCGGGTGGTTCAACAATGAGGTCGGGTAGATGAGTGACGGATACGGAACACCAATACGCCTTCACTTCGACGGTGGTATACTAAGAGATGTAGCGAACTTTGTTGGTTTCGGTGATGACCCTTTTCCTCCTATGGAACTTCAGGCTCTTTCTATCGCACTCAGTGTAGAGCGTAAAGTTGGAGGTATGCCTTTACCGCTTATGGGAGGAAAAAGATTAGGTATTGACCTGAATATGGTAAATTCTGCTATAGTTATTGAGGGAATCTTTACTGATGATGATGTGAATAGAAGGATTACTGTAAGTAGTGGCGCTAATGGTTTTATTGATTTTTCTGTTGAGCAAGTGTATAATAATTCAAACGGCTTTTCCATAGCAGATACTTCTCGCTTCGCAAATCTAGTAGGTAGTGAAAGCAAGTTAGTGATAACTCAAAAAGACGGAGATAAAAAAGAAATAGAATTTACATTAAATGCCACTCCTAGTCATTATACTAATCCCGGTGTATCTAATGTTCAAACAGGCGGTGGTGTCACTCTAATACATATTCATCCTACTAATTTTCTTACCCACGCTCAAATGGCTCAATCAATACAAACTGCGTTAGGGCCAAGTCATCTAAACTCAACTATCAACGCTACACTCGCTGCTTCTGATTTTACTAGTTTGGCTAATTCAAAGGTTGTTCTTCAAGAAACAAAAGTGGGTAGAATGAGTGGTGCTGGGTCTATAGTATTCAAAAACGCATCTACATACGCTCCAATGCATCAACCCCTTACTGGAGGTAGAGACAGTGCTACTCACAAACCAAAGTCTGCTGGTGATAAAGTGCAGGATTTGTATGGTATTCTACACAACACAAGTAGAGGAACTGCTGCGTTAGTAGCGGGCGCTCTTATCGGTCTTGTTGCTGCCCCTGCTGCTGTGGGAGCAGGTGCTGCTTTAGGTGCAGGTGCTGCTGGTGGTGCTCTTGCTGGGCTTGGTGGTTTCTTTAATGGTGATTATCCAATTGGTTTACAGATTCCTTATAATTCAATGATAACTGCACCCGATGGGAAAAAATACAGTGTTAGAAACTTCTTAATACGCACTGGTATAGAATCAACTAACAATAAAGTTTCAGATGGTAACAACCACGATGCTAACCAAGCATTTTCTACATTTGATAACACAACAGGTATTCAAGGCACTATTCAAAAAATGGAAGTAGGTTACAACGCTGGAGAGCAACACTATACTTATCAAATGGTCTTTGCTCCAATTGATATGATAATTTGAGGTGATAGATTGCCGATTATGTTACAGTCTAATCACGCTTTATTCTTTGATGGAGTTAGCGACAGCGTTATCATTCCCCAAGGAAGTTTTAGCAAATTGGGAAGAGACTATGACTCGGATAACAAAAGTTCGAGCGATATAGTTGATACGAGTTCTCAAGGTCACATTGGTAAAGGCGCTATAAGCGATGTCTTTGGTAAAGGACTTGCTATTGAGGCATGGGTTGTTCCCGACTGCGGCGGAGTGATATTAACAAAAGAAGGTCAGTTCAGATTATCAATCGGTAGCGTAGATACTCCCGGGCCTGTTGAGTTTGAAGTCAATATAGAATCACCTGCTACTGGGAAAATGAAAGTGTTTGTTAGAACAGCATTACCTGAAACAAATAACTTCGATGGTCATGTTTATCCCGTCACCACTTTTGGTGGGTTAGACGATTCATATAATCGCTTTGATGTTAGTAAAGATAAAGCAACATCTCTCAGTCTTAATCAAAGACCATTATATCATATTGTTGCTGCTTTAAATAACGACTCAGCAGAAATATATGTTAACGGGGCTTTGATGTCTCAGCAAAGAATACCCAAAGGTGCACAGGTTCTTGAGAATGATTCTCATGTTTACATTGGTGGTAAAGGTGGTGAATTTAGAGGTGTCATAGAGAGCATACATATTTCCTCATCTTTCACTGATGAGATGGTAACTCGCAACCCTGCTTTGGTAACTGAAAAAACAATTTCACTATTTAGATTTGAAGAGCCTGTTTCAACCTTTGACACCGTATACACCATTAACAGTATTGATTCTACATACAGCGATTCAGGGCTTACTGAGAATGACCTTACTGCTATCACCATACCCACTGCTGATGCTCAGTCTTTGGCTAATTTGTTGACTGGTAAAACTGTAACAGATTATGTAGATTTTACAGTCTCACCTTATTCTACTGGTAACTATTCAGTCATTGATAGGTTTACTACACCCGGCACTACTAACAAAAGAAGCATACCTCATGTGCCGTATAATCTCTTAATTAATCCCGGCTCTATTAATCAAGATACCAAAAAACCAAATGGAAAACCACCTGAGCGTGTAAGGCTTCATAGAATTAATGTCACAACAGGTGAGATGTTAGTATCGAGTATTCACTTAGACTTTGCCAATTCAACAAATGGAGATGGATTAAGACCGATACTACACAGCACTCATACTTCTGCTAACGGTGCTAACTCTTTTGTTGTTATAGCATCAGATTATTTGATAGAAAACGGCACAGGTCGCCCCTATCAACCCCCTCACTTATCCACTCAACTTATTGATAGAACAGGGCAGATGTTGATTGATGAAGGTGATTTTGAGCAACATGCTCTAGTATATTCTAGCAGAATGGCTACTACAGCGAATAGCCCTGATAACCCATTCAAAGTTACTTGGCCCGCAGACATTGACGAACTGTTCCAAGTAGGTCACTCGGGTAGACATACTCTAAATCATGTTGAAGGGCATCACTATCTTAGAACAATGCCTCGTGCTAATGACGAAGCGCTAGACCAACAAGCGGGTAATTCAGACATTCTGACTATAATGTATGATGAAACAGCGAAAGGTATAGACAAACTATTTCCTATAAACAGTAAAGTAGATTACTATAGAGAAATTGCTCATTTTGAAGTCATTGATGTAGTTAACTCTAGTCCTGTTCATGAAATAGTAACCAATGGTTTGACTGGAGGAAGTAAGAAACTAATATCCATAGGTGGCACAAAAGTCAATGCAACTCCGTTCAATCCTTTACCGTTTGCTCTCAAAGGCCCAGTTCCTATTGATGTAAATAATGTTGATGCTGATTTAAATAAGTTCCATTTACATCCTTCTAGTAAAAGTAGAGTGGCCTTACTTAGCGTTCCTACCCTTGCTAGTCGTGGTATCGCACCTTATGTAGAGGTTCATTACAACGCTATAGATTTCTCCGGGGCATCTATGAATAAAACAACCCCTATGTTGATGGTAGAGAAAACTGTTCCTGCTTCTAATCTACAAGTAGGCGGCGCATATATTGTAGATGATATAGCAACTGATGTTGCTGCTGGTAATGCAACACTGTTTGCACCCGGTGGTTATATTGATGTTGGTAAAACAATAAACGGTAATTTGGGTAATGTTGGCTTTAGCCACTCTTTAGTTGGTGATAATAGCGAAGGGTTTGAGGCCGATGTAGAGTTAGATGAGAGATTAACCCCTCAAAATTTTACAGCGACTACTACAACAGGTAACACTACTCCACAAAATATTCTTGCTTCTCATACAACAAAAGCCGAACACGACTCAGTATTTCATAAACTATTCTTAGAAAGAACTGAAATTGAAAGTGATGTTAGTAAAACTGTAGAGTTTTCAAGACAGACACCCACCACAGTTCACGGTAGTCCATCGGCAGGTCAATTCGATGTAGGTATAACTTCTTCAGCGTCGTCAATACATGAAATGTTTGATATTATTGATAATTTACAAATAGGACACTTACAAGGTATTACTCACCGTTTCTTTATTCAACCTTCAGACCGAAGAAGAACTAATCAGTTACAACACATATTCTCAAAACAAGACAGGAACGAAGATGCTAATGCTGCCATAATCTTATTCTTAATGAATAGGTCTAAACTTCGTAGTGTAGAACAGATAGAAAACGATGATGGTAGGTTTACTACCATATCAGCCATAGGACTCACAGATGTGGCTGCTACTAGAAGTGTTAATGAGTTAGCATCAGGTAGTCCTGATTCTCATGTAGTAAAGGAAATAGACCCTAATGCCCCAGTAGTAAGTGTAACTCTTGGTGGCGTGGGTCAAGGAGGTTTTGATACTAAGCCATCTTTTGACCGCAGCACATTAGCCAACCTACCTTACAGTTCTCGAAGAGGTTTTTCTTGTCTAGCAACTAGAATTAGAGTAGATAGAAACCCAACTAATAACTTTCAATTTATCGAGGTAACCCCGTTAAACAACTCTTCTCCTGATTTGAGAAGTTGGGGAACTTACCCATTCCCAAAAGAGGGCCGAATATATTTGAAAAACGGCGCTAGTGCAAAGTATTCTAGTAAAACCGGAAGTTGTTTTATATTCACAGATTCTACTTTAGAAACTCGTAATTTTTTACTACCTAATGGTGGAGTAGTAGCCACTTTTCAAGATTGGGTTGCATCTAGTGGATTAAATGCTGGTGTTGCTAGTCTTACAGGAACTGCTGCTGATGTATTTCCTCTAGGTGAAGTTCTTATGGGAGATGGTAATTTCTTTGTAGAAAATTTACAAACTGACGGTAGCACTGTAAACGATAGAATGTTCCAATCATTGGATAATGTTTCGCACGATTATCAATTAGGAACACAATTTGCATCAACTAGAGCGCTTGTAGAGATACCGTTGTTTAGAGGACAATTTTTCGCTGATAAGACTAAAGGCGTTTATCCTTCTCCTGATAACTCTTTGAAACTACACATAGACCCAACTATGACTGCACACACATGGAATCCTTCGCCAGTTGGTAGACGATTTCAAGACATCCCTCCTTCTGATAGAAGTGCGTTTAATGCTTATGCTAAAAGTGCATTAAGCAATAATAGAACAAACCAAGCATCTATCACACACTTTACTACAACTCCTAATAATTATCGAATAACTGTTAGTAATTTAAAAATATTCCCGCCTGTTAAACAAAACACTTTCCTATATCAACACGCTTCCAATGTGACAGCATACAGAAGAGCATTTTTACCTTCAGGCGAATGGTGTATCTACGACAACAACCCTGAAGTAGACGGTTTTCTTCGGATTCCAATTGCTACTTCTTTCTATTCAGAAAACTTTGTTAGTGAAATGAGCGAGGCAATAGGATTACCACTTTTAATTGGTAACTCTATTGAGTCAGAAGTATTAGTTCCTCTAAAGGGCGATGTTCTAAATAAAGCATCGGAAATTGAAAACAGGTCTGAGTATTACCACGATGCCGCTAGTGTTAAAACTCAGGGTGGTAATGTAGATTATGGACTCCGACAATATGTTAGCGCTGTTGAATTTAAAGCAGGGCCAATGTCTAATCCACATGCCGCTAAGGTAAAATCGGGTAGAGCCAGTGGTGAGATTCTAAGAGTAACGCCTGTATTGGGCGGCGGTTCTACATATACTGGGTATACTATACTTGTAATGAGTGAAGAAGATGTAGACCTTTTTCCAAATGCATATCCTGAAGATTTGCTAAGTAGCACAAAGACATGGGATTCGGGTGAGGCGAATCATACTTTAGAAGTGACAGTTGGTGCAACAACTCATATATTTACTTATATCGGTCATACAAATAACATATTTAGTGGAATTAGCGGGAGTTCTACTGCTGGAACTTCTAGTATAGTGGTTAGAACTAAGGAGATTGGAGGTAGTGCACCTGCTTACTTATCCACCTTGACTGGTGAAACCGCCCTTCTAACGAAGTTTGGTTTTAATCAGCACTTTGATACTGATAAGGAAAATGTATTATTAAATCAAGCAAACAATCTTGCTAATACGGCAAGACCTGTTCATTATTCTCACCCTTGGGTTATAGGCGGTATTAGCGGTGGTAATCAAATACTAACTGTTACTTGTTCTAAAACAGAATTATTACAATCTAATACACTCAACATGAACATCCAAGACGGGGATTATTTATATGCAGAAAATAATATTACTGCCAGCAACACTGCTGTTGCTTCTATCTTTTTAGGACAGGTAAGTAAGATAGAAGAGGGAATGATACAAGACAATCCAAACGCTTCTGCCACCACGAGTAATAGAATTCATTTAGCATCAGCAATCCCGGCGGCTCAATTAACTGAAGTTAACGCTGCTTTGGCAGACGGCACACGAACTGTGTTCTTAAGAGTGGGCTGCCATGATATAATGAAAAATGATGATACTGCTTGCCTAAACAAATCTTGGAATTATCCGTTTGCTCAAGGTGGACTAAGACATGGTGATACAATATGGATGAACATGACATACAACAATCCCCATGCTGTGCAAGGTTTATTCTGTAAGAGTAGAGGTGTGTTTAACGAAGCATTAGTTTACAAATTTTTCAATGGCGGAAAAGGTGACACTGCTCTTGAACCTAGAGATTCTATACCTGTTGAAAATTTCCTAATAGGAAATACTTGTTTAGAAACTGCTAACAACTTTGTGCAACATGTAAACAAAACAATTGAAATGAATTATGCTACTCTAGGTATCAGTAACCCACCTACTATAGCATACTTAGACCCGTATTTGGCTACTGAAGGCCACGCTCGTGTGTTGTTATACGATGTAGCACATGACCGTGAGTTTATCGCATTCCAAGATATACACATGCAGGTTCAAAGTTCCGCTAAGGCTTTAGAGATAGGGTATGAAAAATTTACTACAACTCCTAACTTTGCTGACGGAACTGATGAAGTGGACTTAGGTAATTACTCTATTATCTATAACGGTGGCGCACAAAACCCATTCATAACTCAAGTTGATGTTGCTAATGGCTATCCCTCTCAAAACAAGTATATCAGAAGCACTCAACACTCTAATTTTATGGAGAGTGCTTACGCACACAATATAGCCAATAATATTTCTAACGAATTATTACAACCCGAAAGAGGTAGAGTTAGTGCTTTGAGTCATTTGGGAAGAGGTAACACAACTCTCAATCAAAGGGGAACGGGATATAGTAACGCAAATGGAGTGGCTACTACTTCTCTTACTGGTCATGGCACAGGCTTGACTGTAAATATAGTCACAGTTCAGGGTGAGGTCGTTAGCGCTACTCCTGTGAATTCAGGTATTGAATACCTTAACACTACCAATGCTTTTGAATCTAAAGTTAGGATAAGTGGTGGTAACAATGACTGTGTGATGGCTGTAAGCACTACACATGCTAACCTGATAAGCACTACTACATCTATAGAACAAGCCATGGTTTACGGTAAAGCGCATGGTCACTTTGTTCAAACTGGTTATTATACAGGAGGGGTGAAGGGTGCTGAAAGAAGTATTGGAGACAGTATAGTTTCACGAACCAACAACGGTGTGGTTCTGTCTTACTTTGCAGAAAAAAGTCACATATTCACTAGAGATTTACTTCCAGTAGACAAAAAAATGCTAAAACAATTAATTGACCACAAAATTGGTGATGGAGAAATATCACTAAGTCCTTTAGTTACTGGTGGTAGTGGTTATACCAATGGCACATTTTTCAATGTCATAACTACTACTAACGGAGACGGTAAGGGAATGACTCTTGATGTAGTTATTAGCGGCGGGGCTGTTCAAAGCGCAGTAATAAATAGAGTTGGTGATAGTAATTACAAAAATGGAGATACTATTTTTGTAGGTGGGAGGACTCTAAATTCAGCAGATTATGTTTTAAATGTTAGCGGGGATGGCTTAGCGTCATTTACTCTTATTGGGGAAAGTAAACTTGAAGAAACCTCTACCTCTTTCGACACACCCGATGGAACTAGGGTTATACCTGCTTTCCTTGCTCTAAAGGGTATACGCTCAACTCCTTTGGATTTATCTAACCACCCCGAGGCTAACACTAGAGGTATTAACTTACTTCCTCAATGGACTCAAATGGATTTCGTTAGAAGATTATCTATAGACCTTGGTGAAATTGCCATTAAAGAAGGTATAACTAACATAGAGGCTGCTGCGAATGAAGTAGTTAGGATGATAAATCAAGCAGCCGCTACTGGGGGTAAAACACATGCTGCTCAAAACAATAGACAATATCCTGTAGAAGTAGTAGGAGAATCAGATTTTGCTGTAACAGGTTCTACTTTTGACCCACCAGTTTGGTGGGATGAAGAGAAAGCCTTTGCTTCTCATGATAAAGGAACTCACATGGGTTACTTAAGAGCACACATTGGTCGTGTGGTAAAGGATGTTAACGGTGAAGAGGGTTTCTCCGTAGTAATCCACAGCACAGTTCCCGGTGCAACAGGTCGTAACTTCGCTGTGTGGTTAGATAATAGTAAAGGTCAAGCACCATACAAACCTGAATTTTTGATAGGTCATGGTGGTCGGTTCAGAACCTTTTGGTGTTTACCTGATGAATTAACAGGAGAGAATATGCACCCAGCACCAATGCCGCTTAATAAACACGGTAGACCTTTCGCTCCTATTACATCTCTTAGGCAATTTACACAGTCTGATGAAAATACAGATATCGCATCATCAACTGCTGATTTCGCATCCAATCTTTCTGATACTGTCGAGGCAAAAGAAAGAGCAATTTCTGCTGTGACTGGTAGCGGGCAAAGTCACAATACAGTAAACGGTGAATCTTTTGAGACTGAAGGATTCAACGCTTCTCTTGTCGAAGGATTGAGAACGGGAACTTCTGCTGTGGGTAGAATTAACTTTGGTGGTTTAGTCGAGGCTGGTATTCCCGGTTTTGCACCTGATGCTGGTAAATGGGGTTTTGGTAGAAAAGGCGATACTAGGTTTATGAACGATTACGGCATAGTGACAAAAGTAGGTCAAACTAACCCACCATCAACTTACACAGGTCATGTTCCTAATACAGATATAGTTTCCGAAAAAATAGGAAATACGCCTATTTACGGCTTTAAGTTTGACGACCATAGAGGTGTATCTCACGGTATAAGATATATCTACAAAAACATGGGTGATAAATTCACTCTTGAAAACACAAAAGTTCCAAAAACTCTTGAGAATGAAATAGTTATTTATTTTAATCATAAAGATTGCGCTCAAGGTGGGTTTACCATAGGTAGACACATGCATGGAATAAGTGAGCCGACTGGTCGTTTCCCAGCCACACCTGATAACGCTTCTCTTGCTAATTGGCAAGGTAACCTTTGGAGAGGCGCTAGCGCCCCTAATGCGGCGTATAACAGTGATATTGTATATCATAAATCAGCATCAACTCTTTCTGTAACATTTTATCACCCTTATGACAATACTGGCAGTCCACCAAGTATTGACCATCCTGATATATTGGGTTACATGGGTTTCCCTGCAACTAATGGGGTAATACATGTATCAGACCCATACAATTCAATGGGTGTAGCGACGATTGTATTGGGTGGCTCGGGGTATACCATTAATCAAACTGGTGCTGCTGCTACTGCTAAGGATAGTAACAACAACGAACTAAATGTTTCTATCAACACAAATGGTAGCGGTAGTGTTACTGCTGTGACTATAACTTCATTAGGTGCTGGTAATTACGCTAACGGCGATACATTTACTATAACTGGTATTGGTGGTAGCAACGCAACATTTGTTCTGTCTAATTCTTTAGCCGGTAGTTGGGGTAACATGTTTAGTTACACTCATAGAACTAGATTAAACGCAACTTCAGCCACACATGTATTTCATGGTGTTACAGCAGACACATTTATTTCTAATCATTGTATTCATACACATGATAATATTAACCCACGAATTTCTCTTGGAACTTTTGTAGTTGGTGAGACTACACAAGCAACTTCTGCATTAATATCATCAACAGCAAATTGGACTACTTTAGTAACCGACGAACTTATGGCGGAGGTAACTGCTTTTGCGATTAATTTAGAAAATCCAAACATAGAGGAGGGAGTGTCTTTTGACTGCACTGAAATGTATGCTTCTGATGGTAGAACATTTGGAGAGTGGGGTATAACTCCTGAGTCAATTAAAATTAGAGCATACAACACTAAAAACAACATAACCCCGATATCAGAATTTTTTACAGCAAGTGTGTCTCGAGATATGGGTATTAAAGCAGCCCATCTTGAATTTGGTGAAATCCCAAGAATAACCCCTGAATTAGAAATTCAAGGCACAGCAGTAAGCACATATCAATTACCATCTAATTCTTTGATAAAAGAAGGAAGAGGTATAGAGTGTGGTTATATACCAAATACTATCTTACAAATTACTTCAAAGGGTAAAGGAACTAATACTAACACTGCTACTCCTGTCCTAGTAGATTCAGATAATATACCCGTAGACACCTCAACTTGGGCTAAAAACCTAAGTGGCGAAAACTTTACAGAATCTAGTGGAGATTTAATTTTACCAAATTGTGACAACCCTACTCTAAAAATGGTTACTGTAGATACTACACAAGCCATGCAATCACACTCGCATAGCAATCTTTGGTATTTCTGTAAACTATCAGGAAGAGAACAGGCTGTGTTCCATTATGAAAACGGTCAAACATTTGATTATCCTAGAGTTAATTCTTTTGGTAATAAGACAAAGATTGCGTATGGGAGCGAAACTGCTATTGCTGAAAGTGATGGTCAAAGTGGGGCTGGTAATGACCCGGCTGTATTCTTTGCACGAATAACAGATACTAATGTAGTGAGTGAAAACTGGCCTAGTAGCCCAGTTGGTGGTGACATAGTTATTCAAAGATATGCTGATAAAAGAGCATACTTGTTTGCTGGTAAAAGGTCACTTGGTAGTGTTCACTCTATACCTGTTATACACTTTACTGGCGCTAGAGATAGTCCTGATAATTATGTGCCGTTATATTTTGGTGGTGGGTTTACAGGTGCTACTATAGACATAAACGATGGCACTAATAATGACTATGCTGAGCATAATACACATCACTACGCTAACGGCCCAACTGGTTCTGCTGGTATACAAAATGCTAATGAAATATTATCTTCCTTCTCTACACTAGACTGTAACGCTATCATGGCGTTCTTCCCTGCTACTGCTTTACTAAATCAAAACCGTGGGTCAATTAATCCACCTGTATACAACAAGAACAACATACTATCACCTGATTTAAAACGAGGAACACATATACCAAGCAATATATTCCCCGATGCTGCTCCATATACTGCTGGAGTTCACATGCAAGTGCCTTCACCTATGGTGTTGAGATTTGCTCATCCTACAGCAAGATATCAAGACCATAAGAATGACATCGAAAACAAAACGACATTTATCATATTTGGGCCGGGTCAGGCATTCCCACTTACTAGAGATTCAGCCTCACCCGCTAATCAATTTGAACCACATCCCGGCGCTGCTATAACTGCTGGTAATACTTGGAGTAAAGTTCCAGAAAAATCCAGTGATGGTAATTTCTTGCCTAATCACATAGCAAACTTCAACGGAGATTTTTTGCCGGAGCAATCATCTTTCCAAACTACACATAGAGATTTCCATTACAAAACAACTTTGAATTGGGAATCATCTTTAGGTATACCATTAGCAGGGTCAACCGTTAGACACCGACCTGAGAACGGTAGAAACTACGGTAGTCAATTTAGCACAAAAGCATTTGAAAATTCCCCTCTTGGTTTCAATGCAATAGCAGCAGAACTTTACGCTGTTGCTCAACCGAATAGACACGCTGTGTTTGTTCCTAGTGGTATGGTTAAGAATTCAGATTTATGTTGGCACATGGATAATGGTAATCATCCCGGTGGTTCTTGGATGGATAATCAAATCACTATGAATCCACCTATGCAAACTGGTGATGCAAGAGTAGCAAAAACAGCAGCGACTATCATAAACCCTACAGCGTTTAGAGTAGCCGGAACATTAGCAAAGCGAATGCTTTACTCTAACGATAACTCATCTTCACCTAACTTTGAGGCTGAAACATTAGTTGCTGACGATGTAGACCACGAATACATTGTAGTGGATGCTACACGCTGTCAAAACGGTGAAGAGTTAGCATGTGTCTTGGGTGCTGCTATCAATACATTCCCCGGTAAAGGTGCACTTAAAGCGATAGGTGGCACATTTATGCCGTCTATGGGTAACTCTTCTCGGCAAGACCGCTACGGCTGGATTCAGGCTGAGTCTACTTCCATACCTAGTGGTGCTGGTAATACATTGGCTAATGTATATGGAAACGGAACAGTTAACGGAGCAACTGCTCATGCTGATGTAACCAGTTTAGGATATTCTAATAGATTGGCTACATTACAACCGGCTACAAGAAATTCTACTGTTACAACTGCTACCTTTACAGGAACAGTTACTTCCGGTAGCGCTACTATCACTGGGGTTACAGTTCCAGCGACTATGAAAGTTGGTCAATCTATCACCGGAACAGGATTGGCAGCACACACTGTTGTTACAGGTTTTGATAGTTTCGCTAACACTGTCACTGTTAATCCATCGGCCACATCAACCCCGGGAAGCCCTGTGACATTAACACTAACAACAAGCACACTTGGAAATTTACTAAACACTCTTACTGTTCTCCAAGGAGATTGTTTCATTGATTTAAGAATAACCAGTGCTCAGGCTACCAGTCAAAAAACAGTAGCAGATAGAATACCAGCGAGTGGATGGCTTAGAACCGAGCCTATGCACAACTACTCTTATGCACTTTCTAGTAACTCTAGTCTTAAAACTCCAGCGTGGGCTTGTTATACCAGTAGAGCGTTCTATACCCATAACACTGACTTATACTGTAGATTCTTCTTAGGAGTAAATAAAATAACAGGGTCTAAATTATTTGAAGATGGTGATGTATGGCATCAATATGCAAGGACTACCTCGATGGTTGATAGTAATGGTAACGGTCAATACGACGGTTTGACCACACCACACCCTGCTCCTACTGCTGGTGATACAGTTTGGATATGGTCGAAGTCTCCTGTTAACTATGTTGATAACTCTACTAATTTCATAGGTAGTAGATTCCTTGGTTATGGTATAGGTGCTGTTCATTTCAACGGATTAGTTGATGCAATAGATAGAACCAAACCAATAGGTGCAGTTGGTTGGCATGGTGAGCGATACTCATACCTTAACTCACTTAATGTTGGGGGTGGTTATGCTGCGGGATTAGGGGCATGGCATACCTCACTTGGTTTCTCTCCATACGGTAATTTCTCGTCTTGTGTTTCTGTATTATCTCACTTACCACAAACAACACCTCTACCTAATAGTCCTGAAAGCGCACCTCCTACAGATTATAGGGATGACGGATTAAACACTTTACCATCAAAAGACAGAATGGAAGGTGACAATACCGCATTTGCTGCTCATGGTTATGGTGGGTATGCTATGAATAGAATTGAAGCATCACAATATCACATTCCTCCGATAATGAATACTATGGCTAACTTACCAAAAGAGTTATTTAGCGCTCAAGGAACATACGCACGCTCTTTACTTGTAGTAGCCCATGAAGGTGAATTAAGTTTAGTAGCAAAGAAAGATAGAGACGGTTACATCACTACTGGTGACTACTTGATTAGGGGAGGAACTACCGAATGGGATGAAAGATTCCATGCTGCTGACCGATTTATCGCTCCGGCAAACGCAGGGCCGAATGTAGAGGCTTTAATCGCAGATAATACAGCACCGCCTACTCAACTTACAGAAAATGGGCCACATAGTTTGTCTTTATTTAGTAACCCCCTTCTTCCAGTGTATCCCACCACTCCTTACACTTTACACGGAGCGATTACAGCAGATACATCTTTATCAAACGCTGAGCCTTGTTTAAATGAGATAGGTGACTTATTTACCGACCTTAACAAAAGCATAGGAACTGCGTTGAATGAGGATGCCACCTTGGGTATCCGTCATATTACCTCCGATTATATCAATAGTTTTGACACCGATATAAAAGCAGCATTAACTGATATTGGTGGTGGCTCAGCAGCGAAATTTTGGGTAGGCGACATTAGCGGGTATGATGTTATGGCTAGAAGCCCTCACAAAAACTTCAGCACCGAACATGTAGTTTGGAAGCGTATGGATGGGGGTAGTCTAACTTTACCTGCTTCTAACGCTCGTGGTCTTGGAGCAGTGCCTTGGGTCACAAGAGTCACAGCAGACAGTGATGGTAACAAAACAATTGCTAATTTAACTGGTGAAAAAGTATTAGGAAATATTAGATTTTCTTTTGAGTCAACTAACTCCGCTATGATGCCAATTTTACAAGCACAAGAAATCGCTCATCCTCAACTAGCAGCAGGTAACCCGATAACACTGGCTAATGTTCTTACTATACCAAATGAAGAATTACAATTTGAAGATATTAATGTTGTAGATGACACAGGGCAATTACATGTTGTTCAAGGTGGCTCTCCACTAGGTATTATAATTAGAGCATATAAACCAGCATCGGAAAGATTGTCTACTGGTTTAGAACCAGCAATTGCTAATTCAGGTATAGAACCTAACTTAGAGATTCAACTACCAAACCCTGACGATATACCGGGTAACATTCTAGTTAGAAGCGGTTTTGACCCTGTGCAAGCATATCAGCACGAAACTATGGGTGATGGTGGTATGTTACCTTTGTTTGACAATAATCTAAAACAGTTATTCGTTAATGAACACAAAGCACCTAGACTACAACCTACTATGAACGAGGTGGGATGGGAACACATTTCACAAGACAAAAACTTCCCTGAGTCTACTCGTGATGGATGGAGCGCTGCTACGAACGACAAACCTATACAAACATCATACGAATTACACGATAGGGCGCTTTACTTCCATGTCACTAAGATGGGTCACAGTCATACTGAAAAGTTCCCCGCTACCTACACACACGCTGGTGGTGTAGAGAGCCAAACACTTGGTTTTGTTAGTTTAGTAGACGCAACTTTGACTGCTGACGCTACTATCAATCCATCAATTTTTGCTGCTGAGTTTGGAACAAAAGAAGTATCTGATAATCGTAGATTCCTTCGCATAGCAAACGCAGCAGGTAAAAGCGTTGTTGCTTCATACACTGGTATTAGTGGGGCTACATTCACTGGGGTGGTTGGGGATATCAACACAACTCAATTCCTTGCTGACAATGCTAATGCTACTCTTACAATTACCCCGTCATACTATGTGCCAGCAGGTAGCACTCGTATATTTGCATCACGCCGTTTGCGTGACCACGCTGAAGTAAGCGGTAGTAGTCCTGACATGGCTCACACAATGTATTTTGACGGCGACTCTCAAACTACAATTCACTCACGATATAGTAAACCGCAACTAACACCAATGCCGATACCTCGTATGGGTCATCACTTTGTTAACGCTACCATGCCTATGATGCCGGGTCACTGGGCACATCCTTCTTATCAAGGAATTTACAGTAGAGCAAATAGCAACGAAACTGTAACTTCGCAAGAAGAAGAGTTAACATTGTTAGAAGAACATGTAGGCGCTACAGGGTCATCTTTCACCGGAACTCAACTCCTCAGTGGCATAATAAATGAGTTATTCCCACTTAATCCATATCTTATGGTTGGTAGCCTAACAGCGAATCCTTCAGGGCCGAGTGACATACACGGCGGTGCATTCACTCTAATGTTTGAAACTAAAATTAAGTATGATGGTTACGGTGTTCTTGCTTCAAAGGGTGAGGCTGGTAACATAAACAAAGCCGGAGGACATTCTATTGTGCTTGAGGCTGGGGGTAACTATACTCAGTCTAATCATTTCCCTGACCCTGCTGAAGTAGGTGCATATCAAATAATTATTCAACCAAATTTATCAGAACAACAGTTTACTGGCTTCCACAGAAACAATGCAACTACTACCGCTTTACCAAACGCTAGTGACATGAATTTAACAAGCCAACAAATTAACTTGGTTATAGGTATAAAGTATGACGAAGAGAGGCATGCATCTCTAACTAACGCTGCAAATGTGGGTGGTGTGACCCTCATACTAGCCGAGGCTACACTCGCTGATGTAAGGGGCTGTGAAGTATTTATCAACGAAGTTATCCTTGACCATGACCCTGACCATGGTAGTCAGTTTACTAATATACCACCAATGCTGCTTTATAATCCACTTGGAGTTCAAGGTAGCGAAAGTCCTCACTTTACTCGTAGAGGTCATCCTTATCACCCACCTATAGGTGATATTACTTTCAAAGACGCTACACCGGGGCATACAACTAGCATTCCTTGGTGGAGTATAATGCACCAAAATACTCCTGTTAATGCTTCTGCTGTAGGGTTTAGACATCTAGCGATATATCGTATTGATAATTATTATCAGTTCTGTAGAGCAAGTTATGGTTCAATAGCAGCACAGATAACTCTCGCTGGATATCCAAGTATCAGCCCTGATATTTACTCAACTATAATGGAAAATATCAGTTTAACACCAACATGTAAGGTTACTGCTAATATATCAGGAAACATAATACAAGTTGATGATGCTTCTTTATTCCCTGAAACCCCATACTACGGACAAAAATTGTTAATTCATAACCCGGCCACAAAAGAAACAACAGCGATTGATTATAGCAGTAGACAGGGAGTTACTCAAGGTGCTTCTACAATGAATGAGCCTGATATATTCCATCTTCCGTCTAGTGTTAGCACAAAAATTGGTATGACAATAAGCCTAAGTAAACCATACTCAACAAAACCAATGAGTGAATTATTTACAGTTGGTAGTGAATCTATCATTACAAAGAACTTACCACAATTACTGTCAGGCACAAGAGATACTAACAGTCTTACTTCCGGTGACGCTTACCTATGTGCTTGGAGTCCTAACTTGGGTAGACCACATACTTTCTACTCAGATGCAAGTAGAACATGGATTACTAATGGTGTTAATCATACTGCTGATAGGGCAATTAACAAAGCAGCATACAATAGCATGCCAAAACACTTCGAGACTATTCACTATCACGAAGTAAATTATGCAGCCAGTCATGGGCCTTTTGCATTAATGATGAAATCACCTCAACCACCTATAAGATTAGATGGGATTGTGATAGGTATTACAAATACAGGGCCGTATGAAATTAGAATGAATGTTGCTAATCAATCACTTATCACTGCCCCATTTGGTCAAACCATTTATTTTAATGGAGAAGTTGTAGGTAAAGTTACTGGAATTGCTGCTAATACTCCACTCAATGGAGCATGCACAATTACATTTGCACACGAGTTGTTACACACAGCCGGTAATATTATTGGTGGAACTTTATTCATTGGTGGAGACGGAACTGCTCTTACTGGTAGTGAGATACACGCATTGACAGGCTATTCAGCCCAAGGTAGTAACTCTACTATGTATACTAACTTTTGGCCTTGTGGTAGTAGAGGCGGGCCTTTAGTAAGCCGTTTAGATGGTTATGCTGCTACAACAGCCGCATGGCACATACCACAGAATTATGGTCACGACGCTGGTAGACATTGGATTGACCAAGATGATGATGGGTCTTATGCTGTAGCAAGCGGTATAACAGACAGCAATTTAGTCTCGACAAGAACATATCCGTTTGGTTACCGATTCGGTCTAAGACAACCGTGGAACAGACCTCAATGGGGTCACTATGGTATGCGAGCATATCAGGAGTTAAGCAACCACGGTAGCGCTACACAGATTACCACAGGATATAGAGCAGGGCCACTGGTTCATTATGAAAGGCAAGGGTCGAACAGTTGGGTTTATGAAGGTGGTGACTCTTTACAAAGTAACACAACACTTGACACAATATACAACGGTATACTAGAAAGACAAACAACTGCTGCTGGTATGTTAAATGCAGATAAATATGAATGGCAAGTTCGATACAGCGAAGGCCGAAGAATGACTAGAGGTTTTGGTTGCGCTGTTAGAACCATAAGAAACCCTAACACTGTAATTAGAGATTGGTGGGGTGATTCTGCTGGTAAGAATCTAAAGAAGTATGGAGAGGCTGTAAAATACTACTTAGTAGATTGGTGGGGTAATACTCGTGGTGAAGATGTAAGAAGAATGCCTGTTCGTGGTTTTGGTGTAAACCCATGTTGGGATGCTGGAGATGCATACGAATATGATAGAACTAACCATAGAACTCCATACGACAGAATATGGAATGGTGGGAAACCTATCTTTAATCTAAAAGGAGTTGCTAATTTATCCACTGGTGCTGTTCTAGCCTCACCTACATCTACTATCCCTAGATTTGGTGGTAGAAAGAATACTGGTAACAATAATACAGACACTACGCTAGTAGATGTTTTTGCTCCTACTAATGCCATGCGTGTAGGCGACATGGGTAATGGTCGTGGTGTTAGATTCCCAACTCAGTTTAACGAAGATATACTCGTTGAGTTAGATGCTGTATATGAAAACTCAGGTATCGTCTTATCAAGCAGCACTGCTGAGCCTACATTTGGTAAAGGATATCTAAGACCGAGAGACGATGTGTTACAGCCTACTGAGATTGTTAGAGGTATTAGTAGAAGATTGGAAGTTGATGAAGATGGTCTGTTAAAGCCCGAAGCAACTGTGAGCGATAGAGTGGAAAGCATTAGTGGTAGTTCTGTGCACAAAGATGCTGTATCAAGGTCGTCTCCAAGAGTAGGTATAGAAGGTCAAACAATGCAGTCATTAACTGGTGCTAATACTAACATGGTTGCTATAAACTCAGAAGCACACAGTCTACACACTAACAGGGGTGTAGGTCAGCGTGTAATACTACATGGTGGTATGCAATCAGGTTCTCAAACTCTAGGTCACTATGACTTAACTACTCTATCTTTCGCTGCTCAACCCCATGGTGGTGTAATGAGATTTAGTCATACTTCTAATTTCAAACCAATGGGCGGCACTTATGTTTTAGAAAGTCGTAGTTTCGCAAGCCCATTTGATGATACAGGGTGGGGTAGGGCTGGTTTAACTGGTAGTCAGAAAACAAGTAATCCGTATCAAATAACTAATTCTGTCTCAGCACAAACAAACAAAACTGATGATTCTATCAAGTTCTTAGTGCGACCAATAAGACTACTTGATAATCAACATATAGCAGTGTTTAGACCACAACTCGCCTTACACAGTGGTAGTAAACAAGTAGGTAGCACTGCTTACACAGCCACTGCTGGTGGTAAATATGGTATGTTTACTTACGAAACAACAACTGGTAGAGCAAGTAGTGGATTCTACATGCGTGCTACTGACCCCGATGCAAATGCTCCTTACCAACCTGTATACCTAGTAGAAGATTCTAGTGATACTGTGCCTACTTCAAAAGGCCCGAAGTTGTTAGGAACTGAAGTTGCTGGGTATGATAAAACAAATTTAAAATCAAATGTAACTAGATTAATTATCAGCGAAAATAGCCTACAGCATTTTAGAAGTGATGCACCAAGAAGAGACGGTGTAGATAAAGACTATACTGTAAAGCCTAGATTTAGTCAAGCATTACACGGTAAAGGGCACAAAGGTGATGTTGATTATAGTAAAAGAACACATGGAGGGAATAGTTAATGCCGTTAATAACTTCCCATAGATTAGGTGCGGTAAACAATCTAACGATTATGAAGTCTGTTCGTAAACCTGTTTTCGTAGATAATGCACTACATCTAGGTGAATATACAAGCGATGCTAATTTACAAAATAAGGTTACTGTGAAGCAAAAGAAAACTGCTACATACGGAGTAGCAACCGGGCGTGCTTATGACATAACTGAATTAGAAAATTCCATGATTATCAAACACCCCCAAACTCATGGTAGTAAATACCAAGGCTCAATCTTCTACATGGACTCTACTATAACAGATGATAACGCTGACAACAAACCTGTTTTGTTCTACGCAAAAGGACTTACTCATCAAAGATTAAGACCATCTAATGTAATGAATAGTGGCACAGGCACAACTTTTGCTGTTAAGAATACAAAATCTAAGTCGTTTATTGATTTAGGTTTTGAGTCAACTCAAGCACACATAGCACAACCAATTGATGCTGGTTTAAGAACTACAGACCTAGCAATTCGTATTAGTAGAGACATAGCAGACACTTTGACATCAGTGAGTATATCTTTACCGTTGAGTGCTGCTAATTCTAAAATTGACAGGCGGAGACATAGTAATGTTTTCTTAGGCACTGATTTCCATGGTATAACATTGATAGATGCCCTACGCTTTATTAGTAGACATGATGGTAGGGTAGTGCATTTCGATAGGTTTGGTAACTTATTGTATGTTCCATTCCAATTTGAAGAAGGTAGTAGAGTGGTCAATGCTGCTGCTAGAATTGGTGACAAAATAAATAATCCAATAGAAAACATTTCCAATCGTGTTATAGTAGAAGGTTTACCTACAGCAGTAAATGACACAGCCTTTGCTGAAGTTAATGACTCCGAAAAACAATCAGGTTCTAATGGTGAGATATTAGAAGAGCCACAAGTTGTAGGTGATTTTACTGTTCGTAGTAACGAACAGGCAAGAGAGGTAGGTCGAAACATATTGAAAGCCAACTCAGTGATGAAAGGTAACTTGACTAGCAACGGACATCCTAACTCTTGGGATTTAAGACCGGGTATGATAATAGAGTATGAAGGTAGAAGAAAAATACTGGTAGAGGTTAGACACAATTTAGCAAACAATACTGCTGATTTAGTATTCTTAAGTGTAGAGACTGGTGTAGAAGGAGTGTTACAAGGTATTCTCGATGGCACTAAAAATACAGGTAAACAACAGGATACCATACAACAAGTTATTGAAAAGAATTTAGCGTTCTTTGGTGATATAGAAATAGTATCCATTATCACTACAGAAAAGGTAATTCATGGCTTACCGGGGGATGGCTTCATTATAGGTAGAGGCATGGGTAGAGGCGTGGTCGGAGTCACTAACGCTGAAACAATAGGTGGTAGTAAGTCTACTAGAATAATAGAGAGGGGTGAATAGATGCCTATATCGAATCATGTAAGGCGGCTTTTGATAGATACTATTGCTAATAATATCAATGAAATGGTAATTGGTTTTGATGGTAGCCCAGCGACTAAAAGCGACGGGTCAGCAGGTAGACCTGCTAAAGTCATCAATCCTACTGTTCGCATAATTAGCGATTCATCATTGTTAGTAGAAGGCTTCTTACCCGCAACTGATAGTTTTGATGAAAATTTACAAGAAGTATTCGTGCAGTTTAGGGGTGCTCTTAGTAGCATACCTATCGCTAGGCATACGATAGCATCATTTAAGAAAACAACGGCTAACGAAGTTAGAATTCAGATATTAATAGAGGTGAGATAAGATGGCGCAAAACCCATTATCAGGACATACAGCAGGAACTAATGACGGACTAAGAGACGGTGACCACATACTATCTCCATCCCTGACCAACATATACGAAGGGTTACATGGTAACGGTATACTAAACCCACACGATACTGCTTTTGGTAGCACAGATAGAAACAATGTCGCCAACTTACCCGGTGCTGTAACTAATTCTAGTGACCACATACTCACTATCAAGTCATTCCGATGTGTTCTTGATGGTGTCTTATACAACATAGATGACGGCGCAGGTGGTGCTACATTCAATGTAACACTGGCTCCCGGGCCTGACCAATTATCAGGCACTTCTATGGCTGGTCTATCCAGTGGTCAAGAGTGTTTGTTCGCTATAGTTGCTGTTGGTGGTTTGGGTGACGGTAGTGTTAAGTTTGTTCAAGGCTCAGTAAGCAGTATAGGTGTTGGTAATTATCCATCTCTATCGGGTAGTAACGCAGATGCTTACTTGAAAATGAGTGTGGCTAGCACTGCTCAAAATAAACAAAGCATGGTGATTGCTACTGTAAGGGCTGTTCACAATAACTCTCCGGGCGCTGGTAATACTGGCACACTCACTATAACAGAAATAAACGACAAGCGTGTGTTTATCCGACCTTCACCTTTCTATCTATCTCCTGTCACTACAGGTTCTCCGGGTGATTCAGACCATCTAAATTCACACACTGCTTTAGCACAGATACACGGCGTAGGTGAACACGGTAACTTTGGTAACAATGGTGTATTATGGATGTCGTATAACGAAGATGATGATGCACCAAATCTTTACTTTAGTAGCGCTGACTCGAATGGTGCAAACAGACACACACATCTACTTGGCCCTAGTCGTATCAAAGCCTTAACAGCGAGTCGTGACTTTGAGTTTGACGATGCACAAGTGTTTACCTTCACAGGTGCTGGGACTAAAAATCTCACACCTACTGGAACATTCCCTCCGGGTCACGCTATCATAGTAACAGTGCTGAGTGGAGGTGCTGTAACATTCGACCCAAGCGGGATAAACACTACATTGACTGCTAGTGATGCTGTGATGTTTGTGTATAACGGCACTGCTTTTGTAAAAGTTATTCACAGTGGAATTACATCTCAATCGTCAAGTGGTGCTACTGGTCTAGTTCAACTATCGGATGGTAGTGGTGGGCATACAAGTGACGCTAAGTTATTTTGGACTACAGCCTCGTCTACCTTTACTGTTAATGGTAAACTCACAGTTACAGGACTGATAGACCCTACTGGGCTTGAGTTTACTCCGGTTGGTAGTAACCCCGGTGGAACTGCTGCTAACACTTTATGGTTAGACAGTGGTGCTTCAAATGCACTTAAGCATGGGGCTAACACAGTTCTTAACTCAGCATCGAGTGTTGCTGACTTAAGTGATGTTACAAACGCTGGGTCAGGTGCTATAATAACTTCAGGCGAGCGCACAAAACTGACAAACATAGAGATTGGTGCTGATGTTACAGATGCAACTAATGTTAACGCTGCTATCGCTGGTCACACTTACACAGCAGCAACAGTGGCTGCTAACGATAAAGTGCTAATACAAGACACAGATGGTAGTAATGTAGTCAAGACTGTAACTGCTTCTTCTATAGCAGCGTTAGGTGGCGGTGGTGGTGGAAGTAGCAGCACGATAGTAGACGCTGATAATGACACTAAGATAAATGTGGAAACCACATCAGATGATGATAAAATAATCATGACTGCCGCCGGAACTGATGCAGTTGAAATACACGATGCTGGTTTATTACAGGGAAGAAATATGCGACTTCTGAACGCAACTAAACTCGTTTTTCATGGTGGTGATGCTGCTTCAAATGGTGTAACTATAGGGATAAGTAACGCTCATGTTTCTACTGGTAGTAAGACGCTTACATTCAATGCAGACTTAGGCGCTATTGGTGATACAATTCTAACAAGTAATGGTGTGGCTGTGGCTGCTGGTAGCGGAACTTTCGATTTAGGAATAGCAGGTCAAATTGCTAATGGTGTTTCAGAATTAATAAAACTACATGCATTTGCTTTACAAAGCACAATAGTATCTTCAGGGAATGAAATTGGTGTTGTTAATCATTTAGGTCAATATGTTATAATGACAGGTTCGGGTCAAATTTTCTTTTTACCTCAAGGTGCAGGAATAATTGCTGGCTCTCATGTTACTATTCTAGCAGGGTCGTCAAATTCTGTTACTGTAACAGCCACTGGTGGTGCTACTATCAACGGTGGCGCTGCTAACGGTAGTATAACAGTAACAGGGTATAACGGTGTTACTTGTATATGTATAGACGCTAATAACAACTGGTTAGCATTAGGTGTGTGATTGTATTGTATAATGCCGTAGCGGGTGCTTGTGCTGAAGATAAGGCTAACTCCGGCGGTGGCGGTGGCGGCGGTGGCGGCGGCGGCCTTATCACTTTAAGCGGGGCTTATTTTTCCGATAGCGCAGTAAGTGGTGCACAAGCAGGAGTTAATGCTTATATCTTTAGAAATATAGCATATACTAATCCATTTGCAAGTGGGCCACCCTATCCAACACAGTCTATGACAGGAACATTTTTGACAGGATTAAGTTCTCCAACTATATCATTAGTCGCTCCCGATGAAACAAAAAGTGATTATACTTTATCTGCTTCAACTCTTAATAGTTTTTTAGATGACGCAATAAATATACAACAAGTAGACCCATTTACAGGAAAGTCAAGACGGGATGATATATTTTTCAATATAGGCACATTTCTACAAACTCCTAATGGATTAAGTGCATTAGACGATTATAGAATAATTAGTGCGGCAACCACTTGGTCGGGGATATTTACAATGTTCGCAGGTTCGGCTCTTGTTGGAGCAAACTGGCCATTACAAGATTCTTTGGCTATAAGTAATACCTGTCCTATACCCCCAACTGGTTTTGCACAACCGACTACTGGGGATTGGGGAGTATGCGGAACGGGAACATTACAAATCATACAGTCTGCACCTGCTATGAGTCACATTTTCCTTCGTGATTTTAGAGCAAAAGTAGGAACAGCCCCACAAGCAGGTGAAACTTTAACTGTAAAATATAGATGCACTATTCAAAATGCCGCAGGGCAAGCAGAAAAGAACTTTCATACAGTAGTTATAACATTAACATGAGGTGGTAAAATGTTAGGAATAAATATACCCGAAGATGAACAAGGCAACTGGAAAGTAGAGATAGATAACGGAGAATGTTCTCTAGTTAAATTAAGTTTAGGTTACTCTATTATGAAAGACAGTCAATACGAATATGACGCACATCAATGGTTATGGGATAACGCAACAGGTGATATATTCATTGGTGGTTTAGGAATAGGTTTTCTAAATAAAGAACTGATAGATAATCACAATTTTAGTTCTGTTACTATTATAGAAAACTCACAGGATGTAATAGATTTAGTTTGGCCTTACTGTGCAAGAGATAGTAGATTTACTTTAATACATGCAGACATAGAAACATGGACTCCCCCTGCTGGCTCACACTGGGATGTAGGTTGGTTTGACACATATCTAGGCGACAACCCTCTAAGTATCAACGGCTATTTTTCCGCTATGAAAGCCAAATATGGGCCGTTCTGTGATAAGATGGGAACAAGGTTGGTTAATGATGATTTACATGATTTTGTTGTTTAGCCTTAGTGTTGTTATCGGCTTCTTAGTAACATGGTTCTTACTAAAAGAAGATGATGTGTCGTTTATTTTGCTCGACGAGTAAATGCACTATCTTGCCAAAGGTGACCACACTCTTTGCACTGCCACAGGCTTATTCGCTCACGCTTACCATCAAGGTAGCGTGCTTGCAGCCTTCTTGGTATGTGTTCGTGTAAGCAAGCCCTACACTTTACTTTGAGTTTGTCTAACAGTCTACCCATCACTCAGCACCTCTACGCCCGATGACATCATCAATGCGTAGGATGGCGCTAGTAACTTCAGTAGCCCCACTAATAGCACTACGAATAAGTGATGTTGGTTCATATACTCCATGCATGAGAACAATACCTCCTTCATGCACATCAGGCCCATAGAACTCAGGCACTGTGTGACGCATAGCGAGTATGGTATCTAGTGCGTCATACCCTGCGTTTTCTGCAATAGTAGCAGGTATTACCTCAAGAGCATCAGCGAATGCTTCTATCGCCATTTGAGCACGCCCACCTATAGCAGTAGCATTAGCACGCAGATGCATGGCTATGGCTAGGTAAGTAGAACCCCCACCAAAACGCATAGAGTCACCATTTTTGATAAGTGACACGACACCAAGAGCATCATCGAACCCACGCTGTATCTCATCAAGTGTGGATTGAGTAGCACCAAACAGTATTAGCGTAGCCTCTTTTTCTTGCGAATGCATGAATAGATAGGATACATCGTTGTAAGTTTCTCTCTTAATGAACACCTTACCTGTAGTAGAGGTAGCATCAGGGAACATGTGTATCGGCGCACCTACTTCATTAGAGAGCCTTCTCATCGTGCTCTCAGGAACTCTTTGCACTAGAGATATACCTTGCTTGCGTAGATAGGCTATGGCTGTATCATGAACGCCGTCACGACACACTACAACATTAGCACCACTACTGACTACAGCCTTTGCTGACGCTAACAACTTGTCTCTACTCATTGATTGAACTTGACTGTATGAGTTAGCATCAGTCACTTGCACTGATACATTATTTGCTTCCTTTCCTTCTGTTAGCCCACCGTTGAGTAGTAAAACTTCTACGCCGTCATCACTAGCCCAGTTGTTGAACTCATCTCCTCCACCAATGAAGTCCTTGTTTAGAACTACACCACGGAACAGGTATGAATCAGACAAAGCACCACCCGGTGCAGCGAGTGTTTTGACTTCACGAGCATCACCAACGGCTTCTATGGTTTCTACACACAATTCAGCAACCTTATCCTCGCATGCTTCTAACGATTTACCAGTAATGGCTGTCTTTGCTATCGCTAGTAAATCCCCACCTGCGTCATCCATACCTTCTAAGCACTCAATAGCCATATTTCTTGCTACAGAATATCCTTTGTTGACAACATTAGGATGTAAGCCCTTAGCAAATAAATTCTCGCTGTTGGCTAATAATTGACTAGCAAGCACTACTGTGCTTGTAGTTCCATCGTAAGCATTAGATTCTTGCATCTTAGATACTTCTACTACCATTTTAGCAGCAGGGTGTGCTGTATCTACCTCTCGCAAGATAGTAGCGCCGTCATTGGTAACGATAACATTACCACCACCGTCTACCATCATCTTGTCCATACCTAATGGCCCAAGGGTTGTTCTTACAGTTTCAGCGATTCGCTTCACTGCTTCTATATTCAGTCTTTGTGTTGTATTACTTTCAGTCATTCCAATCTACCTCAATTTCAACTATAGAGCCATCCTCCATATTTCGGCTCTTTACGATGCCGTTGTCTACGCCATACTTGTATAGGTCGTAGGTCAACTGACAATCTTTGAGGCAGTAGTCGGCTACCTCAAGATACTTACCTTCCCGCCATGCTGCGGGTGCGTCACTGCTTTGCATACTCTTTGATAGGTCGAGTGTGCTACGAGTGAGTGTGTCTAGTGTGGTGTGAACTTTACCAACAGCCAATGCTGCTTTATCAATGAGTATTTTGGTATCAATGATACTATCGCTCTTACCAATCAACTCACCAGCAGTCCAACAATCTAATGCTGCGTTTAAAACAGGTAAGTCGAATTTACGAATGTTGTGACCCAGTATCTTACCGCCACTGTCTAAATGCTTCTGTAAGTGGTCACCAAGTGTGCGTGGGTGTAGAGGGTGAACAGTAGCATTGACCATTTCTATATCTTCTTTAGCAAACACATGACCGTCATTACCATCCCATGTGGCTACGACAGTAGGCTCGAACAAAGAGTGTTTATCCCATCCACCTATCTCCCAAGAGTAGTTTCCAGTCTCTATGTCTAATGCCATTATGCCACTCATATTACAGCCACCTCACATCTAGTTTTTGAAACTTCACACATCTGCCTCTTTCAAACGAATATACACTACTGACGCATCCTTTGCTGCATCAAATAGATGCGCCCCCCATTTAGAAAAGCGGTTGAAAGCAGTGCCCCTAGTTATCTGTTCAGTAAGACAATACTGTTTGATAACAGCAGCCTTCTTTCGCCACCCCTCCCCTTTCTTGTCTAACTCTACAGGCGAGACTAAGTTGTATGCAGCCTTCCAGTTCTTAGCATGATTAGCCTTCTCGGTTTGTTTAGCACCTACTTCTACTTCGCCCTCAAGCCATAGTATTAGATTTTTGAATAAGTCATAAATGATTTCTTTTGCCATGTCTAAATGGTCACCAGTGACCACCCACTTCTCATCCATCATGGCTATGTGAGTAGCGAGGATAACAGAATAGTTCTCCATGGCGGGAACAAATGAAGATACTACATTCGCTATGGCGAAGTTCAAATCGTCTAATAGTGAATACAAATCCTCAACCAAATCATAGGTGGCTGCGTAGAAAGAATCATCAGCAGTAAACACTTCATGCATTACTGACTGAACTAAATCTTCTTGCTCCTCACGAGTCATACCATCCCACTCAGCGAATCCAACTTCGGTTAAGTCTAGTATGCGGTCACGCAACCGCTTTTGTAGCCCTTCAAAATATTCAATGATTTCTTCGTATGACAACTTCTGTTTGGGAGTCTTAGTAAATGCTCTTTCCATACGCTTCATACTCACACCCATACGCCTATCCATATCCCAGTCAGACCAATACAATAGAACACGCTGAAAGATACCCTTTGTCAAGACATACTCTTTGACACCCGCAGGTGGGTAGGTAGTAATCCATAGTGAGACAAGTGATTCAGTTTCAATACGACGACCACTCAAATGTTTTACGAGTATGTTTGAGTTACTACCGATGGGGTTACAAGCAGACTGTAGATACAGAACAGTCTCTTGCGAGTGTTTACCCGGATTGAGAATGATACTACCTTCATCGAAGTTCAGTGCTTTTTGACCGGCTAACATACCTTTTGTTTGAACGGCTACTTCTTCCTTCTTACCGTTCTCATCAACGATGACCTCTTTGGTAACACCTCCGATAAGACCTGCATCCGAACCCGAGGTATACATGTCCTGTTCTAACCCACAGTCTTTCAACACATCTCCTATGAATTCCCACGCTACAGATTTACCAGTCCTTGAAGGTTGAATCCAAAACACATGCACACGAGGGTCAAGATGGCTAGCATCCCATGGAATACGAATGAATGGCGCTGCTATTTGTCCTTGGATATAGAAGAAAGATAACATAGCAGGTATCTCATTGTCTATACTTGTTCTACTGAACCTATCTACATAGCCCTCAAAGAAGGGATATTTCTTTACTGCAAGGTAATCTGTAACTTCTCTCATAACTCTACCTCTTTTACTGCTTTATATACTAATACTAAATGTTCAGTGTTTGATGCTGCTTTATATACCCCGTCTACGCCTAACATTTCTTTCGATGTGAACAGGTGATTCACTTGTCAAAGTCTCTACAATCAGTTGTCTTTTCTTATCACCTAACCCCTTTACTTGTTTAAGAGATTCAGGGAAGCACATCTCTTCTAGGCTACCACATTTAGTAAGTAACCTTTCTGCTAATTCAGCACCTACACCCGGTATAGTAAGTAGCATATCTACTCTTACATCGTTAGTAGACACTCTCCTGATAGCATGAGCACCATGCTTACTAGCGGGCTTGTGTAACTTGTTGTGTAGTTTTGTGATGAACATGGCAGCCTCACTGATGTTAGCAGTGAAGAAAACTTGACACTCGAAGTCAGCCATGATTCTAGCGATAGTGCCAGTCAATTCATTTTGCACTCTACTATGTGTTAGATGTCTACCTTGCTTCTTAGCGAATGCAACATACTTAGCGATAGAGCCATGGATGACTAGAAAGAAGCGCTCATAATTAGCATCCATGTTGTCGAGTTGCCTCCACAAATGACCACTATGACTTGACTGAAATAAATCGGTAACACTTTTTGCTTCTACACACGCAGCACCTAATAGATAATCACCTACTACCAAAGGTTGTCTTACTACATTAAGCCCTTCCTTCTTAGCCCTTCGTTCTATAGATTCGCAAAGAGCACCACGCTCATTAGAATCAATGATTAAATCAGGCTTTGCCATTCTTCTCACCCTGATTTTTATGATGGTGACAATACCCATCTATTACTATCGCTCTACATCTTTTACCTGATTTAGAGAAACCCTTACAGAAGTATTCTTCCGGTAAGTTATCTCTATCGCTTAAACATGATAAACAAACAGTGGTTGATTTTTTAACACGACAACCTAAACCTTTACCACAAATAACACATTGTCGTGCGTGTATTGTATGTTTCATTTAATCACCTATACTACCGTCAAAATAACGGCACTTACCAAGACATAACCCATCGTATTCAAGTGTAGCGCATGACGCTGCTGAGTATCCGTTATTACCAGCCCCACCGTAAACTATGTTTTCTACTTGTTCACGAGTGATTCTAGGGTTATAGTCCACCCACCCTTGCTCTTCTATGATACGAATAATTCTCTCTACATGACCTGCTTTTATCTCATTAGCAATAGCATCGGGAGGGAAGAACCAACGAAACCTAGCCGCTAAAAATGAGGCTAAATGAAATCTTGCTTTGTGTGTAGGGTTACCTTCACCCAGCGCTGATTGAGCCAAGCATGGTAACACTATAATATCACCAAGTGTAATGTCAGGTAAACCATCAACCTTCTCTACATGCTTCTTGAAAGGACTCTTACGCTGAGCCACAGTGATTTGTATATCCGTCTGACCATGCTCTATGTATCCACTAATAGGCTCTTGTGCTTTTTCCATCAGTCCGTCATGATTCAGGTTTAGTATTGAATGACTATCTAGTGGTATGCTCCAACAACCTCTCTTGCTGTTATAAGAGTTAGGAATACGAATCATACCTGATGTATCAAACGCCACAGTAGGGTCATTACACGACAGGTTCAGTTTCTTATGCCATGATGATATTAGTTTTCTACCACCCTCTTTGACTCTAGCAACACTGTATCCATCTGAGGGAGTGTGAATGTTCCTCAATGGAATCCAGAAATGAAAGCCACCACCACTAAACCAAACATAGTGCCTAACATCTTCGTGTAACAAAAAACGATGTAGCCTTTTAACCTGTTCGTGCATGAACGCAAAGTCTACATCAGCGCCACGCTGTTTGAAATCTTTACAATCAAAATCCATGACGAAGTGACGGATGATGGGTGTATCGTAATCTACTCTATGGTTTCTAGGTGGCTTGGTTGCTCGGTATCCGTATGCTGTGAAGTATACATTACCACTACCGTTCTTACCTTTCCAGTATCGTTCTAACTCTTCCCAGTTTCTAACACAGTAACGCCCCCCTTGCTTTCCATTGGAGGCTATCTCTAATACCTCACGAGGGAAGTCGAGTGTGATAAAAGACATATCAATCCCTACTCTCCAAAATATAGACCTGCTTCATTATTTCACTGACAATAGAATTGAATGTGTTTGATATGTTGGGGGAGGTTAACATTGATGGATGGATAGTTATGTAGAAGCACGATAGAGTTTCTTCGTTGCTAGGTTTGTTTGCCATATCAACGCTGATTCTCTTATGTTTACCAACTCTCGCTAGCCGAACATTGAACTCAAGATTAGGCCACTTGACAGAAAGACCCAACCTAATAGTTTCACAAGCAACTTCCAAACCCTCTCTATCCATAACATCACCTCATGTCCTCCGGGTCAATTGCTAAGTCTCCCATCCAAGCAGGGCACATTTCCATAAAGTCGCAATACTCACACTTTCTTTCGTGGGCTTCAGCAGGGAAATCATCATTCAAGTGTGCGTCTACTACACGCTTGAGTCTATTCTCTACAGTCTTTGGGGCATAACGACCACCCGGGCCTTTGACACTTTCATAATCCCACATCGGCCCGTCTCCTCCATTGATACCACCACCGGGGAACTGCCAACCCCAACCAACTACAGGTAGGTATTCTATGTGTGGGCTATGTTCTAACATCATACGGTAAAATTGCATTTCAGCACGCATAGAAGAACGCTTACGACCACCCTTTTCTACCCACTTACCAGTCTTTAACTCCATCAAAATAATACCTGTATGGTCTGCATCAATGAATATACGGTCAATAAAACCCTTCATGTGTATAGGAACTTCAGTTCCATCACTAGCAACTACTACTCTAGTGGCATGAATCTCTACCTCATTACCAATGGGTAACCAGTCCTTTGTATTATCACGCATGTGCATGAGTCTTTCAAATTGCCAATCACTATATTGATTCATCTGCGCTCTCTCACCATAGATGTAAGGTGTAGGCGGAATAGGCATGGCCTTTCGTAATTCCTTCTTTGCCAACTCAGTATTACCCTCGGCAACAAAACTCTCGACTTCGGGTATTACATCAGGCGCTTGTTTCCAAAACCACTCAACAGCATCGTGAACATTACTACCACGAACATGGTAGTCTCTTTCTTCACCACGCAAGCCCAGTATGTTTTGAAAGTAATACTGCTTAGGACAGAAATCAAATGTGCCTACTGATGATTTAGTGATACGCAGAATCTTGTCATCCATGTCAGGCGACCAGTTGTAGCAAGACTTATCGTAAGACTCCAACAACTCAGGATACTGATAGTTAGTATCACTCTTTTGATTCGGATTGAACCTCATTGTTTTTACCTCCAAATTTGTTTGTTTTTATCTTTACAACAGGGGCTTCTTGAGGTTCATCTTCCATGGTTAAACGGAGTAGTATAAAGTATCCAATCAAATCTTCTATGACATCTTTATCTGTTTCTATGCTATCATTACCACGCATTAGTCTGCTTAGTTTGTCATCTATTCGCACTCTTAAACCAGCATCAGGCCCAAGGTGACTAAAGAATCGTATGGGGTCAAATGCGCTGTCTCCATACTGTTTGTTCTTCTCACCCAGTAAGTTTAGAACCTTGGCTGCAATCTTAGCACACTTTAATTTAAACGATTCCTCAGTCATTCTTCCTCACCTTTATCTGCTTTGTTACCTTTTATACTAACTTTCTCTACAGTCATACCCCACTCAGTGAGTTTAGTCTGTCTAGTTCCATCAGTATGTAAGCCCCATTCATTCAATGTTGTTTGTCTTGTTTTATCTTTCATAATTTATTCCTCCTTAGATGTATGACTTAGGCACAATGCTACCGGAAGCAACATCTAAATCCCAGTCAAGACTCTCATATATTCGCATCAGTTTAGACTTCACCATCACGCTCAAAACCTTATCCCAGTCTATCGCATAGTTATCTAACTCTTCTTTG
>Ga0160423_10000402_pt1 | contig 35139 bp, 20 predicted proteins | sample CRUFie14St8metaG_FD_108191 | JGI IMG/M metagenome (GOLD analysis project Ga0160423, IMG submission 108191) | Marine microbial communities from the Costa Rica Dome - CRUD Field 142mm St8 metaG | ecosystem: Environmental > Aquatic > Marine > Oceanic > Photic zone | place: Costa Rica: the Eastern...
GAGAGAGAGAGAGTGAGAGCCGAGCCGGTGGCATGCAACTCCTCACCTGCGTCGCCCCGCAGTTCATGCACGCCTTGCTGGTAAACACGCCTCCATCAGCAACGCCACCGGGGCCCGATCTCGCCTGAACTTCCATAGAGTGATGCGTTTCGTGAAAGGAGAATGAGAATGGACGGTCCCCACGGTCCGCCAGATCCAACGCAGTCGCAGATCCTCACGACGTCGTCCTCCCCGACCTCACGTCTCGTCTCGCCTCCCGCGCCTCGTCAGCTGCGCACGTGCCCGATGCTCTGGTGTCCGATGCTTCGTGCCCCCTCGCTGGCCTTAAAACGCCTTCGGTGTGGCGTTTCTTTTGGCCGGAAATTTCCGTCCAGAAATGTTTCGGAAATTTGTAAAAATCCAAGGCCTCGCCTTTGACTACATCTGGTCTTTGGATTTACGTGTGCCCAAGCGCACAATGAATTTGAAAGGCTGTTCGAACATTTCCGGTACCGCCCACAGTGCTAACGCGGTCTTGGGGCCTCCCGCTGGGCTCCCCCCCGCCCGACTTTTCCACGCACCACCAACCTCCTCTCGGTTTTTGAGTTGCCTCCTCCACTTGAACCAGGTAGGGGAGCTGGTGAAGTGACAGGAGGTAGGCTGGTGACCTCCATAGCGCGCTGCAGGGATCGAGCGGACGATCTTGTTAGCGTTCCGGAACGAAACCCTGTCTGTGTGTGGGGTCTGCTAGGGACTAGTGCAAGACTGCAAACGCCCGACCGACCGACTCTAGCTCAACTTCTTCAACTCAAAGGATGGAGGAGTAAGCTTCATTGGGAGTGTGTTCAGCAGATTCCCCTCGAGGTCTCGAGCAGGCAGGAAAGCTCAAGGCAAGACATAGTAGAATGTCCCGCACGCCGGGCAAGTTCGACCCGGACAGGGCGTTCAGCGCGGGGAGCGACCAGACCACGGCGGTGACGGGGTTCCTGCACGAGCCAGGAAAATGGTCCCAGGGCTCCGCGGGCCTGGCGAAGAAGGCCGGGTCCAGCCTTCGCAGGAACAACGGGAGCGGTGGCGGGTTCACCAAGGGATTCGACTCGAAGAGCGCGGTGTCAAAGCTCTCCGAGGGCCTCAAGGACATCAGCCACCACTTCTCCAAGAAGAGGAGCGTCACTGGAAAGGCCAGGAAGGGGCTGGCAAAGAAGGGCAAGAACGCGGACGGTCTGCCGAGCGCGAGGCCCGTGTCGACGACCCTCCCCGCCCTGAACAACGGCAAGTCCGCTGGGGCGAACGGTAACGCCGGGGCTGGAAACGGCCACAGCGAGGCGGCCAACGGCAACGGGAAGGCCGTTGACTTCGAGGTGCACCCTCAGGACCCAGAGTCAACTTTGGTGCCCACCCTTGGCGGTTCCTCGGAAGAAGAGTCAGACGTGGACCCCGAGGTCGCGAACATCAAGACCAGCAAGGACGTGATCGACTATTACATTAGGCACGGCCACAACGCCCAGATCAAGCTCTTTCACTGCAACACCATGCCGCAGGGGGACAACTTCAACCCTTACCAGCTGCAGGTTGTGGACAGGCAGAAGGTGAACACGGAGCACTTCACGATCAGCTCTTCTGGTGTGGTGCATGTGCAAAGCGCGACGCACGCGGAGTTCACCCCGCTCGGCGAGTGGATTCGCGAGCAGTCCATCTTCAACCTGCTGACACAGATGAAGTTCTTCAAGTACTACATTGTGAACAAGATGTTCAAGAGCTGGTGGTCAAAAGTGAGGCACACGCTCTACAGGCAAGTCAGGGAGAGGCTGAAGAAGAAGCTCTTCCTGGCCAAGCCGACGTTCTGCCCGACGCTGATGGAGGTCTACGGCTTCGTGACCGACGTGAGCAACACCGCACTTAGCAACATCTCGCATAATCACTGCTACAACATTGACGAGTTTGCCGAGCAGCAGCAGCAGCACCGGATCCAGAAAGCGATTCCTGCGATTGAGGGCTTCGTGGAGCGCATCCAGCGCGTCTTGGAGAAGGTAGCCAGGGAGGTCATCACCCAGGAGAGGCAGTACAGAGCTTCGGTGGAGAAGGAGATTGGGGACAGGACCGGGATCAGCCTCCTGCCCGGAAACGTGAGCAAGACCAAGTCCATGGTCGCTGTGAAGCAGGAGAAGATTGAGAGGGCCAGGACCTACAAGAGGGTCGTGGAGGAGGCAAAGATGCTCGGGGCCTTCATCCGAGTCGTGGACAACATGCTCGTGGAGGCCATCGTTGGGTCTGCGATCGGCACGGTGGACCACATGCTCAACATTCTTCAGAACCCGAGCAAGGCCAAGGGATTCTTCTCGTGCACAGTCGGCTTCGCGAGCGACGGGATGTCCTTCACGCCCCCGGAATCCCACGTTCTCAAGAACATCGACATCATCGTCGAGGGAATCATCTCTTGCGTCAACGGCATCCCAAGGCTTCTGTTCATGCGGTCCTTCTCGTCCTTTTTCGAGGACAGGCTGACGGGTCCCAACCCGGTGCAGATCGTGCAGAACACTCCCAAGTTCTCTGCGCTTAGGGTGTCGTGTGCGGACGCTATCTCGGCCTCTTTTGCGGAGGCCACCGAGTACGCCACCATCTTTGAGAACCACAGGCCAGTTTTCGAGTTTGGCCAAGGCTGGGACGCTGATGCGTACGAGAAGAAGGCGTGCACCGTGGCCGAGTACAGACAGGACATGTCACAGCAGAGGGAGTGGAGGAACGAGCTGGAGAGGTCGATGAAGATCTCCAACGTCGTTGGAGTCCTTTACATTGACTCTAGGACGCTCAGGGAGGACCTGAAGCTGGTGACCAATAACGCGCTGGACGCTATGAAGGCCAGGCTTTTGGTCGTGGCGAGGGAGCACTGCACCAAGGCTAACGAGGGATTCGCACAGAGGGTGAGCGACCTTTCGCAAAGGCCAAACGTCCTAGACGGCTTTGTCACGTGCCTGGAGATCCAGAACCAGACCATGAAGACGAGAAAGCAGATTCTGGCCGAGAGCAATATGATCGACGACATGTACGACATGCTCAACCTCTACGAGATGAAGATCCCAATGAAGGACCAGGTGGCCCTGGACGACCTTCATGAGAACGTTTCCTCGTTCAAGTCTGCACTGGAAGAGGTCGCCGACTTCATCGAGGAGAACAAGGCCAACAACATCACCACGCTGAATGACGAGATCGTGGAGATGAACGAGAGCCTGCTCGCCATGCTTGCGGAGCTCCACGGTGGCAGCTACATCGACCCGGAGTCTGAGCCCGAGACCGTGCTCAAGGACCTCGCTGAGGTGGCGGCAGCCATCGAGGAGAGGAGCCGCAGGGCAGAGACCTTCAGGCACTATCAGATGCTCTTCTCGATGCCGCAGGACGACTTCAGCAACGTCTCCCTCACACAGAAGGAGCTGGACAGCAGGAGGAGCACGTGGAACGCCCTTTTTGTGTGGGAGAAGAATGTGTACAGCTGGCTGGACGAGAGATTCGACGTGGAGAACCCACTGGACATCGAGGACATTGAGCAGACCGTGGACGAGGCTGTCAGGAGCGCCCACAAAATGTCCAAGGCCAACAAGGAGGACCGGGTGGTGTACAGGCTCAAGGACGAGATCGACAGCTTTAAGGAGTACCTGCCACTGCTGAGGGAGCTCGCCAACCCGGCGCTGCAGTCGAGGCACTGGGAGCAGATCTTCAAGGAGATCTCCAAGCCCTACCACCAGGACGTCAACTTTTCCATCAGGAAGCTCATCGAGTACGGCATCTTGGACCACATGGAGGCCGTGGAGAACATCTCCGGCATCGCCAGCAAGGAGTGGTCGATGCTCAAGACCCTGCAGAAGATGAACAAGGACTGGGACGGCAAGGAGTTTATGTGCATGCCTTACAAGGACTCTGGCACCTTCATTCTGGCCTCCACGGACGACATCCAGGCCATCCTGGACGACCAGATTGTGAAGATCCAGGCAATGAGCGCCTCCCCTTTCGCCAAGCCCTTCAAGGACCAGGTCAACGACCTGGAGACAATGATGCAGACGCTGCAGGACCTGATCGACAACTGGCTCAAGTGCCAGCAGACCTGGCTGTACCTGGAGCCCATCTTCAGCTCGGAGGACATCGTGAAGCAGATGCCGGAGGAGGGAAGCAAGTTCCAGGAGGTGGACATCATGTGGAGGGAGCTGATGGCCAAGACCCAGGAGAACCCCATTGTCGTGACCATCGCCAAGGACACGGAGAATCTGGAGCAGCTCGTGAGGTGCAACGAGCTGCTGGACTCCGTTCAGAAGGGTCTGGCCGCGTACCTCGAGAAAAAGAGGCTCTTCTTCCCAAGGTTCTTCTTCCTGTCAAACGACGAGATGCTGGAAATCCTTTCGGAGACCAAGGACCCTACCAGGGTGCAGCCCCACATGAAGAAGTGCTTCGAGGGAGTCGACAAGCTCGTGTTCGAGGGGCCCAAGATGGAGATCACTGGAATGTCCTCGGTGGAGAAGGAGACTGTGCCTTTCAAGAACAAGGTGGAGCCCGCAAAGGCAAACGGGTCTGTGGAGAAGTGGCTCGTGGAGGTCGAGGCAGCCATGTTCGAGTCCGTCCACGACGTTACTGCCAGGGGAATCGAGGCGTACTCGCAGACCCCGAGGATCGACTGGATCGTCCAGTGGCCAGGCATGGTCGTCCTCGTGGTCACCGCCATCTTCTGGACAAAGGGCGTCACTCAGGCCATCACCGACGGCAAGGTCGCGGAGTACGCCAAGCACCTCACGGACGACCTCCTGGCCGTCGTGGGCAAGGTCAGAGGGGAGCTCACCAAGCTGGAGAGGCAGACGTTGGGAGCTCTGGTGGTCATGGACGTCCACGCGAGGGACGTGGTCGACAACATGTCCAAGTCCAACGTCACGTCGCCAGAGGACTTCGACTGGGCGGCGCAGCTCAGGACCTACTGGGAGCCAAGGCCAGACGCCGAGCCTGGCACCCCGGAGGCCGAGGAGAAGACTGCGATGCTGCGCATGATGAGCGCCGAGGTGGAGTATGGCTACGAGTACCTTGGCAACTCATCCAGGCTGGTGATCACCCCGCTCACCGACAGGGCCTACCGTACACTGATTGGTGCGATCCACATGACCCTCGGTGGCGCTCCAGAGGGACCCGCAGGGACGGGAAAGACGGAGACCACCAAGGATCTCGCCAGGGCCCTGGCCAGGCAGTGCGTCGTGTTCAACTGCTCGGACTCGCTGGACTACATCGCCATGGGCAAGTTCTTCAAGGGCTTGGCCTCGGCTGGAGCGTGGGCTTGCTTTGATGAGTTCAACAGAATCGACTTGGAGGTGCTCTCTGTGGTCGCCCAGCAGGTCCTTGACCTGCAGAGGGCCATTGGCGCAAAGGTCGAGACCTTCATGTTCGAGGGAACCGAGCTCAGGCTCAAGTGCTCGGCTTGGTGCTCCATCACCATGAACCCTGGATATGCAGGTAGGTCCGAGCTGCCGGACAACCTCAAGGCCCTGTTCAGGACAGTGGCCATGATGGTTCCCGACTACGCACTCATCTCCGAGATCATCCTCTTCTCCAACGGGTACCTCTCCGCCAGGGAGTGCTCCAAGAAGATTGTGCAGTGCTACAAGCTGTGCTCCGAGCAGCTGAGCTCCCAGGACCACTACGATTATGGCATGCGCGCCGTGATTGCGGTGCTCAGGGCCGCTGCCAATTTGAAGCGCGCCTTCCCAGAGGAGGACGAGCTCGTGCTTATCCTCAGGTCCATCATTGATGTCAACCTGTGCAAGTTCCTTTCCCACGACCTCCCGCTGTTCAAGGGAATCACGAATGACCTCTTCCCGGGCGTGGTGCTGCCAAAGCCTGACTATGACCAGCTCGAGGACCACATGAGGAAGGCTTGCACTAAATTCAACCTTGAGGAGACCCCTTACTTTTTCAGGAAGACCATTGAGCTGTACGAGATGATTCAGGTCAGGCACGGGCTGATGCTCGTGGGCCTGCCCATGGGGGGCAAGAGCGGGATCTACAAGGTCCTTGCTGAGGCCCTGACGACCATCAGGGAGTCGGGCGACGAGTCCCAGGAGAAGGTCAACTACCACTGCATCAACCCCAAGTCAATCACGATCGGCCAGCTTTACGGGCAGTTCGATCCCATCACTCACGAGTGGACGGACGGAGTGCTGGCCGTTACCTTCCGCGGCTGTGCCAGTGATTTCAACGCAGGAATTTCCACCAACAGGAGGTGGCTGGTGCTGGATGGCCCCGTCGATGCCATCTGGATTGAGAACATGAACACGGTGCTGGACGACAACAAAAAGCTGTGCTTGAACTCTGGAGAGATCATCTCCATGTCCAGGGTGATGACCATGATCTTCGAGGTCAATGACCTCGCCGTGGCTTCGCCCGCGACCGTCTCGAGATGTGGAATGGTGTACCTCGAGCCTAGCGAGCTGGGGTGGAAGCCGATTCTTGAGTCTTGGCTTCGAGAGGACCTCCCCAAGTCAACGGGTGGCAGGGTGCCAGGTCTGGCGAGCTACCTGCGCGAGATCTTCAGTCACGTGGTGCCCGAATGCATGAGGTTCCTGAGGAGGGAGATCAAGGAGATGGCCCCCACCACTGACTCAAATGTTGCGAGCAGCATGATGGCCACGCTGGCGAGCACGCTTAGCCAGACGAGGTCAGCTTTTGAGGGCCACGTCATCAAAGAGGAGGTTGCTGAGGTGGCCGAGGACGCCGCGGAGGCGCCCAAGGGCGAGGAAGAGGCCGAGGGAGAGAAGGAGGTCGAGGCCGAGGAGGTCGAGGCCCCCGCCAAGCCCGCCGAGGAGGAGCCCGCGGACGCCCTGGCTGAGGAGGTCAAGCAGATTGTCGACAACTTCTTTCTGTTTGCATTGACGTGGAGCGTCGGCGCGACGGCCAACACCATTGACGGTCGGAAGCACTTCACGGAGATGGTCCTGAACTTGCTGATCCAAAGAAAGGAATCTTACACGAGCAGGGGTGGAGAGAACTACTCCTTTGGCGAGGCTTCTGCGCACTTTCCAAAGTTTACCCTGGGCAGGAACGAGCTCACCCTGCAGCAGATCACGGAAGGGGACGACAACGACTCCTTCTCCTCCCTGCTGCCTCTGCACGACTTTGTGTACGACGGCGCTACGAGCACGTGGTCCAAGTGGGAGTCCAGATTCGACCTGGACGCCTTCATGAAGACAGCGGTGTCCAGCACAGAGATCATCATCCCAACCATCGACACTGTGAGGTACACCTACCTGCTTCAGTCTGCCCTTGAGAGGGGCGTGGCCGCGGAGGGCAAGGGCTGCTCGATGAGCATGCCACTGCTGCTGGTCGGCCCGACTGGAACTGGAAAGAGTGTCTACCTGCAGAAGGCTCTCAGGGCTCTCACCCCTGAGGAGTGGGCTCCACCGGTGAACGTCAACTTTTCTGCGAGAACTTCGGCCAACATCACCCAGACGATGATCGACATCAAGCTGGACAAGAGGAGGAAGGGAATCTATGGTCCTCCTCCTGGAAAGCACGCTGTCATCTTCATCGACGACCTGAACATGCCGCAACTTGAGACGTACGGGGCCCAGCCTCCCATCGAGCTGATCAGGCAGTTTGCTGACCACGGTGGGTGGTACGAGGGCATCGCCGGGGACTGGACCTTCAGGAACATGATCGACGTCATCCTCTGCTCCGCGATGGGGCCACCTGGTGGCGGAAGGAACCCAGTCACTGGGAGGTTCCTCCGGCACTTTACCGTCACTGGAATTCTGGAGTTTGCTGCCCCAACTCTCATGACGGTCTTCAACTCGATCCTCACGCTGGGCTTTGAGAACGTGTCCTCCACGATAAAGGTGGAGATCCCCAAGGTCGTGCAGGCCACCAATGCGGTCTACAACACCGTGATGGAAAAGCTGCTGCCCACCCCCTCCAAGTCTCATTACGTCTTTAACCTGAGAGACTTTGCTCGTGTGGTGCGTGGTGTGATGCTCATTGCACCCACGGGCAACCAAAAGAAGTCCTCCATCGAGGATAGTGACGACATCAAGTCTTCTTTCGTCAGGCTGTGGGGTCACGAGATCCTCAGGGTCTTCTACGACAGGCTGGTGGACGACCACGACAGGAACTGGTTCATTGGCTACCTGAGGGAGGTTGTGGCCAACGACTTTTCCCTGAACTTTGACGAGCTTTTCGAGCACATTGCGAACGACGGCAAGGTCGACCAGGAGTCGCTCCGAAACTGCTTCTTCGGGGACTACATGACCTCGGACGACTTTGACCGCGCCGATCTCAAAGCAGATGGCAAGCTCACGTATGTGGAAAACAAGGACACTTTGGTGATCATTGAGAGGATGGAGGCTTACCTCAAGGAGTATAACTCTTTGTCAAAGTCGCAGATGAACCTGGCGATGTTCCTGTACGCTGTGGAGCACACGAGCAGGATCTGCAGGGTGCTCAAGCAGCCCGGGTCTCACATGCTTAATGTTGGAGTTGGAGGTTCCGGAAGGCAGTCTCTGAGCCGCCTGGCGGCCTACATCTGCAGCATTGAGCCCTTCCAGATCGCCGTGAGCAAGTCATACGGACTGGAGGAGTGGAAGGAGGACCTTAGGAAGCTGATCAGGAGAGCTGGCGGGGACGGGGTGGAGACCATGTTCCTCTTCAGCGACACCCAGATCAATGACGAGGTCTTTGTCGAGGACATCAACAACCTTCTGAACACGGGCGAGGTGCCCAACCTCTTCCCTCAGGACGAGAAGCCCGCGGTCATGGAGCAGGCCAGGCTGTTGGCCAAGAAACTCAAGGACCCAGCTGCGAATGGGGAGTCGCCTCAGGAGCTCTGGGACTTCTTTGTCAAGATGACGAAGCAGAACCTCCACGTGGTGCTGTGCATGTCGCCCGTTGGAGACGCCTTCCGCGAAAGGCTCAGGCAATTCCCCTCCCTGGTCAACTGCTGCACCATCGACTGGTTCCAGCAGTGGCCAGCGGACGCCCTTGAGGCCGTTGCGAGGACCAAGCTCAACTCGATCGACACGCTGCTCAAATCTGTCGCTGCAAACGATGATGTTGCCATGAAGCAGAGGCAGGAGCTCATCAAGATCTGCAAGATGTTCCACGCTGACACGAGGGAGACAGCTCAAGAGTTTAAGTCCAAGACGGGCAGGATCTCCTACGTCACTCCAACGTCGTACCTGGAGCTGCTGAGCACTCTGGCCACGATTCTCAAGAAGAAGAATGCTGAGCTGGAGGCATCCAGGAAGCGCTACGTGGTCGGATTGGACAAGCTTAACTTCACCGCAACTCAGGTCGGCGCGATGCAGGACGAGCTTACCGCGCTCAAGCCAAACTTGGAGAAGACGGTGAAAGAGACTGAGGAGCTGATGGAGAGGATCAAGGTGGAGAAGGCGGAAGTCGTTGAGCCAAAGGCTGCGGTGGTGGACAGAGAGGTCGCAGAGGCCAAGGCCAAGGGAGACTCGGCCAACGCCATCAAGACTGAGTGTGAGGAGGCCCTTGCAGAGGCCATCCCAGCGCTGGAGGCCGCCATGTCTGCCCTGGACACCATCAAGGCTGCGGACATCAACCTCGTCAAGAACTTCAAGAACCCCCCTGCCGCCGTCAAGCTCGTGCTGGAGGCTGTTTGTGTGTGCCTGGACATCCGGCCCGCAAGAATCGCTGACCCCGCAGGAAGTGGAAAGAAGATCGAGGACTACTGGGAGCCAAGCAAGTCCCTCCTGAGTGACAAGGGTTTCATTGACAGGCTGAAGACCTACGACAAGGACAATGTGCCTCCAAAGGTCATTGACAAGGTCAGGTCGCAGTACACCTCAAACCCGGACTTCACGCCCGCAAACGCGGCCAAGGGAGCCTCAGCCGCAGAGGGTCTCTGTAAGTGGGTCTTTGCGATCGACTCTTACGACAGGGTGGCCAAGATCGTAGCCCCAAAGAAGAGGGCCCTCGCGGAGGCCGAGGCTGAGTACAACGAGGTCATGGCCGGCCTGAAGATCAAGCAGGCGGAGCTGCAAGAGCTGATGGACAAGCTTGCCCTGCTGGAGAACCAGCTTGAGGAGAGCATCACGGAGAAGCAAAGGCTCGAGAACGAGGTCGACCTATGCTCCCAGAAGCTCGAGAGGGCGGAGAAGCTCATCGGCGGGCTGGGAGGAGAGCGCCAGAGGTGGAGCGAGGCCGCCCAGAGCCTTGCTGAGCAGCAGCAGAACGTGCTGGGCGACGTGCTCATTGCGGCCGGCTTCATCTCTTACCTTGGGGTCTTCACCATGCCCTTCAGGGAGGGCCTGACGAAGAAGTGGACTGCCGAGTGCAAGAAGAGGGGAATTCCTTGCTCGGATGTGTTCACCCTTCAGCAGTGCCTCGGAGACCCCGTCAAGATCAGGGAGTGGGGAATCGCTGGGCTGCCTAACGACCAGCTCAGTATCGACAATGCCATTGTCGTCGCGAATGCTAGGAGGTGGCCCCTCTTCATTGACCCACAGAACCAGGCCAACAAGTGGGTCAAGAAGATGGAGCAAAGCAACAACGTTCAGGTGATCAAGTTCACAGACTCGGACTACATGAGGACGCTGGAGAACGCCGTGCAGTTTGGTCTCCCCGTTGTCCTGGAGAACGTGGGCGAGGAGATCGAGCCTTCGTTGGAGCCTCTGCTGCTGAACCAGACCTTCAAGCAGGGCGGGGTCATCTGCATCAAGCTCGGAGAGAGCGTGATCGAGTTCTCCAACGACTTTAGGTTTTACATCACCACAGCGCTCAGGAACCCGCACTACCTGCCAGAGGTGTCGGTGAAGGTCACGCTGCTGAACTTCATGATTACTCCCCACGGACTCGCTGACCAGCTGCTGGGAGTCGTTGTCGCCGAGGAGAGGCCAGATCTCGAGGAGCAGCACCAGCAGCTTGTGTTGGAGTCGGCGGAGAACAAGAGGAAGCTGACGGAGATCGAGAACAAGATCCTGCACGTGCTGTCCTCCTCGGAGGGAAACATTCTGGAGGACACCACCGCCATCCAGATCCTGTCTGAGGCCAAGGTCGTGTCCAGGGAAATCGAGGAGAAGCAGGCAATCGGCGAAGAGACCCAGAAGATGATCGAGGAGACGCGTACGGGGTACAAGTCCTGCGGAGAGTACAACGCCATGCTGTACTTCTGCGTAGCCGACTTTGCGAACATTGACCCTATGTACCAGTACTCTTTGTCGTGGTTCATCTCCCTCTTCGTCAGGGCGATCCACAGCAGCAAGAAGGACGGCAAGGACGAGGAAGAGCCCAGCCTGGAGACCAGGCTGGACGACATCAACTCATACTTCACCTACTCGCTCTACTGCAACATTTGCAGGTCCCTCTTTGTGAAGGACAAACTTCTGTTCGCCTTTGTACTCTCGCTCAAGATTCTGGAGACCAAGGGCGAATTCACTGCCGCTGAGCAGCAGTTTTTGCTCACGGGGGGAATCGGGGCGGAGAGCAAGTACGACGCCAGCAAGAACCCTGTCAAGGAGATGATGGAGGACAGGGTGTGGGAGAGCGTGTGCAAGCTCTCGGGGGCGATCCCAAAGCCCTTTGCGACCCTGCCGGAGCACATTGAAAGGAACTCGACAGACTGGCAGGAGCTCTTTGAGGAGGCAGATCCCTTCATGATGAATCTGCCCCCTCCATACTGTAAGGGAGACCCCAACGAGCCCACGCCGGCGCAGAAGCTGCTGCTGATCCGCGCGCTGCGGCCAGACAAGTTTGTTCCTGCGGTGTCCTCCTTTGTGGAGTCGTCAATGGGACAAAAGTATACCGAGCCCCCCAACTTCGACTTGGAGCTGAGCTACAACGAGTCCTCGTGCACCTGCCCGTTGATCTTCGTTCTGAGCGTTGGGTCAGACCCAACCGCCGCCCTGCTCAAGTACGCCGAGGACAAGGACATGGCTTCAAAGCTCAGCGTGATTTCCATGGGGCAGGGCCAGGGCCCAAAGGCCGCCACGCTGATCGAGCAAGGAATTGAGTCTGGCGGGTGGGTGCTCTTGCAGAACTGCCACCTCGCCGCGTCCTGGATGCCTACGCTGGAGAAGATCTACGAGGGCATCAAGCCCGAGACCTGCGAGCCTGACTTTAGGCTGTGGGTCACTAGTATGCCGAGCAAGGCTTTCCCGCTTAGCATCCTGCAGAATGGAGTGAAGATGACCAACGAGCCCCCCAGTGGTGTGCGTGCAAACCTGAAGCGCAGCCTACACCTCGACCCGATCTCGGACAACGAGTTCTTCGAGTCGTGCCCCAAGGGCAGGGACTTTAAGCGCCTGCTCTTTGGCCTTTGCTTCATCCATGCCTTTGTGCAGGAGCGCAAGAAGTTTGGCCCAATTGGCTGGAACATTCCTTACAGTTTCAACGACTCTGACCTGAGAATTTCGGTCAGGCAGCTTCACATGTACGTTGGCAAGTCAGGGGACGAGCTCCCCTTCGCCGCGCTCAAGTACACCATCGGCGAGTGCAACTACGGCGGCCGCGTGACGGACGACAAGGACAGGAGGCTGCTGTCCACTCTTCTGGATATGATTTACGACAACAAGATCACCGAGGAAGAATTCAACCTGAGCGCGAGCGGGGTATACAGGATTCCTAGGAACAACACCCTGCAGGCGTACGTTGAGTACGTAGACTCGCTGCCCACCATCCCCAGGCCCGAGGTCTTTGGCCTTCACGACAACGCCGACATCACCAAGGACCTGAATGACACCAACCAGATGATTGCCACGCTCATCACCACGATGGGCGAAGCTGGGGGCGGGGGTGAGGCCGGAGGTCAGGAGCAGGTCGTGCGGTTGATGTGCTCGGACATTCTGGAGCGTCTTCAACCCAACTTTGACATAGAGAAGGTTCAGAAGGCATTCCCCGTGCTATACGAGCAGTCCCTGAACCAGGTCCTGACGCAGGAGATGCTCAGGTACAACAGGCTCACCACCATTGTGAGGAACTCGCTGATTAACGTCATCAAGGCCATCGACGGAACCATCGTGATGTCCAGCGACCTGGAGAAGGTCTACAACTCGCTTTCCATTGGCAAGGTCCCTCCCATGTGGATGTCCAAGTCATACCCATCGATGAAGCCCGCCGCTGCATATGTCGAGGACTTCTTCGCCAGGCTGAACATGCTCCAGTCCTGGTACGAGGCCGGCACGCCGCCGTCCGCGTTTTGGCTCCCAGGGTTCTTCTTCACGCCCTCGTTCTGCACGGCTGTGCTGCAGAACTACGCCAGGAAGAACAACCTCGCCATTGACACCATTGCGTTTGACTTCCAGATGATGGACATGGACCCAGACATCTACAAGAACGGCGAGTCCCCGCAGGAAGGGGTGTACGTGTATGGGATGTACCTCGAGGGTTGTGGCTGGGACATTGCGAGCAGGACGCTCAGCGAGTCCAAGCCAAGAGTTCTTTTCGAGTCCTCGCCTGTGATTTGGTTCAAGCCCGTGCCCACAAAGGAGATCAAGGAGAGGCCCTCCTACTCGTGCCCTGTGTACAGGACAGCGGACCGGCGCGGAGTCCTGGCGACGACGGGCCACTCAACCAACTTTTTGATGTTCCTCAAGATGCCCACCGACAAGCCGGAGGCGCACTGGACCATGAGAGGGGTCTGCATGCTGCTGTCCCTGTCCTACTAAGTTCGTAGCCGAGCGGAGAGCTCCAACAGTGCTGGCTTGGAAACGCGGCGACAAACAAAACCTTATTTTTGTTTTTATCTGTATTACATCACATATTCTTACACGATCAGACAGAGCCCCCCTGGACCACCGCCCCCAAAATATCATAAACCCTGTACAAACTCCACACCACAGGACAGCAGCAGTCCGTCCGTCACGCGGCACCTCCGGAAAGTGGAGCAGGCAGGACTTCGGGCGAGACGTGAAAAAGCTTGAAACAGTCCACCCAGACGAACAATCCGACGGTGTTGACAGCAAGGACTGGTGCCACCATCGAGGCCACGACCGCAGCAACTTCAATCATGTCTCCTCAAAGAGCTTCGAAAGATTTGCTGGCAGATGCGAAAGGGTGACTAACTGTTGTGGGCCGACCTTGGATACTACTAGCAAGATGGCGTCTTTTTTGTCGACCCTTACGCGACGTTGTGTTCGTTTCGGGCAGACCGGAAGTGCTTCGAGGGAGGTCGAGGCCGGGCAAACAGGAAGTGAGTCCCGCGCCCGTAAAGGCCGTTACCATTCTCCTTCTCCTTCCCAAGCTCGTCTCGTCTCGTCTCGGCGAGCCGCGTAGGGGTAGAAAATCAGACAGAAAAATCAAAGATTTCCATTTTTTCTGTCTGAGAAGAAAAATCGTACAACACTTTCCGAGCTTCGATTATCAGCCGAGAGCGGGCCCGAGATAGTGCCAACGTCGCACCGCGACAGCCATCGTCGCGCCTTGGACGGCTCGCTTCCCCACCCGTCCCGCCGGTTTCGCCGTCGTAACGGCCCCTTCTTTGGTTGGCCTCGCCCACCGGTAGGCAAGAAGCTTTTATTCTGCGTTTTTTTTTGGGGTGGGGTGGGGGGGGACAGTGAGGGGCACGCGTCCCGCGATAGACCTTCGCCACCGGGGCACGATGTTGAACACCCCAGGGATCCCCTCGGTGATCCGGAAGCGGGCGCAGACCCCTCCTCATTTGCGGCCGGATGCTACGACGACTGCCCGGGGGCCCGGTGCTCAGGACCCTGAGGACCTCAAAACGCAGCAACAAGAGCAGATGAAGAAGATGGAGACGATATACCACGCGGGGGACATCTTGGAGGCTGCGAAGGTTCTGGACCTCAATATTTTGAGGGACACAGCGCTCCTTTGGATCGCGGAGGACTTCTGGCTGAGCCCACTGCCGGACGACTGGGAGGAGGCCGTTACGGTGAGTTTTTTACGCACACGGCCAACTTCCCGCCAAAAAAAATTAGACGCCCTGGGGTGTGTTGCCAAGCTGTGGCCTGTGACACACGACTCACGTACTGTGAAGACCTCCGTTGCTAATGACCGAACTTTTGATCCTCTCTTGAATACCAAAAGGACGAGGACCACGCGTATTACGTGAACGCCAAGACAGGCGTGACGCAGTGGGAGCACCCGCTCGAGCAGTACTACAAGGGCCTCATCCATATGAAGAAGGGCTGTCAGGAGGAGGTGGATAGGGCAAAGATGGCCAACCCACCATCGGAGGTCGAGGTCAGGGAGATGGGGGATTACTTTGGAGTCGACCTGGACGCGGAACCGTACTGCCGTCACTTGTTGGAGGAGGCCGTGTGCATGCCACTGCCCCCCGGGTGGAGGGACGACGAACAGAGCGGAAACTTTGTGAATGACCGCAAGGGCATCACCACAACCAACCACCCTTTGGACCCCTACTTCGTGGAGAGCATTCGAAGAATGAGGGTCAGCGTGCTGAGGCGGACGCAGCCGAAGAAGGCGACGAGTGTGGAGCAGGCAGAGGCCGTGAGCGCCCTGCTGGCGGCGAGGGCTGAGGGAAAGCCCCCCATCGAGATCCTTGGGCTCCACCCCTCGGCAAACAAGGCGGAGGCCAGGAGGCGGTTCAGGTACCTTTCGCTGCTCGTCCACCCGGACAAAAACGCCTCCGCCGGAGCGGCGGACGCCTTCAAGGTCCTCGCCGACGCCTACAAGGCCCTGTAGTGGCCACGCTGAAGGAGGACGGAGAGGGAGAGAAAATACTAAGTCCCGGTCTGTTCATTCTTCAAAACTTCGGTTTCTGTATAACACGACTCGAACGCTTCTACTCCGCTTCCCGCATGCCGTCGCTCTGCCGCAGCAGCCCCATCACCTTGGTGAACAGCTCACACGCCCTCGAGGCGATCTTGGCCACAAGGTGGGTGTCCAGGCCCTCAAACCCGTTGGTAATTTTGCTCACCTCAGCGTAGTTTTCCACGATGTGGTCTAGGCACTCCCTGTGCAGGCACGGGACGCACCCCACGTCGTCCGCGACGGCCAGGAGCTCCACGCAGTTGGCGGTGTCCACGAGGGTCTCTAGCCAATGCTCCTGAAACCGGCAAAGCTCCGGGCAGTTGACGTAAATCCCAAGCTGCAGGACCTCGATGATTGTGCAGGTAGGCACGTGAGAGAGCTTGTCTGCGCTCGTCTGCAGGAAGCTGGTGGGGTCGCGGTATCCCTCGAAGGCGCCCCTGGCATACAAAAAGTCCAGCATGAGCAGGCACGCCTGAAAGGAAAAATCGGGAATCTCAAACTCGCTGCTGTGAGCGTCCTTCATCCCAGAGGAGAACTGAGCGCGGAAGAGCTGGCACCGGGATGACAGGAGCCTCTTGTGCGCGGGAATGCCCTGGGCAATCCTCTTGCCCACGATCAGGCAGTCATAGCGGTTGTCGAAGGGGTCGATCTCGATGCGCTCGGACAAGGCCTGGGGCGCCTCCCGAGATGATTCCTCCTCCATGCCTTCCATCCCATCCCCAGCAGCCTCGGCGGAGGGCGACAGGGATGTGGCAGACCCCTCCGCCCTTCTCAGCGCGGCCATCTCCCTTCGCTTGTCCAAATCCAGCGTCGTCGTCACGACCTCCGCGTCTGTTGGCACAACGAGGGACCCAAACCTCACATTGGACACCACCTCCATCCTTAGCCCTCCGTTGGCCTCCTTGGTGTAAAGCTGGAGCTCCGACGCGCAAGGCACGATGAGCATCCCCCGCGGCCTCAGCAGCGCCAGCAACCTGCGAATTTGCCCTTTGGGACACGTTCCAGCCACGTTGATCCGGTCGTACGTCCTGTCCAGTGGGTCCGGCAAGAAAACGTTGTGCTTCTCAAACCTGACCTGGCACGCGGAGAGCTCGAACTCTGGGCAGCTCGACTTGAGCTGATCCAGATTCGCCCTCGCGACAGCCAGGGCGTCCTCGTTGATCTCTACGCCCACCACGCTCCCGGCCTTGCCCACGATGTAGGCCCCAAGGCACGTCACCAGTCCGCAACCTGAAGGAGGAAAAATCGTCGTCGTCGTCGTCGTCGGGCGAGTGGATGGATATTATTCGAGAGTCAGTCAGTCTGCTGATGTTGTGCTGAGGAGAGGAGACCGATGCGTGATACTCACCAGAGCCCACGTCCAGAAAGTGGTGTCCCGGCTCCAGACCCAGTTTTTCGAGGCAGGTGGCGTGTATGTGTGGCGCTGAGATGTTGAACCCGAGCTGCGGCACGGCGAGCGGGCAGTCCAGATAGGCCTCTCCCTGCTGCTCTTCTGGAACAAAGCTTCCCCTTGGTATGAGCTCCATGGCCCTGCACACTCGTGTATTGATGAGAACCCGAGACCTCTTCAGTGAGTCGATGAGCTCTTCGTGGGTCGAAGGCTCGGGACCAAGCCGGGCGGGGTCTCCCACCAAGATCCGCCATAGCGCCCTCTGGACGTGCCGCGGCATGCCTGTCCTCTCTTGCCCCTCGCCCTGGTCCTCCCCGTCCGTTTCCACCTCATCCTCCGACATCCCTGCACCCTCCTCCTCGTAGCTCGCCTGCCCGTCGTCGTCGTCGTCGTCGTTGTCGCCGCCGCCGCCCGAGTCGTGCGCGTCCATCTGCACCTCGATCAGGTTCTCTTCATCCTCAGCCCCGCCCCTCATGGCCGCCGCCTCTACCTCCAAGTGCTCGTCGATCGCGCTCACGCACCTCGCGTTCCCTCGGTTTTGCGTTCCGCTTTGCTGTCTCGCTGGCATCCTGATGGGGCCTTTTGGCCGAAAAATATGGAAATTTCGAAAGGGGCCGCTTGCCCAGCTCTTTTTTTTTGGAGACGGGGTGAGAAGCCGAGAAGAGAGGAGGGCGAGTCCAAAGAGTACGAGACGAAGGGCGCCCGCTCCGACGGAACAGTCTTCCTTTCCGAGGGGTCGTCACGAGATCGATCCGTCCGTCTACGAAGCCGACCTCATACCCTCAAGGCCGACGGACGCCCGAAGTCGGTTAGCCCGAAGTCGGTTAGCCATAGGCCCAGCTGGAGAGCACACCTCTACTGTGGTTCATCTGGTTCATCTGTAGTTAAGGTTTGAGTTTGGCCAGCATGGGAGTGGGGGCGTCTTCTGAGAAGCAGCTCCTGGACCAGATCTTCAATTTGAAGTTCACCAGCAAGCAGCTCACGCGCTCGGCAAACAAGTGCGTCAAGGAGGAGAAGAGCGAAAAGCTCAAGGTGAAGAAGGCCATAGAAAAGGGAAACATCGAGGGGGCGAGGATCTACGCCCAGAACGCGATTAGGAAGAGGACGGAGCAGCTGAATTACCTGAAGCTGGCGAGCCGGCTGGACGCGGTCGTGTCCAAGCTCGACACGCAGAGCAAGATGAACACGGTGAACAAGAGTATGGCGGGCATCGTGAAGGCGCTCGATAGGGCCCTGCAGTCAAACAACCTGGAGCAGGTCTCGCAAACGATGGACAAGTTCGAGCAGCAATTCGAGTCGCTGGACGTGCAGTCGGAGTGCGTGCAGGAGGCCATGGGCAACCAGCAGGCCATGTCCACTCCCGAGGACGACGTGAACACTTTGATGATGCAAGTGGCAGATGAGCACGGTTTGGAGACCGGTATGCTCATGCCGAGCGCGGGCCAGGGCCAGATGGAGCAGCCCTCCGCCCAGAAGCAGGCCGAGGAGGACCTGACGAGCAGGCTGGCGAACCTGAGGGGTGCCTAGCCTAGAGGGTATAGAACCTTTTGTAAAAACACGTACAGCTACACTACTGCCGCACGCGATCGAGGGGACGGGAACGAAAAAGAAGAGGAGATAGATTCCCTATCGAGGCAACAACAACATAAATACTCCGCAATTTGACAATTATCTGTTTATGCTTTCCCTTTCTTCTTCGGCCACGAAAAAACCTGCTCCTTCCGACCGGTGCGTTTACTTGTACAAGGAGGTAGAAGAGCCCCCAAAGCTCTCCAGACACCTACACCCCGCTGCGTGCGTCCGTCACGACGACGACTCGTCCATCGCGGCGCGGGCGGCCGGTGGGAACAGCTGCTTGGGCACCTTTTGGTTCGCTTGAGGCGGCCTCGCGGGCCAGATCTCTCCCTCCCTGTCCACGAACTCCACCACAGCCATTTTCGCCCCGTCCTTCTGCCTGGCGGGAAGGTGCGCCAGCCTCGTGTAACCCCCGTTCCTAAGCTTGTACCTCTCCGCCATCTCCGTGAAGACGCGGTGGATCGCATCGTCCGTCCGCAAAAACGCCTGGGCCTTCCTCCTGGCCTCGAGGGTCCCCCGCTTCCCCAGGGTGACCATCTTGTCAGCAAGGGGCTTGATTTCCTTGGCCTTCGCGAGCGTCGTCCGTATCCTCTGGTTCTGCACGAGCTGGTTCACCATCGTCCGCAGCATCGCGATCCTGTGGCTCGTCTTTCGACCGAGTTTCCTCCCCCCTCCGCGCATCTTGAAGCGCGCTACTCGTTCGCCTCCCCCGCTCGCGGCGCCGGCCCGCTTGGTGGTGGTGGGAGGCCGTCAAAAACCACATCCATGGAAATCTCTGGAACGTTTCCATGTCCAAAAATTTTGTGACGGGCCCTTGGAAAACGAACGTCTCTCACGAAATGCCGTCCATTTTTCGGAAGCCTGATCATGGGATACCTACGTAAAGCAGATGACTCAAAATCCGCGGACCAAAATCAGCTAGGAAAATGAACGTCTCACAACGAATACGAAGAAAATGACAAAACTAGGGCTGAGCTGAGGTGGACGCCGAAAAAGGGAGCACACATCGAGAGCGAGAGAGAGCGCGCGAGAGAGAAAGCCCTGCTTGACCGACCCGACCCGGACCCGACCGACTGATTGCGAAGACGACGCCATGTCCTTCACCCTGCCTGAGCTTGGATACACTTACGAGAGCCTCGAGCCTCATATCGACGCCACGTGGGTCTTCCTCTACTCCACCCGCTCGACCGCTAACGTGTCCTGTCCTTCCTCCGAGACTGACGATGATGCTGCCGATTACCAATCCATGCCCTGCGCCTCTTCTCCCACTACAGGACCATGACAATTCATCATACTAAACATCACAATACTTATGTGACCAAGCTGAACGGTGCTTGCTCGGGCAACGCGGCTTTGAATGGGATGGACCTGCTGGAACTGAACCAGAAGGTCGGCACCGATGCGATCCCAAGCGATCAGCAGACGAACGTGAGGAACAACGCGGGGGGGCACTGGAACCACAGTTTTTTTTGGAGCGTGCTGAGCGCGCCCTCGAACACGAACGGGCCCTCCGCTGAGCTTAAGGCCGCGATCGACGGGGCTTTCGGGTCCTTGGACGAGATGAAGTCCAAGTTCAACGCCGCCGCCGCGGGAAGGTTTGGATCCGGATGGGCCTGGCTCGGAGTTCAGGACGGAAAGCTCACGGTGACCTCTACCGCAAACCAGGACAACCCTCTGATGTCCACCGTGGTTGGGTCCGACGCCTGCATTCCGATTCTCGGCCTCGACGTGTGGGAGCACGGTGAGTCCTCTCTCCTTCCTGCCACACACACACACACACACACACACACAATCCTCGTCGTCCTGTCCGCAACTCCGCCCACCGGCTGACTCGCATCGTTTGGTCTCCGCCACCGCCCCCGCAGCGTACTACTTGAAGTACCAGAACAAGAGGCCAGAGTACATCAACAACTTCTGGTCCGTCGTGAACTGGGACATGGTGAACGCCTACTACGCGGACTCCGTGCAGGGCAAGGTCCCAAAGCTCTAGTTGTCGCACGTGGCAAAGTCCAAGGCGGTGGAAAGAACAATCCCCGCAAAACGTGGAGAGACGGTGAAGTGATCAAAAATGAACGCTTTTTTTTCAACGACTTTTCCGTGGTTACTTGAGCCCGAAGTTCAGGGCGAGGTCCCTCTCCATCCTCCTCGTCATCGTGGCCTTGGCCTTCTCCCCCCTCAGGGTCTTGCCCTTTGCCAGCGGCGTCATCTTCTTCAAGCTCTTCTTCGCGGTGTGGAAGGCAAGAGAGTCCGGGTCCTCCAGGATGATCCTCTGCATCTCGACCTTGTCGAACTGCTCCGAGGCGTCCAAGAGCTCGCCATCTTCGTCTGCCTTCACGGACATGCCGCCCATCTTGGCCAGGAGCTCATCCCTCGACATCACGTTGGACATCGTTCTGGGGTACCAGTCGTTGAACCTCTTGTACAGGTCCACCTTTGCTGCCACCACGTCCCTAGAGCAAGTCTGCACCTGAAGCTTCGAGTCCCTGACTTTTTGGTACACCTCCCTGTACTTCCTCTTCGCGGCCTTCAGACTCTGCATGTACTTGTACCGCTCGTCGTCCACGACGCCCTCCTCGGCGTCCTCGGCCTCCCTGGACTCGAGAGAGTGCGCCAGGGCGTCAATCTCCTCCTTACAGCCGTTGAGCTCCATCGTCTGGTCCCTCAGGTTGTGCCTCAAGTCCCCCAGCCTCTTCTTCCTTTCCTTCAGAACAGTGGCCAGGTTCCTGCCCTCCTCGATCTCATACTTGAACAGATCAAAGGCGGTGGACTTGTCCACAGAGCCGGTGGCCGCCAGACCCAGCGCAGGGGACAGGTCCGCCTGGACACCAGCACCCAAGGGATCCAGCGCCGGCTCAGCGAGGTCGTCCTGGTTTTCCATCGAGGCCATGGGTGTTCCCGCGCTGCGCTCCGGCTTCGCGTCCGATGGGGCGTTGCCCACGTGGAACCCGCTGGGCTTATCCGACTCCCCCACCGCGGCAGCGGCCCCTTCGCCCTCGCCCACCGAAGCCTCTTGGTCCGCCCCATGGTCCTCCTCCTCGGCCTGGCCAGCGGCGCCCCCAACCCCCGCGCTCTTCAGCCTCGCCTCCAGGTCCCGCAGCGCGCCCTGGTGCTTGGCCTCCACCTCCGTTCTCTCATCGTCCGCGCAGTTCTTGCACTGGTTAAACAGCTCCCGGATGTAATTCAAAGAGTGGAGGGAAACGTCCTCAATGGGGGTCTCCCCCGTGAGGAACTTCTTCGCAATTCTCCTGATCTCCTGCTTCTCCGCGTCGCTAAAGGCATCGTACCTCGACGAGATCCGGTTGCTGGTGCCGTTCAGAGCGTCGCGCATGGCCAGCTCCTGCTTAAGGTTTGCGACCTGCCTCTCATACTTTTTCACGAGAAACTCCGGGTCCCTCCTCTCGTTCACCACCGCGTTCCTGGTGAGCTGCCTCACGCGAGAGGCGAATCTGAGCGTGGAGATTGTCTCCTCAAGGTGCCTGTCCTCCGGCCAGATGTTGCCGATCATGACCGTCTTGCAGTTGCCGCCCAGGGCGTCCTTGAGCACGCTAGTAAGCTTGGACTGCCGGAAGGGAACGAAGGCCGCGCCCTGGTCGGAGGCGGAGGCCGAGGCACCATCGTCCCCCAGGCCCCTCCTGCCCCCCGCGCCCCCCCTCGAGTTGGAGGCCTTGGACAGCGCATTCACGGTCTGCTCCAGAAACGAAAGGGACTTGTTGATGAACATGGCCTCCTTCAGGGTCTGGCCGGACGCGTGGGTCTTCTTCGTTCGCTCGCTGCCGGCGAGGTCCACGCACGTCAGCTTGGACTGAAGTCCCCTCATGCCGAGAGAGTCACTTCCCTGCTTGGTCTCCAGGTACAGCGTAAAGATACAGTGGCTCCTGCTCGAGTTCGAGTTCAGCGCGTGCTTACTCGTCGACCGGATGGACTCCCCCGCAAAGAACAACGCCAGCGCCTCCTCCTCCGTGTGCACGACGCGCTTCACCAGGCCCTTGACCTCAGTGTCCACCACGTGCAGAGTGTCCTTCTTGTGAGAGCTGCCCAAAAAGTGCCCGCCGTACGCGTCGTCGTCTCCGAATTTCTTCTTTCCCCCCTTCTTCTTCGATCCGGTGCCGCCGAGGCCGCCCATATCGTAATCCTTGGAGCCCGAAAAGGTGTCGTATCCCAAAGCACCGCTTGGGGCAAGGGTGTCAAAGTGGTCCGCCAGCAAGTCGTACATGACCTCGTTGTATATCTCGAGGTAGGACGCCCGCACCACGACTTCCTGGTCGACTCTCTCCTCGACGCTCCTGAACATCTGGTGGATAGCCCTGGGCACGATTCCCCTCTGCTGGTAGCTCTGCGTGTCCCCCGACATAGTATAAGTCTTGCCCGCACCAGTCTGTCCATACGCGAACACCGTCCCGTTGTAACCCCTCAAGACGTGCTCTACAACGTCCTGGGCGCAGGTGCTGTACACGGTCTCCTGAGAGGCTTTCGGGAGAATTCCATCGTACTTGAACAGCAAATGCTCGAGCTGGTTGTTTATCAGCCCGGCCTCCGCGTTTTTCGGCAATTCCATCTTAACCGTCTTGCCGTCCGGCTGCACGGTGAGCGAGGAGCTCCCCGCGCTCGTCGGCCGGGTTCTCAGATACACTTGCACCGCACTTCTCACCATGATGAATGCCTGCCCCTCGCGTAACCTTCCCAGAGTTCCAGGTTCAAGGCCGCCGCGGTCCTTCGTTTTGTGGGGCGCCCCACAACTTCTATGTTCCCCCGCCCTCGCAGTGAAAGGTCCCTCCACTCGCCCCCCGGAATTCTTCCACTCATTCTTCCAAACTGAGTTGACTGCAATCGGCACAACAAGTCTATCATACTCTCAGTATTGGGAGACCTGGAACGAGTCAAAATCGTACACAACACAACATTTCCGGGAAAGTTTGTTGTCGGATATTTTCGCTTTTCTTGTCACGCTTTTGGGGGGGAAGCCTGAGCCTGACAAGACTAGGGGCCGCGAGACCGGCATTGGCGGGGAGGTCGAGGACGCGACGCGATCGTGGCTGGAGGTGGTCGCAGTGGCCGGCCGATTGACCCGCAGGATAGATTGACAACCATTGGCCATGGCGTCCGCGGCGCAGCAAGCGAGGCAGTTCTGGAACCACCCGGCGGGACCGAAAACAAGTACGTTTTCTGGTCTCTAGCTCTCTCTCTCTCGCCAGATGATGTTGGGGACAATAGGGAATCGAACCCCCGACCTCTCGCTGACCTTCTATTCTCTCATCCTCTGCGCCCCAGTCCACTTTTGGGCGCCGACCTTCAAGTGGGGCATCTCACTCGCCAACGTTGCAGACTTTCAGTCTCCCATCGAGAAGGTGTCCGTACCACAGCAGTGCGGTAAGGGACGCTGCGAAAACTCAGATTTGAAGTCCAACCGCTGACCTCAAATTTTCATTATCTCTCCCTCCTCTCCTCTCGCAGCCGTTGCGCTGACTGGGCTGATCTGGACGCGGTTCTCCACGCAGATCAAGCCGGTGAGTCCTTGGCCTTGCCACCCAGACCAACAAAGGCCACAACGACGAAGACGAGCGCTGACGCATCCCCTCGCGATCCATCCATCCATCCATGTGTTTTTTTGCTGCCAGATCAACTACAACCTGGCCACCGTGAACTTTTTTATGGCAATGACGGGCCTATACCAGCTCTACAGGGTAGCGAGCCACAAGCCAAAGGCACCCGCGGAGTGAAGCGTGGAACAGAGCACGACTAAAAGTCTCCCGTAGCAGCCATTTTTCGTGTGTGTGAAAGTATTTTGTTTTGTTTTTCTTTGTCAGCCCCGGCCAGTACCGTCCACGTCAGCCGGGTGCGCAGCACGATCGAACCGAGACGAACACGAATATATAAAAAAAAATAGAAGTTGACCGTAACCCTCGCTCAACTCGTCTTTGCGTACAAAACACTGTACTCCGCGTCCGGGCAGATGAATTTCAGGCACTCCCTTATCAGGTGCTCGTGCTTCACCGTTGCCCCCTCCGTTTCCACGAGTGTTACCCGGTCGATCGTCTGCCAGCTCGGCAGCCCTCCCACCAAACCGTTTACCAACGCAGAGTGCAGGGGGCTAACCGTAGGGTTGTAGGCCGCCGATTCGATGAGACAGCCGCTGTAGAGTTTCCCGCCTTGATCTCGAATGCACAGACCGGATGGACAGTTGCTGTAGGGGGCGTAGGACGCGTTCGCCTCCGCCAGGGCCCTCTGTGCCATTTCCGTGTCCCCGGGGGCACCACCAGAGCTCCCATCTCCAGCCCACACCAGTCCATTGTGCCCCTCTTCGAAGAGGAACCTAGCCCCCTCGCCGATGAGGTCCCGCGGGGTGAAGCGCAGAGGCAGGAGCTCCGGGAGTGTGAAAACCTCCGGCTCCCTTCCCAGAATGGAAATCTGCATGTCCTCGCTCCTGCTCAGCTCGCACATGAACTGCCTGCAGTGCCCGCAAGGAACGTGCGAAATGCAGAGCTTGCTGATGGCAGACTCGCCGTGCTGGAAGGCATTCAGGATGAGGAACTGCTCTGCGTGCAAGGCGCAGGGCAGGGGGAGGTCTTTGAACTCTATGTTCACGCCGACGTACACCCGACCGCTCTCTCCCAGAGCCGCGCAACTGACTCGAAAGTTGCTGATTGGCGGCAGTGACAGGTGAGAGGTATTTCTGGTGAGCTCCCGCAGCAACTCATCGATGGACTCGAAGAGACCAAACCCCATGATCCGCTCGACCTCCTCCGCAGACAGCACGAAGCTTTCTTCCCGTGACTCGAGGACCTGTCTTACGCCATCCCGATCGACTAAAGCAGTATCGTCGCCGCTCACTGCCATTGTTTCGTTTCCCGCCCCAACGACCTTGCCGTCGAACGTTATCCTTGTCGTGTCACCCTTACCCACGAGCCTTCCAAGCGCTCTGCCGATATCGGAACGGTTCGACGACGGAGTGGCCGAGCACCCCGCGGTTCTGCAGTGCCCTCGTGCCCTGAGGCACGGGAAGACGCCTACGCGGGCGAGGCCCATCGATTGGGCGGAGTGATCCGCCGCCATTCCGATGCGCTGCCCGCTTGATGCCGCGCCTTTTGAACCTGAGGACGCCATTCTGGAGCTCTGAAACCCCCCCAACTCAGCAGCTCTTTTTCTTCTTGCTGATGTTGTTTCGGAGCCTCCCGCTGCTGCCGGCCGGGCAGGTCATCGAGGGGCCGAAATTTCCAAGACGAGGGCAGGGGAACGAGTTTCTTGTAGCCACACGGTCTTGGTATTGGTGTTTCCCTTTCTCATTCTTCCACTTATTCTTCCACAAATTCTTCAAAATTTCAGTGGAACCCGCGACTTTGTCGAGAGACATTACTTTTCCTAGAGAAACGAAAAGCATACAATGAACCCGAGCTCGAGTGTGCTAATTCCATCTTGCCCCTGCCTCATTCTTCCTCAATTCTTCTCCACCAACCCCGTTGCGCGAACAACGCACTTTTGGTGTACGACACAAACGACGAAAAAGAGAAAACAAGCATGATCAAGAACTTGACCTCGATCAGTACCTTCAGTCTGCTGGTGGGGTAGCAGGAGGGCTACCGGAGAGAGAGAGAGAGAGAGCAGGAGAGCAAGAGAGAGAGAGAAGGCAGTGGGCGGGGTGGGGAGCCACGATGGCCGTCGAGAAGACCGCGGCCGGCAAGAGGGCCGATGCGTCCAAGACCAAGAGCGAGGCGGCTTCTGCTGGAGCCGGAAAGCCTGCCAAGGAGGCCAAGGCCGGCATGTCCTCCTGCAAGAAGCTGACCTACTTGATGCTGTTTTTGGTCGTAGGTTTTTTGGCCTACGTGTTTCTTGATGAGGGCGAGATCGAGGGACAGACTGTAGTGGGTCCGGGGGGGCTGCTCAAGGGAGAGGATTTGTTCTTCCAGTACGACACGGACAAGATCCCCATGAACGCTTTTACGGAAAAAGTACCGGATTGGAAGACGAGGCCTTGGACTGATATCTACGTTCCTGAGATCGAGATCGATGAGTTCTGGAAGGGTCTCGAGGACACCAAGGACGGTCCTCCGATGGGAGTCTTCTTTTACGACGTCGGCAGCGACTACCACCGTTTTGACATTAAGCGCTTCTGGAGCAAGTCCTCCAAGCTCTTCAAGGAGAAGTACGGCAGGACGATGCATTTCTACAGGATGAAGCTGGGCGATAACCTCAGGGAGGGCCCGCGTTACGAGTTCAAGATGACGTTGCTGGAGAACGGACTCAACCCGAGCGGAATTCAGGCCTCTATCTTCTTGTTCGTGGGGGGTGACATCGAATACACGGTGAAGGTTCCCCTCCGCGGATCTTCCGTCGAGCTTATGGAGGACCTCGACTTCTTGATGCAGCCGAGGAGCAGGGAAATCGTCGAGCACGATGTGGCCAAGAAGCTCAACGGCACCGGGGGAATCCACCAGAACTTGCTCAGGCCCTTCAAGGATGACGTCTTCACCAGGCACGACCACAGGGTCTTCCTTTTCACAAAGCCGGGGGAGTACGAGGAGGTTGATAGCAGAATGAAGTTCACCGACGCCCGGTTCCAGGCCTTTTACGACGCTGTTCACCTCGACATGATGGGTTACGCGTTGTACCACACGTCCAACTTGGACCACCTGAAGGACCTCGATGAAGTCATAAACCCAAGGACGGGGGAGGTCGTTCCTCACTCGGACATCAAGCCTGGCGACATGGTTTACCACAGGCTGCTGGACGCCCGCTCCTTGCTGGTTCCCAGGGAACTCAGTAAAGCCGAAGAGATCAAGGGGTGGATTGAAGATGTCATGATCCCGCCGCCCCCCATGGTGCTGGAGAACATGGACCACATGATGGCTGTGAATTTCAAGTTACAAGAAATGGCAAACGAGAGCCCGAAATACGTCTTCATCAAGCTCATGTACTCTTTCGGCCAGGAGAAGAAAGTCAGGAAGATCGGAATGAAGATTCTCGAGGCCTGCAAGGAGGACCAGATACTGTTCCCCTACATTGTCATGGAATCAAAAAAGAGTTACAGCCTTGACGCTCAGATCCACAAGCTGCCGGACATGAAGAACTTCAAAAATTTCATGTCGCTCCACACGGGCTACCTGCAGCCAAGCGCTGACATCGTGCAAGAGGAGCTCAACAGCGTCTTTGCCGTTGAGAAGGTGAAGGATACGTTGGAAAGGGCCAAGGCGTACATCGAGAAGATGGGAGACGACTTCGACGAAGAGTTCGGTAACTAATTTCTACTATTATAATGAAAAACACCAGATACATTATTTCACTCTACGTTGTTGGGAAGCGGCAGACTGTGAGCTCGACCGCGTTGGCCGCGTGTGCCTTTTGCGCTGGAAGCATGGGCAGATCTTCCGACACCCCTTCGGATTCGTTCACCCGTTCCACTCCAAGCTCCGCTTCACCTTCTTGCAGATTGGCGTTGAGAGAGGCGGGGCAAGGGAGGGAGACCACCAAAAAAAAAGTGTGGGTTCATAAGTTGGGAAGCGTAGAGAGAGGACTTCTCTCTCTACGCTCTCTCTCCAAATCTCTCTCTACAGAAGATGAGCCTGATTACTTCGATCAACACACTGTGAGCAGAAGATGTCCAATTGCGCCTGGGACAGACCGAAGTCCGCCAGTCTCGTCGAAGCTTCAGTGATGCCCGGTTGTCGGGCCACCCTGGTTTCACGGTATACGATTTACGCGACGCGTTTTACGCGATCTCCTCATAATTCGACGTTTCAATGATATATATTCGACTTCTATCGCACCGCGAGTTGCGGTTTCCCAGGTTCTCGCATCCCAAGGGCAGGACAAAAAAGGTCAGGCATCAGAAGTAGTAAAGCGACAACACAATGGAGTGCGTGTCGTCCATCCAGACGTGCAATGGCGCGCGCGGGGGGGAGGCGACCGGGAGCGGAACAGACCTCGGATCAATCGCCGCGAAGTTGTGTCATGTGCACCGCAAATCGGGCTCAAACGAGGTCTTCGTGGCCTGCGTGACAAAAGACAACGCCTTGCTGTGTTGGGAGGGCTCAGGATCAAACTTGATCTTGTCAGTTCACTTGCCGTCCTTGGACAAGTCATCGTTCAAGTCATCCGCTTCCATGAAGGGCATCCAGATGTACGACAGGTCCGAGGACCGTAGAGGAGGGGGATCGGAAGTCGCGTTGCTGACGGACCACGACCTAGTTTTCGTGAGGGACGACAGGCTGGGTGCAAGGGCGGGGACGAGCGAACAGAAAACGAGGACGCGGCACCTATCCAACAAGGCGATGGGAACGGGGAAGGCGCTGGCATCTCTGGGCATTGTGCGACCCCACAGCCTCTCACCGGAGGGACGGCTACGCTTTGGCGACGCCCTTGCCGTGGTGGGTTGCGGGGACTCCACAGTCAAGGTCGTGCACTGCGGCACGCTCGCGGTGGCTCTCAGCCTGGACTTCGCCAAGTCGAGCGTCCCCTCGATGCTTTGTGGTTCGCGCCTTGTGCCGGCAAGGTCAGCCATCACAGAGGGCACTTCCGCATCCGCCCTCTTCGCTGCCTCCTCGGACGGACACATCTGCTCCTGGCTGCTCGACCCGGAACACCTCGCGGGCGCGGCCAATCGGCCCAAGCCCGTGAGCGCCCGGCCCTCGTGCTCCTTCAAGATCGGAAAAGCTGGGATCTTGGGCTGCGAAATTGGCCGTTCTCCCGGTGCCTGCGCGCCGGTGGAAGGTGACCCAACGCCGAGTTTGTACGGCCAGTGGCTCGCCTACGCGTTCACCAAAGACGGAAAGCTGAGCGTGATTCGATGCGTGGACGGCGGAGGCCGCCTCGTGCTCGGCAAGGGCGTGCAGCAGGACCAGGCCGTGCTGGCGACCATCGACATTTCTTCGGGGGTAAACTTTTCAAAGGAGAAGAAGCTGGAATTCCACTGCGCCCTGCTCCAGGGCGGCGTTCTGGCCTTCACGGCCTCCTCGGCCAAGCAGCGTAAGTCCGGTCCGCAGCGGGTCAACTTCTCGAAGGTCAGGGTCGAGGCTGGCGATCCGCCGAGGCTGGAGCCAATGGCCGCCTTCGAGGTGGAGAGGGCGCTGAGGGGGGAGGCGAGAGCGGCAGGCAAGAAGTCCTCGCAGAAGGAGGAATTCAGGGTGCTGGCGATGGCGGCGGCGGTTGGCGGCGGCGGTCTAGTCATCGGCACGAGCGCGGGCTGGGCGGCGCTGACAGGCCGGTTCTCTGGCACCTCGACCCCGGCCGTCATCTCCGGAGGAGGAGGGGGCCTTACGATCCTCAGGAGCAAAAGGGAAGGGGGCGGCCTTGATCTGGAGCGCATCCAGCCGGCTTCCGCGGCGGCACAGAAGGGTGACGGCGTGGTGAGGGCCTGCGCCAGGGCCGTGCAGACCTTTTGCGAGGTCCCGGGCGTTGAAGGTCTGGGAGGCGCCGACCTCCAGTTCTCTCCATCGAGGAGGTTTCTCCGCATCCTGAGCGGCGGCTGCCTGCACGCTTTCGCCGTTTCCTCTTCCGGCCTTCACCCAATTGCCCACTCGCTTGGCCGTGTGGACCAATTCGCTTGGTGCGACCTAGACGAGTCGGTGTGCGCGTGCTCAAGCCAGGGCCAAGTGAGGCTGCTGCGAATCAGCCTGGACGGGAGAATCGAGGTCACGGGGTCACTGGAGGCCGCCACGGCGGCTGGCGGCGTGTCCTCCCTGAGCGGAGGGCCTCGCCTCGGCGTGACGTGCTCCTCGAGCGGGGACGCCCCATCTCGCCTGGATTTTTACACCTGGAGAGGCGAAAGAGCTGTGGGAGAGAACCTTGAGGGAGCTGTGCTCCCAGAGCCAGCATTCGTGGAGTGGAACCGAATCGAGCCCGGGTTTCCGAGGCTCTGCGCTGTGGGTTATTCCAACGCGATTGTCATCCTAGCACTTTCCAGATCAGGAGTGTGCCATCTGGGATCTGTGCCGGTGTCGGTGTCCCAGCCGGTTAGCTGCCTTTGGAGGTTCGGGGGATGCCTTCTCGTGGGCACCTCGGAGGAGATTTTCGCCGCCTACGTTTCGGCCGCCGAATCGCAGGGCGAGGAAGCCGGACTGCTGACCATCCCTCCAGAGATGAGGCCGCGCCAAGGCCTGTGTGAGAGGGCGAGCCTGACTGATCAAGATCCGAACTTTGCCGACGCTGCGGCGGCCATTGGCGGCCCCTACTCTCTACTCTGGTCGGGAGAAGGGTCGGTGTGGTGCTCCTCGGCTGATGGAGACGTCTTTGCCGTCGACCTAGCCCACCTGTCAGTCCTGGACCGCCTGAAGACCGAGCTCGGGTCTCCGGAGTTCCCCGCCCTGCTGGAGCGGGCGCAGGGCTCCCTCTCCGCGGAGGACCGAAAAAACCTGATCTGCCACGTCAGCCGCCTCGGGCTGGTCGCCTCGAACCCGCAGGTCCTCGGATTTGCCTCCACCAAGGCGGAGCAAATTTGGGCACTCTATGCGTCAGACCGGGCCAAGGCCTTGCAGCTGGCGATCCACTACGTTACCGGGGCGGCCGAGGCACACGGGTCCCACGGGTCCTCGGTGCCCCAAAGGTCGCTCCGAGAGTTCAGGGATCTCCTCGGGGTGTCCAGGGAGGTTTTTATGGCGACGAGGGAAGAGCACGGGGGCTCGGCGAGGGCCAAGATGGAGGAGTGTCTGGCAAAGATGGCCGGAGGGGCGTTGGGGGAGACCACGGCGAGGGTGTTCGCCGGCACGGGGATCCACAAGGGCGACGGGGGCGACCTCGGGACCTTCCTTCGCGGGCTGGCAGGAACCGCAAACAACTAAACGCGTTCGTTGACAATTCATTCGGGTAAAGAAAGTTTTCTCACTCCTCCTTCTTTGGCCTCTGGTCCTCTCCGAGGTTTTGAACGAAGAGGGCGTGCAGCTCCTCGGTGTGCTTCGCGAGAGTCTCCGCGGTCCACGCTGACGTGTCTATGGGATCCAGAAACTCAATCTCGATGGGATCCTCGTTGCAGGCGATGGAGTAACCAAACTTTCCCCAAATCTTGTGCGCGCCCCTGATGACGACCGGCACGATGGGAACGCCCGCCTGCATCGCCAGGTGCATCGCGCCCTTTTTGAAGGGCTGCAGCCGGCCGTCCCTGCTCCTTGTGCCCTCCGGGAAGACGCACACTGATATTCCGTACTCTCGCAGCAGCCCGGAGATGGAGTTCATGGATTTGATGGCCTTCTGTCTGTTGCTCCTGTCGATGAACACGGTGCCGTTGAGCCAAGCCACCCAGCCCAACGGGTGGAGCAGGAGCGCGCGCTTCGCGATGGCGATCGTCCCCGTGCTCAGGCTCCGAGAGCAAGTCACGAAATCCAGAGTTGAGGAATGATTCGCTAGGTAGACGACAGACCTGTTTTCCTCAAGTGACCCTCTGTGCCGTGTTCCCAAAACCTTGATGCGGATGCCGTACATGAAAAACACGGAGGGTGCGAAGGCGACGATGAAGATCTTCACGAGGCGGGCCCTCCACCTCCTCCTCGGCAGCAGGAAGACGCTTAGTGCAAGGGTACAAGCGACGCATGTAAGAAACCATGTAAAGCACACTGCGAACCTGAAAAATTGGGGCACGAACGAAGGTAACGGAGTGCGGCATCCATAGTACTCGACGTCGATTCCATCACCGACGGGTTCGACTTTCCCTCCGGGCTCAAGGACGCCCCTTTTCCCCTTCCCGACCTCCATTTTCTCTCTCACTGAAGCGACCCCAGCGGTTACGTTGCCCCCGGCCTCCCACATCTGGAGAAATCGGTGAGAGAGCGGAGCCCAGGTTCAGGGGGGAGGGGGGAGAATCCGATCATCGATCGCGGCGATGAATGTTCTTGAGGGGTACGGTGCGGCCCTGTTTCGTCTGAGCCAGACGGTGGACCCGGTGGTCCTCATCTGGACCTCGACCTTTGCCCTCGCGCTCGCCTACTTTTTCATCGCGAAGCTCGTCGAGCCCCTCTTCCCCACGCAGCAAAACACGAGGTGAGAGCTCTACAGGCACTGTCCCTGTCCATGTCCTGAACCTTCGAGCGCTGACCCCTCCGCCCATCCGCCCCACTCGCCTCCCAAGGTCATCGCCGGGAGCGCCAGGTGCAGCCGCTCAGGGCATCGCTGGAGAGGGCTCGAGAGGAGTGAGCACCGATGGGATATCTTTGACGAAACAGAATTCTGGCTCGCGGGAGGTCACCGAGGAGTTTTGGTCAAGAGTCGAGCCCGAGGTGCGCTCGCTTCACGAAGGGTTCAGGCGCAAGGTGCTCGCGGCGGCTGGTGAAGGCCGAAAGGCCGCCCTTTTTGGCGGCCGGATCACCATCTCCACCTGCGGAGTTCTCTTCCAGGAGGAGGAGTGCCACCACCTCAAGCGCCGTGCGACGCTTGTTCCCCACGCCCGCGACCTCGTGGAGGCGCTCTCGTACTTTGGCCGGGTTTACCTCGTGACCCAGGTCCTGGACGACAGGAGCCAGGAGAACGCTGTGAGGAGCCTGAGGGAGGGCGGGATCTGCGGCACGTTGGTCGAGGACCACCACTGCCTGTTCTGCGAGAAGCACGTGAGCAAGGTCAGCATCGCGAGGCAGGTCGAGCCCTGCGTGCACGTGGACGCCGAAAGGGCCACGGCCTCGGAGCTCCAGCGGTTCCTGCCGAGGATTTTGCTCGTTTCCAAAACGGCGGGCGCCGCGGACCCCTCCAAGCCAAACATGCTTCACGCGGAGACGCTGCACTCGTTCTGCTCGAGCTGAGGGGGAAAGGAACGCAAGAGGAGGAGGGCTCTAGCGATGGGAATGCGCGCGCGGGTGGGCGGGGCGTGGATTGGGGTGTAGTATACCATGTTTCATATAGGATTTCGATAGAGCTAAAGGTGTTGGCTTGAGTTCATGCCAGGGAATGCACTCGGTTGTTTTCCCTCGCCTTGTCTTGCTGCGATTCTGCTGGCAAGGCCTTACTGGTGCTCGACCACGATCTTCTCTTTCCAGAGGTAGAACATGACGCTCACCACCAGGTAGCAGATGGAGCTGATGTAACCAAAGGCGGAGCAGCTGGCGAGGATGTCCTTGTTGAAATCCTAAATGCGATGCAGTCGAGAAAGAGGTCAGCAGCTTGGCGTGAGAAGCGCGAGCGGGAGGGTGGCAGCAAGATAACGAGCCCTCCCCAACGGAAACCCGTTCCCTCCTTCTGGATCAAGAAGAGGATAAGGTGATCGGATGGTAGGCGGAGTGCTCACCGTGTCGTATTGCTTGCTCATGGATTCCACAAGGCTCTGCAGGGAAGTGAACTGCAGGGCGGCGATCAGGGTCACGAAGGCCATAAAGAAGGCTCCGCCGGAGCACGCGCCCCTGAAGAACTTCTTTCTGGGGTGGGCGAGAGAAACGCAAGTGCACATCAGCAGCACGGAGCTGTTGTTGTTGTCGTCGCGAGGGGTTGTAAGCGAACGTGTCAGCAAACGGCTACCGTCAGGGGAAGGCGGGTTGCCCAGCGGCGGTGCGCCCAGCAACTCACCTCGTCACGAAGTAGATCACCACGGCGACCAGGACGACCGCGCCGTTGACGGCAGCGCCCTCAAACACTTTGGACAACCCGTTTATGTCGACGAGGACGGAGCTTCCCTGTACGCCGCTGGTAGCGTTGAAGCTCGGGTCATCGCCCCTGTCGGCGAGCTTGACCTGGTACTGCAAGTCCTTGAACTCCTGATTCATGTAGAAGCACAGGATGATGAAAACGATAGAGCACCCGGCGCTTCCGCCGTAGCTGCTCCAGGCAAGAAGTTTCATCCCCTGCACGGCGGAGGCGGGGAGAGGCGGGGGGGAAGGGTCAGTCGCGAACGGAGAGGAGCGAGGCGAGCGGCATGGCCGAAAAACTCACAATTCTCCTGCGCCCCACGGGCTGGGGCTTCGTTTCGGGGACATGGGTCGGCTGGTCACCACCTGGAGCCATTTTTTCCTTCTCGTCGGGCACTGGGGGAGCGGAGAGCACTGCGTCTCTTTTCGAGTCGACCTCGAAGGTCTCCTGCGGCGTGGGTTTGAATCCTCCTGAGGCGGCCTCCGTCGCTTTCGTCGCGGGGTCGTTGATCGTCACCGAAGTCGCCATTCCCGCCAACGCGCGCACAAACCGATTGTGTTCTGGGGTTGATTTGATTGATACCCTCAATGGCATGTAACGCACGAACCGCAACTCGCAATGCGATGAGACATCAATGCCAATTTGTATAAATGGCGCGCAAATCCAAAGTGGGGAGTAGTGTGGGAATCGGACTGACCATATGAATTCGTCCCTTGAAATAACTCCGAACAGAGAACTCAAGTCGAGAACGTTTAAGCTTTCGGGCTTAACAAACACGAATCGTTTTCGATTCTGAAGACGGCGAGCACAACCATCGCTCGTTCGTTCATACACAAACCCATGAACCCACAACTTTTTTTTTCTTCGCGCGCCCTTTCCCCTTCACTCCTCCCGCTCCACCACATCCTCTGTCCAAGGTCGCGTTGCCAGAGAGAATCTCATCAGAATCAAAA